>ERZ1034928.1178-NODE-1178-length-10080-cov-3.513616_pt1 | contig 10080 bp, 19 predicted proteins | sample MGYA00520627_ERZ1034928 | MGnify/ENA primary metagenome ERZ1034928 (study PRJEB33766, sample SAMN09781755) | gut metagenome | biome: gut microbiome | host: Homo sapiens | place: Madagascar | study: EMG produced TPA metagenomics assembly of the PRJNA485056 data... | reverse complement strand
CCCCAACGATGCTTTCAAGATGCTGCTCTGTCGAACCTACAACGTCAACAATCGTTGGCTCGATACCGGTGAAGGTGAAATGTTCGTCGAAGAACCCGATTTCATCCACGACCTGGTAGAGAAAAGCATGGGTTCTCATGACAAGCGCACCCGCAAAATCATTGAGCGATTTTTGAGACTTCCTCCGGAAACGAGAAACCAAATTCTCGGTGCATTGGAAACAATTCTGGCGGATGAAGACGGAGACTCGCAATGAGCAAGTATTTCAGTCCTGAAGCGATTGCTGATCTATATGAGGAATTCCAAAGTATCAAAATGGTCGCCAAGCTTACGGGTTATTCCGACTACACGATTAACCGTATCTTGATCACCCAAGGCATTTACCCTTGCCCCAATGCCGAAAAGGTCAGAGATTTGCTTGAGTCAGGCTATACTCCGGCTCAAATCAGTAAGTTACTCTGTATCACGAGTAAAAGCATAGACAGATACCTGCCCTACAGCAAAGGTACATATAAAACTCTACATAAGAGCGATAACGCAATTCGAATCCAGGAATACAGAGAACGCCAGAAGCAAAAGGAGAATAACGATGAAATGCAGTAAGAAGAGCGTGAACGATCATCTACGGAGTCTGACCTATATAAAGAAAGTTTTCGTGGTTCCGGGGACAACCGGCTTTGGCGCGAATCATCCCTTTGTCCTAGGTGACTGCGATGCCTGCTTCGGGGAATCCGCCCAGTGTGTTGCGATACATATCAATCCTCTTCACGAATGGGACAAGACCGATCAGTACTATGGGGTAGTGGACATTACTCCGATTATAACGCGCTGGATGATGGACACGGAGTATATCCGGACTCAGGTAGTCGCCGATATTGCCGACGAATGTACCAAACAATATCTTATGATGCGGGGTGATCAGTCATGATGGATGATGTTTTAATCGCGAAATTGATTGCCAAAGGTGGTAAGCGCTGGACGAAGGGAAAGCATGACCGCATTTACTTTGGCGCAACAAAGCTCGGCTTACGCGTTGAATATTACAATACCGGCAATGTCCGGCAAGGATATTTCAATGGTGAACCGATGATCTCAAATTCCGAAACCCGGCGCTACCTCTCGGCGCAGACTTATATCGATGTCAAAACCGGCGAAATCACTAGCGACTACGACTGCTTAGGTCAGGCTCTTACTGAGCTGGTAGACCAAGCCGGGTCGGAGCTCACTGTCGAACAAAATAGGAAGGATGAAACGAATATGATGAATGAGGATAAAATCCTTGACAGTAAACTGTTCGCAGCTTTCCGTGAGCGGCGTGATGCGGCCACTATTAACCGCTATCTTGGGGCGGGAACCGTAGAAGAGTACTTGGCTCCCTATCTAACCGAAGAGGGTGAATTATGCGCTCCTGATGTCCTCGAAGAGACGCTTCACCTGGACGATGAACCCGCGCGCATCAATTTCTACCTCAATCAAATTATCCAAGACATTGATCATCGGATTATAGAGAAATGGATAAGCGAACTGACACGAGAACAGGGCGAGATGATTTGTCGCACAGTCGGATATGACAATTCTGTTCTCATTGTTGGCACGAAAATTGATACGATCAACATTGCCTATCGTTGGTATAAATATCATCCCGGCGAAGCCTGTCTTTCGATTTGTCGGGAATGGGACGGGGAGTAAAAAGAAAAGCCAGACTTTCGTCTGGCTCTCCCATCCTGAGAATGTCGTCGATGGGAAACATATCTCGGATTTTAACCCGCAGGTGGGGCAAACGCCCTCCTGTCGTCGTTCAGCGGCAGCACTACCGCCGATCTGTATTTAGTATATCTCAAGTTCGATTGTCTGTCAATCGGTGATTTTCAAAGATTGTTATTGAATATCCAGGCAACAAGTGCTCTGGCTTTCTTCAAAGATTTGATGCTCATTCGGTCTAGCAGATATGTAATATCTTTCACTAGTTCTGTTCTTTCGTCCATTGTCTTCTCCTTTGTCGAAATTGTCGGAATCTTTACGGCGAAAAATGTCGAATAAGTAGATATTGGTTACAAAAGAGTCTATACTGAGAGCCAGTAAGGAAGTGATTGCCTATGCTTGCGGTCTTATCCCTCTCTTTCGCTTGATAGTGCTGCGTAGAGTCTGTAGATCATTCGCGCTATCCGTAAACATGCGGGCATGCGGATAATCAGGGTCTTGGTGTGCTGGTCAAGAATCATTTCGAGCCGACCGGCCATCGTACATCCTCCTCATCTGAGATTATTAAATACGAACATCCGTTCGCGTTTTCCTGCCTGTAATGCGAATTTGGTTCGTCGAATTTTTGCTCCCTCTGGTAGCACCCTAGCACACCAACCCCGTACAAATCAATACCCAAATAAGACAGGCTCGACAAAAACGGGCAGAAAAGAGGTCTTTTAGCATGTCGGATTTGGTAAACGTCACCCTGCTCGACTCAGCGATTTCCTTTATCCAGGAACAATTACAGGCTCAAAATATGACAATTTCCGTTCTGTCGAATTTGACAGACATCCCCGTGAACACAATCAACAACATTTTGTATCGCCGAACCCGTAATCCAGGCTTTGAAGCGGTTGCTTCGATGGTTTACACGCTCGGCGGCTCGATGGATGCACTGGCTAACAAGGTCACAGTCGCACCGGAAAACACCTCTGACCTGCGCCGAATTTGCGCGTATGTGGAGCAAGGATGGATGCACCACAGTTCCTACCTTGCGGGCATGTACCAGAAAGAGCGCAAGACTTGTCGCCGCCTTTTCCTGATCTTGGTTATCACCTATCTACTCATTTTCGGATTTATGATTCGGGATGCGTGCAATGAAAATATCGGATACATCCGTTATTCTGCTGCGTTTGGCCGACCGGTGGGACAAGTTGTCAGAATCTTAGCATAGGAGGATTATCAATCATGCTCTGCCGCAAGTGTAGAAAAGAACTGCCGGAAGATAGTCGATACTGTCCGGCATGCGGAGCGCCGCAAACCAAGCCAGCAACCTCCGTTAAGACACGCGGGAACGGCACTGGAACGGTCTATAAACGCGGGAAAACCTGGACAGCCGAAGTGACCTTGGGCTATGCCTACGACGATGCTACGGGCAAAAGCAAGCGATTAAAGCGCAAGAAGGGCGGGTTCCGCACTAAGACTGACGCGCTCAATTATATCCAAACGCTCAAAGACGGGACAATCAAGCGTGTACCTACTCTGGGCGAATACTGGGAAGACTATGCTATCCACAATCTGCCCAAGCTGTCGGTCAAGAAGCAGAACTGCTATAAGACCGCGTGGAAGAAACTGATTAGCCTTGCGCCGCGAAAAATCGACACTATCACGGTTGGCGAACTACGCGATCTCGTGGCCGAAAAAACCCCAACCTATTACCCTGCCAGAGACGTTAAAGTCATCTTGTCTCACCTTTACAAGCTGGCCGGGGCTGACCTGGTAGCGAACTCGAACCTGCCATCCTTCATCACTCTCCCCGACAACAACGAGAAGGAAAAAACACCCTTCACCAGTGAGGAAATTGCCCTCCTCTGGAAAGCATGGGACAATGGTAACCGGAAGGTCACGATACCTCTTATCCTCATCTATACTGGTATGATGCCCTGTGAGTTGCATGGTCTGACCACTGATGATGTGGACTTGGAGCATCGCCAGATTCGCAATGCTGGCCGGAAAACAAAGTACCGCAAGGCTGTCTCAATACTCTTGCCCGATGACATCTGCCCGGTCATCGAAGAGTTAATTGAGGGTAGAGAAGGAAAGTTATATCCGATACACGAATCAACCTTTTACGAGCGATACTATGAGGGCTTGGAAGAAGCTGGAATTACCCGTCACCTTACCCCATATTGCTGTCGGCACACTACAGCAACCCGGCACGCCATCGACGAGAATATCCCGAAACAATTGCTGGTGCGCATCATGCGCTGGACATCCGATCAGCAAGTGCCAAGGTACGTCCACAACAACACGGACGAAGCCGTCGAAGAAGCGCTGAGTGCTGTAAACCACTTGAAGAAGACGGTAGGCAATGGGGGTAATAGAGGGGGTAGTTGAGGGGGTAATAGGAAGCATTTACGAACAAGCAAGCACAAGTATCTGCAAGTATCTTCAAAACTGCCGAGAAAATCGAAAAACCCGCAATCCCTTGAAATACAAGGAAAAACGGGCTGATATAAGGATTTCTCGACGTGAACAAAGGTCATCGGAAGGAACAAGGCGAACCCCTTCCTTTGGAATTAGGATTCCTTGTGAAACAAGGCTTTTCTCGTGCTATGAGGGTAATGGGAGGGTAGTTAGCTCATCCTGTTACCCTTTGTACATTTCCTGCCAACGCCGGATGCCGTTCATCGCTTCGATCATGTTTTCATGCTCCCAGTCCCAAATCGCCATCATGGACGCAGGGACTTCCTTGCCTTCTTTCTTGGCCTTGTCGATAAACATGACCACCTGGTCATGGAGAGCATTGATCTCTTTCAGACGGTTATCCGAGATTTGCAGATACACCTTGGAGAGTTCGGGATACTCGGTCTTATGCTTGACAGCTTCCATTCCATACTTGTCCCCCTCGGACAGCATGCAGCGGATGTCCAACGCAATCTCTTTGATCTCTTTCATATCCTAACCCTCCATCAGGTCGTCGGAGCAGTGCCGTTGATACTCGCCAGGACGTTGTTGGGAGCACACGCGGGCTGACCGAGCATGCGGAACGTGCCACCAGTGGCCGTAGTGCTGACAACCGTGCTGTAGCGGGTACGGGTGCGAATACCGCACGCGGTCACCTGTGCACAGTTGCACTTGGTAAGCGGATACTGGACAGTACCACTGCCGATAGTGATGACCACCGGCGCGGAGATCGTGGTCGTGCTGGGGATAGACTGAGCAACCACAATACAATATTTCTCCCCATTCGTGTAATCTCCTGCCGGGAGATTAATAGTCAACGTGCCATCGGCAAAAGTAACGGCCTGAGAAATCACGAACCTCTTACAGAGTTTACATACCGGTTTACAAGACATATGTCATACCTCCATCAATAAAATAGGGAGGGCATATACCCTCCCCGATAATCACCCGATAAACCGGGGAAGCGTTTCAAATCGTCAGCCGTTGCACGCCGCGCAACCACTGTTGCAACCGGTGTACATATTGGTATTGTACGCCGCATACGGACTGCAAGTGATGTAAGCCGGACGCGGGGTCGGCTGAAGCACGCCGATAATCTGTGCCGTCTGAGCAACCTGGGAAGCATTAAAGTTCGCCGCCAGCAAGTCACGGTCACGGTCAGCCAGTTTATCGCGGAGTTCCTGAAGCTGGTTCGCAGCAATCATGCCGCGAGTTGCTTCACCCTCGGCATGCAGCGCCGTGGTGATCTCGCAGGTGTTCTTGTAGTTCTCGGCACGCACCGCGTCAATAGCACGCTGGGTTTCGCAGCAGCACTGCTGAGCAGCAAAGCGATTTTCGGCAAGACCGGCGTTCACGCCAGCGAAGCCCTGGCAAAGCTGACGGTCTACGCCATTAAAACCTGCGAGCATCGCGGTATTGTTGGTAGCAAAGCTGTCGGACACCCGATCGGTCAGCGTGCGAATACCGTTTTTGATGTCATTCTGGCCAAATTCGGTAGCCAGTTCGCCACGGGTCAGCGCACCTTCAAGCGCCGGACTGGGGCTGGGCAGCACAATGGGAGCCTGGTTATTACCACGATTGCCCCAGCCAAAGAGCAGGGCGAACACTACAATAATCCACATCCACTGTCCGCCGCCGAAAAAACTGTCATTGTTACGATTCGTACTGTTCTGGCCGGACATGAAACCTTCCATGAAACCATTATCACCCATAACACATTACCTCCTCAAAATATATGCAAACGGGATTGCGCACTCCCGGTGCATTCACTGCATCCCCTTCATGATCGATTCAAAAATCGCTTCAGGCGTAGTGCCGTGTTCTTTTGCCATATTTCGAGCCAACTGCTCTAACTCGGCGTTAGACTTGCCCTCGATCATCTGCATCCCACGCGCAACTGTCGGGTTCCCACTCATCTGGGACAGCGTTTCCATGAGATTTCCGCCGCCCCGTATGGCCTGTATCAGCATCATCAACGGATTCATTTGTCCTTCCCTCCCTTGCGTTCACGCAGCGATTCAACCTCTTTGCACAATTCCTCAAACTGAGCTTTCGTGACGTACTCTTCACGCGGCACGGGCGCTGCTTCAGCGGGCGCGGGTGCAACCGGCTGTTCTGGCGCAACTCGACGATATTCGACAAAATCCGCAGTCCCGGTCTGAGTATTGAAAACCTTGGTATAGATCGAGCCGTGAGAAATATCAGGCATAACGGTGACACCACCCGCGAAATCAACGGGCACACCCAGCGCTTCCTCGCGACTGGTGACCATGCGTCCATTGATCGTGTTCGGCTGTGGCGATTGTATCTGTGGCTGATAAGACGGCTGTCCCAACGTGTAAGGGTTACTGGCCTGCGTCTGCTGCCACGGCATGATAGGCGAATAATAGGTATAAGCCATGGTTGCACCTCACTTTCTACTTGCATTTTCGCAAAAAAATAAAACCCGCCAAAGAGCGCTGGCGGGTCAGTTTCGGGGCATTTCCGGATATAAAAAAGACCGGCGCATCACGCGTCGGCCTTGGTAAACAATCGATTCTGAGCTTTCTTCAATCTTCGCTTGATCGTCTTGTCGGATAGGGACAGCGTTTCGGCAATCTCATCCACTGTCAGTCCGTCCAGCAAGCGCATCTTGAGCATCGAGCGGTCTTCCTTGTTCAATATCCATTCATCGATCAGGGATTCCCATTCGCTTCGCGGCTTGTCGTATTTTTCGACATACTCCCATACCGTCATTCGCCACCCGGTATCGCAACACCCGCAACCTCTCCGACAACCTCCGTCGTCACACTCGCGCACGTCTGGTGCTGCGCGAAAAGATAGCCAATCGTAGCAATACAGATCAGGCAAAAGATAGCCAGGGAAATCACAGCACGCCGTAACCGGGCAATAACCCGGTTACGTTCGTGCATCGCCGCCGCCATAGTAATGAGCGGTACGTTCTTCATGTCTCGTGTCATTCAGTATCTTCCTTTGTCTCAGCATCCGTGAGAGCCGTGTTGTCGTTCTTTTCCTTCAAAGCTTCCAGCGCGTTTTTCATACCAGCGGGGAAGGGCACACCCATAAGCGCCGCGTTTTCAAGGATGGAAATGCCCTCATTGGCAATGTAATACAGCGTGCAAGCGGTCTGAAACACCATTCGATCAGTGCCGATAACGTGGTCAAAGACAGTCGCAAAGGCCACAATCAGGATGATTACAAACTTCTTGAGCAATCCCTCGAATCCCGCTTTACTCGACACGCCGCCGTTCGCCGTTTTCGGGGACTTGTGAGCAACCGCGACGGTTACTCCCGTCACATAATCAATTACCATTACGCAAGCCAAGATCGTCAGCATCGTGTTCCACTCTCCAAACGCCCCTGCAATTGCGCCGCCAATACCTGCAATTACCTTCGTAATTTTGTCCCAACTCATAAACCCAGATACCTTCCTTTCTCAAAGTGTCGCCGTAGCGTATTTTTTCTTGCCGTCAAGGTGGATAACCGGGGTGTGCATGGACGCGGGCTTGTATTCGCCCCGCTCCGCATATCCGCCATAATCCAGAGTCGCCCCGACATTGACAAACAACCGTTCTGCGCGCTTAATGCAGCAGTTGCGCTCATCGGTACGATAAAAAGCATTTTTCATGATGACCGGCAGGTGAGTATGCGCGTGAACATAAATGTCTGCTTCGCAGATTGTCGCCATGTCTGCCAGTCTAATTGCTTTCGCCCCTTCCTTGCGCCCGCCACCGCTCCCGTGCGTTGCATAAATGGTGTACCAGAGCCGGTTGTCTCGTGCAGCATGGCTCCCATGCGAATAGTGACCGAATCGCAAAAAGATTACCACGCCGTCAGGGTCGTACTTGTCCTCAATGGCCAATTCCCGGCAGACCAGTCGCATAATGTCTACACCGTCTTCTTTGTATAATCTCGCTTCATGGTTGCCAGTCGTGGCTCCAATCACTCTATCCGCAATCGGGCGGATGAGCTCAGAGATCGCGATAATCTGCTGCATGGGCGAGAGCACTTCGCCGTAGACATCCGACACACCGTTGCGTGTCGCCGTATTGATCAGGTCGCCGTTCAGGATACACAGGCCACACGGGTCATTCTTTACCTCGTCAATTCGGCGCTGGACTTCTTCCCGTATAGCCCGTGGGTCACCCAAATGTAGATCAGCCAAGGTGTAGACATTAAGCGTTTTCCAATCCTGCGGGTATACACAACGTACCGCTTTCATTCGTTCACCTCTCCAAAATCCGTGCTTCCCGGAGGAAGTTCAAAAATTCTTCCGGGTCATTGCACGGAATGAAAATACCTCTCATGGTGTCAATCCTGTTGGCTTGGAAATACTGAGCATCCACATAGCCGGTCTTCCCGTTATAACTGGCCTGAACCATACCCGTTCGAGCGTCTTCCAACACATTAACGGTTACGCTTTCCGGGATTGAAGCAATCCTCACCGTCTTGTCCTCGTCCGCCCAAAGCTGGATACCGTTGCCGGAATTTGTCTTCACCGTTCCCAACCATTTTGTTTCAGCCACTACAGGTTCATCCCCTTCACCATAATCAACGTCAGTCAACTTTCCCCAGTGCGTCCATTTACCGTAACTCTGCAAAGTACCTCTGAGCACGCCGAGCGAACTACCTCTAGCGTCTACCACTTCGCCGTTCCCAATATATAGTCCGATGTGCGACATATTACCAGGCGTGCCGCGAAAGACTGCAATACCCGGAATATCAGGCATGGTATCAATCGTGCCTTTCTCACCGCACCAGGATTTATAGATTGTGGTCGCACCGCCGGAGCGATACTTATCCAGTTCGCGCCATGCGCCACGAAACAGGCCGGAACAATCCCACACTCGCTTGCCGTCCCATTTCGCGCAGGTGATCAACAGGTTGTTTTTGTTGCTCTGACTGCTGGTTCGACCGGCAAGTTCCCGGCGTATCTTCGGGGAGCAGACTTGCCCGTCCGCTCCCCAGCAATACCCTGCACCTACCGCGTTGATAACGTATTCAATCAGTTTATCTGCTTTAATCATGTCGTTCTCCCATTATGTGAGTACACGAATGTAGGCAACGTCCTGATAGCCGTCGCCGAGCATGGTATAAGCCCGGTCAACGGCTGCTTTTTGAGATTTGGTCAAAGGCGTTTCCTCCCATCCTGTTATTTGATCAGCTCCCTGTACTGCGCATCGCTCAGTCTGCCCAGCGCGTACAGCGTGTCGATCTTGTCCCGCAGCTCCTCGTCCATGCCCTTCGCCACCATGCGCAGTAGTACCTTGTACAGCATCTGTCAACCCTCCATTTCGTTTAGCATGGCCAGCGCCAGCTCGCCGTTAATATACGCCATGTCGGCCACGTTTTCCATGTCCGTCAGCCTGTCCTCTGCGGTTGGCGCTTGCGCCTGCATGCGCTCAAGCTCCGCGATTTCCTCCGCCGTCATCTCGACGTTCCGGGCTTCCATTACCGGCACGGTCACGGTGTAGGTTTCATCATAGCTGTCCGCGATCAGCTCGCCCATTTCGTTGTATTGGGCGGGGATAGTGCGGATGCGGGTTTCCGAGCGCTCGCCGACCTGTACTAGGATGTTCTTTTTCATGCTCTCACCCCGTAAATCTTGATATTAGTGTTAATGGGGATGTCTCCAGTCGCCAAAATCTTCATGCTGTTTATCGCTGAGACCCCAGATGGTACGTTTAGTGGAGTTACGTACCTCCTAAGATATGATGTTGTGTTTATTTTTTTTGCGCCAACACCATATCCGTCCAAAAAACCATCAGCAACGTGAGCATATATCTGACCGATTCCACCTGCGGGCTCGTCTGATGCGATGGAGCCTACCATTACTCCGACGAGGATGTTGTTAAAATACGAGTAAAAAAAGTCATTCTTTTCGGCTTGCGGGGTTATGATGCTCACATACATCTTCCTAAAATTATAGGC
>ERZ1034928.1176-NODE-1176-length-10088-cov-5.712449_pt1 | contig 10088 bp, 11 predicted proteins | sample MGYA00520627_ERZ1034928 | MGnify/ENA primary metagenome ERZ1034928 (study PRJEB33766, sample SAMN09781755) | gut metagenome | biome: gut microbiome | host: Homo sapiens | place: Madagascar | study: EMG produced TPA metagenomics assembly of the PRJNA485056 data... | reverse complement strand
TTTTTAAGGTTTTTTCATGTTGTATAATCTGTTAGTAGAAAAAGAAGAAATTTAGAAGAAAGAATTAGAAAAATGAAAATTCAAAGCATTCAACCCCAACAAGTACAACAAACAAAACAAAGCACATCATTTAAAGGTGCTGGTATATCTCCGGTATTAAATTTCTTGCAAACAAATCAGGCAATAGGTGCAACTGTTGTTGATGCAGGGTTTATGTGTACTCCAAGAACAATCGTTGATTTTTCAAGAAGTCCTCAAGCTGGTGTTGAAACAATGAGAAGAGAATACACAAGCTCTATTAACGATGCTCTTTTAGGTGTTTACGGCATGGGTGCTGCTGCATTGATGACAGCAGGTATTAACAAAAAATATGGCGTAGACGTTAGCAAACTCTTTATAGATAATGATAAACTTGATATTTTAGCTGATATTAAATCAAAAGCTGGTGACTTAAAAACAGAAGATGGTATGAAGAAATATCTTAACGAAATTCTTGATACAACATCTGCATTTAGTCCAAACGCAAAAAAAGGCGTAGATGAAAAAGGCTGGGTTAAAATCAGCGAAAAAACAAAAAAGGCAGTAGTTGACAAACTTGCTGAAGAAATCAACGCTCCTGCTGATGCTAAAGGTGCATCAAAAAGATTTAGTGAAACAAAAAAAGTTTTGAAAGCAATGCTCGTCGGCGATACTGGTGCTGAAGCAGATTTCAAAATGGACAGAGTTATCAAGGGAACAAAAAATGAAAAAGTTTCTAAATCAGTAACATCATCTGTAGATGACTATATTGATAACATTGTTAAAGTTTCAAGAACATTTATGAGCGATAAGGTTGCAAAAACTTTTAAAGAAGGCGATAGTGTTCTAAACAACTCTTTTGTAAAAGGTATCAAAAAAGTAAATGCTAAAACTACATTGCTTGGAATAGGTTTCTGTTCTGCTTTGGGTGCTATGGTTCAACCAATCAACATGTACCTTACTAAAAAGAAAACAGGCAGTTCTGCTTTTGTAGGCGGTGGTGAAGAAAACAAAACTACAAAATTCAAAGCATTGAAAACTGGTATTGCGGCTCTTGCAATGACTGGAGCTTTACGTTCAATTGGAAAGTTCAATGAAGTATTTTCAAAAATCCAATTCAAAGGACTTGTTCCAACTCTTTCTCAATTCAAACTTGTTTATGGTATAACAATTTTCTCAAGATTGTTATCTGCAAGAAATGAAAATGAGTTGAGAGAATCTGCAATTAAGGATTCTTTGGGCTTTGTAAACTGGTTGATTTTAGGTGGCTTCGTTTCTAAGCTTGCTGCATCTGGTGTTGAAAAAGTTACCAAAGCAAAAGGCGATCCAATGACGCTTTTGAAATACAACAAAGCTGAAAGCAAAGGTTTACCAAAATGGCTTGCTGGTCAAGTTGTTTCAAGAGAAGAAGTTCTTCAAACTGCTCTTAAAAAAGCTGGTATAAACACTATCGAAAACGGTAAAGCTATGAACTTGAGCAAATTGATGAACCTTGCAAAACAACATGCTCCAAAAGCTCTTAAGACAGCAAAAATTTTGAACCTTGTACAAATCGCTGGTTACTTGTATTCTGGTTTAGCTATCGGTATAGGTATTCCTAAATTGAACATTGCAATTACAAATGCGATTAACGCAAAAAATGCCAAAAAGGAACAAGCTCAAAAAGCGGCTTAATTAGATAAGTAAAAAAATAATGAGGCAACCTAAATGTAAAGGGTTGCCCTATTTATAATGTAATCTTCACCCAAGGCTTCTATGTGGATTTTGATTAAATGATATAACATATAATCTGTTGGTTTGTCGGTAAAGTAATTTAGCATCACTCCCTCTTGAAGAGCGAGTACTTTGCCTTCAGTATTTTCATTTATATATTTAATTAGTTTTTCGTAGTTTTCTCCAAAATTTTTGTTTGTATAAATTATCCCTTTTTCTGTTTTTATGGCGTAGTTTAGGTTATTAAAACGTTCTGTATTCTTTTTGAGAAAAGTTATTAAAGATGTTGATATTAGGATTATTGATAAGAATTGAATGAAAGTTTTTTTAGTCAAAATCTTTGTGTAATTTACCAAAAATATTATATTTATCAGAACAAAGTATGGAATAAGATAATTTCCATAGGTGTTTTTAGCAAGACAAAATTTGATTTTCAATGCTCCTGCTAAAAAAATCAAAATTGTTAATATAAAACTTAAGGAGTATTTATCGAATTTTTTTCTAATTACAAGAAACAACAATATAAAAATTGATGATAGTGATAGCCAACAGAGTGATATAATATTTAACTTGTAGAAAAAGTTAAATGTAAATATTCCGACAAGACTTAAAATAATGGATAATGCGATGTTTTGTTTTTTAGATTTTTTTAAATACAATGCAAGTGGTATAAAGCCAATATTAAGAGCTATAAAAAATAGAATCCCAAAAAAGTAAACATTTGGATTGTGAGTTGAAAATGATTTGTAAGCAGGGGTTTGAAAGAATCTTTTTCCAAACTCAATATAATTTAAAATATCAGGAAGTGAGAGTCCCTGATAAATTATATAACCATAACTTAAGATAGGAAAAACTAAGAAAAAAGATAATGCTATCAAAATATTCTTTAATTTTATTTTTGAACAAAAAAGACATATAAAGTAAATTAGAAAAGCGAAAATAAATTCAAATTTATTAGCGATTGAAAATCCAGCAAATAGAAAAGATAAATAAAGAAATTTGTTGTTTTGTTCATCAGTAAATTTCAGAAATAAAATTAGGGAAATCAAAAATGAACTTAGTGCGTATAAATATGCATAAGAATACGGAAAGATGAACCCAAGTGTTTCTGAAATGTTTCCATATATAGTGTAGAAAATTGCAAAAAAGCACACAGAAAATGATAAAAGTGTGCTTAAAAATCTTTTAGAGAGAAGGTAAGTGCAAACAATTAGGCAGAAAGTATTAAACAATCCTGCCACATACAAAACGTTGAGGTTATTTCCAAATATTTTGTATAAACTTCCATTGACAAGATACGATAGAGGCGGATATAGATTAAAAATATCCCTATACATTACGGTATCTTTGTTGAAAATTATAGTTGGAAGCCAAGCTTCTCTCCCGCAATCGACAATTAAATTACCCCAATGACCAAAGGTTAGAGCGAAACCTACCAATACCAAAAGGCATAAAGCAAGAATAGCTATAAAATCATGTTTTTTTAATCCCTCTGTCATTTAATAAGGATAATTTAAATGTCAGTCAAAATCAATATACTTCAGGAAGTTTTGAAGAAACTTCGGCAATGATTCTTGCAATATCAGCACCGCCAACAGTTACTTCCAAAATAAGGCTACTTTTGATAAAAACTGTTTCAAAATATTCCATTGTTGAAATATTTACGATATCCAATTGGATAAAATCAGAACCAACGTATTTAATCTTTCCATATTCTTCCGCATTCATCCAACGAACAAAAGCATAATTCCCTTGAAATTGTTTTAATTTTTGAACTAAATTCATATTCCCTCTTTTCCCTTACAAATGACATTTTAATAATCGTTTTTGAAAAGTCAAAAAAAACTGTATTTTGAGAAAGATTTATGGTAAAATCTATACGTGGATTTAGTGAAAAGGGAGTTTTAAAATGAGAGAATTGAATACTTACATCGAACACACATTGCTTAAACAAGATGCGGATAAAAAAAGCTTAAAAAAACTTTTCGATGAAGCAAAAGAACACAAATTTTTAGGAGTATGTGTAAACCCTTGTAATGTAAAATATGCGGCAGAAAACTTAAAGGACAGCGGTGTAAAAATCGTTACTGTTGTTGGTTTTCCTTTAGGAGCATCAAGAGGAGAAGTTAAAGCTTATGAGGCAAAACTTGCAATTGAAGATGGTGCAGATGAAATTGATATGGTTTTGAATGTAGGCTTGATGAAAGATAAAGATTATGAAGCTGTTCAAAAGGATATTGAAACAGTTAAAGAAGCTTGTAAAGATAAAAAGTTAAAAGTTATTTTGGAAACAGATTTGTTGACAAAAGAAGAAATCAAAAAAGCTTGTGAACTTTGTGTTGCGGCAAAAGCAGGCTTGGTAAAAACATCAACAGGTTTTGTTAAAAATGGTATTGGTGCAACAGCAGAAGATGTAAAATTGATGTACGATACAGTATCTCCTTATGGATTGGAAGTAAAAGCTTCTGCAGGAATCAGAGATAAGCAAAAAGCTATTGATGTTATAAATGCAGGTGCAACAAGACTTGGTACAAGTTCTGGTGTTGAAATCGTAAAATAAAATTCATAGGTTTAATGAATGGGTGATGAAGATAAACAGTTCGATGCCACCCCGAGAAAATTGGAGCAGGCAAGAAAGGAAGGGCAAGTTGTAAAATCTAAAGATTTTTCGACTGCCGTTTCTTTGCTTGTCGTTTTTTTAGCTATATATGGCTTGTCACCTTTTATTTGGGATCAGATAAGTAAATTATTTGTACTGTGTTATGAGCAAATCCCTAATCAGCATTTAGATATTGCTGGGTTGACATACTTGCTTACAATAACACTTTTGACTGCGGTTAAAATTATTGGTCCAATTCTTTTTGTGGCATGGTTTATTGCAATACTTGCTGATTTTATGCAGGTAGGACCATTGGTATCAGTTGCCCCATTGTCACCAAAGTTGGATAAATTAAATCCGACAAAATATTTTAAAAATTTGATGAATATAAAAACTTTTTTCGAATTGTTTAAGAACATATTAAAGGTTGTTATATTGGGCTATATTGGCTGGATGGTATATTCAGACCACATAGAATCAATACTTCAACTTATTGCGATAGATAACAATTTTGCTGTAATGGTAGAATTTGGTGCGTTGATTGTTGAGTTTATTTTTAAGGCAGGGATAGCCTTTTTGATTATTGCAGTGGCAGATTATGGGGTTACAAAATGGAAATTTTTGCAAGATCAGAAGATGTCATTTAAGGAAATTAAAGATGAATATAAAAACTCTGAAGGAGATCCGCATGTAAAATCAGCATTAAGGCAAAGACGTATGCAAATGCTTCAAAAAGGTGCAATGGATGCTGTACCGACTGCAGACTTTGTTGTAAGAAACCCTATCCACATAGCCTGTGCACTAAAATATGATGCAAAAAAAATGGAATCTCCAATGCTTATTGCTAAAGGAACAGAGCTTATTGCAAAAAAAATCATCAAAATAGCTGAGGAAAATAATGTTCCAGTAATAGATAATGCTCCTGTTGCCAGAGCGATTTTTAGAATGGTAGATTTGAATAGACAAATTCCGCCAGATTTGTATAAAGCGGTCGCTGAAATCTTACTTTTTGTTTACCGCTTGAAAAATAATCAAAATCAGGGTAATATAATAGACAAAACGAAAGATGATTTGTAGTATGCAGGGTAAAGATAACAGAATAAAAGCATATATCGATATTATTCAAAAGGTTGCCAAGATTGAGCATCATCGTATTCCTGCACACATGATAGAGTACGAAGAGCTTGTTAGTATAGGAATTATTGCTATACAAGAGTTAATAAAAGATAAAACAGATGCGCAACTGGAACGATATAATTCTTCATATATTGGTACTGCTGTACGTTGGGCAATTAGAAACGAATTAAGAAATCGTTATAAGTGGTATACTCTAAAACACAAAAAAGAAGAAAGTGAAACTGTAGAAAATACAGAAGGACTTGACGTTTCTCCAGGTAAGGTTAGAGAAGCGATATATGAAACGATTCTATCAATAGATAGCCTTGCGGCAGCAAACTCTGATAATGATTCACCATTTGACTTTATAAAAGATATGTCAGCAATGCCTGATGAAAAGGCTGAAATAAGTGAAATGGGTAGAATGATAAGAGAGGCGATATCAACATTGCCGCAAAAAGATAGAACTATCGTTGAATATCGTTTTTACAGAAACATGCAAGTAAAAGAAATTGCACAGCATGTTGGTCTTTCATCATCAAGAATTACAAGAATCGTTCAATCTGCTCTAAACTCGATTAGAGAGTACTTGCAAACAAAAGAACAGTTTGGATATTAGAAAGAATATGTTTGCTTTTTTAGGGTAGACATATCCTAATAATTTGAGATTTTTAACGTATTCCTCCAATTTCAATAATATCGTCAAATGAAATTTTTGTCTTTACAATTGTTAGTATCCTAAAATCTTTGTCGCAACTGAATACTACGCCTTCGATATTTTCATAGTGATCTTTGTTGTAGTATTTTACACGAATTAGCATACCTTTTTTTAGGAGGTTCAATTTCTTTGAGAGTTCTTCTCCGTCAATAATTTCTTTTCTGTCTTCTTTTATCAATTCTTTTTCTCTAACAAGTGTGTAAAAACCTTTAAGTGCGCTAAACGGCATAAACTGTCTTGCTCTTTCAAGTTTGCTCATTTTTCTATTCGCCATTATGTCCTCCTACAAGCTTATTTCTGATTTGTTGAGTTGCTTTCTTCTCCAAATTCATACCTTTTAAGAGGGCATTTTTTCCAAATTTTTTTTTAATTTTTACGACAGCTTTTTGTACAAGTTTTTCTTTTTCACTTTCTTGAGTGTTTGAAAATAAATCCCATTGAAGGTAGTCTTCCCTAACGACGTTATTAAACCCTATTGATATTTTTCTTACTAAAAACTCTGGCGATATGTAATCGTCAAAAATTTTTTCAAATTCTTTTCTTAAAAATTTAGAAGATGATATAGCTTTGTTTAGTTTTTTACTTCCCCCAGAATAAGTTTTATTAGAATAACCAATAGATAGTGAAATACTATCTGTTACAAGGTTTTTTTCAACAAGCTCCAAGGACAAATTATCGACCATTTCTTTCATAACAAGTTTTGCATCTTTAAAGTTATAATCTTCAAAAAGAATTTGGCTGTTTGAAAGCGAATTACTTTTTGCCTTGTAGGCTTGAATATCCCTTATTGTGCAAGGTTCTATTCCTTTTGCATGATCTATTAAAAATTCTGCATTAACTCCAAATTCCCTATATAATGTTTGTTCGCTCAATCTCGTGATGCCTTCCAAATCCTGAACACCATATACTTTTAATCTTTTTGCAATCCCTTTTCCTATGTTCCAAATGTCAGTGATAGGTCTGTGTCTGGATATTTGTTCTTTAAATAGTTTTTCATCCAAATAACCAACACTATCTTTTGAATGCTTTGCTGTGATGTCAAGTGCAACTTTTGCAAGAAAAAGATTTGTTCCTATTCCAGCACTTGCGCTAATTCCAGTTTCTTCAAGAACTTTATTCATGAGCATTATCGCAAATTCTTTTGGAGTTTTTTCATACGCACTTAAATATGGTGAAATATCGATAAAACATTCATCAATGGAATATACGTGGATATCTTCTGGTGCAACAAATTTTAGGTATATAGAATATATTTTCGCAGATGTTTCCATATATTTTCTCATTTTTGGTTTTGCAATTATATATTCTATTCCTTCTGGAATTTCAAAAAGTCTGCATCTGTTCTTCACTCCAAGTTTTTTCAATGCAGGGGTAACGGCAAGACAAATAGAGCCAGTACCTCTTGTTTTATCAGCAACAACAAGATTTGTTTTAAATGGATCTAAACCCATCTCTGCACACTCAACAGAGGCAAAAAAACTTTTTAAATCAATGCATATATAAAAGTGATTTTCCATAATAAAATTATATCATTCTTTTTATAATCAAAAAATGATGTTCTGAAAACTCTTTAATGTTGGCTGTTTCTGGCAATTGTTAAATAAAAGTTAAAAAAAACAAATTTAGGTGAAAAACGATGTATAACATAATTGTTGAAAGTAAGTTTTGAAAGGAGAAGATTATGAAATTTTTAGTAAGAAAAGCACCAGACAATTTTATTAGAACCGTCAATGACGAAATCAGCTCTTTATTGAACAGACACTTTGACAGTTATTTCCCTGATTCTAAATATTGGGAAGAAGAAAACAAATTTACAATGCCTGTTGAAATCACTGATAGTGGTAAGGAATATGATATTAGGGCAGAATTACCAGGAGTAAAAAAAGAAGATTTGGATATTGACATTGAAGAAAATTATTTGAAAATCAATGCTAAAAAAGTTGAAGAAAAAACTGAATCTGAAAAGAACTTCAAACGTTCAGAATTTAATTATGGTGAATTTTCAAGGGTAATAGAATTGCCAGAAGAAATCAATGTTGATAAGACTGAAGCTAAATTGGAATCTGGAGTTTTGAAAATTACTGCTCCAAAAATGACTAAAGAAAAAGATTCAAAAAGAAAATTGACAGTTAAGTAATGATTGGTTAGCAAAAATAGCAAAAGAGGGAATTTATTTCCCTCTTTTTTTTTGATTTATGGTAAAATTACTAAAAAGGAGTAGTGTTTTATGGAAATTAAAAAAGAAGTTATTTTAAAAACAACATCGACTTGGGATGATGAAGAATACGAATCTGTTACAATCAAAAAGCCAGAGGCAACTATTTTGAAAATAACGCTTCCTGAAAAAACGAAACTTGCAATGCATAAACATTTAATGGTGAATGTTGTGTATATTCTTAAAGGTGAGCTAACTATTGTTACAGATAAAGGTGTTGAAAGAAAAGTAAAGGCTGGAGAAAGTTTAGCAGAATTGATAGACAAATTCCACTATGGAAAAAACGATGGAAATGAACCTGTTGAGATGATTATTTTCTATTATGGAGAAAAAGACACACAATTGTCTGTCGGTGAATAAAAATTTATTTTGTGCTACAATAAACCCTAAATAAGGGGAAAATTAAATGTCTAAAGTGTCTGTTTTAATGTCGGTTTATAATACTTGTGAAGAGTTCTTGAGAGAAGCAATCGAAAGCATACTTAATCAGACATACAAGGATTTTGAATTCTTAATAATAAATGATGGTTCTAAAAATAATGCGGAAGATGTTATAAAATCTTATGATGACAGCAGAATTAGATATATAAAGAATGAGCAAAATTTAGGGCTTATAGGAAGTCTTAATAAGGGTTTGGAGCTTGCATCTGGTGAATACATTGCAAGATTTGATTCTGACGATAAATCTCGCCCAGAAAGACTTGAAAAGCAAGTGAAATTTATGGACGAAAATCCGCAAGTTGGCTTGTTGGGGGCACAATATCAGTCTTTCCCTAAAGTCCGTGTTAGCGATGGATTTACAAACAACAAAGACATAAAAGAAGCTATGCTAATTAACTGTAATCAATTTGGACATCCAACAGTTATGATAAGAAAAAGTATGTTAAATGGCTTGAAATATGACAAAAATGCTTTGTATGTTGAGGATTATAAATTATGGCTTGATATGATGCCTTTATGTGATTTTGCAAACTTGCCTGAGGTGTTGCTCGATTACAGAAAACACAAGGGTAGTATTTGTAGAAACAAAAATAACACTATAATACAAAATTCTAATGTTCAAAAAATAATGTTTGAGGCACAAGAAAAATATTTTTCTATAAACTGCGAAAAGCCTTTATCTCTCATAAAAAATCTCAACGATAATAAACAAATTGTTGTGGAAGATTTGTTAAGTGTTGTGGATTTTGTAAACGAAGTTGAAAAGGAAACAGAAAAATATGTAGCCCCTTATAGGCTTAATCATATTTGGGCAAAGTGGGCAGTAAAGAAGTGCAAAAAGAATTTTTCTTTTTACAAACATCTCTTTAAGAAAGATTTGCAAATATTTTTTGAAAAGTAAAGGAGCTTTTAAGTGTCGGTTATCGTAAAATTTAATGGTGGACTTGGAAATCAAATGTTCCAGTGGGCTTATGGGAGAAGTTTAGCAAGCAAGCTTAATGAAAATCTTCTTTTTGATATGTCATTTTTTAACAAAAATTATTCAAGACCATTTCAACTTGAAAAAGTTTTCGGACTTAAACCCGAACCTGTAAAAAATCTGAAAGATAAAATTAAACTTGAGCTTATATGGAAGTTTAGAAAACATTTAGATAATAAAAATTTTCTTGGCATAAATTTTTATTCAGAACCTTGTTTTGAATTTTGCGAAGAAATGCTTAATGTTAAGCCTAATGCCTATATAGAAGGGTTTTTTCAAACAGAAAAAT
>ERZ1034928.1175-NODE-1175-length-10089-cov-5.507475_pt1 | contig 10089 bp, 7 predicted proteins | sample MGYA00520627_ERZ1034928 | MGnify/ENA primary metagenome ERZ1034928 (study PRJEB33766, sample SAMN09781755) | gut metagenome | biome: gut microbiome | host: Homo sapiens | place: Madagascar | study: EMG produced TPA metagenomics assembly of the PRJNA485056 data... | reverse complement strand
AGTCGGCGCAATTTCCGTTCTGCATGCCAACGCTATTCGCTGCGCCGGAAAGTTCTTTACCGACTTCAAAGGATTTTCTCGCATGACCCCGCGTGAAAACTCTAAGTCTCCCTGATTTGCTCGCTACGCCAGTTAGCGCGATTCCCGATTTCCTTCGAAGCCACGCTGCAGCAACAACCTAAAACTTTACGCCGTAAAACATACGGGTCTGGTTTCTTCGCCGCTAGTTTCCCTCGGCGACCGAAAACGATGATTGTTTTGGGATGATTTCGTAGAGTTTCGGGTACAATGCGCGTTTGTGCCTTATGGCGCTTCGATTGCAGCAGCGCGCGCAGGCGGCGGCTGCATAGGAAGGGTTTTTGAGTTAGAGAGGGATCACATGTCCAAGATCAACGACCTTGAGCAAGAGGTCAAAGCAGACGTTAAGGAGGCTACGGAAGCGGTTTCCGCGGGAAACGCCGACAAGCCTTGGTTCAAACGTCTTTCTCTTACCACGTGGATTTTCATTGCGTTGGCCTTGGGCGTCGTGGCCGGCCTTGCCCTGCAGGGCACCCCTGATATTGCCACCACCTACATCAAGCCCCTGGGCACTATCTTCCTGAACCTCATCAAAATGATCGTGGTGCCGCTGGTCATCTTCTCGATGATCGCCGGCGTCATCAGCCTGTCCGACATCAAGAAGGTCGGCGCCATCGGCGGCAAGACCATCGCGTACTACCTGTGCACCACCGCATGCGCCATCGTCATCGGCCTGATCATCGCGAACGTGTTCAACGTTGGCGGCGGCTATACCCTTACCGCCGACGAGCTTTCGTATGAGGCCAAGGCCGCGCCTTCCTTCATCGAGACCATCGTCAACATCTTCCCCAGCAACTTCGTGCAGCCCATGTCCGACGCCAGCATGTTGCAGATCATCGTAATCGCGCTGTTCTTCGGCTTCGGTATCCTGGCCGCCGGCAAGAAGGCGCAGCCCGTCGCCGACTTCGTCAACGGCATGTCCGAGGTTTGCATCAAGATCATGCACATGATCATCTCCATCGCGCCGTTCGGCGTGTTCGGCCTAATCACCCCCGTTGTCGCCACCAACGGCCCCGACATCCTGTTGCCGCTGCTCAAGCTCATCCTGGTGGCCTACCTGGCCATGATCCTGCACATGGTGGTGGTCTACTCCGGTATGGTGAAGGCCATCGCGAAGATGGGCCCGCTGACGTTCTTCAAGGGCCAGGTCCGCGCCATGACGTTCGCCTTCGCATCCGCATCCTCCGTGGGCACGCTGCCCATTAACATGGAGTGCTCCGAGAAGCTGGGCGTACGCCGTGAGGTCTCCAGCTTCGTGCTGCCGCTGGGCGCCACCATCAACATGGATGGTACCGCGATCTACCAGGGCGTTTGCGCCATCTTTATCGCCCAGGTGTTCGGCATCGACCTGACCCTCGGCCAGCAGTGCGTCATCGTCATGACTGCCGTGCTGTCCTCCATCGGCACCGCCGGCGTCCCTGGCTCCGGCATGATCATGCTGGCCATGGTGCTGCAGTCCGTCGGCCTGCCCGTTGAGGGCATCGCGCTGGTCGCGGGCGTCGACCGCGTGCTCGACATGATGCGCACCGTCGTCAACATCACCGGCGACCAGTCCGCTGCCGTGTGCGTGGACTCCCTGGAGAAGCGCAAGGAGGCGCGCCAGGCCGCCAAGGCTGCATAAAGCGCACTGCGTCAAACGCTCGAACCTTTCGGGATGGTTGCAAATGTTCTTGCAGCCACCCCGTTTCTTTTATGGTACCATCGAACACGTGTTCGGCATAAGGCCGATATCAACACGCTTTGTCGGGCAAGTTGGTTTCGACCAGAAGGGAGACAAACAGGTCGCATCGATCGTGGCCGCCGTATCGCTATCGGCGTTCGGCATGCACGGGCTTGCGGTGTTCCTCGTTCAACGGCGTTGTGCGCAACGGTTAACTCGTTATCAAACGCTTCTAACGGGTCTCGCTCAGCGCGTCGAGCAATTCCTGCTTGGAGTGGATGCAAAGCTTTGAGTACACATTGCGCGTATAGCTTTTCACGGTGTTTTCCGATAGGTGAAGTTCTTGGCTGATGAACGCCTTGCTACGCCCTTGCGCCAAATACCAGACCATGTCGGTTTCCCGATCGGTTAAATCGAAACGTGCCTGCAGCGCCGAGCAGCGAGCCCGTAAGCCATCTTCGAACGTTGCGCCCTCTACATCGCGGGCATCTTGCTCATTCGGAATTTCCTCGAACGCAGCAGCAACCGACGTCACCTGCGTTTCCCCGGCATCGCATTGCGCGGGCGCAGCTTCCGCCACCACGGTGCGCTCCAAAGCGCCCTTGCGCGCATCGGGCGTGCCGAAGGTGGCGAAGAATCTCCGCGCTTTTGGCTGGCTCCCCCGCAACATCACAGCCATGCTCAGCGCAAGCAGGCATACCAGTGCGGCAATGACGAGCATGGATTGCCCAAGTTGGGGTCCAAACAGGAAAACCAGGTAGCGGCCAGCTTCGCGCGGAAGTAAATGGGCTGCCCAAACGGCGGCGAGCACTAGATATGATGGAATGGAGCTATGGCGGCAATAATCATAAATGCCGTACCACAGCAGTCCGACCATGAACGTATTCGACACGGTTATGAGCATCGCCCCGAATTGCGCCTGGTCAAGGGACACGATAAGCAAAACGCCGATAACCATGAGAGCGACCTCGAGCCACCACATCGCTCCAAAGCTCAAGCCGCGGCCGCGCACGAGCACCCACCAGATGACGCCAGCGCACAGCGCTGCCACGGCGATCTGGTGAGCAAGCTGGAACGAAGGTGCCAAAACGATGGAGGTGCCCTCTGGAAAGCCGCGTGCCACGCCAAGCGCGAAATCAAGCAGCGCGACGGCGATAAGGATGCGCAGAGGAAGCGTTTTGTTCTCGTAATCGTACACGCAGTCGCGCTTCGGTTCGGGGATGACGTCTTGCCGCGCATCAAGCGTGTCCATAGCCTGTTTGAACAGCACGAACGATAGCGTCGGCATGAACAGGCCGATGGCGAACACGGCAGGCAGCGGCAAAAATCCCAGAACGAAACCCAAGATCGCGCTGATTCCCAGGCACGCGAACGAGTAGATGAGCGCCTCGCCCTCGTCTAAGCGGTCGAAGAACGTGATCCACATGCCGCCGCCCCACACGATGCCCAATCCCGCAAGCATGGATGCGGGAATGCCGAGCGGTAACGTCGGATACTCTATTTGCACAAGCAAAAGCGCAGGCGCCAACGTCATCGCCGTCATCGATAGCACGTCAAGGGCCCTTCGGGCGCGTCCGCTTAACGGGATGCGTGAGAACATGAGCATGAGGATGAAGATGAAGGCGACGCGCATCATGTTGCCGATGATGGTCACGGCGCCTGAATCGGTTGCCGTATATCGATCATACAGGCAGCATTGCGTCCATACGCGAATGGCTATCAAGCCCAAGAAGCAGGCGGCGAACCTCGGCCCATACGTGGACCTGAACTCCTGCCAGCTTGTCGTATGCACGCGCCGCGCGGCCATGGAAATCTCGTCGTTCATGCGCCCCTCCCTCTTTCAAGCGCACAATTATAGCAAGCTTACTTACCGAATCGGCGCAAGCGCGCTCTCAAATAAGCGATACGGGCGTTCCCCAACGTTTCCCACCCCCGAAGCAAAGCCTCATGCGAACCCCGCACCACCGGCAGCCCGATTGCGCGCAAAAGCCGGAAGCGCGATCGCGCTTCCGGCTTTTGCATAAGCGATTAACGCCCTCTTTATGCGAAGACGTATGCGCACGCCGTTTCCTGTGCCTGACGGCCGTTGACGTTGATGTCGCACACGGCGTTGCCTCCCAGGCGGTTGCCGCCGTGGATGCCGCCGGTAACCTCGCCAGCGGCGAACAGGCCCGGAATCGCATTGCCTTCGGCGTCGAGCACCTCGGCCGCGGCGTTCACGCGAAGGCCGCCCATGCAGTGGTGCACGCCTGGCGCGACGGGAAGCGCGTAGTACGGTGCCTTCTCCAGGGGGTTCAGACTCTTCGTGCGCCCCATGGGGTCATCCACGCCGTTGGCGATGTTGTCGTTGTACGACGTCACCGTGTTCACGAACGCGTCAACCGGCACGCCCATCTTCTGTGCCAGCTCCTCGAAGGTGTTGGCCACGTGGATGAGCCCGCGCGAGACGAACTTCTCCTCAACCGACAGGTTGTTGTCGTGAACCGACTGGTCGAACACGGCGAACGCACCGCGCCCGGGCTGCGCCCATTCCGCTTCCGACACGCGGTCGCGCGTGAGCAGCTCGTTGGTGAAGCGCACGCCGTCGGTGTTCACCAAAATGGCGCCGTCGCCGCGGATGTTCTCGGACAGCAGGGTTGCGGTGGTCTGCTCGACGGTCGGATGCACCTGGATCTGGTCGATATCGACGGTGTCGGCGCCTACGGCCTGGGAGAACAGGATGCCATCGCCCTGCGTTCCCGGCTGGTTGGTGGTCACGGCGTCGCGAAGCTCGGGACGATACTGCTCCAGCATCTCGCTGTTGGCGCCGAAGCCGCCCGTTGCCACGATGAGCGCACGGCAGCGATACTCGATGGGCAGGCCGTTGGGATCGGTGGCACGGACTCCCGCCACCTTGCCGTCGTCCATGACGACCTCCTCGACCTTCGTGTTGCACACGGCGGACACGCCGCGCTGACGGCATTGCTCGGTCATGCCCTTCACGATGTACTTGCCAACGGCCTCGCCCGACTCGGGGCGATGGATGCGCTTGACCGACGCACCGCCCGACGTGCCAAGCTTCGACAGCGTGATCCCCATGGAATCAAGCCAGTCGATAGCGTCGCTTGAGCCGGCGCACATGTGGCGGATGAGCTCCATGTTGCCCTTCTCATGACCGCCCGCGTAGGTATCGGAGGACATGAGATCGACGCTGTCCTCGATGCCGGCGGCCTTCTGGAACTTCGTGCAGCATGCGTTCATACCGCCCTCGGCGAAGCAGGTGTTGCCGCCTGCTACCGGCATCTTCTCCAAAAGCAGCACTTTTGCGCCCTGATCGACCGCACCCACGGCCGCAGCCATGCCTGCGCCGCCTGCGCCTACCACGACGATGTCGTACTCTCCGCCGTCGATGGTGTTCTTCGCAGCTTCCGCCTCAAGGGTTCGCGGAGTGCCGCAGCCCGTCAGGCCCATCGCCATCGCCCCCATGCCGAAGGTCAGCGCGCCCGTAAGGAAGCCGCGACGGGAAACATCGTTGCCTTTGACGTTCATAATCGTTCCCCTTCCCTATTTCTTCTCGCGATACGGGATGCTATCCCAGCCCTCGGGCACATCCTCGGCAGCCTGATAGTGGCACTCCGAGCAGGTGATGACGGACTGGCTGTGCATCTTGTGGCAGTCGCCGCAGTCGGTGACGCCATGCTCGCTGAAGTCGTGCGGATTCCAGGCCATCCACTCGGTCTTCTTCTTAAGCTTGTCAAGGTCCATGTTGTGGCACGATTCGTTAAGACAGAACTCCTGAGTGGCGAACTCGCCGCTGCGGCTCACCAGATGCTGCGTGTCCTCGTCGAACGTGTAGTCGCCGGTCACCCAGTGCATGCCCTCGACTACCTGCTCGCCGATCTTCGGCTCGTGACACGTCAGGCAGTCCTTGCCCGCCTTCATGTGTGCGTTGGCAAGCATGGTTCCGTCGGTGTTGTAATAGCTTTCCACATACGCGTTCATGGGCGTGTGGCAGATGCTGTTGCAGAAGCTGGGCTGGTTATGCCAGACCGTGAACCCTCCTACTGCTGCAACAACCACGGCTGCTACCACGCACACCGCGGCAATGGCGCGATTACGCTTGTTCTGCGACAACTTGCCCGTGTGCTCGCTTTCGCTCATAACGTCCTCCTGTTCCTTCTTGGCTTCCCATTCGCCGCCGAGGAGCGGCTTTCGACAAGCAAGATAGTAGGAGGAAACCCTTTGATGCTGCACATCCGAAAAGGGTGGTTTAAGCCTGTGACCAGGGTGGTTTTCGAAGGGTGTGCGAAGTGCCGCTACTTCCCCATCATGCTGAGCAACGCTTCCAGCTCACGCTGCACGGCGTGCTCGGTGTTGGGGCCGATTACCTTGGTGGAGATCTCCTTGATGGCGGAGCGGCCGTTGCCCATCGCGATGCTCGTGCCCACCATGCGCATGATCTCGTAATCGTTCATGGAGTCGCCGAACGCCACCACTTCCTCGGCGCGGGCATGGCGTGCTTCCATCACCTGCTTGATGCCCGTGGCTTTGCTCACGCCGCGCTGCATGACGTCGATCCATTTGCGGCCGGACGGTGCGAACACGAAGTCCTCGCCCATCTCGCGCTCCAGGATGTAGGCCATATCCATGATGGCGTCGTCCACGTAGATCGAGGCCTTGATGATGCTGGTATCGGGGCGCGGCAGGCCGCGCACGCGCAGCGGGTTCGGAAGGTTCTTGTCCAGCTCGCGCTCGAAGCGCTCCTCGTCGTCGAGCAGATAGGAGATCTTGCGGTCGAACACCACCAGATGCAGTCCGTCGAACAGGTCTGTCACATTCTTGAGCCTGCGCAGCGCGGCATGGCTGAATACCTCGCGGTCGACAAGCTGGCCCGCAACCACCACCTGCGCGCCGTTGGAGGCGACAAAGTCCATTTCGCTGCTCACGGGGGCGAACAGCTCCTGCAGCGTGTCGAAGCGCCTGCCCGAGGACGCCACAAAGCCGATGCCCGCGGTTTTCAGTCGCTTGATAAGATCGAACGTCTCAGGCGGCACATTGCCTTCGCCGTCCAGAAGCGTGCCGTCCATATCCGATGCGATGAGCTTGATCATGCTTGCCTCCTTTTCCATGGCGCCCCATGCGCCATGCGCCTGTTCCGTATCCTTTGCTTCGCCGCCATTGTACGGTGCGTTTCGCGGGCGGAAACGCCGGACATGAAACCTGCGCAGGATGCTTACCGGCCGTTGACGGAACGTTGAAGGCTTGTTGATGGAGGTGCTACTCACACTCTGGGAAGACGCATGCGAGGCGGCGCACGGTTTCCGGCAGGCGCTCCGGTTCGATACCGGCGTAGTTCAGCACCAGCGCGGTTTCGCCGTTCGAATACTTCTCAAAACGCTTCGTTGTGCGCTCGCTCAACCCGTTGCCGTCGCGCAGCAGATAGTCATTGAACAGCGAGATGTTGAGTCCTTGCTCCGCACCCCGCTGTCTGACCTGGTCGTGCGCAAGGCTTGTGCGCACGTACAGCAAGAAGTGCGTGCCTGCGTTGCGTTCCTCCACGTGCGAGATTTCCGCCAGCGGAGACTGGGCGATCTCGCGCAAAACCGCCTCACGTTGGCGACGATAGAAGTTGCGCGTGCGGTTGATGTGCCGTTCCAAGTGGCCCTCGTCGATGAAGCGCGCCAGCGCGTACTGCTCGAAGCTGGAAACCGTGCACGAGTAGAAGCTCATGGTATCCACGTAGCGCGCCAGCAGCTTCGGCGGCAGCACCATGTAGCTGATGCGCAGGCTGGGCACCATGGTTTTTGAGAAGGCGTTCAGGTAGATTACCTTGTCAGACGCGTCGTCGGCGAACAGAGGCATAATCAGGCGCCCGCTATAGCGGAACTCGCTATCGTAATCGTCCTCGATGATGTAGCGCTTGCGCGCGCGGTTCGCCCACTCGAACAGCTCCAGGCGCCGCTTGATGGGCATAACGATGCCCGTGGGGAAATGGTTTGCCGGCGAAACGTGCACCACGTCGGCACCCGATTCCTCAAGCTCATCCACCAGCAAGCCCGATTCATCGATGGGAACCGGCCGCCAGGGGTTACCGAACGCCTTGGAGATGGCGGCGAACTTGCGATAGCCGGGATTTTCCATGGCGAACGTGGTGGTGGGCCCGAGCATTTGCAGCAGGCGGCCGTACAAATACTCGCTGCCCGCACCGATGATGATGCAGTCGGGCGAAACGTCCATGCCGCGCGTGCGCCGCAGATACGACGCGATGGCGCGGCGCAGCTCGGGCAAACCATTGAACGGAATCGACCGCAGCAGGTTGTCGCTGGGAAGCGAAAGCGCCTCGCGCATATAGCGCCCCCACACCGTAGCCGGGAACAGCGAAACGCTGGTGCGGTTGGCCTTCAAGTCCACGAAATATTCCGGGTCGCGAGCGCGCTCGATCGCTTGCGGGGTTTCGGCGGAGAAGGTGCTGGCGGCAGAGTTGGCGGAACTCGTAGTCGCACTGCCGTTGTCGACGACTCCGGGAATTCCGGCAACAGCGGCGGGACCCACCTTATCCACGGCACCTCTGGCGATTCCGCGATCACCGTAGTCACGCTCTGCAGAAGCGCCATCTGCCGTCGTGCCCTTCGCACTGCGCATCGAGGAAGCGCCTCCCGCCGCTCCTCGTGTGTCGGCTCCGTTGCCCAAGCTCGTCCCGTTTTCGCAACCTAAGCCTTTGACCTGGGCATTAACCGGTTTATACCGGAACTCGGAAACGTCCTCCACGAAATAGCCGCGGCGCTGTTCGGTGCGCACGAACCCTTCTGTGATCAGCTGGTCGTATGCCGCTGTGACCGTTGCAACGCCGATATCGAGATGCTGGGCAAGGTTTCGCTTGGACGGTAGCTTCGTTCCGCAGGGGATTCGGCCGCGCGCGATGTCCTCGCGAATGGACTGGTATAGGAATTCGTAAAGCGAACTGGTACCGCGCGAGCGCAAATCGTACGTAAGCATACCTGCCTGCTGAGATGCCGACATGGGCTGATCCTTTCGCGTGCGGCCCCAAAAGCGCGTTTTTCGGTGCGCTTGCAGCGGGAGCGGCCGGTTTGAGCGGTTGAACGAACTGGTGCAACTGGTCTATCTGGTACGTAAAACTATCATTGTTTTGGTTCTTTTGACCAAACCAAATAGCGATTACACTTTTGTTGCTCATTAAATCAGGCCGCAACGATTCCTTGGCCGTTGCGGCCATTTTCATTTACGCCAAGGACACACGAAGACGGGAGACGAACATGGGTTACTTCACTGGTAAAACCATCATCATCACCGGCGCGGGCTTTGCAGCGCTGAAGGACGGTTCCGCAGGCTCCATCGGGTTCGGCATCGCCACCGCCTTCGCCAAAGAGGGCGCAAATCTTGCCATCACCGGCCGCAACGTGAAGAAGCTCGAAGCCGCCAAGGAGCGCCTTGAGGGCGAGTTCGACATCCGTGTGCTGCCCATCCAGGCCGACGTGAACGCCCAGGCTGATAACCAGGCCGTCGTGCAAGCCGCCGTCGACCAGGTCATGGCCGAGTTCGGGCGCATCGACGCGCTGGTGAACAACGCACAGGCCTCTGCTTCCGGCGTCACCATCGCCGACCACACCACCGCCCAGTTCGATCTGGCGCTGTATTCCGGCCTGTACGCTGCCTTCTATTACATGCAGGCATGCTACCCGCACCTGAAGGAGACGAAGGGCTCCGTGGTGAACTTCGCCAGCGGCGCCGGTCTGTTCGGCAACTACGGCCAGTGCGCTTACGCCGCAGCCAAGGAAGGCATCCGCGGCCTGACGCGCGTCGCCGCCACCGAGTGGGGTCCCGACGGCATCAACGCCAACGTGGTTTGCCCGCTCGCCTGGACCGCTGCGCTCGAGAACTTCAAGGAACAGTACCCCGAGGCCTACGAGGCCAACGTGCACATGCCTCCGATGGGCCACTACGGCAACGTCGAGACCGAGATCGGTCGCGCCGTCGTGCAGCTGTGCGGTCCCGACTTCAAGTTCATGAGCGGCGAGACCATCACGCTCGAAGGCGGCATGGGTCTGCGCCCGTAACCTACCAGGTTGTATGGCCGAATCGGCCGCCTACTTCTTACGATTCTATCCGGATCCCTCCGGTGGAATATCGAAAGCGCCTCGGGCATCTGCGGTCCGAGGCGCTTTTGCGTGCTCTGCTACTTGAACAGGGGACGGAGGTGTGTTCAAACTTGTCAGAAAGCTGGCGTCCACCCCCCCCCCTTTTTTTTGGCACTTCGGCGATTTCTGTCGAGCGAACAGGGGAAGATAGCGTTCGCCCAGCTCGACCACCTGAACAGGGGACGGAGGTGTGTTCACACCTGAACACACCTCCGT
>ERZ1034928.1174-NODE-1174-length-10098-cov-6.099472_pt1 | contig 10098 bp, 7 predicted proteins | sample MGYA00520627_ERZ1034928 | MGnify/ENA primary metagenome ERZ1034928 (study PRJEB33766, sample SAMN09781755) | gut metagenome | biome: gut microbiome | host: Homo sapiens | place: Madagascar | study: EMG produced TPA metagenomics assembly of the PRJNA485056 data... | reverse complement strand
ATATATTAAATAGTTATAAAGATATAAGAAAGGGATATTGTCCTAAAAATCCTTTTTGGAACAATTGGAACAACTGGAACAACTGGAACAGATAGAATGCTTTTCCCCTCTTTGGTTTGACCGATTTGCAATCCGCTAAGAATCCGAATCAGGTCTTCCCTAGAGAAATCAATCCCATAGATTAGAACCTCCTAATCCTCTTCTTCTAGAAAGCCCCAAATCCTTCTTTGTTCTATCTCTTCAGCTGATACTCCACGATGGCATCTCGTGCAATCAGAGCCTCGGCAGCAATTGTCTCGCTGATGTTCACACTCTCATCGCAGTAAACCTTCAGGGTGAGCTGGATGGCACCATCCTTGGTCTTCGACACACGACCGTGCGCCAGCTTCTTGATCAGCAGCGACTGCGCCTTGAGCTGCGGCTTCGGAACGAATTCGAAGGAGCCGTCGTTCAACTGCTGTGCAACGCCGAGGCGGTGGAAGCGTGGCATGCTGCCCACCACGGGATTATCGGGTGCAAACAGAAAATAATGAGTATCATCGTAGTAAGCCATGCCGCTCTTCTGAGTGTGCTGGCAGTTCATCAACTTGTGGATGTCATTAAAATTCTTTTTCATAACCTAGTGAATTTTAAGAGTAAAGAAAGCGAGAAACGTAGCGCTACCTTACCTCCGGAGATTCCTTCACTCACTCCACCCGGTTAATAATTTAAAACTAATTCAAGTAATTTCGAATCAGTGGAACTGATTGTGAGTTGTCCGTTCTCACTCTTTGACTCTGTACAGCGAAGGCCTCGCCCTGCTGCACCACACGCATCAATTTTGCGTTCATAATCTTAATAAAGCAAGACCTAACCTTCCTTTAAGGCTCTTAAGTTTGTGGCTCCGATCTTGCTGAAAGCTGATGCAAAGTTAAGGCGAAAAATCCCTGTAAGTGCAAAAATCTTCGTTTTAAATCATTGTAATTCAATGTTTTCGGAATCATTCGGAAACATTCGGAATCAATCGGAATAAAATCAAGGAATCAATCGGAACTCCAAAAACGCAAAAAGCGGCAACCACTATCCTTTTGTCGGATAATCGTTGCCGCTTTCTATAGCGTATTTAGTTTTCAGGAAACAACAAATTATAGTTCTTCCGTTGTCATTGCTTTATAGATATCATCTCCAATTGTTTTATCAGTTTCCTTCCATTGGATATGTTTTGGTGGGAGCGAAGGTGTTTTTTTGTCCTTTTTCTGGCTTCCGCGCAATTTTCTGTACATTCCATCTGCCATTTTTTTTATGGCTTTTTCATCACTATACTTTAGTACTCCAATTCCAATCAAAGCACGGACAAAATCAATACACTTCGTTCCAGGGCGAATTGCTTTTACTTCTATGGAAATAGCCATTAGCAAGGCAACCTGTACATTGGTTGTCAAGTCAATCACCGAAGCCGCTTTCACAATTTGCTTTCTTGAATTCATCACAACCTTATTGGTTAAAGTAAATGTTGGCTTCATTACTTTTACTATGGCTTCTGTACAATTTTGTGGAATGACAGCATTATCATCAGAAGCAACTTCTATATTGTCTGTTGTTTCCATCGCAAACCAATCCTCAGGATAAACTACCTTCAACCCATACTTTTGAGCATTACCTTTCAGAATTTCTTCGATGATGCAAATCTTATCAAGGTTGTAGAAGAATTGATGTTTCTCTTCCTTTGTGAAATGATTCTGCTGGTTCATGAAATATCTTGCAATATACTTGATTCCATCTTCGTACTCCATACATCGTATCCATTGGTCGCCGAGAGTTTCTTTTCTGAATGCATTAATCAGACAATTACGCTCTTTCTGTAAATTTTTAAGATTCAAAGGAGAAGGAAACTCTTCAAGCATATTCTTGATTTCTGGCAACGAACTTTCGTATGACATGAAGAATCGATAAAGAAAAAACTTCAGTTCTTTTCCATCGGAGCACTTGTTGTTTTCAGACAGAAGAATTGTTAACTCGTGTAAGTCAGTATTAAATCCTTTAACTTCTCCTTCAAGAATTTCATTGACAAGAAAAATAACGCTTCCCTCGGCAGGATTGTATTCAAATGTATCTGCGGTTTCATCTATTATTTCTGTTCGTGGGCAATCGTCAGTATACTCAAAGAATGTTTCTTCTCCCAGCATCTCCTTTAGCATTTCTTCATTCATGGGATATTTCAAAACGTCTCTGATGATAGGCCAGTATTTATCTCCTTCGGCAAAACGTTTTGTCTCGTCAAGTACATACTGGGAATAATCAGCTTTAATATAATAAGGGTTGATGTTTCTAATTACCCAAATGTCATTTTTTATTTTTCTTCTAACACTCCAAATAGTCCGGACATAATAGTATAGGGTAGAAATCAATTCTTCTCTTTCTTTTAGAGTATAAAGTCTTTTCTCCAAAATCTTAAGAAACTTGAAATCTTCTTCTTTTACAATCAAACCATTCTCTGTGCAGTCTTTTCTCTCTGTCAGTTTTCCTTGGAGTTGGCAGAAAGTTTCGTATTTTTGTTCGTAAGTACTATTTTCATTCGGTAATAAGCCAAGACTAGAATAGTAAGCATCGCAGAACTCCTTCCAGTAAGTATGGTGAATCTCTGTTATGCAGAATACGTTTGAAGGGAAGTTGATATTTTCCCAAGCAATTTCTTCTTGGGGATTATTAGAATCTTCCTTTTTTCCCGTATTGCTGTTGTTGATGGTTACCTTTTGGTTGTCGTGAATATCAAACATTTTTTCAATATTCACGTTACCATTAAAATTCATTTTTATATCTGCCATAATTTTATTTGCCTATATGAACTTGTTCATTGTCGTGAATGTCGTTAAGTTTTTCAAAATTTATTTTAGTTTCGGTCTTAATTCCCAATTTCTCTTTCAGACGATTCACTTCCTCATTGAATGCACAGTTGTATTGTTCGTTGGTACTCATCAAAGGGACTAGGATTCCTTCTATAGTATCACTTGTAAGCCCCATACAATTGTCTACGATTATTCTTACAACTTCCTTTGCCTGCTTCAAGTCTAGATTATTTTCCTTTATAGCATCCAGTTCTTTCTGCATGATGGAGATAAGTTGATTCAACTTCTTGCCGTAATCGCATGAATCTATGTAGTAGCCTTTCAATTCTTCGTCTTGCTCTGATTTTCTGATTTTTTCATATAAGGTCTTCCATAACTCACCATGGTCTTGCAGCAATTGGGCTAAAGCATCTTTTAAAGCGGTTGGCTTTTGTGATTCCTCCCGACCAGTAGTCATAAACATATAGAATATAACTGCTTCTTCGCACAAGGCCTCTATTTCTGACTTATCAGCAAACATGCGGCCAATGATGAGGTCTGCCCTGCAAAAATGTTCTGCTTTTTGCTTTATTAGCAGGGCTTCCATCCATACTTTTATTGGCGAAGGAGCTTGGTGCTGCTCTTCCATGAAGCAAAGAGCAGGATAAAGCGAACAGAACAACTGGTCGGAGAGGAAGATTTCGAGCATTCTTGATTCCAAATTATTCATACACAAGTTTAATTTTGTTGAGGAATTCTACAATCAGATTAAATTTGGAATCAAACAAATCACGTGAACTGAGATTCTTTACTGCAACATCAGCAATTTCCTCGATTACAGGACTTTCTACTCCAATCTTTTTAACTTGGCTTCCTTTAGGTTTGATAAGGATTGGTTTTCCACTAGCAGCACAAGCCTTGATGGCATTCAGTACCCAGATATCCTCAGGGTCAAGATTTACGCTCTCATGATTCTGCCCCTGGAGGTGCAAAGTCGGCTCACTATTAGTGCGTTTGGCTAAGTTGGTGAAATATTCACCCACAAGGTCGCTTATCGCTGGAAGATTTGGATAAGCAAATGGGAAATCAACAAAGTCGATACCCTTGAGTTCCATACTCGCATTTCTTACCTGCCAAAATTCTGCGGTATGGAATTTGCCCGCAATGTCAAGTGTAAGGCGACGTGAGAGCAATTTTAAACGGAATGTGTACTGCAAAATATCAGCAACCATACTACTCTTTGAGAATGCAGCATTTCGCTCGATAGCTATAATCTGACGGTCTTTACGGTTGTCAATAATAACTAAACATGAAGGATGATTGTCAAATTCAGAGACATTGAAGTCTGCTTCAAGCTTTGTCTTTTTATTATTTGCAATACGTATTACATAAATATCGCCTTGATTGATAAATGAACGGTATTTAAATGTCTCTCCGTTGAATTTGTAGTACTTATTCTGTTCATCTTGCTCACATGCAAAATCATTAAGTACACTTCCTAGTAATTCTTGCTTGTGGTCAATTGAATCTTGAATATTGACAGCCTGAAACTCTTCTGCAGGTAGTCCTGCCTGATTCTCCATTACAGGACGAAATAGGTACTGAAAAATTTGAAATTTTGCCATTTCTCTTTAATTTTATATTGATTTAATTTCTAGTGTAATCGTAGTTTACTTTCTTGCTCCTTGAAGAAGGATAGGGGATAGAATTATTCTATATCCCCCATCACTCTTCCTAGAACTGTGTTTCTATAGGTGTTGAAGATGTTAGGCTTCAGCATCATGTAGTTTGGCAAGCTCTCAAGATATTCCAACTCAAACACAAGGCGTGGGTCTTTATCATTTGACTCTGGATGAATCTCTGCCTTACTGCCTATGCGAGCTATGCGGATGAGATACAAGTCCTTGACACCCTTGCCCTTGATGTAAGGCATGAAATAGTAGAGCTTGTTGAGCGCAACAGTCGATGGGAAAGACTTGGTCTTACCTGTATAGTAAATCTTTGTCTGACCACCATCTAGGAAATAATCAGTATTATCTTCCTTGACAAAGCCTACTAAGAGACTTTTGTTCATATCCAAGGTGTAGCTCTTCTTCGGCTTATTTATTTTCAACTCAGGTTCCATTTCTGAGAATAAACCAAGATTCAACTTTGGTTGAGAATCACGCTTAATATCTATTGGATGAGTAGAAACTGGTTCTTTTTCGAAGATGAAGCGATAAAGACTCTTGCCAATCTGCTGTACGATTCCACATACCAAAGCATTACCCATCAGGAAGGCTCTGCGGCCATCCGTAACGTCAGGATGCAAGGTGTGATTGTCCGGGAACATGTTCAGACGCTCCAGTTCAATAGGAATCAAGCGACGGTAGCGGCCGGAAGGTGTCTTGATGACATGCTTGAAGCGTGATGCCGCAGCACCTCCCTCGCCGGTGATAATAGTGCGTGATGGCTTGTCCAGGGAATCAGGGAATGCCATTCCACCTTCTGAGAAAAGATATTTGAATCCTTCTTTTGTTGTGCGCTCTATTTTCTTGGCACCCTTTTCGTATTCCCATCTTGCTACTTCTTCTTCCGGAATAAAGAACTCCTCGGGAACCAGCGACTCATCAACGATATTGCTGCCAAGTGTCATAATAGGACCCTCGTAAACAGCTTCTGCATCAACAGAATATACGCTGCGATTGCGCATGATGCCGGCATTCCCAAATGGACTGTCTTTTCCTTCCTTGTTGAAATTGTCAGAAACCTCCTTAATAGTTCCTTCTATCTCGAATTCAGAGATGGTTTTGTCTTTTGGCTTAAAAGGAAAAGCCTTTGCCAGTACGCCTTCATAAAGCACCCAATCCTTCAACTCTTGTACTTGTCTTGAAACATTTGAATTCTCACGGTAACCGACAATATAAGTACGGCGTCTGCGCTGAGGCATTCCGTATTCTGCTGCGTTGATTACTCGCCATTCTACAGTATAACCTAGGTCAGCAAGTGAAGCTAGGATGATTGCAAAATCACGTCCACGCTGCTTGGCTGGCGAGCCGAGCAAACGGTCAACATTTTCAAAGAAAATATAGCTTGGACGATTATCTCCCTTCTCATTCAGTATACGATAGATTTGCCACCAAAGCACACCTTTCTTACCCTCAATTCCGCCAGAACGGCTAAGAGTTGAAGCTACGGAATAATCTTGGCATGGAAAACCGCCAACCAGCAAGTCATGATCAGGAATGTCTGCTGTTGGTACAGTATTAATATCTTGGTTGCTATGACCCTTTGAGCCAAAGCGTGCTCTATAGACGAGCGAAGCATCTTGGTGCTTGGTTGATGGTTCCCATTGGTTGTTCCAGATGGTCTTATAGGCATCAGATGCTCCTTCCAGTCCAATGCGGAAACCTCCTACACCGGCGAAAAGCTCTACTACCTTTATTGTATTTTTAGACATATTTATATGTATGGAATTTCTTGTAATTTTTTAGCAATATATGAACCCTTGAGCCAGAAAAACTGTGGTAACATTCTAATGCCATTCACGCTTTCTGTTCTGGTTTTCTCTGTCGAAATATCTGCACCTCCTCGGAAGAACACTTTATATTCGGAACTCTTAGGGAAGTTTGGCGCTCCCATATAGGAACCGCTATTGTTCATACGTTTGTTTCCTTTTTTGTCATATACGTATTCCCATTCCAGTTCGTTTCTATGAATCAGATTCCTGGAATCCTCCCAAGTGCGGCGAACTTCATTTTCTATGAAATCTTCATCAAAGGCAAAGCGTTTAAAACCTTCAAAAACAGTTTTGCTCGGGTCTTTACTATCATGCTCACAGAAGATAGGGCAGAGGAAGCTGTGCTCACAGAAGTAATCGTAAACATCAGAATCTTCAAAGTCTGCATCTCTATCTGCCCATTCTTCAAAGTCGATGTGCTTGAGTTTCATGTCCTCTGTTCTTCCACCTTGGGGGGTAATCGTGATGGTCTTTGCTATGATACCGGCTTTGTTGAAGTCTGAGATTTGATTTAACCTATTGCAATCGGTTCCGAACATACGGATAACGCATTTTGCTGAAATATCCTTGACTTTAGCATTAATTCCAAGCATTTCTCTTAGCTCAGGCAGAGTCTTACCCTTATACTTTAATGTAAGTTCATGGCAACGAGCATCCAGCTGGGCGAAACTTGAAAAAGATTCTTTCAGTACGATTTCGTTTTTTGCTCTGCTTTTGTTAAAATGCCCCCGCACGATGTAATCAACAAAAGTCTGTTTCAATCTGTATCGGGGCTTTTGGTAAGAGCCTGTTGCTGTGCGCTTGAATCCTGGTACTAATTCTATCAGCAAGAGATTGGGACGAAGAAGGTGAGTGAAACCAACCAGTTGTTCGTTGCGCTTTTCTTCATCCTGATAATCATGATAAACCTGTTGCAGGTGATTGCTGACAATCTCCCAGTCGTTTTGCAATTTGTCTTTTTCTTCTTGCGAGAAAGAATTGTAGCAGTAGTCAACAATAGGAAACTTAGCATAGCCGGAAGCAGGCACAACTTCGTATGATTTATATTCGTAGAAGATTATTAATAGCCGTTCCGATTTTTCCCAAAAATGTGATGTGTCGAAGTCTGTCTGTATCGGAGGTTCAAAGGTAACATGTGTAATACTAATACCTTCTTTAGCGCCTAGATGCACATTATATTCTTCACCTGTTTTTCCGATTACATGCTTCTGTTCTTTTTTGGGTACACGAACTCCGGTGGTCTTAACTTCCGTAAGAACACCATCAATCTCAATATCACATTCCTGTTTGCAGTCTTTTTTGTAACCGAAGACAGATTGTTCTATCACGTCTCCTGCGATACCTGTGATTTTTTTACTTTCTAAGGTACGAGCAAACTGGTGGGATTTGTCAACCTCACCTAGAGTCTTGCCCTTTGCTCCTTCAAGTAGAGTATAGACTTGCTCTTTCGTAAATTTTCTATCTTCTGATACAGCCATCAGCTTATGTTGTTTAATACGATATTAAGTATATAATCATTATTTAGCCAAAAACATTTGGGCTGCACCCTGTTGCCTTGTGGGGTTAATACGGTTTGCCCTTTAGTTCCGTGTGGTCGTATGTGGCAGATTCCATTTGCTTTGCTCGTCATGAAATGGTTATAGTCACCCTCGCAAACTTTCTGCTTTGTATCTTCCCAGAGATTCTTAGCCTCCACTAAATCGTTGTATGGCATATTCCAAAAGAATACTTTAACGAGTTTCATCTTTCTCTTATCTCCATCAGGAGATTTTCGGAATACGACAAAAAGGAATTTGCCAGAGAGTTGCTTGTGCCACTCTGAATCCTCCCATTCTTCATTTATGATATCCACAAATCTGATGTATGGAAAAGACATGGACTCAATATTTTTATCACGATTTGCTTCTAACACTATCGTTTTCAAAGAAATGTTAGCATTTTCAAATTCTTGTATTTTGCGTGTCTTTATATTGAATATAGCTCGGCAGACATTATATGCTAAATCTTTGGCTTTTACATTTAATTCTACCTTACGCTTTTTTCCTATTTTCTCAACAGTCTTACCATAGAATGGTTCTACACGTCTTATGACAAGTTGCTCAAATGTTTCTTTTGGCTTATAACAATGTAGCGATTTTACAATCTTATCCGAAGCGAATTTCTTCTGGAGTTTCTCTACTCTTTTGGGGGAAATGTTTAATTGATGGTTTATTCCCTCATCAAGAAAAGAATCCAGGATAATCTTGTTCATATATCCTGTTTTAAGCGAGTATGCTCTTTGCTGTGCCCGTACGTTAGTGCCGGGTTGGTCGCGCATTTCTTCATCTTTTTTGCTGCCTTTCATGCATGCTGCAAGATAGAATGTATCGCCTTCCGATAACTCATGCGCTTGTCCATGTAGGATTTTTGAATGTATAAAGTTCCAATCATCTTTGATAATCTTCAGGTCATCTTTGGGAAATTTCCATTTACGAATTAATTTAAATACCAAATCCACGGGATCTACTTTCTCTTCATGAAGATAAAACATCAGAAGTAGTAATTTGTTTTTCCTCCAGAAACTACTGGTTTCAAAAGTCTTTTTTGCTTCCTCTATATAATTAATGATATTGAGTACAAGCCGTTCTTTTGCAGCCATACTCTTATCAGTTTTAAGCTCCTTTAATGGCGTACATTTGAGTTCCAAACCAGCCTCTTTGAAGTCTGGTTCCGCAACAGAGTTTGGTTTATAGCCATAATGAAACTCTTCCACGGCTTCGCCTAAACCGCCCTTTCCGTGAGGGGCAATTGCTTCAGGATGCAACTCTCTCAGCGAATGACCAAGCAATTTCTCGCCATGTTTAAGAATCGAGTTGGCGTTTTTGGGATTATATGTTTTTTTTGCCATGTTTCCAGTTTTTATATTTTGAATCTACCGTGTTGTCGTAGTATTTGGGAATAGGATTCCCTTACATTCGCTTCACATGCAGACCTTAGACAATCTGCAAAAGTACAAAAAACTTTTAAAACTTTGCTTTTTATCACTTTCTTTAACGCAATTCTTTGGAAATTCCTTATCTTTCCTTTCTTTTCCCCTTCTTGTACATCGTCATCTCTGTTCTATGGTAAATCACCACGAGTTGATCCTGGTCTTCACAGATTCGCACACGATGTCGCTGTCGGCGAAGCGATGATTCAACAGCTCCTCGCAGAATGCCTGGTACCACAGTTCTACCTTTTATGCCGCAAAGTTAAGATTATTATTTGGAATAAGCAAAGATTTTGGGGCTTTTTCTTGGCGGTTTATCAGAAAATGAGTAGTTTTGCGGACGTGAATCTTCTCTGTAATAAGAGAATTAAATCTTCCTGATGATGAGGGAATCTGTTCCTGATGGGGGAGATTGAGATAAAACAAAATATGAATCATAACGAAAATAGCGAAAAGATGAATCAAATTACGATGCTCGGAACGGGAAATGCTACGGTTTCCCAGATTTATAATACTTGTTTTGTGCTCCAGACTTCCAGCACTCTGATGCTGGTGGATGCAGGCGGAGGAAACGGAATACTGGCGCAGCTGAAGAAGGTGAATGTTCAGATTTCTGACATTCATCATCTCTTCGTTACCCATGCCCATACCGACCATGTGCTGGGCGTGATTTGGGTAATCCGAATGGTGGCACAATGCAAGGGTTACGAGGGATTGCTGCATGTGTATGGAAACGACAAGGTGATGAAGGTGATCAAGACCATCATCGACATGATTCTTGCCAAGAAGCAACTGGCTAAGGTGGCTGAAAGGGTGGTGTTCCATCA
>ERZ1034928.1173-NODE-1173-length-10099-cov-4.049482_pt1 | contig 10099 bp, 8 predicted proteins | sample MGYA00520627_ERZ1034928 | MGnify/ENA primary metagenome ERZ1034928 (study PRJEB33766, sample SAMN09781755) | gut metagenome | biome: gut microbiome | host: Homo sapiens | place: Madagascar | study: EMG produced TPA metagenomics assembly of the PRJNA485056 data... | reverse complement strand
ATATACATACAGGTATACCAGTAGTGTAGAATAACTTATCAGGTAATGCTACTATACAATCTACTAAATCATCTTCTAATATTTTTCTTCTTATATCTCCTTCCCCAGAAGTATTAGAAGATAATGAACCATTTGCAAGTACTACTCCTGCCTTACCTTTTTGGCTTAGTTTATCTAGCATATGCTCTATCCATCCATAGTTAGCATTTCCTTGAGGTGGTATTCCCCATTTCCATCTAGCATCATCTACTAATAATGGTTGTCCCCAGTCGCTTTGGTTAAATGGTGGGTTTGCTAGTATATAGTCTGCCTTTAAGTTTTTGTGTAAGTCTTCGTGGAATGTATCTGCATTTTTACTTCCTAAGTTATTTTCTATTCCCCTTATAGCTAAGTTCATTTTTGCTAATTTCCATGTAGTAGGGTTACTTTCTTGTCCATATACACTTATATCAAATGTACTTCCACTATGTTCTTCTACGAATTTAAGTGATTGAACAAACATACCTCCACTTCCACAAGCAGGGTCGTATACATATCCTTTGAAAGGCTGAATCATTTCTACCATAAGTGAAACTATAGATTTAGGTGTGTAGAATTCTCCTCCACCTTTTCCTTCGTTAGCTGCAAATTTTCCCAAGAAATATTCGTATACTCTACCTAGTATATCTTTTTCTTTTCCTTCTTTTCTTTCATTTGCCGCAGTGGCAAGATCCTTTGCATCCCCCGCATCCGCACGCACAGCCGCCCTTCCGCTTGAGGTTCCGGCGGATGGCCAGCCCGGCGAGGACGAGGACGACCACGAGGACGACGGCGGATGCGAGGTTCATTTCAGCTTTCTCCTTAGACTACTACCGGGAAACCAGGGTTCAGACGCATTCCTTCCTTGCCGGACGGAAGATCATCCAGAGGATGAAGGCATCCACGAGGAACGTCAGCACCGTCCACACCCCCCATGCCCCCGTCACGATCAGCGAACCGACCTGGAAGGCGTTGAGCGCAAGCACGTAGCCGACGAACAGCTGGAAGGCGACCGCGAACCAGCCCCACTTCTGGGATCCCATCTCCTTGAAGGTGTTCACGATCGCGACCGCGCACGGCGGCACGAAGAGGTTGAACAGCAGGAAGGAAAGCGCGCTGAGCTTGTAGAGGCGCACGTCCGAGACAAAGCCCTTGAAGAGCTGGATCACGTTCGCCGCCGCGCTGCCGTCGCCGCCCGCGACCATCGCGAGCGTCGCGGTGGCCTGCTCCTTCGCGATCTCGGCCGAAATCGTCGCCATCGCGCCCTGCCAGTTGCCGAAGCCGAGCGGGGCGAAGAACCACGCGACCCAGCCGCCGATCGAGGCGAGGATGGACTTGTCGAGATCGTCGCCGACCACGTTGAAGCCCCAGTCGAAGGTCATCATCAGCGTCAGCACCACGCAGGCGGGGAAGATCACCATGCCGGCCTTCCAGGCATACGCCTTGACGCGCTCCCACGTGTGGATCACGATGCCCTTGAACGTCGGCAGGTGGTAGGCCGGCAGCTCCATCACGAACGGCGCCGCCTCGCCCGCGAAGAGCCGCGTCTTCTTGAGGGCGATGCCGCCGAGGACGATGATCGCGACGCCCGTGAGGTCCATCGCCGCCGCCACCCACCAGTAGTTGCGGAAGAAGCACGCGGTGAACATCGTGATGATCACGGTCTTCGCGCCGCAGGGCATGAAGGTGGCGAGGATGATCGTCATGCGCTGGTCGCGCACGTTCTCGATCGTGCGCGCCGCCATGACGGCCGGCACGCCGCAGCCCTTGCCGACGAGCATCGGGATGAAGCTCTTGCCGCTGAGGCCGAAGCCGCGGAAGAGGCGGTCCATGATGAACGCGACGCGCGCCATGTAGCCGCAGTCCTCCAGGAACGCGAGGAAGAGGAAGACGATCGCGATGACGGGCACGAAGCCGAGCACCGTGCAGACGCCACCGACGAGGCCGTCGTTGACGAGCGCGTAGGCCAGCGAGCCCTCGACGATTCCGAACTTCTCGCAGAGTTCGCCGCAGAGCGCCGCGACGCCGGGAATCCACACGCCGAACTCGCCGGGTTCCGGCTCGCGGACGCCGGCGCTCGCCTTGTAGAGCGCTTCGTCGCACGTCCACTTCATCTCGTTGCCGTCGTCCTTGTCCTCGACGGCAATCGTGCCCTTGTCGATCTTCACGTCACCCGTGCGGATCTCGCCGGACTCCTCGTCCTCCAGCCACACCTCGGCCTTGACCATCTTCGCGAGGTCTTCGTCGAGGATCTCGAACGCCGCCGGCTCGAACGCTTCGCCGTCCGCCTCGGGCTTGAACGCCTTCGCGGCCTTCTCGTTGAACGCCGCGAGGTCCTTCTCGTAGGCGCCCTCGCCCTTCTTGGCGTCGTAGGCGGCCGTGTAGGCGGCCTGCCACTTCTCGACGTTCGCGCCGTACGGCTCGAAGGCGCCCGTGGCCTCCTCCCAGTCCATGCCGTCGTACCAGAGCTTCTCCTTCGCGTCCGCCGGCGTCTGGGCCTTGTGCATCGTCCCCCAGAGGTGCCAGCCGTCGCCGAGGAAGCCGTCGTTGGCCCAGTCGGTGAGGTAGGTGCCGGGACCGCCGTCCGAGACGGCAAGCCAGTACATCGCGAGGAGCGAGAGGCAGAAGACCGGGATGGCGAGGATGCGGTTCGTGACGAAGCGGTCGATCTTGTCCGAGAGTGACGCGCCCTTCACGCGCTTCGCGTTCTTCACGACGCACTCGGCGACGAGCTTCTGGATGAAGGCGTAGCGCTGGGCGGTGATGATCGACTCCGCGTCGTCGTCCAGCTCGGATTCGCAGTCCTTGATGTGGCCCTCCACGTGCGCGAGCACGTCGGCGGGGAGGCCCATCTTCGCGATGGCGTCCGCATCGCGCTCGAAGACCTTGATCGCGCACCAGCGGAGGGAGGCGGCGGGCACCTTGCCCTGGATCGACTCCTCGATGTGCGCGATCGCGTGTTCCACGGACCCCGTGAACACGTGCGGCACCTCGCCCTTGCGCCCGTCCTTCGCGTAGCGGAGCGCGAGCTCGGCGGCCTCGCGGCACCCCCTGCCCTTCTGCGCGCTGATGCCCACGACCTTGCAGTTGAGGCGCTGTTCGAGCTTCGCGAAGTCGATCTTGTCGCCCGCGCGCTCCACGAGGTCCATCATGTTGACGGCCACCACCATCGGCACGCCGATCTCGGCGAGCTGCGTGGTGAGGTAGAGGTTGCGCTCGATGTTCATGCCGTCCACGATGTTCAGGATCGCGGCCGGCTTCTCGTTCACGAGGAAGTTGCGCGAGACCTTCTCCTCCAGCGAGTAGGGGGAGAGCGAGTAGATGCCCGGCAGGTCCTGCACGACGACGTCCTTGTGCCCCTTGAGCCCGCCGTTCTTCTCCTCCACCGTCACGCCCGGCCAGTTCCCGACGTACTGGTTGGATCCCGTCAGCTCGTTGAAGAGCGTCGTCTTGCCGCAGTTCGGGTTGCCCGCAAGCGCAATCTTCATTGTTCCATTGGTTGCCATGATAAGCCCTGACTAATCTTGTTAGTTTGTACTAACTCGTGTTCCAAAAAAAAACGTCAATCCACCTCGATCGTCGCGGCCTCGTCCTTCCGAATGGAGAGTTCGTAGCCGCGCACGGTCAGCTCGATGGGATCGCCGACCGGCGCGACCTTGCGCACGGTCACCTCCGTCCCCTTCACGAGGCCCATGTCCAGAATGCGGCGGCGCACCGCGCCCACGCCGTGGAGGCGCACGATCTTCGCGCACGCCCCGATTTTGACGTCCTTGAGCGTCTTCATGGATTCTCCTTCCTTCGTTAGACCAAAATCTTCTGCGCGAGCTCGCGGTTCAGGGCCACGCGCGTCTCGTGGACGCCGATGATCAGGCTGCCGGCCATCTCGGCGATCACCGTCACCTCCGCGCCCTCGACAAAGCCCATGTCGCCCAGGTGGCGACGCACGGATGCGTTGCCGCCCACGGCCTTGATGCGGAGCTTCGCTCCGACGCCCATCATTGAAAGAGGCATGTCCGACTCCATTTCCTTCGTTTCCGCTGCATTCGCCAGTTCGGCAAAGCGGCAGAAAGTTTACCAAACCTAATTTTCGGGCGCAAGGGGAAAGTTAGGAAAAGTTAACTTGCGGAACGGCCCTCATGCCGGTCGCCGCGGAGGAACGCGGCGGCGGCCTGGAGCGCGGCGGCGACTGAGCGGTCCATGTCGTAGTACTTGTAGTCGCCGAGGCGGCCGCCGACGACCAGGTTCGGCACCTTCGCCGCCTCCGCCCGGTAGCGCGCAAGCAGGTCGCGCGAGGCGGGCGTGTCCACGGGGTAGTAGGGCTCGTCGCCGCGCGCCCACGTCTTCGGGTACTCGCGGCAGACGACCGTGGCGGGCGCGGACATCGTCCGCGCGTCCTCGGGGTGGTAGTGCTTGAACTCGTGGATGCGCGTGAACGGGACATCCGCCCCGGTGTAGTTGACGACGCTCGTGCCCTGGTAGTCGGCGACGGGCAGGCGTTCCGTCTCGAAGCGCAGGGAGCGCCACGGGAGCGGCCCGAAACGGTAGCCGAAGAGCGCGTCGAGGGGCCCCGAGTAGAACAGCGGCACGTCGCGCAGCGAGCGGGCGCAGAGGGTGGGCGACGCGCGTTCAGCCAGCCCGTCGACGCCGCACGCGACGGAGATGTTCGGATGGTCGACGAGGCGGTCGAAGAGCGCATTGTACCCCGCGAGGGGGATGCCCTGGCGCGTATCGGAGAAGTAGTTGACGTCGTAGCTCGCGCGCACGGGCAGCCGCCGGATGATGTCCGCCGAGAGGTTCTTCGGGTCCGTTCCCCACTGCTTGCGCGTATAGTCGCGGATGAAGGCGTCGTAGAGCGGCTTCCCGACGAAGGAGATCGCCTGGGTCTCGAAGTTGGGGGGCTGCCCGGGCGTCGCCCCGCCGCCCTTCGCGGCCTCCTGCGCAATGAACGCGGGGAGCTCGGCGGGCGTGAGGTCCAGTCCGTAGAACTGGTTCACGAGCGCGAGACCGAGCGGCAGGAAGTAGGTGCGGCCGTTGTACCGCGCCAGCACCTTGTGCTGGTAGCCGTTGAACGCGGTGAAGCGGTTGATGAACGCCCACACGTCGTCGAGGTGGGTGTGGAAGATGTGCGAACCGTAGGCGTGGACCTCGATGCCCGTCTCCGGGTCGGTCTCGCACCGCACGTTGCCACCAAGGGCCGCGCGCCTCTCCAGCACGAGGACCTTCCGCCCCGCCTCCGCGAGGACGCGCGCGAGCGTACACCCCCAGAGGCCGCCGCCCGCCACCATGACGTCAATCTGCTGCATGGTCCCAGTATAGCATATCGCGCCTCAACGCACCCGTTCCCACGTGACGCCCGACAGGCGCAGGGCGAAGCGGCGGATGCCGTTGAAGCGGGTGTGCCGCTTCGACCAGTCCCGTTCGTCGCGGCAGTCGCGGAGGTAGGTCGCGACCGCGACGACGCGCCCGGCGCGGTCGAGAACGGGGCTGCCGCTGTTGCCGGTCGTGAAGGCGGCGTCGATTTCAAGCTCCGTGGGCCCCACGCCCACGATGCGCCCGTCGATCTCGGTCATCACGCCGCGCCCGTCGGTGTTGCCGAGGACGGTGATGCGCTCCCCCACGTCGGGGAGGCCGGCGCGCAGCTCCAGCGCGGGACGCCGGCCGTCCACCGGGAAGCGCGCGAGGTCGCGCCCGGCGGCGTACTCGCACGGACCGAGCGCGAGCGTGGTGCCGTCCAGCATCGTCGCGCGCACGAGCGCCTGGTCGCGCACGACATGCGCGTTCGTCATGAGCCAGGTGCGCCCCCCGTCGCGCACGAGGAACCCGGTCGCCGCCTTCGCCCCCGTCACGACCACCGCGAGCTTCGTTTTCGCCGCCGCGAACGCATCGTGGCGCTTGCTGCGGAAGGGCGCGCGCCCGACGCGCGCCACACACGGAAACGAGGCCGCGTCCAACCGCGCATCCAGCCGCGCGAAGAAGTTCGAGACGGACGCCCGGAACCCCACGCCCGGACGGGACGCGGGACGCGGCGCGGCGAAAACCGCCGCGCCGGCCAGCGCAGCCGCCAGGGCGATGGGGAGGCGGCGGGGCAACTCAGATCTTCCAGCCGCCGATGCCGAGCGCACGGCAGATTTCGGAGACGAGGATCGCGATCACGAGCGCCGGGGCGAACCACTTCACCATCACGACGTAGAGGCCCTTCGCCTTGAAGACGTTCCCTTCGACCTCGACCTCGTCGATGATCGACTTGGGCGTGAGGATCCAGCCCACGAAGATGCACGTCGCCGCCGCCGTGACCGGCATCAGCACCGAGTTCGTGATGAAGTCGAAGAAGTCGAGGAACTGCATGCCGCCGATCTTGATCTCCGCCCACGGGCCGTAGCCGATCGCCGAGAACGTCGCGAGGAACATGATGAGCGCCGTCGTGAAGAACGTCGCGCTCTTGCGCTCGATGTGGAGGACGTCGCACACGGACGCGACGCACGCCTCGAAGAGCGAGATCGCCGACGTCGCCGCCGCGAACACGACGAGGACGAAGAACGCGAGGCCGATCCACGGGCCGACCGCGCCGAGCGTCGCGAACACCTTCGGCAGCGTGATGAACATGAGGCCCGGCCCCGCGTTCATGGCGGACTTCACCGCCGCCTTCGTCGCGAGCGCCACGTCGCCGCCGTGCTGGGCGATCAGCTCGGGCGTCACGCCCGTCTTCACCGCGAACATGTAGACGACCGGAATGATCATGAGGCCCGCGATGACCGCGATCAGCGTGTCGAACACCTCGATGCGCCGCACGCTCTTCTCGATGGAGTCCTGCTTCTTCATGTAGGAGCCGTACGTCACCATGATGCCCATCGCGAGCGAAAGCGAGTAGAACATCTGCCCCATCGCGCCGAGGATCGTCTTGCCGAGGAGCGCGAACGAGAACGCGCCGTCCTCCGTCGTCAGGCAGTCCATGTTCGGCACGAGGTAGTACTTGAGGCCCGCGCCCGAGCCCGGCATGAAGATGACGTAGAGCGAGATCGCGATCGCCATGATGAAGAGAATCGGCATCATGACGAGGTTCGACTTCTCGATGCCGTTCTTGACGCCGAGGAGGATGACGCCCGCGCACGCGAGGATGAAGAGCATGCCGTAGCCGAACGGCGCGAACGGCGCCGAGATGAAGCCCGTGAAGAACGCGCCCGACTCCGCCGCCGCCGCGCCCATCGGCGCCGCGCCCGTGAACGCCATGAGCGCGTAGGCCTTGAGGTAGTAGAGCACCCAACCGCCGATCACGCAGTAGTAGGGCGTGATGAGCAGGGGGATGACCGTCGCGACGACGCCGAGCAGCTTCAGGCCACCGTGGCCCTTCAATTGGTTGTACGCCGTCAGCTGCGACTGCTGCGTCTTGCGTCCGATCGCGATTTCCGTGAGCATGAGCGTGAAGCCGAGCGTCACGACGAGGCAGAGGTACACGAGGATGAACGTGCCCCCGCCGTACTGCGCCGCCAGATACGGGAAGCGCCAGAGATTTCCAAGACCGATTGCGCTCGCCGCCGCGGCGAGGACGAAGGCCAGCTGACCTGACCAGGATGCGCGTTTGTGTTCCATAGGAAGCCGAGAAGGTTGGGAAAGTGAAAGAAAGGAAATGGGGCGGGACGGCCGAAAAGCGAAGAGGTTGAAAGAATCCCCGGAGGGAACCTTTCAACCTCTCGTCATTTCAGCCTCTCAGCCGTTCATTAGAAGTCGTAGTAGACCGTGAACTGGAAGCGGTGGTCGTCGGCGTCGTCGCCGTACGCCTTGTCGTACTTCGTCGTGAGGTAGGCGTACTCAAGGCCGAAGTGGAGGTTCGCCGTGAGCTGGTAGAACGCATCCACGTAGGCGCGGTCGTTGTAGAGGCGACCGGCGTCGTACTTCGCCTGGCTGTCGGTCGGGTCGTCGAAGCCGTAGCCGATCGCGAACGCCCACTCGTCGTTCAGGTCGTAGCGCAGATCGGCGAAGCCGCCGACCGTGGAGACCTCGCGGCCCTTGCGCGCGTAGTCGCGGAAGCCGACCTTCTGGCCGACGCCGGCCTGGACGCCGCCGACGTTCTCGCCCGCGAAGAGCTGTCCCGTGAGCGTGAACTTGCCGAACGGCACGGAGCCGGCGACCATGACCAGGTCGCTGTCGTACTCGTCGCTCTTGCCGAGGAACTCGTTCGGGGCGCCCGTCTCGTCGTCGAAGCCTGTCGCGCGGCGGCTCTTGTCGCGGCCGTACTGACCGCCGATGCCGATGAGCCAGCGCTTGTCCTTCTCCTCCCAGAAGGCCTTGCGGTCGTAGACGATCGCGCCTTCGAGGAGGCACCAGCCGCTCTGCTCGTTGTCCTGCGTGCCGTCGCCGTCGCGGTCGCCGCCCATGCCGGGACCGTTCTTGACGAGGCCGGCGCGGATCTCAAGCGAGCTGTCGTCGTCGAAGTCCCACTTCTTCGTCACGCGGATCTGCGGGCTGCGGCGGTAGGGATAGCCCGTGTTCTCCATCCACGCACCGTCGATCTCCTGCGGCGCGACCATCTTCCAGAGGTGCCAGGTCTGACCGAAGAGGAACTGCCAGCCGCTCTCGTGTTCAACCTGCCAGTAGAGGTGGCGCACGTGGAAGTCGGTGTGGTTGGCGTCGTCGCCGGCGAGGTCGAACTCGAACTTGCCGCCCGTCTTCCAGCCGTTGTAGGACTCGGCGGAGAAGAGGTTGAAGCCGAGGATCGAGTCGTTCACGCTCAGCGTGGACGTGTGGTCGCCGTTGTGGTTCTTCACGTTGCGGTTGCTACGCGGGCGCACCCAGTCCGTGAACATCGGAACGTCCGTCCCGTGCGTGTTGTGGACGGCCTCAAGGACGAGGTAACCGTACGGCTCGAACTGGAGACCGCTCTCGGTGAGCGGGTTGAAGATGCCCGCCGTCGCGTCCGCGAGGTAGAACTTGCGGCCGTCGGCCATTGTCCAGATTCGGCCCGTCTCGTTCGTCTCCGTGCCTTCGCCCGGAACGATCGTGCGCGGCGCGGTCGCGACCTGCTCGACCTTCGCGGCCGTGGCGGTCTGCTTGCCTTCGAGTTCGGCGATGCGCTTGGCCTGCGCCTCGATCTTGGCGTTCTGCTGCTGGATGAGGGACTTCAGCGCCTGCAGGTCGGCCTGCGTGACGGCATCGGTCGGCGCCGCTTCCACGGCGGCGACGAGCCCCGCGCAGAAGCCGAACGTGATCAGTGTTTTCTTCATGATTGTTAGACCCATGTTAGGTTTTATTCCGTGTTGGAAAGTTTGAATTATACCACATCCCCCCCAGAGACCGCAAGCGGATTGCATAATTAAGTCGCCGCTGCGCGGCTTTAAGTGGTTAAATCGCCGCTGCGCGGCTTTAAATTGCGCTTCGCACAATGTTGAACACGGGAGGAACGCACTCCCGCGCGTCCGGGCGGCGCGGGTCCTTCGCGCGGAGAGCCCCCAAACGGGAGGGACGCAATTTATTGCGTCCACGCCCACTTAAAGCCGCGCAGCGGCGACTTAACCACTTAAAGGCCGAAGGCCGACTTAATTCTCCAGCGCGGCGGTGGTCCGCTTCCAGCCCTCCACGCCGTCCCGGCCGCAGAGGGCGAGCATCCAGATCCGCCCCTTCGGCTCGTAGAGCGCGCCCGGCTTGAGCGTCAACTCGTCCTCGGGTCTGAACATCGCGTCCGGGTGCTGGCTCCGCCCGCCGTTCGACAGGAAGTAGGTGAACATCGAGACGGTCGGCGCGAAGCTGGCGCCGCCGTAGTACGCCCCGTCCGACACGCGGAACCAGGCGTCGCGGGCCGGGGCCTTCCAGAGGTTCGGCACGCTCTTGAAGCCGCTTCGCGCCTTGTCCCCCGCGAACGGCGCGTACGTGCGGAAGTAGAAGGCGTTCATCTCGATGGGGACGCGCCCGATGTTCTTCGCCGAAACGAGGTCGCAGAGGAACCACGGACGGTCCCCGCAGACGGTGATCGCGTGCGTCTCGGCGAGGCCGCGGTCCTTTGCGGCCCACCCCTCGCACGTCACGTAGAGGACGGCGCGCCCCCCTTCCTCGCGCCAGTCGGCGGCGACGACGCGCCCCGCCTCGTTCC
>ERZ1034928.1168-NODE-1168-length-10120-cov-6.326279_pt1 | contig 10120 bp, 10 predicted proteins | sample MGYA00520627_ERZ1034928 | MGnify/ENA primary metagenome ERZ1034928 (study PRJEB33766, sample SAMN09781755) | gut metagenome | biome: gut microbiome | host: Homo sapiens | place: Madagascar | study: EMG produced TPA metagenomics assembly of the PRJNA485056 data... | reverse complement strand
CCCATAATTTCGTAATTTTTACGCCAGTTCTTCCCGAATCGGCGTTTTTTTTATGTCTTAATAGCCCAGTTGGGTAATAAAATATTATCCTTGTGAATAATTGTAAAAGGAAGTTCAATAAGGTTTAATATAGTTAAATCTTTTTCATACTTCCAGCTATTCTTAATTCCAACGGGGCTTGTAAATAGCCCCATTTTTTTACTCTTCTTGAATAAAAGATTAGTTAATTGAGAATAATTTAATCCGTCGATAAACGGTCAATTTTGAAAAAATTATGATAAGCAAAAACTATTCATCAAACTGGTATAGTTATTGTAAATTCAGTACCTTTGCCTTCTTCACTTTTGACAGTAATTTTACCTTTATGTTTTTCAATAATTTTTTGTGATATTGCAAGTCCAAGACCTGTGCCAACGCCAACACCTTTTGTTGTAAATCCGGCAGTGAATATTTTATCAAGATTTTCTTTCTTTATTCCTTTGCCTGTATCTTTAATTTTTACTATCAAATTTTTCTTGTCTGTTTCTGTCGTCACTGTAAGTGTTCCACCATTTTCCATACTTTGACATGCATTGACAAGAATGTTCATGAAAACTTGATTTAGCATATTTGGATAACATTTAACTGTTGGAAGGTTTGAATAGTTCTTTATTACTTCTTTTGTTTTTGTTTCGTGTCTTATGAGTTCAAGAGTTAAATCGAGTTCTTTGTTTATATTTGCTTCTTGCAATTCAGCTTCATCAAGACGTACAAATTTTTTCAATGTTTTTACTATATTGCTTATTCTTGTAACAGCTTCTTTATCTAACAAATTAGTATCTGTAAGCATTTCTGCGATTTCTTTATTTTCAATTTGTTTTATAATTTTTGCATTTATCGAGTTGTTTGAGTTTATTGATGCAAGAGGAGTGTTTATCTCGTGGGCAACCCCAGCTATCAATTGACCTAAGGATGCCATTTTCTCTGAATTTATAAGTTGTAATTGTGTGGCTTTCAGTTCATCAAGTGCATTTTTTAATTTTGCAACTGTTTTTAATTTCTCATCGTACAATTTTGACTGAACTATTGCGTTTGTAAGTTGAGCTGAAATGTTTTCAATAATGTCGTTTTCATCCTTCAACGCTCGTTGGTTATGTGATAATATGACAACAACACCCAAAAAACTTTTTCCGTGATAAATCGGAATAATTAGCCTTGATACAGAGTTTTTTAGTGTTTCTCCATTGAGATGTTCTTTTAAACATACAGAGGTTATAAATTTTTCTGTAAGTATGTTTTTGGTGATTTTTTCGTCAAATTTTATAATTTGCCCTTTTTCTTCTGAAAATTCTTGATTTATTTCTTCAATCTTAAAGGATTTATTAAATTTTGAAGCATAGTAGATTTTGAAAGCGCCAAATGTTTCTGAAAATTCAAAAAATGCAGAATTTATTATTTCAGAAAGATTCATTGATTTTCTAATTGAATTAGAAATCTTATTTATCAGAGCCATTCTAACTGCTTGTGATTGTGCCATTTGTCTTATTTTAACAACACTTTCACTGTTATGAAGTAGTTGCTTGTGCTCTTCCTTCAACTTTTTAAAATCATTTGATAGTTTTTCATAAGCTGTGTTTATAGTTATATCCTCAAAAACCATAATTACATATCTGCTCTTTTTTACAGAATTGAGGTTAAAATATAAACTTTCCTTGCCTTCGTTTTGGTAATTCACCACCGCAAAAAAGTCTTGTGGAGAGTAAAATGCTTGATAAATTGGTGAATACATATCAAAAATTTCACTGTTCAAATTGCAAAAAGTAAAGTTCATTTGATGCGAAAAAATGTCCAAATTAACAAAATCGCTAAATGTTTTGTTAAAAGTTCTATTTCGAAAAATTACCTCTTTTTTGTTATTTATGACAATAACGGGATTATTAAATTTGTTAAAAATCTCAAATTTTTTCATAATTTCATTATATCTTATTTAATTTCTTGGCACAAAATGTTTCGCTTTGTAAATTATTAAAAAAAAAATTTACTTTGTGAAACATTTTGGTTCATGTTATTTTTTCCATGCTAAATTTAAAGTTAAGGAAGTACAAAGTTTTAAAACAAGGAGTGGGTAAAATGCCTGAATATTTGACTAAAGAAGAAGTTAAGCAATGGAGAAGTTCTTTAGAAAAAATTACGTTGGAAGAATATGCTGCAAGATTAGGTAAAGTTTTGGAAGAAGAAAAACATACAAATGATCTTATTGATATAGTTATGAAAGGGCAGCCTGTTGTAAGTAGAATAGAAACTCCTGTAAATACTGAAAAAATTTCTACTGTGGCTAAAAAGAGTTTTGATAGAGAAAAAGAAATTTCTAAAAAATCTTTTTCTTCTCCAGAAGTTAAAAAATCTAAACCTGCTGCAAAAGTAGAAAAAACAGAAAAAATCTTTGATAAGGAAAACGAATTAGCAGATTCTAATATCGTGTTCTTAAAACCGTTGACAGAAAGAGAACAAAAAGTGTTTGACTTGTTCTATCAACATAAATCAGAAATCGTATATGCAAAAGATTTGGCAGAACTTTTAAACTTGCCAAGAGATTATGTTTACAAATATATCAAAACATTGAGAGCTAAAATTCAAGGCGACAAGCTCAAAAACGCAAGCAATGGCGGGTATATGTTGACTCTTTAATAGAAATAAAAAAATAAAGGAGAGTTCTTGTTAAAAGAACTCTTTTTTTGTTGCCAGTTATTTTATGTTTAATATATAATGAGATAAATAAGATTTATGATTGTGAGGTAATTCAATGAATAAAAGTCAGTCAATGGGAATGTACATAATTTTGGGTATTATGGTTTTAGCATTTATCTCTATGATAGTTGCAGGTCCAAATACCAGCACAAGTGAACTTTCTTATACAGAGTTTTTAAACAAGGTTTCAGCAGGAGATATAAAAAGTGTTGAAATCGAAAAAGATGGCAATATGCTCATCGCTCAACCCAAAACACAAATTCCAGTTCAAAAGAAAAATGGAGATGCATTAAGTCTTTTGTATGGAGAACAAAAAACTCCTACATTGCAATATAAGGTTATGTTACCAAATGACTCGACACTTATGAGCAAGCTTGAAGCTGCAAATGTAAATGTTACTGTTAGAAAAGCAAGCGAAGGCTCTCAATGGCTTAATATTCTTGGCTCTTTAGTGCTCCCTCTAATCTTTATCATATTCCTTATTATTATGGCAAAGGGCTTGCAGGCAGGTGGTGCTCAAGCAATGTCTTTTGGTAAAAGCAAAGCGAAAATGCTACTTGATAATAAGGTGAAAGTTACTTTTAAAGATGTTGCAGGGATTGAAGAAGAAAAACAAGAACTTGAAGAAATTGTAGATTTCTTGAAAAATGGTGAAAAATACATAAAATTAGGTGCAAAAATTCCTAAAGGTGTTTTGCTCATTGGTGTTCCAGGAACAGGTAAAACCCTTATGGCAAAAGCTGTTGCAGGCGAAGCTGGAGTTCCTTTCTTCTCTATTAGTGGTTCTGACTTCGTAGAAATGTTTGTTGGTGTTGGCGCAAGCAGAGTTAGAGATTTGTTTGAACAAGCAAAAAAACATCAACCTTGTATAATATTTATTGATGAAATTGATGCGGTAGGTCGTCAAAGAGGCGCTGGCCTTGGCGGTGGTCATGATGAAAGAGAACAAACATTAAACCAATTGCTTGTTGAAATGGATGGTTTTGATGAAAATACAAATATTATCGTAATCGCAGCAACAAACAGACCTGACATTTTAGATAATGCGCTTTTAAGACCAGGAAGATTTGATAGACAAATTGTTATAAATAGACCTGATATCTTGGGTAGAGAGCAAATATTGCAAGTTCATGCAAAAAATAAACCTCTTGATACAGATGTTGACTTAAAAGTTCTTGCAAAAAGAACTCCAGGGTTTACTGGTGCAGATTTACAAAACCTTTTGAATGAAGCTGCCCTACTTGCGGCAAGAAAAAATAGAACAACCATCACTATGGAAGATTTGGAAGATGCATCTGACAAGGTTATGGCTGGTCCTGAAAAGAAAAGTAGAATTATTTCAGATGAAGAAAAAGAAAACACTGCATACCATGAGGTTGGACACGCTCTACTTGCAAAACTTCTAAAACACAGTGACCCTCTACACAAAGTTTCAATTATTCCAAGAGGTATGGCTCTCGGAATTACAATGACTTTGCCAGAAAAAGATCATCTTACTCTTAGAAAAGATCAATTGATTGATAAAATTACGATGACGTTAGGTGGTAGAGTTGCTGAAGAAATTACTTTTGGCAAAGATGCTATAACAACAGGAGCTTCAAATGATTTGGAAAAAGTTTCTGAAATGGCAAGAAAAATGGTTACATCCTATGGTATGAGCGAAAAAATGGGTAATATGACCTATGGAAAAGACCAAGAACATGTATTCATGGGCAGAGATTTTGGACATACAAGAAACTTTTCAGAAGAAATTGCTGCCGATATTGATAAAGAGATAAAAAGAATTGTTGATGAATGCTACAATACGGCTAAAACATTGTTATCTGAAAATAAAGACATATTAGATTATATTTCTAAAAAGCTACTTGAAGAAGAAACATTGGATGAAAAAGATTTTGTAGCTTTAATGGAAAAAGTTAAATCTGAAAGAAATTCATAATTGAAATTGGAGCTTTTGATAACAAAAGCTCCAAATTTTTTTAATCCTTTTGGGCTGTTTGAGATTATTTAAACACAATGGCACGAAACCCAATGTCCTTTGATGACCTCTCTCAATTCAGGAGAGTTTATCTCGCAACAATCGATTTTTTCAGTGCATCTTGGATTAAATCTACATCCTGTTACTGTTTCGTATATTGAAGGAGGTTGACCAGATATTGTTTCAAGTTTGTCTTTTTTTATGTCTGGCAGAGAATTTAAAAGGGCTTTTGAATATGGGTGTAGTGGATTTCTAAAAAATTCTTTTCCAGAACATTCTTCAACAACTCTGCCTGAATACATTACCGAAATCTCATCAGCACAATTTTCTACCAAAGCAAGGTCGTGTGTAATTAACAAAATTGATGTTTTATATTCTTCTTTTATTTGTTGAAGCAATTTCATAATTTGTGCTTGAATTGTTACGTCAAGTGCTGTTGTTGGTTCGTCGGCAATTATTATTTGTGCGTCGCAAGCAAGCGCCATTGCTATAACTGCACGTTGTCGCATTCCACCAGAAAATTCGTGTGGATATGATTTTAATCTATCTTTTGCTTGAGGAATTTGAACTTTTTCAAGTGCTTCAATAGCTGTCTTTTCGGCATCTTTCCCTTCAAGATGTTTGTGTTTTTTTATAACCTCACAAAGTTGGTTTCCGATTGTATATAATGGATTGAGAGAGGAGAGTGAATCTTGTGGAATAAGTGCAATTTTAGCTCCCCTGATTTTTTCAAGCTCTTTTTTATCAAGGCTCAAGATGTCTAAATTATCAAAATTTATCTGTCCACTTGTTATTCTTGCCGTAGTTGGAATAAGTCTTAATATACTCATTGCAGACATTGTCTTTCCACAGCCAGATTCGCCAACCAATGCGTGCAAAGATCCCTTTTTAAGACTAAAAGAAACATCATGGAGAATTTGTTTGTAACCAAATTCCGTTAAAATATCCAAGTTTAAATTTTTGACTTCTAATATATTATCCACTTCTTATCTTTCTTACTTGTTTAATTTAAGTTTTTCACAAACATCAAAAGATTGTTCCTTATAATTCTTCAAATATTGAATAATTTCTTCGGGCGTTTGGGCTATATAATAAATCTCATTTGCATTTTTTGCTGCAAATTTATCTAAAATTATCTTGTCAAAGAATTTTATCAAGTATTCATAAAAATTGTTTGTATTAAGTATAACAATAGGTTTTGTATGGTATCCAAGTTGTTTTTGAACAATCATTTCACTTAATTCTTCCAACGTTCCAAAACCGCCAGACAAAGCAACAACCGCATCTGATAATTCATCCATTTTTGCTTTTCTTGTTCTCATACACTTCGTTATGTATCTTTCATCACAATCTTTATTTGAGATACCAAGTTCGTAAAGTTTTTCAGGCATTACTCCGATAACCTTGCCCCCAGATTTTTTTACCGCAGCCGCATTTGCATACATTATACCTAATGTACCACCGCCATACACAAGGTCATAGCCATTTTTGCCCATTAACATTCCAAGTTTTTGGGCATCTTCGTAATATACTTTTTCCAAATCATCGCAAGATGATGAATATACGCAAACTCTTTTAATTTCTTTATTAGTCAAAGAAACCTCCCATCAAGTAATAGTAAGAACAGTAAACTCCAGAACCATTCTTTCCGCAATCGTTTCGTACAATGTTAAGATTAAATCCTTTGCCAATAGGTTCAACCTTGTTTAGGTAAATATTCACCCCAAAGATGTCTTTTCCCCAACAGTTTGGCAATTCTCTTCCATTTAAGTCGATATTCATAATTGCACAGAGTTCATTTTCTTTGCATAAAGGATTGCTCCATTTAAACCCAATTATCTCGCCAGTTTCCGTTTCATAAAACTTGTCAAAAGCGTACAGGTCATCCGTAATTTTATTTTTGAAGTTTTGCTTGTATGGTCGTTTTAATTCTGAAGTTATTCTAAAGTATTCTTTAAAATTTTGTTTAAACATTTTTAGAGTAAATTTTGAAGGTTCAAGCTCTTTTTTAGCCTTCATCACAGAAAAAACGTACTGAATATTTGAATATTTTTGCGCCCACTTTACAATCATCTGCTCTTTGCGAACATTTTTCAAAAATAATGGGTATAACAAAATTAAAATTACAATCAAAACTGATATAACAACCACAAGTTCTTTTATGGTAAAGCCGTTTTTTTTCATGCTAAATCCAATCGTTTCTTTTCATCAACAAGTTTTTCATACACCCATTCTGGTACAAAATTTTTTCCCAAAACAATTTGTCCAGTTAAAATATTTGGAGCATGAAAATCAGAACCTCCGGTAACGATAAGTCCTAATTCTTCAGCCATGGAAGAAAAATATTCAACCATTGCTGGCGTGTGTCTTCTGTGATAGGCTTCAATTCCCCTTAAACCATATTGCATAAGTTTTTTGATTAAATCTTGTGCATTTTCAATGTTGTAAGGATGCGCAATAACAGGAACACCACCTGCATCGTATATTATTTCCACAGCATCATGTGGAGATACTGTTTTTCTTTGGACGTACACTGGTGATCTATCATTTATGTATTTGTCGTAAGCCTCCATAACACTTTTTGTACCACCGGCATTGGCTATCGCTTTTGCAATATGTGGACGACCAATACTTCCCCCAGGAGCAACTTGTTTTACTATATCTTCAAACTTTACGTCAATTTTTTCTTTTTTTGAGAGCAAGTGCAATATTTCTTTTGTTTGCTTAACTCTTGCATTTTGTTGAAATTTTAAAAGCTCTTTAAAATCATCATTTTCAGGGTCTGGAAAATATCCTAAGATGTGTATTTCCGTGTTTTTGTACATAGTGTTAACTTCAATCCCTCTAACAAGATTTAGGTTAATATTATTTTCATCAATGTATTTTTTTGCAATGTTATAAGACAAAACATTGTCATGATCGGTTATGGCAACAGCTTCAAGTCCAGCCTCAATGACCATATCAACAAGTTTTTCAGGAGAGTATATTCCATCAGAAAAATAGGAGTGTATATGAAAATCCGATCTCATAAAAGTTATCTCCACTCCCTATCAAATGAAATTCTGTTAATGCAAATAGACTTACCCTGAATTGGATTTATCATAATTTCAACTGCGTTTATTTGTGCATGTTTTGTTTCTGGAACTTCAAAAACAGAAGGAAGCCCTGTTGAAAGTCTTTGAAGAGATGCTTTATAATCTATTCCTATTACGCTATCAACAGCTCCGCAAAAACCAACGTCTGTTATATACGCCATTCCATTGATAATTTTTTCATCTGCAGTTTGAACATGTGTATGCGTTCCCAAGCAAGCCGTAACTCCAAGTTCAGAACAAAATCTTCCAAAACAAATTTTTTCCGCAGTTGCTTCTGCATGAAAGTCAACAATTATGTTTGGTGTAATCTTTTGCAAACGTTTGATTTCTTTTTTAGTAAGCTCCCAAGGTGATTCTATTGTCTGCATAAATGTCTTTCCCAAAACATTTATAACACCGATTTTTATTCCGTTAAAATCGATTATTGTTGAACCTTGTCCTTTTGTTTTTTTAGGATAATTCAATGGACGTACCAAATTTTTAGCATCTTTTATATATTTGAAAATATCTTTTTTATCCCAAATATGATTACCAGAAGTTAAACAGTTTAACCCAGCATTGCATAGTTCGTGATAATTTTTTTCAGTTAAACCAAAACCGTGCGATGCATTTTCAACGTTTGCGATTGTAAACAAATCCTCAAATTTTATCTCAGAAAGATAATCACAAATGGCAATTCTTCCTGGTTTTCCTACTATATCTCCAAAGAAAATAAGTTTGATACAATCTTTTTTCATTGTTTACCTTTCCTTATACTACTTTGCAACTTCTGTTGCTCTGAATTCTCTAACAACAGTTACCCTTATTTGTCCAGGGAATTCCATTTCAGTTTCAATACGTTTTGCAACATCTCTCGCAAGTTTTTGAGAACCCAAATCATCAAACTTTTCAGCCTCAACTAATATTCTAACTTCTCTTCCAGATTGAACTGCAAAAGATTGTTTAATACCGTCGTAGCTGTTTACGATATCTTCAATTTGTTTTAAACGTTTTATGTAAATTTCTAAAGAATCACGTCTTGCCCCTGGACGTCCAGCAGAAACGGCATCTGCAATTTTTACAAGAGCAGCTTCAATTGTGTTTGCTGTCACATCATCATGGTGAGCTTCAATTGCGTGAATAATTTCAGGTCTTTCATTGAACTTCTTCGCAATTTCAACACCCAATTCAATGTGCGTGCCTTCTTGTGTCTGGTCAACAGCCTTACCAATATCATGTAATAGCCCAGCTCTTTTAGCTACGTAAACATTTGCACCCAATTCAGCAGCAAGCATTCCTGCGATATGTCCAACTTCAAGTGAGTGTTGTAAAACGTTTTGACCGTAACTTGTTCTGTAATACAACCTTCCTAAAGTTTTTAGCAATTCCTTTGGTAAGCCAATCAAGTCCATACTCAAAGCTGCATTTTCACCCTCTGCAAGAATTTTTTTATCAATTTCGAGTTTAGATTTTTCAACCGTTTCCTCGATTTTTACAGGGTGAATTCTTCCGTCTGCAACAAGTTTTTCAATCGCAAGTTTTGCAATCTCTCTTCTAACAGGATCAAAACTTGAAAGTACAACTGCTTCTGGGGTATCATCAATTATCAAATCAACACCAGTTAAAGTTTCTAAAGTTCTTATGTTTCTACCTTCACGTCCTATGATTCTTCCTTTCATCTCATCGTTTGGTAGTGCAACAATTGATACAGTTGATTCAACAACCTGATCTATCATACATCTTTGCATAGCTGTTGTAAGAATATCTTGTGCTTTTTCTTGAGATATTTCTTTAATTTTTGCTTCATTTTCTCTGATAAGAGCAGTTTGTTCTTGAGCAAGCTCAACCTTTAATTGGTCAAGTAATATTTTCTTTGCTTCTTCAGAACTTAACCCAGAAATTCTTTCCAATTCTGTAATTTGTTTTTCTATTAGTTCATTTAAATAAGTTTGTCTGTCAAGAAGTTCTTCCTGTTTCTTTTGCAACGAAACCTCTTTATCTACATTTTCTTGAATTTTTTCATCCAACGCATCTTGTCTTTCAGAAAGTTTGTTTTCCAATTTTGACAATTCTTGACGACGTTCTCTAATTTCATTGTTTTGTTTTTCATATTCTTCTTGAAGAGTTTCTCTTGCTGTAATTAAAGCTTCTTTTTTGATTAAGTTTTCTCTTTCTTCAGAATTTGCTTGATTTCTTAAGTTTTGTTTTAATATGCTATTCAATTTATTTTGTTGGAATACAACAATAGTTATTAACATTATTGCAAAGAATACTGTCAATATCAGGACCTTTGATAAAACCATTTTATACTACCTTTTCTATTTTTATAATATACACAATC
>ERZ1034928.1166-NODE-1166-length-10149-cov-11.978997_pt1 | contig 10149 bp, 16 predicted proteins | sample MGYA00520627_ERZ1034928 | MGnify/ENA primary metagenome ERZ1034928 (study PRJEB33766, sample SAMN09781755) | gut metagenome | biome: gut microbiome | host: Homo sapiens | place: Madagascar | study: EMG produced TPA metagenomics assembly of the PRJNA485056 data... | reverse complement strand
CGGTTCGTGAATATTTCAAGTTCCTGTATAGAAATGAGTTCATTAGCCGCAATCCGGCTGAGATGCTTGAAGCGCCGCAGATTAAAAATCGTGAGCAATCGGCGCTTAATGGTGAACAGGTCAGGGCAATGGTCAATGCTGCAACTAATCTGCGCAATAAGGCGATTATCATGATGCTTGCTCAGACTGGTTTGCGCATCCATGAGCTTGCCAATATCACGCTTGAACAGTATGAATCTCGTAGCAATAATGTTCTTGTTATCCGTGGTAAGGGCGACAAGGACAGACTGGTTGGGCTGGCTGATGAAACGATTAAGCTGATTGATAGCTATATTGCCAATGAGCGCAAGGATGGTTGCGAATATCTGTTTGTTGGAAATCGTGGTAATAAGATGGATGGTAAGAATACCAGTGCCATGCTCAAGGTATGTGCTAGAAAAGCTGGTATTGAGAATTGGGAAGAATTACATATTAGTAATCATACGATGCGCCGTACATTTGCTACTATGATGTCTGAAGCTGATGTGCCCATTGAGGTTATTAGTAAAGCAATGGGACATAGCTCAGTGGCTATCACGGCGAATAGATATATCAAGAGAACAGAACAGCGTGCAGTTAATGCAATGAGCGTTGTTAATTTCTAATTGGGGAGGAATTGATATGGCGCAGTATAAATATGAAGTTCGTGGCTATTACTTTGAAAAAGAAAGCGGAACAGATATGAAAGTGGATTTCGTGTGTTTTACGCCACCATGTCCTAATTCTTATACAGCTAAGTTGTACGTCACGGGTAAGTTAAAAGAGTATCAAATTTTTGTTTGGAGTGCAACAAGAGTGATTGAGTAAAGAGGAGGATATAAATAATGATGTGGGACGATGTATTTAATAGTCTCTGGGATGAAATTATGAAAGAAAGGATGAATAAAGATATGAAGCTAGAATACAAATTCTATGAAAAGAATCTAGCACCTAAGTGGCTAGAGGGCGATTATGACTTGCATATTGAAGGCAATCGCATGACAATGACAAGTAAGGACGGTAAGAAGGTCGAGGCTCGTTGTCATCCTGACGACGATTGGTGGCTACAGGTTGGCATTGACGAACTAAAGGAAAGAATGGCTGAGGCAAAGAAACCAAGAGAAATCAAGGCTGGGGATATTGTCAAATTCGTATTTACTGATTTTTATAACCCAAATAAGCTTTGTGATTTCTTTGAAACGGCTGAGGTTGCCACTTATGACATTATGAGAACTATGTCTACCGCTCTTTCTGGTGGTATCCCCAATAAGGTGTGGAGATATGAAGTGCTCTATATTGGAGATCATCTTGACAGTTCTATCAATAAGAATGTAAGAGTCGCCCTTGTAAGACATGAAAAGACAGATGTTGAGTTTGTTGTGAGGCTTGAAAAGTTGGAGCTAGTATCATGACCGATATGCACGATGAAGTTGTAGAGGCTGTTGTAGAGCACTATAAGGGCTCTGATGAGGACATTGCGGCTGATTGTCTAGTATATCTATCTAGTCTAAAATGTCTGCCGCTAGCCTATACAGCTGATACAGCACTAGAATCAATGGGGAGATGCCCTGTTTGTGGTTGCAAGCTAGAACGGTATACATACAGGGAACTGCATACTGAGCTGGATGAGCCATGCTATGAAACGTTAACAGAAGTCTATTGCCCAAATTGTGATATTCCATATAGGGAGGGAACATATGTCGGATAGTGAGCTGCATGATGTACTGAAAGCAGAGCTTGAGCCTAAATTTCAGAGCTATTTCACTCAAGGTTTGATAACAGGATGGGATGCTTGTATTTATGAAATTTATAAGCTAACAAGCGGCTTGACATCTGCTAAAGCAATTAAAGATATCATTAAGTGCAAAGTGGCTGAAGCCAATACAAGAGGTAAAAAGAATGGATGATGTATGGCGGCTAGTCGTATGTATGCTGCTATGGCTCTGTTTAATGCTATATGAAATCAAGAAAGGCGATGTATGAAAGAAAAGAATAATCTATTACCACTATGGATTGCTGGCGGCTCGATATTATTTGTATCAGTCGCTATGCCATTGATTGATTCTGTAATCACATGGATTTCATCTGCTATCAATGCACATATCAATCGTATGCAGATTGATTTAGAGCTTGATCAAAGAGAAGCGCAAGCTGCGGCTGAGACGATTAAACCAACGCCACAAATGACGCAAGCTATTGGGTTTGATGTAAACCCAGAGCCTGAATATGAGGATGATGATTATGAGTAAACGCCCTTCCCATATCTGGGAAATTCCTTGCAACCGCTGTGATTATCAATCTGATTGTGATAAATATGTAAAAATCGATCCACGAATGACCGCACAGAGAGATAAAATGTGGAACGATGCTGATTTGAATTGTATGGATTGTGTGCTGAGAAATGTGCTAAAGATGAGAAAGGAGGACAAGTCGGCTTAATGGAATGGATTGAAAAAATTGTATGGCATGAGATTGTGATTAGACCGCCCACTGAGGAAGAAATTGAAGAATGGGCAGAATGGAGTGCCAGTGATGATGCTCCGTTGACCTGTATGTTTGATTGTGAGATGCCAGATGACAATAGAGATATTCTAGTCTTGGGTCAAAGTGGTGACGTATGGCAAGACACCTGTATGGCAGATGATGGATATATTGGTTACAATTCACTATATCTTGACAATCATGGCGATTGGGATGACGTGGTAGCATGGGCATATTTGCCAACTGGTAAAAAGGATGAGGAGGATATTAAGTGACCTCAAAAGGAACGTCAAGGTCATATATCCATTTTTTATCGAACGCCGCAGTTGATGTAACTGGCTCTTGTCATCATGTTCGATTCAAAAAATATAGCATCCTCCTAGATTGTGGCATGATACAGGGCATGGGAGATATTGTGTCTGACTATAAGGCTAATCTTGAACAGCTAAAAAAGATTAAGGCAAGAGATGTGGACTTTATTATATTAAATCATAGCCATCTCGACCATATAGGACTTGTTCCTGCACTATATGCCAAAGGATGTAATGCTCATCTCTATGCGCCATCTGGCTCTACTGATTTTCTCAAGTTGCTATGGGAAGATAGCCTAAAAATCATGCGGTCTGATTGTCTAAAAATTCAGAATAAGCATGGTCAGAAAGCCGCGCCATTTTATGATGAGCAAGCTATTGAACGTACGCTTAATCGTATCATAGAGGTTGATTATAATACACCTATTCAGCTTGCGCCAGATATTAAATTGACCTACTATCCTGCCGGACATATTATCAATTCAGCTCAATGTATACTTGAATTAAAAGATGGATATGTGACTAAGCGCATTGGATTTACTAGCGATATTGGTGGTGCATCTGAAAGACCGTACAAGGCGCGTAGACAGACGTTGCCATTCGTTGATGTTCTTATCTCTGAATGTACATATTGTCAACAGGGGCGACCCAACAGCCCCAAGGACAGGGATAAGGATATTGAGAAGATTAAGACGGTCATTGCTGAATCTAATAAAATCCTTATCCCATGTTTTTCTCTTGACCGCACTCAATCTATGTTGCGCCTATTACACGATGAGGGCATAGATAAGCAGATTAAAATTTATCTTGATTCACCTCTTGCATCTAAATTTTGTGCAATCTGGCCGTGGGAAGAAGATGAACTTGAGAATGTACGAATTGTTGAATCTCAAGAAAAGTCACTTAATCTACAAATGCGAAATGAGCATTGCTTAATCATCAGTGCATCTGGGTTCCTTGTCGGCGGTAGAATTATGAGCCATCTAAAAACGGCTCTATCTGATAGTTGCAATCATATCTTGTTCTGTGGATTTGCTGGTGATAATGGACTTGCATCTCAAATTAAATCCAATATGCCAGAAGTAAATATTGATGGTGTGAATGTGGCAAACAAAGCTAATATCACAGAACTGCGCTCATTTAGTAGTCATGCTAGTTATGAAGAATTAATTGGCTACTTGACAAATCAATGTCGTTTTAACAAGCTATGTTTAGTACATGGTAACTATGAGAACAAAGTAGAATTTTCCAATACCCTACAAGACGAGCTAATCAAACAAGGTAAATCAAGTAGGGTGGTATGTACTCAGCAAGATCAACGCATCTATATTTGAAAAAATTAAATAAACCCTCTTGACAACCGTTCCAATCTATGATATAATCCAAGTATCAAATGAAAGGGGCGGTTGTTATTATGACCAACAGAGAACTCAATATTATTAATAGGAAATTGATGGACTACATTAGAGATAATCCAGAGGTTGTTAGAAAGGCTATTGAAGATTATTTTGACAAAATGAATCTCGTGAATTTTGACGAAGTTGAAATGGGCAAAGATGTACTTAGATGTAAAGTTGCGGAGAATTGATTATTATGACCACTGAAAGATTGTATGATACTATCAAGGCATGGCGCGATTCCTGTGATACTGCCGGGTTGTATCTAGTTGCTAAGGATATGGATGTCACACTGAAGCAGCTTGAAGCTGATATGCTCATTGAGCAGTCAAAGAAATCTGGTATTAAGTCGATTGTGACTGCGGCGAATAGGATTATTAAGAACGCTGAATCAACCGGTAGAGATGTATTAGTTGGTATGTTCGAGAACAAAGATAAATATGGCGAAACAAAGTATTGTGTATGCGACGGCTTTGTAGCTATCAGATTCAACGAAAAGCCGCTCCTGCCTGAACTTGATGAAAAGTGGCATGGACAGAAAATGCAGCTTGAGCAGATTGTTAAGCCGATGGATGGCTCTAAGGAAATCAAGCTGCCTGATATTAGTAAACTCAAGGTGTATATCAAGACACATAAAATTAAGGAAAAGAATAATCCTAAGAAAGTAGCTGATTATCTGCTTGATGAGGAATTGAATCTTTGGGTCAATCCACAGTATTTGCTTAATGCTATGGAATGTCTGCCCGGCTGTAAGGCGTATGCGGCAAATAGAATTAGCCCTATTTATTTGAAGGCTGAAAATGGCGATGGGTGTGTATGCCCGGTGAATCATAAATAAGGAGGAAAAAAGATGGAATATAATATTGGTGATGTTATCAAGTTTAAGAATGATGCTGGGGTATTTAAGGTTGAGATTAAGAGTAAAATTCCAACAATGGATGCTATTCGAGGCTCTGCTGACGATATGCTATTTGGAGGAAAAATGCGGCTTGAAGTACACCATAGAGATTATGGTGAATATATTATTACCATGACAAGCCGCGAAGAATCTAATGATACAGGTAAAATTATCGTATGTTGGCTTGATACTTGTAACGATGAGGTTGAATATTATCTTGGGCAGATTGTTCAGTACGAAGAAAAAGAAGATGTATTTGAGTTGATGAAGTGATGAATGAGCCAATTTGGGTAAATTACCATAAGCATACATCTCTAAGCAATAGATATATGAAAGACAGCCCGCTATTACCAATGGATTATTGGAATGAGCTAAAAGTACGATATGGTGATAAACCGTGTATCTATACCACAGTAGAGCATGGATGGGCTGGTAATTATTTCAAGCAATATGATGACCTAGAAAAATTTAATAAGAAGAACGGCACGAACATCAGATGGATATATGGCGCTGAAGCATATTGGGTAAAAGATAGGCATGAGTCTGATAGAAGTAATTGTCATATTGTGCTATTAGCGAGAACCGATAAAGGACGCAAAGCAATCAATAAAATCCTATCCATTGCTAATAAGGATGGATATTATGCGCGTCCTCGTATCGACCTTGAATTGATTGACCAGTTGCCATATGATGATGTGATGATTACAACGGCTTGCGTTGCTTTCTGGAATAAATATGATGATATAGATGATATTGTTAAATATCTATCGACATCATTCCCTCATTTTTATCTTGAGGTACAGGCACATAATACACCAGAGCAGAAAGAGCTAAATCGGCGCATCATTCAAATAAGCAAAGAAATAAATGTACCAATCATTGCTGGTTGTGATAGTCATGTTATTACTGAATCACAAATGCTTGATAGGGATGAATTGCTCAAATCAGGCAACATCCATTATGATGATGAAGATGGATGGTATATGGACTATCCAACATATGATGTTTTGTTTGAGCGATTTAAGCAACAGGGCGTATTAACAGATGGGCAGATTAAAGCCGCTATCAATAATACCAATGTACTATTTGAATTTGAGGACATTAAGCTCGACCGCTCATTAAAAGTGCCTGTTATAAAAGAGCTGCGTAATAAGACACAAGAGGAACGCAATCATATCTTTGAGCAGATTCTTAAAGATGAATGGTTCTTGCAAAAAGCCGATATTAACAAGGATAAACTGCAACAGTATTATCAAGAGATCAAGCATGATATAGGTGAGATAGAGACTTGTAATATGGCTGATTATTTTATCTTGTCATATATGGTAATGAAGCGCGGGCAAGAGAAATATGGCGGCATCTTGACTCCATCAGGGCGTGGCTCTGCTGTCTCTATGTATCTCAATAAGCTCTTGCGGCTTACTAAGGTAGATAAGGTCAATAGTCCTGTCCTTATGTATTCAGAGCGATTCTTGACCAAAGAGCGCGTCTTAGATAGCCATACACCACCCGATATTGATAACAACGTAAGTGACCGTCAGCCATTCATTCAAGCACAGCGCGACCTAGTAGGTGAACTTGGCACATATGACCTATTGGCTCTTGGCACACTTAAATTCAAAGCCGCATGGAAAATGTATGCAAGAGCATATAATGTTGAGCCTGATACAGCCAATGAAGTAAGCAAACAGATTGACCGCTATGAAACAGCCAAGAAACACGCTGAAGATGGTGAAACGGTTGATATTCATAAATATGTAGACCCCAAATACCAAAAATTAGTAGATGGTTGTCAGAAATATTTAGGCATCTATGATACGGCTAAAGGTCATCCTTGTGCTACGGTTGCATTTGATGGAGATATAGAAGAAGAAATCGGTATCAGCCTATGTAAATCTGAAGCAACAGGCAAAGAGGTGCTTGTCGCCAATATTGAATCAGGCACGATTGATGCTTTTGGCTATCTCAAGCAAGATTATCTTATTGTTGATTCAATCGGCTTGACATATGACATTTATAAAGAGGCTGGAATCGATCCGTTCACTGTCAACCAGCTTCTTGAAAAAATTTCACATGATGATGCAACGTGGCAGATTTATGCTGATGGTTATACACAATGCGTCAATCAGTGTGAACAGCCAAGATCAACTCAAAAGGTAATGCGATATAAACCAAAGAATATTGCTGAGTTAACCCAGTTCATAGCTGCAATCAGACCGTCTTTCCAATCTATGTATCAGACATTTGAGCAACGACAGCATTTTGATTATGGCATCAAGGCTCTTGATGATTTATTGCAAGACGAATACTGTTCATCGTCATTCATTCTCTATCAGGAATCTCTAATGAAAGTCCTTGGCTTTGCTGGGTTTCCTATGTCTGAGACATATACTATTATCAAGGCAATCAGTAAGAAAAAAGATTATATCATTAAGGACGCAAAGCCTAAATTTATCAAAAATTTTGCTCAAGCCATTCTTGATACTGGCGAAACAGATGATGATAATAAGGCACATGAGCTTGCTGATAAGGTATGGACAATCATTGAGAATAGTGCTGCATATGGCTTCAATTCAGCCCATGCTTATTGTATGGCTATTGATAGCGTAACGATTGCTTATCTCAAGGCGCATTATCCACTTGAATTTTATAAATGCGTTCTTCAGCGATTCACCGATAAGGGCGAAAAAGACAAGGTTGCGCTTATCAAGCAGGAGATGTTAAAGCGCGGCTATAAACTCAAAGATATTCAATTTGGGGACGACAACAGAGCGTTTAATATAGACCGTGCCAACAACTGCATTGTGCAGACTATGGCATCTATTAAGGATATGCCTAAGAGCGCCCCCGAAGCTCTATATGAACTTGGTAAAACAGGTATAAAGAATCGCGCCACTCTATATCAAGCTCTTATGGATGACCAAAGAATCAATAAGAAAGCCATTGAAATCCTATTCCATTTTGGATATTTTGACAAGTTTGCTCAACCGAATCGACTTATTGCAGAATATGATATTTATCAAAAATATATTTCAGCAAAGGTATTGACAAAATCATCATTTAATGATATAATGATAGATGCAATTAGACCGTGCTGTGGTAAAGAAACCGAGAAGCAATTTAGAGAGATTGATAATAAGGCACTGATAACGGCTTTAATTAAGCAATCTAATATCAAACCAGCAACTATTGTTGATCGTATTAAATGGCAACTTGAGTATCTTGGATATTGCACGGTAAATGACCCCAATGCAGACCCTAATGATTGGCTAGTGCTAGAGGTAAAGACCACAGGATATGGTACGGTTTATATCACCGCTTACAATCTATGTTATGGCGCAGAACGCACATATAGAGCTAGTAAGAAATTCTGGACAAATCATCAATTATCAAAGGGTGATGTAGCAAGGGTGGTGCTGCAAGAAAAAAATAAAATGAAGAAGGATGAAAATGGTGAATGGATAACGCTGAGTGAAAAAATTGTTGAAATGAAATGTTGGAAGAAATTAGAGGTGTAAATAATGGATGTTGTTGAATTTTTGAATGAAGGTACTAGGATGTGCAATAGTTATGAAGCATGTGATGGTTGTCCTATGTGGGAAACAGATGATTGCTGTATGGTTTCTATGAATCTCAAGAGAATGATAAATATCGTTGAGCAATGGGCAAAAGAACATCCTGTAAAAACAAGGCAGAGTGAATTGCTTAAGCTGTTTCCCGAAACGGAAATGATTGATGATTATATTTGTATTTGCCCTTCGAGATTTGTTGAAGGATATAGAGAACCTGCACAAAATTGTAATATGGATTGTGAAAAATGCAAGCGTGATTTTTGGCTAAAAGAAATTGAATGAGGTGAATAATGACAAATCAAGAAGCTGCCACATTGCTAGTCAAGGAATATGGTAATTATAGAGGAATTTGTATTGAATATAAGCAATTTTCTTATATCAACCCAAATCTATCTGAAGCTATTGCTATGGCTGTAGCAGCATTAAGTAAAGAAAATAATAAGGAGGATTAAGTAAGTAAATGGGCGTAGCAGTTTTGATTTTAGGTGAAAGTGGCTCTGGAAAGTCAGCGTCGCTTAGGAATTTCAAGCAAGAGGATGTTGGCATCCTAAATGTGGCGTCTAAGCCGCTACCATTCAGAAATGTAAATAAGCTACAGAGTATGAATAAGGCAACATACGCCAGCATCAAAGGCGCGGTATGTAGTGGCAAGAAGCTAAGTTGGGTCGTAGATGATGCTCAGTATCTTATGGCTTTTGAGAGCTTTGATAAAGTAAATGAAGTTGGGTATACCAAGTTTACTACGATGGCTAAGAACTATGAGGATATGTTGCGCGTTGTTCAGGAAGATACTAGTCCTGACACGATTGTATATATCATGCAGCATATTGATACAGATGAAAATGGTAAGGTGAAGGCTAAGACGCTTGGCAAGATGCTAGATCAGCAGCTTACAGTAGAAGGACTATTTAGCATTGTCCTGCTATGTAAAGCAGATGAGCGCAAGCACTATTTTATCACACAGTCTGATGGTTCGAATCCATGCAAATCGCCAATGGGTATGTTTGATTCTCTTGAGATTGATAATGACCTAAAGATGGTTGATGATACAATCAGAGAATATTATGGACTAAAGAAGGCAAGTGCGCCCAAGGCTAAATCTACTACTAAGGAGAATAAGTGATGGATAAGATTTATTTTTTAACAGATACACTCAGTATGATGTCGAGCAATGATTATAAAGAACGGTTTCTTGCTGAATATATTCAAGTAAGCATCCGACTCAATAAGTTAGTGACTATGTTAGACCAGTTTGAGGCTGGGACGCTTCCATTCAAACCAACTTGTCCTATCGAACTTCTGAAGAAGCAGATGGCAACAATGTTCTCTTATAAGAATCTTTTAGTTCAAAGAGCATCATGTGAAAATATTGAGTTGCCGAGTGAAAAGCAACTCAAAATGTAAGTCTACTACAGCTAAAAAAGCTGAGTAAAATATAAACAATCTATTTATTAAAATCAAATTAAAGCGAG
>ERZ1034928.1165-NODE-1165-length-10152-cov-3.391106_pt1 | contig 10152 bp, 6 predicted proteins | sample MGYA00520627_ERZ1034928 | MGnify/ENA primary metagenome ERZ1034928 (study PRJEB33766, sample SAMN09781755) | gut metagenome | biome: gut microbiome | host: Homo sapiens | place: Madagascar | study: EMG produced TPA metagenomics assembly of the PRJNA485056 data... | reverse complement strand
GTTCCAGTCGATCATCCATGTGGTTCTGCCAACCACGCTCCCTGGGATAGCCGCCATATTCTGCTTTGCGTTCATAAACATATGGAACGAGCTGTTCATATCGGTCATGATCATAAACAAGACGAGCAAGTACACCGTACCGGTTGCGCTCAACTCGTTCATATCCAAGGCCGGTGTAAGCTGGGACCTCATGAGCGCAGGCATAGTCGTGGCCCTGCTCCCAACGATGATAGTCTTTGGAATAGGACAGAAATACATCGTTGCAGGCCTTACGGAAGGTGGAGTCAAAGGCTGATCCAAAGGATTTCAAAGAACAGCTTCAACACAAAGAGAAAGGAGTTCAAAGCATGGGAGAGAATAAAAAGGAAGCATTCAGGGAAACCACAGACATACTGCACCACATGGGGGAGCATGACCTGCCGTTTGGAGCGGTGAGCCCTCCAATCTTCCAGTCCTCGATCTTCAGCTTCAAGGATTTCGACGCCTTCCAGGACGCACTTGCGGACGAGCCGTCGCATTTCATCTATTCAAGAGGCAACAATCCAACGGTGAACCTGTGCGAAGAGAAGCTTGCGGCTCTTGAACACGGAGAGGCGGCAAAGCTGGTCTCAAGCGGTGTAGCGGCCATCTCGACGGCACTTTTCAGCTGTCTCAAGGGAGGAGACCACATCATAATGGTCCAGGACTCCTACGACTGGGCCCAGTACATAGTACGCACGTACCTCTCACGCTACGGCATAGAACACACATTCGTGGAAGGCAAGGACATAAAGGACTTCGAAGAGGCCATTCGCCCGAACACGCGCGTCATCTACCTTGAAAGCCCAACTTCATTCACCTTCAAGCTGCAGAACCTAAGACAGGTCGCCAGCCTTGCGAAAACCCACGGCATCAAGACGATCATAGACAACACCTGGGCCACCCCTCTGTTCCAAAACCCACTTGATATGGGCATAGACCTTGTAGTCCATTCCGCCACGAAGTACATAGGGGGCAATTCCGATATCGTTGCCGGGGTCATAGTTGGAAAACGCAAGGAGGACATAGTCCACCTGTTCCAGACGGAATTCCTTCCACTGGGCCCCACTCCCGACCCGTTCATGGCATGGCTCATACTAAGGAACCTAAGGACGCTCCACATAAGGATGCCGGTACACTACGACAACGCCCTCACCATAGCCAAATGGCTTGAAGGAAGGGACGAAGTGGAATCCGTACTGTATCCAATGCTACCATCCTACGAACAGTACGAGCTTGCAAGAAAGCAGATGCAAGGTGGAAGCGGCCTCTTCTCCTTTAGGCTCAAGACCCGTGATGTAGAGAAGGTCAAACGGTTCACAAACAGCCTCTACTACTTCAAGAAGGCTGTGAGCTGGGGAGGCTACGAAAGCCTTGTGTTCCCCGCCGCAACGCATTTCAAGAAGGGAGAACCTGTGCCGGAGGACAGAGTCAGCCTCATAAGGGTCCACATTGGACTTGAAGACAAGAACACCCTAATTGAGGATCTTGAAAAAGCCTTCAAAGCAATGGAAGAGTAACGAGAAGCGATGATCTACAAGAAAGCAGAGAAGAGAATAGACGCCATAATGGCGCAGCTGAAAGGTCGAACGACCCATGAACTGGACATCTCCAGAAACCTCGTGTGGCGAACAGCCTCCACGAAGGAGACCTACGGAGACGTTCCAGCTGGAGAGGAGCTCAAATGGAAGAGGATTCCAGGATTCCCGTTCGAATACGGCAGGCCATGGACGAACTTCTGGTTCTCCTGCTCCGTGGACTGCGAAGAAATGGCAAAGGAAAGGGACGAAGACCTCTATCTTGAGCTCCTTACAGAGACGGACACGATGGTATACCTTGATGGAAAGCCACAAGGTGCGACGAACCCTTTCCACCCTCTTCTCAAGCTGAACCAATTCATCCAAGAAGGCAAGGACACCTTTGAGATAAAGGCCGAATCCTGGGGTGGCCATTTCTTCCCCGGCTACCACCCATCAGAGGGTGGTCGTGTGATGACAGCTGTGGCAGTGAAGAAGAAATCCTACCCTTTGTTGTTATCTCGCCCAAGAATCCTTGCAAAGAACGATGCAATATGGAACCTCTACTACGATGTTGCTGTGCTGCGGGGCTTGAGCCGCACCCTTGACGAAAACAGCCTTCACTACATGAAGATCATATCTGTTCTCCACAACAGCCTTCTGCAGTTGGACTTCTCCTGCAATGATGCGGAATTGGAGGAACAGGCAAACGAGTCCAAAGCCTTGATAAAACCACTATTGGAAGCGAAGAACGGCACGATATCGCCTCAGGTGATATCCGTTGGCAACGCCCACCTTGACCACGCTTGGCTGTGGCCAATAGCCGAAACCACGCGCAAAGCTGCAAGAACTGCACTCAACATGACGAACTACGCCATCGAATTCAAAGACTTCTCGTTCATGTTCACACAGCCTGTGCAAATGCTTGCAGTGAAGGAACAGTACCCTTCCGTATACGAAAGGGTACTTGATGCATACAGGCAGGGCAGATGGGAACCTCAGGGGACAAGCTGGGTGGAACCGGACTGCATGCTACCTTGTGGAGAGGCTTTCATTAGGCAGTTCATAGAAGGGCTCAAAGCCAACAGAGAGCTCTATCCAGGCTACAAAGGCAAGGTCTTCTGGATTCCTGACTCGTTTGGCTACAACGCCCAGCTTCCACAGCTCCTCAAGGGCTGTGGCATGGAATACTTCGTTACAAGCAAGATAGGTTGGAACGACACCAATGCTTTTCCATACGACTTGTTCGTTTGGGAAGGTATAGACGGGACCAAGATACCCGCACACATGATAATTGGCGCATACGAAGGAAAGAACGAACCTGAACAGATACAGCACTGCTGGGACAAGATACGCCACAAGGACCTCCAACCCATACTCATGAGGAGCATAGGCGAAGGCGATGGAGGTGGAGGAACCATGCTGGAGGACCTTGAGCAAATGCAAAGGGAGCATGACCTGCAGGGGCTTCCCCGCAATCGTTGGGGTAGGCTTGAAAATGCCATGGATGAAATATTCACTGCATCACCTCCTTCCACCCTACCTATCTACAAAGGAGAGCTGTACCTTGAACTTCATAGGGGGACATACACGGTCCAAGCTGATATAAAGAAAGGTAACAGAGCCCTTGAGACGGCGCTTCACAATGCAGACTATCTGCTAGCCATGGTGTTCGCAAACGAAGGGATGTCCAAGCGAGTCAGGGACGCAAAGGTCCTTATAAACAAGGCATGGAGGGAACTGCTTACGAACCAGTTCCACGACATACTTCCAGGCTCGTGCATAAACAAGGCCATGGAGGAGGCAAAGGATTCCTACAGGAAAGCCCTTGGTACTGTGAAAAGAGCAATGGAACTGCTTCAGGATGACAATGTTCCAAAAAGAACGTTTGACCTGACCTGCACTCCGCCGGCAACGATAAAAAGGAAGGACTCAAGGACATCGGTCTGCATCGTGGAGGGAAGTACGATAAGGACTCCATGGTGCGAGATGCAGCTTGACGGATATGGTGGAATTGCATCGCTGTGTGCGGTGGGGCCAAATGGCACGAGCCGTGAGATTGTAGGCGAAGGGAAAAGCCTGAATACTATGACATTGTCCCAGGATACGACAATCAACTGGGATGCGTGGGACATGGAGTACGATACGCTGGCAAGACGTACCCGCATAGAAAAGCCGGTTGGGATCGAAATTGAGACCAATGGAGGAAATGCAGTTGTCAGAATGCGATACAGGCTTTCCGAAAGGTCGTCTCTTAGCCAGACCATGACGGTGCATGCGAACGAACGCAGGATTGATTTCGATACAGTTGTCGATTGGCACGAAGAACACAAGATCCTGCGTGCGGAGTTCCCCACGACGATCCAGTCCCCAAGCGCCCAGTTCGCCGTTCCATTTGGTCACGTGGATAGGTCAACGACGGAGAACACTTCCATAGAGAGGGCGCAGTTCGAGGTTCCCTCCCATCGTTGGGTTCATCTTGGAGATGCATCTGCATCGTGCATATTGGCAAGTGCATCCAAGTATGGCTACAGGGTCAAGGATGGGGAGATGAGCATATCGCTTCTTAGGAGTCCAAGTGCACCGGATCCCAAGGCTGACATGGGCAGGCACGAATTCAGCTACAGCTTCTTCGTTGAGAATGGACAAGAGGGCGTTTCAAAAGCCATAGACGATGGATACTGCGTATCCAATCCCCCTGTGAGGTTTGCAACGGACGCAACGCTTCCAATAAAGGCATCGACCGTAAACGGCAAGGTTGTACTTGAAACCGTGAAGGTGAGCGAGAAAGAGGACGGAATAGTCCTTCGCTTCTACGAAGCCCTTGGCTCTGTGGGGATTCTGGACCTCTCGCATTACGATTCCTCCGTTTTCAAGGAGGTATACGAGTGCGACATGATTGAAGAGAACTTCACCAAACTTGAAGGAAGGGACCTCGAAAAGCTTGAGTTCCCAGCATTCAAGGTCCGTAGCTTCCTGTTCAAAAGATAGCGTCAACCTCTCATTGGCGCTATCTCTATGCTCTCTCCGTTTTCAAGTCTGGACTTCTCCGCCGCAAGGGCGACGAGATGACTCTCTACGCTGGTCTCAAGGGTTGTGATGGTACCGTCAGGCTCCTTGCCCTGCATGAGGTCCACGAAATGCTCCATAAGAAGCCTGTCCCCTCCGCCATGACCGGCGAAATCCTTCTCCTCCTTGCCAAGGTCTATGACCTGTGGCTCCTTTCCAAAGACCCCTATCCTAATCTTGTTTTCATGCATGTCGCCCCAAAGGTCTCCAAGGGTTCCCATGACCTTTATGGTCCTTCCTCCAATGCTGGTGAAGGCGCTCATGGTAAGGGACAACGAAGCGCCGCCCTCCATTTGCATATTCACTATCTGGTGATCTACGACATCGTTGTCACAATGGAACACACATCTACCATAAGGGCCTGTTTCTATGGCATGGCGGATTTTTTCCTCAGTAGGATTCTCCGCCAGGACATCAATTGGCCATTCTACGTTTCCACACAGGATTCCAGTATCCTTGTTTGTAAGGTATATCTTCTCGGCATCGTAAGGACAGCTTTCCTTTGCCTTGCATCCTTGGGTGCATCTCAAGGCTGCTCCTTCAGGAGCGTTTGACTTCTTGAAATACATGAGCGATCCATAGGAGGATACGCGTTCGCACTTCCTGCCGCACAGCCACACAAGATAGTCCAAATCGTGGCAGCACTTTGCAAGGATCATTGGACTTGTGTCCTCCTCCCTTCTCCAATTGCCCCTTACGAAGCTGTGGGCCTGATGCCAATACCTTACGTTCTCAAGCGCCTGTATGGACACGACCTCTCCAAGGACTCCGCTGTCAATCGTCTTCTTTATCGTCTGGAAGAAAGGCGTATACCTAAGCACATGGCAAACCACAACACGCCTTCCGTTCTCACGCGAGACCTTGGTGATCTCCTGCAAGTCCTCCAACTTTGGAGATATGGGCTTCTCCATCATGACATCATAGCCTTTCTTCAAAGCTTCAACAGCATGTGGAACGTGCTGCCTGTCCTGCGTGCATACAAGCATGGCATCTGCAAGCTTTGGCATTGCAAGCATGGCTTCAGCACTTGAAAAACGCATCTCCTTTGGCACCCCATGGGCATCACCGGCAAGAGCCAACCTCTCAGGGTCTATATCCGCGACGGCAACGACCTTTGCGCGGTCTTTCATGTTCAAAAGCTCAAGACCATAGGCGTTCTTACCCCTTGATCCAACGCCGGCAATGGCAATGCGGACGATCTTTCCACTCATACAGCTGCACTCCTTTCATGATCCTTGAATCACCGTTCCTTCAATCATTATACCAAACAACTTGGAAAATGCATTACAATTGTTTCATGGACAAACGGATAATGAACAACTACACAGCAACCATACTCAACGCCTTTGGCATCCACGAAGAACCTTCCTGCGTCAAAGAACTCACAAACGGCAACATAAACGGCACATTCCGCATCGAAACGCCAACCAGCCACGGCTACATCCTCCAAAGCGTCAACACAGGCATATTCAAAGACCCCTACTTGATGATGCGCAACATAGACCTTGTCACAAACCACATACGAAAAACCGTCATTGCAGAAGGGAAGGACCCATCCCGCACCACACTCAACTTCCACCGCACAACAGAAGGCTCCCTCCTCCTTTCGTGTGAAGATGGCCTCTACCGCCTTGCAGACTACATCCACGACAGCATGGCCTTCAATGGAAAGGCCGATGCCTCTGTGCTTTCCAAAGCGGGTGAAGGCTTTGGCCAATTCGCAGCTCGACTTTCAGACTTTGATGCCTCCTTGCTTTCAGAGACGATACCAAACTTCCACAACACGAAACTAAGGATAGAGAGTTTTGAAAGAACCGTTGAAGAGAATCCTTGCGGAAGGCTTGCAGAATGTGAAAGAGAGGTGTCGCACATTCTAGACAACAAAAAGGAATCAAGCGTTCTGTGCAAGCTGATAGAGAACGGAGAACTGCCGCTCAGGGTGACCCACAACGACACCAAGACGAACAACGTGCTTTTCGATAGGAATACGCATGAATTTCTCGCAGTCATAGACCTTGACACCGTCATGCCGGGACTGTTGGCTTATGATGCGGCAGACACAATAAGGTTCTCTGCAAACACAGCAGAAGAGGATGAAAAGGACCTCTCAAAGGTGGCTCTGGACCTGTCCCTATACGAAGCTTTTCTCATGGGCTTTCTTGGAAAGACAGCCTGTTTCATGACAAGGCTCGAAAAAGAAACGCTTATACTTGGAATCCAGACCATCGTATATGAACAGGCCCTTAGGTTCCTGGACGACTACATTGCTGGAGACAAGTACTACAAGACCTCAAGGCCAGGGCAGAACCTTGACAGAGCCCGCTGTCAGCTGGCCCTGTACGACGACATGAAGAGAAAGGAATTGCATATGCATTCGATAGCCCGTGGAATTCTTAGGGCTAACCTTGGATGTTGATGCCCCTATCCCTGCACAGGGCCTCTATGCTCCTGTCGTATGTGGCCTCAGCTGCAGTAGAGAAAAAACAGCCTGGAACACCCTCGTTGTTGTCACGGTGATGTGCAACGCACTCGCAGCACCTACCGTGGCGTGGGCAGTCAAAGGTACATGAACAGGGACGATTGTTACTACAGACACTCATTTTCAATTCCTCCAAATCAAAGGCTTATCACAAGGCGGTTTGCACCGTTTTCATACTCGTAGCCGCCGTCTTTCATAGCGGCCTTTACAAGGCAAAGGGATATCTCATCGCCGTTTTCCAAAGGATTGTATTCCTCTCCATTCCACTTGAAACGCATCTCAAGTACATCCTTCTCCCCATCGTATTCGACGGCAAGCTCCAAAGGGAAAGGAGAACGGCAGTTTGGAAGTATGTTGACGGCGACAAGCTCTTCGAAAAGAAGTCGCAGGTTGCGGGTTCTCTTGGCACCAAGCATGTTCTTCTCGCCAAAGGCCTGAAGCTTTTCATTCATTGCAATGAAATCGTAGTCCTTGGACTCTACAAGCAACGAAAGGACCTTGAGACGTTTGACGAACGCCCTCGTTCTGTCCTTTTCAGGATGGTCGAATATCTGCTGAGGCGTTCCGTCTTCGTATATGACACCCTCGTCCATGTAGAAGATGCGGGATGAGACGTCACGGGCGAACTTCATCTCATGGGTGACGATCATCATCGTCATCCCCTCTTTTGCAAGCTCCTTCATGACGGACAGGACCTCACCCACCATGGTAGGGTCAAGTGCCGATGTAGGCTCATCGAAGAGGACTATCTCAGGATCCATCGCCAATGTACGGGCAATGGCTACACGCTGCTTCTGACCACCTGACAGCTCGTCAGGATAGGAAAGGGCCTTCTCAGCCATTCCAACCATTCTCAGAAGTCTCATGGCATTGCCGTATGCAGATTCCTTGCTTTCCTTCTTGAGGACCATTGGAGCCAACGTGACGTTCTCTATCACATTGAGGTGTCCAAAGAGATTGAAGCTTTGGAACACCATACCCATCCTGCGCCTTAGCATCCTAAGGTCAGTTTTCTTGTCTCCTGTGTCATAGCCAAAGACCTTTACGGTTCCGCTCGTTGGTGTCTCAAGACGGTTTATGCATCGCATCAAGGTTGACTTGCCGGTTCCTGAAGGACCAATGATCGTTATGACCTCGCCCTTCCTTATCGTGGTGTTAACATCCCTAAGCGGCGTTATGTTTGGATATTCCTTCCTCAAATGCTCGACTTCAATGAGAACAGGCTTCTCCTGCGTTGAAGACCCAACCTTTTCATGCCTGTTTTCATGTAGTTTCTCTTCCTTGAACTCCCCTTCAAGGAAGGCAACCCTTCTTCGCTTCTTTGGATTTATTTTCACTTCAATTCGTCCTACAAGAGCACCAATCAAAGTGGAAAGGGCGAAATAGATGGCGGCTACGGCCAAAAGTGGAAAGAAAGCCTCGTATGTGCGGCTTCTTATGATGTCGCCGGCCTTGGTCAGATCCTGGATTGCAATGTAGCCAACGATGGATGTCAGCTTCATCATGCCAACGATCTCCCCTTTGTAGAGTGGAAGGATGTGGGAAATGGCCTGAGGCATGATGATACGGCCAAAAACGGAGACCTTTCCAAATCCAAGGGCTGTGGAAGCCTCCCACTGCCCCTTGTCAACGGCATTGATCCCCGTCTGTAGAATGCCTGCAACGGACACAGAGAAGATGACGGAGAACGCAACTATGGCCACGGCTATGGGGGAAGCGTCCACGGAACCAAAGACTATGAAGTAGACGATAAGCAGCACAACCAGTGCAGGAACCCCCGTCATAAGGGACGAAAAGGCCTTTGCAAAAGCACTCAGGCAGCGGACCTTGCTTCTAAGAAGAAGCATCAGGAGGAATCCCAACACAGTGCCAAACACTGCAGAGCACACGGAAATGAGAAGGGTCACGCCCAAACCTTTGAGGATGAGCTTCCAGCGACCTTCCTTCACAAAGGTCTTTTCAAAGCTATCTTTCACTTTGTCCAGAAAGCTTCTTTCGTCCACAGCCCCATCACCAGATGCGTCAATGAGGTTCTCGCTGCGGCACACGAATACGTTTCCACCCTTGTAGTGCGCAACAGGGAAATCTACCTCCTTGGCACGTTCCTCCGTGATTGAAATGCAGCCGGAGGCGACATCGGCCTTGCCTGTCTGGACGAAGTTGATGATGGAGGAGAATGTCGTGGTGGAGATATCGGCCCCCATGTCGAGCCTGTCTGCAATCATAAGAAGCAGTTCCACTTCATAGCCTGCAGCATTTCCGGTGGAGTCCATATAGCTCATGGGGTATACGCTTGGCTCATAGACGTACTTGAGCTTTCCATTGGCCCGTTCGCCAATATTGTATTGGGACCAATCTATATGCATCTTTCCTTCGTCGCCGGATAGCCACTTCTCCCTAAGCGCTGCAAGCGTGCCGTCCTGCGAGAACCCATCGATGATCGAAGAGAAGATGCTGGTCAGCGAATTTCCTTTCTTCAAGATGAAACCATAGCTGTCGGAGACTATCACTTCAGGGAATATTGCAAATTCCTTCCTTTGGCCTGTGACTACACGGGCTATTGGCTCGTCCACAATGGAGGCATCCACATCCCCTCTTTTGAGGGCCTCGAGGGCTCCGGCCTGGTCGTCGTAGTAATGCCAGGTGAGGCCATCCACGACATTGTCCACAGCTCGATCGACCACAGTGCCTGTAATGCAGGCTATATCGTGACCTGAAAAATCCTCCTTGGAAGCGAATACCAAAGAAGACTCGGCATGGTCGTTGCTGCAGCCTACAAGAAAGACGACAAAGAGCACTGCAATCAGAATCAGACTTGCTATACGTTTCATATTTTCTCTCTCCTAACCCCGTACAAGGGTCTCCTTATCAAGCATGTTCAATCCACCTGAGGCCATGACTGCCTCCACCTGCAGGCATGTGAGGTTGTTGGCTGTCATTATGAAGTCTATTATCGAGTTGATCGCCACGGCTATGGCCACCGCCTCCATTGGAATGGAAAGCTGTGTGAACATAACGGTGTAGCAAGTGAGCGCTCCTCCGGGGATAGGCGGCGCCGCCATGGACAGA
>ERZ1034928.1163-NODE-1163-length-10161-cov-5.836236_pt1 | contig 10161 bp, 21 predicted proteins | sample MGYA00520627_ERZ1034928 | MGnify/ENA primary metagenome ERZ1034928 (study PRJEB33766, sample SAMN09781755) | gut metagenome | biome: gut microbiome | host: Homo sapiens | place: Madagascar | study: EMG produced TPA metagenomics assembly of the PRJNA485056 data... | reverse complement strand
ACTACCGACTTCATCAGCTCCAGCGGCAAATCGGCCTTATTAATCGAGATGAACGTGTGCCGCAGTTCGTGCAGATTCGAGCGTATGCCATGGTGCTTGCGGTAGGTGTCCCATTGGTCGTATACGCAGTTTGGCGACGGGCGCTCGCCATATCGATCGCAGAATACCCACGGCGAAATCAGGGCCTTGCGCTGCAGCATCGCACGCTGATCGGCGAGCACTTTCAGCGCCGTGTCGGTCAGCTCGATCGTTCTGCGGGCGTTCCTGTTTTTGCCCTCGGTGATCTCGTTTTCGGAATTGATCGACCGGCAGATCGTCAGCGTGCGTCCGTCGATATCCTCCGTGCGCAACCCGCACATCTCCCCGCGCCGCAGCCCTGTTGCCACCAGAAAGCGCCATGCATGAATGAAATGCGCCTCTTCCTGCCGCCCGTATCTCGGGAAGCACGCGTCCGCGAACAGTACGCGAATTTCGTACGGTTGAAGCACGATTTTTTTCCTGCGCGCCGCCGCGTTTTTCGGGATCACCAGATCGCCCTTTTCGAGACGCTGCACATTCCATCTCGACCGCAGCGCAAAGCCGACGAATTCATTGATCGCCGCGCGAATGTTGGTGCAGGTGCGCGCCGACAGGCCCTTTTGCGCCGCTGTATCAATGCACGATTGCCACATGATCGGCGTGATGATGGATAATCTGCGCTCGAGAATGTGTGGCGACAAATACACTCGATAGATCTGGTCGAGTTTATTGACGTTCGCAGTACCGGTACGCTCGCGCTGAACGGCCATAAACGCCTCCCACGCCGCCGGGAACCGCATGTCTATTGTTCCCTTCTCCAGCCATTCATCGGCCTTAATCTCGGCGGCATGCTTGCCCTTGCGGCCTTTTATGGCCGATGTAAACCCCTTGCGCACGCCGTCCTTCTGCACCTTGACCTGCCAGTACCCTTTCGTCTCAACCCAGATTGCCTCCGACATTCGTTTGTTTGCCATCGTTCCCCCTCCTATCAAAAACCCCGCCGAAGCGGGGAAAATAGTTACCTCCTTATCCATCCCATCGACGGCAGAAGAAAATCCAGCAGGAACAGCAGCGCGAACAGGCCCAGCGCGACATACGATATGATGATCGCCGCCCGCGCCCGCCTGCGCTCGTAGGCGATTTCCTCTTCCGCGCGCTCCCGCTCCTTCTCGGCGAGCCTCCATCGCGCGCTGATGCGCTCATCCTTCTCGCCCAGCCGCGCTTCCAGACCGGCAACCACCAGCTGATACGCATCCAGATCGCGTTCTGCGCCGGTTCCGATTCCTGCTAGCTCGTCGAGACTGCCGCCCATGGTTGCGACCAGCCTGCGCACGATTTCAAAGTTCGCAGATTCATCGTTGATGCCAGAGAAATACTTCCCAATCGTGTTCGCATTCACGTTGGCGGTCTCCGCGATTTCACTCTGTGTGCGCCCGTCCTTCTCCTTGAGCCTGCGCAGGTACGGTGTAATCCGATTCGTCGTTTCTCTCGCCTCCTAACATCGTTGACCCATAGTTGACTGCTTCCGCGTCTTCCCTCCTTTTTCTCTGTTTTCTCCAAAATATCCCCAAATTGGGGGATTTCTTCTCATGAGAAGTGGAATTCTTCTCAGGAGAAGAAAATTCTTCCTACAAAAAGCGGATTCTTTTTCGGTTCTTCTCCTGTGGTATTGATTCTTCCCGTTAAGTGTGTCACCATGGAATCAACAGGAATCCACGAACACGCAGGAGGTACATTCGACCATGATGAACTTCAAACAGCACTCCAACTCCCGATTCGCCAACTTCGCTACGGAATATGTCAGCGCGCCGTCCCGCCCCGATGTGGATCGCCTCATCATTGTTCCGCATCGCACAATCTATATCAACATCTCTGCAGACCGGGACGCGAGCGTCACTCGGCTTGTGCAAGATCTGAATGAGCCAATTGGCTTCGCGGTTTATCTCCTAGAACGTCTCTAGCCGTCTGTTGGGCGGGTGCATCCTCGGGGTGTGCCCGCCCTATGTTGTATAATCACTCCGCTTCAGCAATCTCAGTATGATTTCTTGGCTTTGCGCCGAAGATGTCTCCGGCCGTTTGCTGCGCATGAGGCGTATTAGGATATACTCGCAACATTTCGTGATCGATTACCATGTTGATCAGCTCTTGGCCCGATTTATCAAGCTTATCATATTGAACAGCAACAAGCGTGGCACCGCTCGACAATTCTCCATTACCTAAAACGAGATAATCCAACGTCACCCCGTAATAGTCACAAATCTTGCGAGCAGTAGAGATGTAGATATTGTCGCATCCGCGCTTAAACAATCCATCAATAGTAGTATATGGAATGCCAGCGTTTCGCGCAAGAGCTGCCTTGCTTTCTTTATGCTCTTCCATGAGTTTGGTAATCCTGTCGAGCATATCACTGTCTATTACCGAATCGCTAGTGCCCTCTTCTGATTCGGTTTCGAGCAGATAATCGCCACTTACGCCGAGCTCACGGGCGAGCGCCTTTATATAATGAACATCCGGCTCTCGCTTCCCTTTTTCCCAATAGTTGAGCCGTGTAGGGGTAACCCCCAGTCTCTCGGCCAATTCCTTCTGGCTCATATTCAAGGATACACGACGTTCAACAATCTTTTCCGAAAAACTCATATCTTCACCCCACGTACATAGTACACCATGGCAAGCATTTTGTCAATGATAAAATTAGCATTCTGAGAATTTTTTTCTGAAAAGCTATTGACAGATTAGCAAAACGATGATAATATAAGACCGTGATCAACAAAACGCTAATTACCGGAGGTGAATTAAAAGAATGCTTAGAAACCTTGTTGCTGAAAAGGCGATCCACCGTCTGTCGAATCAGCAGATGGCTGATATCATCGGTGTCTCCCGCCCGACGTTCGAAAGCAAAATGAAAAGCGAACGTTTCACGGTAAGCGAATGTCAGCGATTCCTAAAGTACTTCGGCAAGACGTTCGAATACCTCTTCGCCACCGACGACCAGAGCGCGTAAGGGATTACCGGAACGAGCCGCAAAAAGACACGCCGACCTGCGAGGGTACTTAGATTCACAGATCGGCGGCTCCGAGATTTGTTTACCTGAATGTGCTGCAACAATGCCGCGCCTATCGCTGCGTTTGTTTGCGGGATAGCCCGCCTGCACTTCTCTGTGCTATGTGAAGAGCGCTTTTGTTGGGGATGCGTTTTAACGACTTCTCTGTCGGGCTCTTGTCGGGTAAGCATTGTGCGGAAAGTACCCTAGAACGCTTCTTCGCACACGTCTCACTTTAGCGGTTTCGGCTCCGCTAGCCACTAGCATCGACGGTTGACTTCAGGAACATGTGGTTTCAAAAGTTTGGTCATAGCGACCACTCCTTCCCGCCACATATGAATGGCACTTCCATTATAGGAAATATTTTTCCAGCTGTCAACCGATCGATGCAATTTGCAAAGGAATCCGGCGACAATGTCGGTAGAATCTGACGAAAAAGACGAACACCATGTGTGAAAATGAGGGAGGTGAAGGGGATGGATATCCGCACAAGAATCGGCTTCATTCTTCGCCCGGTGCGATTGCACCACATGGAGGTGGACGGAAAGAAGCTGCTTGTAATCATCAAGTGCGGCTTGAGAGGGGTAGAGTGGATCAGGCGTTACGCCGTTGTGGATGAAGTCGACGAGCGCCTGAATCCGCTCAACCGCGAGTTTCCTAGGCCTAAAGCGCCTTAATCCAATGGATACCGCCGCAATTAGGGCATACCGGAAGAATTGCTTCCTCATCGGTGATTGCAATCGGGCTGTCTGCATTTTGGCAATCTGCACAGACGTAATAGCCCAATTCCGGGTGTTCACCGGATGAGAAGATCAATTTCATTCAAATCACCTCCCTTCGAGGTGATTATACCACAGGAAAGGAGACCACCACAATGAAGAACACCACCGAACATGCCGCGCCGCGCATGCCTCGCGATATCACGCTGGAGCGCCTCGCGAAGCTGCCTGAGGACGTAAAGAAGATGGCGCTTGCCTACGCGCAGGGCGTGAGCAACGGCCGCAAGCTGGCGCGCGGCAAGAGCGCGTAAACACGGGAAAAGGAGGAACACCCCATGGCAAGACCTTATGCAAAGCTGCGCGGCCTGATGGTCGCCAGCGGCGAGACCGGCGACGATCTCTGCAGACTGCTTAGGCTGGGCAGAACGTCGCTTTCCGCTCGCTTCAACAATCGCTCGGAATGGCAGCTCGGCGAGATGTACGCGATTATGGATCACTATCGCGTGCCGCACCAGCGCCTGAGCGAAATCTTCCCGCTGAACGGGAAAAACGAATAGGAGGCCGCTGACATGCGCTATTTCAAGGCGTTTCATCCCGGCATGATCTGCAATGGCAAGCAGTATGCCGAGAACACGGTTTATGAGGAAAACGGCAATACCATCTGCGAAAATGGCGTAATGCACTTCTGCGAAACGCCGTTCGATTGCCTCGATTACTATCCGCTCGTCGGCAATGATGGGCGCGTCACGGAATTCGCGGAGGTTACGCCAACGGACGTGGTGCTGAAAAGGGGAAACAAGCGAGCGTGCCGCAAGCTGCATATTGGTGCGAAGCTATCGCTGAAGGACGTGATTAACGCGCAGGTTGATATCCAGATGGAGAAGGGTGCTTGTGATACTGCCGCATCGGGCAATGGGAGCAGGCTCGCCGCATCGGGCGATGGGAGCAAGCTCGCCGCATCGGGCTATGATAGCCGGATCGCCGCATCGGGCAATGGGAGCAGGATCGCCGCATCGGGCGATGGGAGCAGGATCGCCGCATCGGGCGATTCGAGCCAGCTCGCCGCATCGGGCGATTCGAGCCAGCTCGCCGCATCGGGCGATGAGAGCCAGCTCGCCGCATCGGGCGCGCATTCCATTGCGGCGGCGATTGGCAGGAACAGCGCGGCCTCCGCTTCGCTGGGGAGCTGGATCGTGCTTGCGGAATTCAACATTGGCGGCGAACCCATTTGCGTAAAGGCCGCGCAGATCGACGGCGAGAAGCTCAAGCCGAACGTGTTCTATCAGCTCAATGGCGGCGAATTCGTGGAGGCGAGCGAGTGATGCGCTACTATCTGACGCAGCGGCCACCGGCTCCGGGGGCGATTCCGGCCGGGGCGCGGGCGGTTGCGGATTACGATGAGCCGACCTACATCCATTCGATCGGCAAAACCGTCCACGGCTGGGCGGAATACGACCGGGAGCTGACCGATCGCGAGATCGAGGATTACGAGCTGGCGCCGGAAAGGAAAGGATGATCTCCATGCGGGCGAATCTTCAGGCGGCGCGCAGGGCCAAGGGCCTGACGCAGGAACAGGTTGCAAAGATTCTTGATGTTGGTCTTCGGCATTATAAGAAAATCGAAGCCGGAGATACACTCGGCAGTATCCTGATTTGGGACACGCTCGAAGACCTGTTGGGCGTTAATCAGCGTGTCTTGCGAGAAATTCATCTCGACAAAGGAGATAATCGGTAGACACGTCGAGTGTATCCGCAATTTTGACAAGAGCTTCAAGCGTGGGTTTCGCATCTCCGCTTTCGTACTTGCGGTAATTGCGTAATCCGGTATGAAGTGCATCGGCCATCTGCTGAGCGGTGATTCCTCGCTGCTTACGAATGACATTCAAGCGTTCACAAAACATAAGCGACCTCCCTAATCAATGAGTGCCATAAAAATTCACTCAAAGGTATTGACAATGCCATTATATGACACTATACTAATTACGGGTAGTGCCATTAAATGGCACTATGCAAATAAAGGAGGCAACGCAAATGACCATTGAAGAGCGCATTAAGGCAATGGAGGCGGAGATCGAGGGGCTGAAGGCCCAGGCATTGATTCAGGCGAACGGGATTGACCACTGGCCGGACGAGAAAGCCGGAGTGCTGGGGGAAGAGCTGGGCTGGCAGCGCCCGAGGGTGTACAACGGGCTGCAAACGCCGTTTTCGGCGATCATCCGCAGCACGCTGCTGGGCGAGGAATACCGGCGGAGGCGGCTCGGCAAGCTGACCAGCGAGGAAAAGGCGGCGGCGGTCGCGATGTGGGACGAGCTGGCCGACGTGGTGCGGAGGCACGCGCAGGCAGTACAGAATAAGAAAGACAGGAGATGACAACCAAAATGAAAGACGCAAAAAACGCTTTTCGCAGCAATGTATACAACGACCGACCGCCTTATGCAGACTATGACGCGCCGCATAAGTTCGCGGCCATCGAAGCCATTGTGGCCAAGCGCCTGGTTGAACATCCAGACGCGATCTGTTCCTATTCCGGCGGTAGTGACAGCGACATTCTGCTTCACCTCGTTGAACGAGTGCGCAACATGTTCAATCTTCCTCCCGTGGCGTATGTTTTTTTCAACACGGGACTTGAGATGGAGGCAACCAAGCGCCACGTCAAGGAAGTTGCTGAAAAATATGGTATTGAGATCAAGACCTGCCGCCCGAAAAAAAGTATCGTGACCGCCGTCCGCGAATATGGGCAACCATTTGTCTCCAAGATCATGTCCGCCGGTCTGGAAGGCGTGCAGAAGAAGAGCATTCCCCTAAGCATTGCGGATGAGTACGCAGAGGCCGAGGACAAGGTCGCCAAGCGCGAAGAGCTGCGCGAGCGCTACCCCAAATGCGAAAGCACGATCAATTTCCTGTGCTGCTGCAACAGCAAGGGAGAACCGCGTCCAAACATCCAACTGGTTATCAATTCCAGCAAATACATGTTGGACTTCATTCGAGAGAATCCAATCCCTTTCAGGGTGTCAAATCGGTGCTGCGACATCTGCAAGAAACAGGTGGCTCATGCCGTACAAAAGGGCTATGAAATGGTTATCACTGGCGAGCGCCGGGACGAGGGCGGCATGCGAAGCGTTCCACGGTCAGACAACACAAGTCTGTGCTTTACAGAGACTGCAAACGGATCTTTCCGCCTTCGCCCACTGTACTATGTTTCCGACGCGGACAAGCAGTGGTATAAGGAATTCTACGGCATCCGCTATTCAGACGCTTATGAGGTGTACGGTCTTACCCGTACTGGTTGCTGTGGGTGTGCGATATCGGCAAAGGCAATTGACGATCTGGAGCGCATTCGCCCTTACGAACCTCAACTTGTCAAGGCGGCATGGAACGTATTCGGCGACAGTTACCGCTATCGGCAAGCTTACAACGAATACAAATCTCGGCGAATGGCGGAAGAAAAAGCTGCGAAAAAGGGCGCGCAGCTCGATGGCCAAATCAGAATCGAGCAGCTTTAACCTTGACCGGGCATCCGGCACAATGGGAGGCCGGAGTAGGGATAAGATTGATCAAGTAATGAGGCATTTGCGACCGATATTTGTGTCGGCTGCAAAAGATGACAACAACGATAAATGCAAGGGAGAGGTATCATGCTCGAATACATCGCCGCATACATCGGAGGAATCGCTACGGGGCTTGTGTTGATCGGAATCAACCGGCACAGCGTAAACGCCGCGCTGAAGAAGCAGAAGACGCAGTACGACGCGGAGCTCCGGAGCCAGAAGGAACAGCTCAACGCGGAGCTCGAAGGACAGCGCACCCGGCATGACGCGGAACTTCGAAACAAAAACCGCGAAATCAGCCGCCTGAGGGGCGATTACAGCGATCTTGAGCGCAGCTTTGAGGCGCGCGACATTTCGCGCAAGGCCCGGGCCGAGGGCATCGAGCAGGGCAAGCGCATGGGCGGCGCGGAGCGGTTTGCCAGCGGGTTTGAATCCTCGCGGCAGACGGTCGAATTCAGGAACACCGGTAAGACGGCCTAAGGAGGGACAGTTATGAACAACGAATGGGCGGTTCGGAATTTCTTTCGCGATCATCCCGACGGCGCTTGCGCGTGCCGGACGGTGGAGTGCGGAACCCACCTGCGGTTTTCCCGCAGCGCGGACGGGGAGTATCTGGTGCAGGAGGTCTGGGGCACCGAAAACGGTGAGGAAATGAGCGACATGGCGCGCGGTTCGCTTTCGCATTGTTTGCGATACGTGACGGAGAGCGTCTGCAGCGCGGTTTATTAGGAGGGCAACATGAAATACGCATTTGCGGCGAGTCTGGCGCTGGCGATTCTCGCGTGCTGGAAATGGTTCCGCTGGTGGAAGACGTGCGACGTGCTCGCGGACATTCTTGTGGAAAACATTGTGGAAAACCTCGATCTGAAGGAGCCTGCGGAGGCCGAAGAGGATGATTAGATGCAGCTTTTCGGACGCGGCGGACTGCTCCGAGTGCACAATGGCATCGTGCCCGTTGGACGATATGAGCGATGAGGAATACGCGGCGTACGCTGCGGACGATCTGGAAAACTGGCAGTCGCCGGAATACGGCGAGAGCTATTACGGAAAGGTGGAATACTGGGATGAGCGATAACATGAGAATCTACAACGCGGCGCGCGCCGTGCCGCAGGAAGCAAAGAAGCCGATCACCGCCGGTCGCCTGAAGGGCATGACCGATATCAACCCCATGTGGCGCATCAAGAAGCTGACGGAGCTGTTCGGGCCGTGCGGCGTGGGCTGGTGCTATTCCGAGCCGCGCATTGAGTTCGTGCCCGGCGAGGGGTCGGAGATCATCTGCATCGCGCACACGGAGCTGCAGGTGAAGGAAAACGGCGAATGGAGCGTCGCGATTCCCGGCGTGGGCGGCGCGCGCTACGTGACGCAGGAAAGCAAGCAAATCTACACCGACGATGAAGCCCCGAAGAAGGCGCTCACAGACGCGCTCAGCGTCGCGTGTAAGGCGCTGGGCATTGGAGCCGACGTCTATTTCAACAAGGATTCCACGAAATACACAGGGCCCCAGAACGATTCAGAAGGGCCGGACGTTCCCGAGGCCGTGATCTGCGAGCGCTGCGGAAAGCCGATTACCGGCGTTGCGACGAAGAACGAGACGTTCACCGCCGCGCAGATCGTCGGCAAGGCGAAGCTCAATTTCGGCGGCTGCTACTGTCTGGACTGCATGAAAGCATTGAAGGCGAAGAAGAATGGCAGCGCTGAATGAGACCGTCCGCGGGCATATCGCGGATTACGATGAAAAGCGCGGCGAGGTAATCATCCGCGCGCCGTATTCGGACTTTGCAACGATGTGCCGCCGGGAATACAGGGATGTGGAAATCCGCCTGATCGATTCCAGGCCGCTCTCCGACCGGCAGCGCCGCTGCTGCTATGCGATGATCCGCGAGATCGCCGACTGGGCGGGCGACGAGGCCAGCGAGGTTAAAGAGTACCTCAAAACGGATTTCTGGGCCGCAGAGCTGATGAACACGGCGGACACGATGTTTTCCCTGTCCAACGCGCCGATGTCGATTGTGGCCGCGTTTCAGCGCTGGCTCGCGCGGTTCATCGTCCGCAACGACGTGCCGTGCAAGAAGTCGCTGCTGTCCTACGTGGACGATGTGGACGATTACGTGTACGCCTGCCTTGCCAGTAAGAAGTGCGCGATCTGCGGAAGGCGCGCCGATCTCCACCATGTGGACGCAATCGGCATGGGCCGCGACCGGGACGAAATCGTTCACGAGGGCATGCCGGTGCTGCCGCTGTGCCGCGAGCACCATCAGGAGGCGCATACAATGCCGCTGAAGGAGTTCCTCGGCAAATACCACTTAAACGGCGGCATCCCGGCGGATAAGACCATTTGCAAGCTCTACAGGCTGAAAGCGAGGGCATGAGGATGTATACGACGCAGACGAATCAGGTGCTTCACCACCTGCGCACGCGCGGCAGGCTCACGCAGCGCGAGGCGATGAATCTCTACGGCATTATGCGCCTCGGCGCGCGGGTGTACGATCTGCGCGAGCGCGGCTACAACATCGTCAAGGACATGGAAAGAAGCGTAAACCGGTACGGCAAGCCCGTAAGCTACGCCGTTTACCGGCTGAAGGAGGAAGAGCATGGAAACGAAAGAGCTGCTTGCGGCGGTCAATAAGGCGCTTGAGCTGTGTTTCGGCGTGCATTTGTCCGAATACGGCGAGGAACAGATTACCCGCATGGCCATGGAATTCGAACCGGAGGATATCGTCTACAGCTTTCAGGCGGCATGCGAACAGTACCCCGATCCGATGAAGGCGGTGTCGATGGCTCCGTGCATCTGCAAAAAGCGCCGCCTGATTCGAAAGATGCTGGTGTTTAAGGAGGA
>ERZ1034928.1162-NODE-1162-length-10166-cov-4.319553_pt1 | contig 10166 bp, 13 predicted proteins | sample MGYA00520627_ERZ1034928 | MGnify/ENA primary metagenome ERZ1034928 (study PRJEB33766, sample SAMN09781755) | gut metagenome | biome: gut microbiome | host: Homo sapiens | place: Madagascar | study: EMG produced TPA metagenomics assembly of the PRJNA485056 data... | reverse complement strand
ATTCTCGAATTCTGTTTTATAGGCACTATTAAGGGGTTTAAGGTATTGGCTTCTGTGAGAATAAACATTGAAGCAATCATCCTTGTGTAATATCAGCCAGAGTTCAAAAGTGAAGTTAGTATAATATAATTCGGCTTTTTTAATTCCCGGAATCTTGGTTGCATTAGATAATTCTTCTATTGTGCCTTGAAATTTTTTTTGATGCTCCGGGATATTACCTTCAACATCACAAACATGACAAACAACAATCTTACCTATATTATTCAGTTTTTTATATGCACTGGTAGGCTTCTGGTTTACTTCACATTTTATTGAAACAGTGCATTTGGCCTCCGGACTTTCATTAATCAATTTCTGCAAATGCTGAAAGTAAAATTTTTCAGTATTTCCTTCAACAGTAATAATATATTTTAAGTTAGTCTTTTTTTCCATGCTGTTATTTCTCCTGTTTTTTAACACTGTTTTTCATAGCATCTTCAAAAATCTGAGAGAAATCTATATCGTTAATAGCTCCATATTTATTTATAAAGTAATGTTTCATATAGTCTTCTCCTTTACGGACTCCGTTTATACCTGAAGTTTGGAAGTCAGAGAGAGAATATATTATGCTGGTTTCATCATTTCTTTCTACAAACTTTATTTCATCTCTTCTGAAAACATTACCATTCAGAAAAACAGGATTGTGAGTATTGAAAATAAGCTGTGCGTGTCGGGTGTTTATTTCGTCGTTGTGGAAGATATTGATAATACTCAGAAGTGCCATAGGGTGAATAGAAGCATCAAATTCATCAATAACAATAGTAGCTCCGTTACAAAGCCCTCCGAGTATCATAGGGAACAGGTCAACAAATCTTGTTGTTCCGAGGGATTCGAATATATCTGACTGAATTTGTATTTTTGTATTTTTAATTTTTATTTCGGAAAAGAGTTTTGGAATAGACCCCTCTTTTTCAGAAATGAAACCTACTTTGCTTGAATTGACTCCAAGTTGTTCAAGGGCTTGGTTAAGAGATTTGCTGGTATACATTTCATGAAGTTTTGTATTGTTGTCTTCAGGAAACATTGGAATCATTCTTGTTTTATCAAAGCCACAAATGATAATCAGCTTTTCTTCAAGCCAATGAGTAATTATTTCTGTAAGGTCAGGTGCAAAAATAATGCGGAAACCATTATTGAGAAAGAGTTCGTCTTTTTTAAGCGATATACTACTTGTAAATATATTTTCCTGCTGTTTGTCAAATTTTCTTATAAATTTTCTGAGTGAAGCAGGGAGATTATCATTAAAAGTAACTTCGTTATTGTTTCTGCTGTATATTTCAACGTCGTTTACTACAAGTCTTTCAAATACGACTTTTCTATCATAATTTATATTCAGGAAAGTACCTACATCAATAGAAATTTCATAACCTACTTTCATATTATCTGTGATGAATTCAATACTGAAATGTACTGGTTTTGGGGAATCCGAATAGAAATTAGGTATAAGTTCAAGCTTAGATGAAGAGGGGTTATTTGGATTAGACACTATTTTTTCGTTTCGGATATTTCCACGAAGGATAATAGATTTAAATGTACACATTGCACTGATGATATTTGTTTTTCCCGATGCATTTGCTCCATAGATTACAGAGGAACAAACTGCTTTAATTTCTTTTCTTATTCCCTTAATTTTTTCTCTGCAAACGCTGTATTCAATATCTCTTTGTTTATCAGCGGGTTGCATACTGAAAACGGTGTTTTTAGCAAAACATTTATAGTTTTCAAATTCAAATTTAAGTAGCATAGTCAGTCCTCCTTATATAAAAACTTATAACTTCCCATATTCCATAGTATCATAAGTATATACGAAAGTCAATAAGAATATAACTGATTTTGCAGAAAGTTTGCAAAATGCAAACAGAAATTCTTTGTAAATTTATGTACAACAAAGATACAATAATTTAATAAAATATCTCTGTTGTACATATAAAGGCATAAAAATCAGAGAAAATCTATTTCAAGTCGCAGGTCACTTGTATCTTTGCGGTTGCGGTACATACGTTCGCTCTTGAAGTAATAAATCTTTCTCACGGTGTTCTTTAACATCTTTCTTTTCTCATCTGATGAAGCGGTAAGGAAATTGTCCACTACATACATGAGGTTTGTTATAGCCTGCTCCGGCGGAATTTCCTCATGTTCTTCCGTATCGGTGATTTCTGAAAGCTGTCTTTCAAGTTCCTTTTCCCTTGCAGAAACGATTTTAAGACGTTCAACAAAAGTTTCGGTATCATAAATTTCCTGTTCAAGCAGTTCATAAAGTTTGTTTTTCTGCTTTTTAACTTTTTCGAGTTCGGCTTTAAGAGGTTTCTTTAAATCGGGTTTCGGTTCGGGTTTACGGCTTTCCCGGGAAGTAAGCATATTTTCAAGTTTCTGTATTCTGTAGCGGAATGATGAAACTATAGCTTCATCAACACTTTGCATTGAAGCACTTACGGTTTTGCCACGGCATTCACGGTAACGGCAAAGCATATGTTCTTTTCCGTTCAGTTCACGCCTTTTAAGCTGATGACCGCAGTTCCCGCAATAAAGTATGCCGTTGTAGTAATTGCGAAGAACGTCATTGGGGCGTGTCTGGGCAACGGGATTATGTTCTCTCTTGTACTGGACGGCTCTGAAAATTTCTTCCGAGATTATAGCGTCATGCATACCCTCATATATTTCGGATTTCCAAGTAAGCTTTCCGCAGTATACGGGATTTTCGAGGATTTTTTTAATGGTGGGCTTTTCCCAGTACTGACTTTTCCGGGGCTTCACGCCTGAATCGTTAAGTATACCTGCAATAGCTCTCGGACCTTTTCCGTCAAGGTAAAGTCTGTAGATTTCCTTTATAATCTCCGCTTCTTCGGGGACTGTCTCAAGAGTATGTATTTTCGGTTCGGGTGAAATTTTCCGATAACCATAAGGCGTAACCGATGAAATATAATTGCCTTCCTTGACTGCCGAAAGCCTTCCCGCCTGCATTCTTCTGTTAATGGTCTTGTATTCACGCCTTGACATGAACAGCGAAAACTCAAAGTATTCTTCATCAAATTCGTTGAGCGGGTCATAAGTTTTTATCGGCGTAATAATCATTGTGCCTGAATCCTTGAAAGCCTGAGCAACGATACCCTGGTCAATGGTGTTTCCTCTCGCAAGCCTTTCGACTTCCATAACGATAATGCCTTTATATTTTTTTTCGGAAATGTCTGCGAGCAGAAGTTGCATTTGCGGACGTGCCGAAATGCTGTCACCGCTTACAATCTCCCTGTATATCTTCACAACGTCAAGATGTTGCTTTCTGGCAAGTTCCATAAGCGTGTTTTTATGCCTTGCAAGAGTTTCGCCTTCACCTCTTGCTTCCGCTTCGGCATCGGCTCTTGACTTCCTGAGATACATTGCATATTGTTCAGACATTAAATTTCACTCCTTAATTAATGTGAGATTTTACGGCATCTTTGACTTCCTGTCTTATGCTAATGCCAAGTCGTTTCTCATTTGTTCACTGGCTCTGAACTGTTCTGCCTCGGGAACATCTGTAAATTCTACTGACGCATCAATATTATGCACAGCATTTTTGATTTCGTCGAGGTCTACCCTGAAAAACTCTTTTCGGTTATTAATCATATTAACACGGTCCTTCTCAAAAGTCCTGTGTAGTGACGCTTCAAGAGCAGGTGCATCATCTGAGAAAATCATTGCATGAACATCGAATTTAAACGGCACGGAAGCACTTCCGAGTTCGTCAATTCTTTCCTGCGGGTTAAGCCTCCTTGTCATACCGATTTTGTATACGCCTTCTCCAAACGAGCCGACATTACTGATAATGTATACATATCCGGCTCTTTGGTTTGCTTGCCTGTAGTCCACATCTTGCATAGCTTTTTCGGTTTCTTCAATCTTGGCTTCGATTTCTTCTTTACGTCTTTCAAGAACGGTTGCTTGTGTAGTATCTGTAGTCACCTCAAGTTGCTTGTTAAGACTTTCAAGCACATTTTCATAGTGGGTTTGCTCTTTTTCAAGCTTTTTAAGTTCATCTTCAATTTCTTTCTGTATTCTTGCCTGTTCTTTAAGTTCCTCACGAATCTCTCTTTGTTCTTCTTTTTCTTCTTGCAGTTTCAGTGCATACTCATAGGCTAAGTGAAGTTCTTCGAGTTTCAGCCTATAATAGCCGTTGGAAATACTTATTCCGAAAACGTCTCCAAGCTTTGCGACAGTATCTTTCGACTTTGTTATTTTCATTATGCTACTATCAAAGTTCGATGATTTTACCGAGGAAATGACACTGTCACACTCTTGATTAAAGCTTTTAAGGAGCACTGCCTGCATATCCCTGATTATTTTCGTTCCTGCCTTTAAGTCGCCATTTACAGCGAACCTTTCCCCTTTAAGAACAGCCGTTTTCGCTTTTATCATATCTTTTTGCCTTGCTCTGATACTCTCAAGCTTGGACTTATATTGGGCGGAGTTCTCACATGAGAATGTGAGCTTGTGTACATCAAAAATACTTTCCGAAATGCTGTCCTTCTCTGACTGTGCTTTTACTCTAAGGCTGTATACCTCGGCTCTAAGAGCTTCAAGCTCCTCATTCCTTTTAATCCAAAAAGGTTCATACTCTTTTTCTTTACTATATAGTCCTAGCTGATAAAAATATTCATTTATTTTTTCACGATATTTTTTACGACAGATTAATGTTACTACAATCAAAGATATAAAAAACAGAAGAATTAACCCAGGTGCTGAATTTGATAAATCATATTGATTAACTTCCTTTTCTGCATATGCCAATATAGCATAAAGGAGTATTTCAACTATGACAGTTACTACAATTGAAGTTGGATTAAATGTTGGTTTTTTAGGCTTTGTAGTTTCATCAGTAGAAATAGATTGCAGCTTGGTAGAGCATATAGGACAATGGGCAACATTGTCTTCATACATTTCATTACACTTAGGACAAATTTTATTTTTCATATTAAACTTCCTTTCTTAAAAATATTTCCCCACTTGCGTGGGGATAAGTTTACACCTTTAAAATAACATATTTCTTTATTAATGTCAAGAAAAATGTTTCGACATGATTCGATAAATTTCGACATTAGCAAGTCAAAAAAATTATTTTGTGCTGTCAATGTACGGCCTGAACTGATTGAAAACTCGGCGTTCCAAAGGACTAAGTAAAAAGGCATTTCGGGCATACAGCGTTTTCATTCGCTCGGCTCTTTTTATTGCATAGCCTGAACCGATGTTACATAAGGTTGAGATTTCTTCCGGCGTGTGTAAGTCAAGCCCCCACAGCACACAGGCAGGAGCAAGAATACTTATTGCAAAGCGTTCAGCTTCATATTCTTCTCTTTTTGGTAGATTTGCCGAGCCATTGAAAAGAGTATGTCCGAGAGTTATATGCCCCAATTCATGTGCGACCGTATAGCGTGCTTCTTGTGCTGTAAGATTCGGAGCAATTACAATGTAGCAAGTATCAGAACTGAAAAAAGTCGCTCCCTTGCTGTCATTCAGGAATGTTCCGTTATCCTTTCTGACCTTGATACCCATAGATTTTACAATAGTGCGTAAATCAACGGGAAAACTGCTGACTTTATTGTCGATTAGAAATTGCCAGCTTGCATTTCTGACTTGTTTGTATATTCCATATATGTGATACATAAAAATCACCTCCAAGCCCTATTTTACTGAGTTTGGAGGTGTTTTGTCATTAAATAAGCCCCATATCTTTATACGGGGCTTGTTTTTAAAATTCCGGTTCTTCCAATTCATCTAATTTTTTAAAGAAATCCTTGTCAACTTCAAGAGTTTCTCGGTTACTGTCGGTTTTTGAGCCTCTTGCAATTTTTTTGACTATCTGAGTTTCGGAATTCTTCTTTTCGGCGTTCAGCTTGTCGATAAGTACAATAACTTTTGCCTTATCAACCAATGAAAGCCCGTTTATCAATTTTAGAAGTTCCTCATCTTCTTTAGAGTAAGAACGGTTTTCAATGTTAGTAGCCGTAATGTTAGGTTCTGATGTTCTGCCAAGGAGGTAATCTGTAGACACATTGAAGTATTCTGCAATTTTAAATAGGGCATCTGCTTTAGGCATAGTTCCGTTTTTCCAATGCGTAGCAGTTGCAGTGGACAATCCAAGCTCTTTACACACAGCATTTGGTGACGTATTTCTTGTTTCACATAAAGTGTAAAAGTTATCCCAAAACATAGATACCGCCTCCTTAGTTTTAATCTACAAATTTGTAGATATATATTTGTATACTTTCAATAAACTTTAATAAAAGTAGAATATTCTATTGACATCTACAAAAATGTAGAGTATAATAACAATCGTAACAGGGAACAACGTTCCCCCTTACAATAAAATTATACCACAAGATAAAATCATTGTCAACCTTGAAAGGAGGTGAGAGAATGCCCACTTGTGAAAACCTTAAAGCGTTAAGAAAACGCAACGGATTTACTCAAACGGAGCTGGCGGAGCGTGTAGGTACTTCCGAACGCAGTATAAAGTATTTTGAAGCAGGTTTGAGAAATCCGAGTTTAACCACGCTCATAAGACTGGCGGAAAACTTGAATTGCTCACTCGATGAAATTGTGGGAAGAAAGGAAATAAATTCGTCTCCCGTAGGAGATAAATGAAATATAGCACTGTGAATGAAAGACTTAGAAGCAATTTCGTCGTCCCCTTGCGGGGAAAATCAAGGTTTGCAAGAGTATTCACAGAATTTGCACATCCGGAATGTTTTTTTTCGTCCCCTTGCGAGGAAAAGAAAGAAGGTGAAAAAATGATATTAAAAAACCTTATAAAAAGATTAGAGGCAGACTTAATAATATGGCGAGTACACAGATACATAAGAAAGCTGGAGTCCACCTCTCAAAAAGAAGAGAGATTAAAAAAGAAGACCAAAAAGACCGGTTAAATTCTGAAGATAGTCGATTACTTGTGATAGTCCTTCTTTAAATCTGTTTTCCATATAGATTATTCCGTTTGAAGTTAGTTCAAAATTGCCGAGAATATCACAACTTACTAATTTTTTTACTCTTAATTCTTCTAACGAAATTAGTTCTAAATCATTAGGGTTGCATTTTGAGAGGACTTTATTTGACAAAAATAGTCTGGAATTAAAATTGTTAGCTTCTATTTTGCTAATGTTATTTTTTACTCTTTTCATATATTCTGCGTAAATACTGCAAATGAGAATATCAGCATCTTTAGTTAATTCAGTCACTCATATACCTCCTCTATAATAGATTAGTCATTTTCGTCAGGAATATATTCCATAATGTCGGAGGGCTGGCAGTGTAAGAGCCTACAAATTGTTGCGATATTAGCTAAAGTAACAGTTGTTTCATTGTTTCTGAATTTTTGAATTGTTGATTCGCTTAGCAATTTTTCTTTGCGGATTCGATAAGTAGTAAATCCATTAGTTTTTAATGCATCAAGGATATTGATTTTATACTGAATTGCCATACATATCCCTCCTCTATTTCAATGATACACGATTTTAAATGTAGAATTTGTACAAGATAATAAACTAAAATTCGTGCATACTGCCTATTGATTATAAGCGAATAATCGTGTATAATAACAATCGTAGTCATTCAACCGTGGTTGACTACCTACAGTATATCAAAATCCACGGAAAAAGTCAAGTGAAAGAAGGTGATACGATGAATGTTTCACAGAGCTTCAGAGAGTTTCGGGAAAGCCGAGGCTTGACACAAAAGCAATTGGCAAAAGCCCTCGGCGTTACACATCAAAGGATAAGCCAAATTGAAAGGGGACTTCGTCCACCAAGTGCTAATGACATCTTGGAGCTGGCATTAAAATTCGGTTGCACAACAGATGAAATTTTTGGGCTTAAAAAGGAGAAATCGAAATGAACGAAATCAAAATTTTTGAAAATTCAGAGTTCGGGGAAATAAGAACTCTGAAAATTGATGGAGAACCATGGTTTGTAGGGAAAGACGTTGCAGGTATCCTCGGATACGCCGACACTTTCGGAGCCTTAAAAAAGCACGTTGACGAAGAAGATAAGCAAAACTGCCAAAATAACAGTTTTGAAAGTCCAAGAGGTTTAACAATCATCAACGAGAGCGGTTTATACTCCCTTGTACTTTCAAGCAAGCTCCCAAGTGCAAAGGCTTTCAAACGCTGGGTTACATCGGAGGTACTTCCTGCAATTCGCAAGCACGGCACATACGGAGAGGCTGACTACTCAAATCTTTCTCCGCAATTGCAGTTTCTCATTCAGCTTGAAAAGAGACAGAACAGACTTGAAAAACGTTTGGATACTGTTTGTGAAACTTTACAGGTCAGAGGCTCGAATTGGCGAAAGGCTACACACTCGCTTATAAACCGTATCGCTTCGGCAAGCGGTATTGAGCAGAGGGAGCTTTATCTTGTCATTTATGATGAGTTAGAGCTCAGAGCAGGCGTTGACCTTGACAGGAGGCTTGCGAACCTTGAAGACCGTCTTTATGAAAGAGGCGTTTCGGAGAGCAGAATCAGCCGATTGAACTATATTGACGTGATTGCAGAAGACCGCAAGCTTATCGAAATTTACATTGCCATCGTCAAGGAAACGGCAATCAAATACAATGCCGAATAGGGCATAGGACAAAAAGCTTTTGTCATACCTTGAAAGGAGGTGATAATATGTCAAAAGCAAAAAAGAAACCGGAAAAAGAACTTACGTTCGCTGAAATAACGGCGGACTATAGAGTTATTAGCGAGGTAGAGAAAGACGGATACCTCGTGTCCGAATTGGTGACACACAGCGGTCACCATGTAATAACCCGTATCCCGATTCGCACACCCGAGAGAGGTTTTCCGTCCCCTTGCGGGGAAAAGAATAACAGCGGACTACAAAGTTATTAGCGAGGTAGCGTTTTCGTCCCCTTGCGGGGGAAATCAATTATCAGATTTCATAGTATTATTTGTCACTTTGTTTTGTCTTGTCTTTATTCTCTTTTGAATAGGATTAGTCATTTTCGTCAGGAATATATTCCATAATGTCGGAGGGTTGGCAGTTAAGAAGCTTGCATAAATCCATAATAGATGAAACATTAACATTCTTATTTTTTGATAAGGCATCTACAACCTTGGGGTTTATACCGTTTTGTCTTAAATAATATTTTTTCAAACCTTTTTCGCTAAGCATAGAAAATAATCTTTGATATGAAACAGCCATACTAACACCTCCTGCGTTACTTTTGGGTACAAAATGTACAAAAAGATACCGTTACTTTTAGGTACAATACCAATAGACATTACCGTTACTTTATGGTACAATAATAACCGTAGTCATTCAACCGTGGTTGACTACCTACAGTATATCAAAATCCACGGAAAAAGTCAAGTGAAAGAAGGTGATACGATGAATGTTTCACAGAGCTTCAGAGAGTTTCGGGAAAGCCGAGGCTTGACACAAAAGCAATTGGCAAAAGCCCTCGGCGTTACACATCAAAGGATAAGCCAAATTGAAAGGGGACTTCGTCCACCAAGTGCTAATGACATCTTGGAGCTGGCATTAAAATTCGGTTGCACAACAGATGAAATTTTTGGGCTTAAAAAGGAGAAATCGAAATGAACGAAATCAAAATTTTTGAAAATTCAGAGTTCGGGGAAATAAGAACTCTGAAAATTGATGGAGAACCATGGTTTGTAGGGAAAGACGTTGCAGGTATCCTCGGATACGCCGACACTTTCGGAGCCTTAAAAAAGCACGTTGACGAAGAAGATAAGCAAAACTGCCAAAATAACAGTTTTGAAAGTCCAAGAGGTTTAACAATCATCAACGAGAGCGGTTTATACTCCCTTGTACTTTCAAGCAAGCTCCCAAGTGCAAAGGCTTTCAAACGCTGGGTTACATCGGAGGTACTTCCTGCAATTCGCAAGCACGGCACATACGGAGAGGCTGACTACTCAAATCTTTCTCCGCAATTGCAGTTTCTCATTCAGCTTGAAAAGAGACAGAACAGACTTGAAAAACGTTTGGATACTGTTTGTGAAACTTTACAGGTCAGAGGCTCGAATTGGCGAAAGGCTACACACTCGCTTATAAACCGTATCGCTTCGGCAAGCGGTATTGAGCAGAGGGAGCTTTATCTTGTCATTTATGATGAGTTAGAGCTCAGAGCAGGCG
>ERZ1034928.1159-NODE-1159-length-10182-cov-14.620914_pt1 | contig 10182 bp, 7 predicted proteins | sample MGYA00520627_ERZ1034928 | MGnify/ENA primary metagenome ERZ1034928 (study PRJEB33766, sample SAMN09781755) | gut metagenome | biome: gut microbiome | host: Homo sapiens | place: Madagascar | study: EMG produced TPA metagenomics assembly of the PRJNA485056 data... | reverse complement strand
AATTTGTCGGTAAAGAAAAACTCCCTTTCAAATTCATTGATGAGGACTTCGTATTGAGATTTCTCAAATTTCTGAGAGAGAAGAAGTCTGTAGGAAACAAGCGCATTGTTCCGAAGTTACTCAGCAAGAATACGGTACTGCTGTATTTCGTTCATTTCTCTTCAATTCTCAACAAAGCTGTTAGAGATAACATTTTGGACCACAATCCTGCCGAGAAGGTTGATCCGAAAGTCAAGCCAAGAGGAGAAAAAAGCCATCGCGAATTTCTAACCGAGGAGGAACTTGTTAAGCTCGCGGCTACCAAGACCATCTATAAATACACCTCCACCATATTTTTGTTTTCGTGCCTTACGGGGCTTCGTTACTCTGATGTAACTTCACTTAAATGGGGAAATCTCGTTCCCACGAAAGACGGAGGGTACAGAATGGAGATAACGCAAGAGAAAACAGACACTCACTTGGAGTTCGACCTACCCAAATCAGCAATTTCGCTATTACCAAAGCGTGGCTGCAATTCCAAGCAATCCACTTTGGTTTTTGGTAAAAAATACACTCCAGGTAATGTTGGACTACAGCTCAGAAAATGGATAGCAGATGCCGGTATCGACAAGCATATAACTTTCCATTGCTCACGACATACTTTCGCTACCCTCATGCTCGCCAAGGGGGCAGACCTTTACACCGTTAGCAAGTTGCTGGGGCACAACAATATAAGCACAACTCAGATTTACGCAAAGGTGGTTGATGAAGCTAAAATGAAGGCTTTAGACCTACTTCCGAGCCTCAACACTGAAAAATAGCAGAAAAACGAAAATAATTTCTCACTTTTTCAGTTAAAAGTATTTATTCATCAAATATTTTATGTATCTTTGCACCATCAATAAATAATAAATAGTAACAAAAAGAATCAATAGTTATGAATCAGAAAGAATTTATAGAAATTGAGCAGAGTGCAAAGGAACTTGATGGTCCTGCTGCAAACATCATCCTAACCATCGCAAACGAGGTTAAGGAGCTTGCTAGCAAAGTAGGTAAAGCATTTTACAACGTCAAGGAAGCAGCAGAATATACTGGTCTTTCTAGACAACTCATTTACAAGGCGGTTAGAAATAAAGAGATTGCCTATTCTCAGCCAAGTGGCAAAGGCGGTTCCTCCAAATTATTCTTCAAACGTTCGGATTTGGATGCGTATCTTTCACGCAACTACTCTCCTGCCAATGCTGATGTCGAAGCAGAAGTAGCTAATTGGATTTAACAATCAATTCGTATGAAGATGTACGATACCCATTGTCGAACGAAATAAAGAATACTGAATATGGCAAAAAGCGATAAGAAGGAAAGCATCATACTCCATCACAGCCAATACCAAGCAGTAGAAGCTATTGGATTGGACTATGAAGAGAAGGGGAAATTATTTTCTGCCATCTTTGAATATAGCATGAATGGCTCAGTAAAAACAGAACTTTCTGCAAGAGCATCAGCCGCATTTCAATTCATCAAGATCCGTATTGATGAGGACGTTGCTCATTACCAAGAAGTCTGTGAGCGTAGAAGAAAGAGTGGTGCAATGGGCGGTGCCCCAAAGGGCAACACCAATGCTAAGAAAGTCGATAACGAAGAATCCACCTCTACCAATTCAGAGGAAAGTAGCAAGAAGATAGATTGCGCTTCGGAGGTTGCAACCAAAAACAACCAAAACAAGCAAATGGTTAAAAAAACAACCAAAACAACCAAAAACAACCAAAACAATCTATCTGATACTGATACTGATACTGATACTGATACTGATACTGATGTTACTAACGTAACAGATGATAAAGAAGAGATAAACTCTTCTATGTCATTTGGCGATGCAAATGACGCTCAGCATTCATCCGATGTAGAAGATGTCAAAGTTGGTATGGTGAAGAAAGATTGCGATATAGACTTTAAGAAACTCGCTGAGTACTTCAACTCCAAACTTCCGAGCGGTGGAATACCACAAATTCGTTCCATCACTCAGAAGAGAAAAGCAGCCATCCTCGCAAGGGAGAAAGAATATGGCAAGGAAGCGATTATCCAAGTGATAGACAATGCAGCCACCTCCCAATTCCTAAATGGCGACAACAAGCAAGGTTGGACAGCAAGTTTCGATTGGTTATTCTGCAAAACCAATTTTCCGAAAGTATTGGAAGGTAACTATCGTAACACTCCTGCCAGACAAAGCGGAACAGCCCTGCACAACTCAGAAAATAAGGACTATTCCGAAGGAGGGTGGTAATTTTGACTTCTAAGAAGTTATTTTACCCCAACCCATACAAATATCCATTGTTGCTACAAAAACGGCATACAGAGGAGAAAATGAGGGTCTATGAGTATTTACAAACACAAAATATCAAATCATCATGCCATTAAACTACAATATAGAAACATTCGAGGACTCTTTGAAGTTCAAGATTAGAGGTCAAGAGATTCAACTGAGCTTTATTGCTGCAGGTTCATTATGCAATGCTCTTGCAGAAGCTCTACTTAAAAGAAAGCAACCTTTGTTGGAGAAAGTTAGCTACTATTACTGGCTTAACAAACTCACGAAGGCAAGTACTATCAACATTTCCCAAGAGGAAGCTGATGCGCTGAGAGAATATCTATCCAAGGTATGCCCTAAGCGTAAGACCAGGGGCGGTAGAACACGCAAAACTTTCTCAAAGAACACCTCCTCGGTACCCAAGCCCAACAGATACAAGAGGGTCCGCATTACCGAGGAAGATAGAAAGAAAAAGCTCGCGGCCCAAATCAAGGAAATGCGAGCAAGGTTCAACATCAAATAATACTCATATGGAACTAAGAGAATATCAAAATACCATAGCAACCCAAGCGGTGGAGAAACTGCACAGATTTGGTTGCTGTTATCTGTCAATGGAATGTAGAACAGGAAAAACTATCACAGCACTCTCCACGGCAGACAGATTCGGGGCAAAGAGTGTTCTGTTCGTCACCAAGCTAAAGGCGAAAGCATCGATTGAGAGCGACTACAACTTGCTCCATCCGTCCTACTCTATTCTAGTAGTGAATTATGAGAGTGCGCACAAGGCAAAGGGAAACTTTGACCTCATCATCCTTGATGAAGCTCACTCGTTGGGAGCATACCCTAAGCCATCCAAACGTACAGAGATATTGAAGGAGTTATGCAAGGGAAAGACGATACTCTATCTATCAGGAACACCATCGCCCGAAAGCTACTCCCAGTTGTATCATCAGTTCTACGTATGCGAAAACTCCCCATTTAAGGAATACAAAACATTCTACAAATGGGCAAAAGCAGGATTCGTCCAAGTCAAGCAGAAGAAAGTAAACGGCTACCTCATCAACGATTATTCGGAAGCCAACAAGCCGATGATAGATCAGTTCGTGAAACATCTGTTTATCTCATACTCCCAAGAGCAAGCAGGATTCTCAACCAACATCATTGAGCATATAGAGAGCGTGAAGATGAAAGCACAGACAAAAAATCTGTTTGATGCCCTCCAAAAAAACAAGGTAGTGCAGAAGAACGGAGTAACCATCCTTGCAGACACACCTGCCAAGATGCTACTTAAACTCCATCAGATTTCTTCCGGAACGGTTATTGACACGGAAGGAACACATAGAATCTTCGACTACTCCAAAGCTGAGTATGTAAAGAATCACTTTCAAGGCAAAAAAATTGCATTGTTCTATGTATATCAGTCTGAGGAGGAACTATTAAAGAAAGCATTCCCAAATTGGACAGAATCGCCCGAGGAGTTTCAGAAGTCAGAAGGCAAGGTGTTCATCTCCCAAGTCCGTAGAGCAAGAGAGGGTGTTCGCCTGGATAGTGCCGATGCACTCATCTATTACAACATGGAATACTCATTTCTTTCATACGAGCAAGGCAGAAACAGATTAGTGTCAAAAGAACGCACGTCCCCTGCAGATGTTTACTTTCTTTGCTCTGATTGCGGTATAGAGCAAGACATCATGAGCGCAGTAAGAAATAAGCAGGACTTCACTTTGTCGTACTATAAGAGAAATAAATCATGTCAAACAGCATTTCCACCAAGCCGAGATTGGAATCCGTCATTCAGTCTTCGCTAATCAAGAAGTATGAGAGCCAAGGCTACCTCGTTGTAAAGCTTGTCCTCACCAACAAGTCGGGAATCCCAGACCTCCTGCTTTTGAAGGACGGAAAGGCTTCATTTGTCGAAGTCAAGAGAGAGGGACAGAAGCCACGTCCCCTACAGCAATTCAGAATCAAAGAGCTGCGTGAAAAAGGCTTTGAAGTCGAGGTCGTAGATGGGCTATAGTTTACGAAATAGACGGATAAAAAACGCGCGCGTGCGATTGTTATTAGTGTTATTAAACGTTTAAAATATGGAAGAAAATAAAGAAATTCAGAAGATGTTCATAGATGCAGTAGTAGAAGCACCCATCGAGTTTACTTTGGATAAGAAGCGTTTCTGCATCTATCCAAAGACCTTTGCGGCCACCGTAATGGTAGGCAACCTAAGAGACCTCTTGGAGATAGACCAAGAGAACGTGAGAATAAACCCTATCCTTGAATGTTTGCGTTTGTGCGAGGATAAGAGAGATGTCGTTCTTAGAATCCTTTCCGTTTGTACATTGAAGGGAAAGGAAATCCAAAATTCAACCCTCATAGAGGAACGTATGAAGTTCTATGATACGAATATGGAGAAGAGTGATATGGCTAACCTCCTCCTTCACTGCTTGCAGGATGATAGCGAAAAACTGCAAGCTTTCAAGCAAGCATTAGGCATTGACGAGGAGTTGAAGAAGAAAGGATTGGTCCTCGCAGCCAAGAAAGATAGTGGTAGCTCTATCAGTTTTGGAGGAAAGACCATTATCGGTAGTTTGTTCGGTTGGTTTTCAGAGAAGTTTGGTTGGTCTGTAGAATACATCACTTATGGCATCAGCTATGTTAATCTGATGATGATGTACTACGATCACTTTGATAGTGTTTATCTGACAGAGGACGAAAAGAAACGTGTCCCTGCCGCATGTTTTTTAGACCATAAGAACGTTTTCGATGGCAACAACAAAGAGGACCTCATGGAGCTGATTAGACAGAGCGAAGAGAATCCAATTTAGCGTTAAGGTTTTTAGGATAGACCAAATTGGTGTAAGGGCTAATGTTACGAACGTTCTGTCAAAAAATCATCTTCAACCATCATAAATTTGTAACGTTATGCCAGCATTAAAATTTGAAATTACAGGAAATTGTGAGCAGCTAATCAAAAGTCTCGGTCAGGCGCAAGGAGCGTTCGCAAAGACCGCCAGGGTTGCCGAAGAGCAAGGGCAAGCCATAGACAGATTGCTCGATAAGTTAAAGAATACAGCAGCAATGATTGGTGTCGGATTCGGTATTAAAGAGTTCGGCACCCAAGTCATGCAAGTGAGAGGTCAATTTCAGCAGTTGGAAATGGCATTCAAGACCATGCTCCAAAGTGAGACAAAAGCGAATGACCTTATGAATCAATTAGTACGTACAGCAGCGACAACACCATTCGATTTGCAAGGTGTCGCTAATGGAGCAAAGCAGTTGTTGGCTTATGGTACGGCAGCAGAAGATGTAAACACAACTCTCGTACACCTTGGAGATATAGCCGCAGGTCTTTCCATCCCCTTGAATGACCTCGTTTGGCTGTATGGAACAACCATGACCCAAGGTAGAATGTTTACCCAAGACCTAAGACAATTCCAAGGAAGAGGTATTCCTATCGCTGAGGAGATAGCCAAAATTAAGGGTGTGGCTGTAGATGCCGTTGGAGAACTCGTAACAGCAGGCAAAGTTACATCAGATGTAGTAAAGCAAGCCATTGAGAACATGACTGCAGAGGGCAGCAAGTTCGGTGGTTTGATGGATGCTCAGAGCAAAACCATTACTGGTCAAATCTCCAATATCGAAGACAGTATTGACATGATGTTCAATAGTATTGGTCAGAAGTCAGAGGGAGTAATCAACGAAGCACTGAGCGGAGTATCGTACCTCGTTGAGAACTGGGAATCTGTAGGCAAGGTAGTGCTCACGGTAGCTACTGCATTCGGTACTTATAAGGCTGCATTGCTCGCCGTCATAGCGGCTCAGAAAGTGGCAACTTTCATCAAGTCAGCGGAAGCTTTTTTCTCGTTGGCAAAAGGAATCACATCAGCCAAGGAAGCCATGCTACTTTTCAACATCGCTACCAATGCCAACCCGATAGGAGCTATTATCGGATTGATAGCCTCAGCAGCAGCAGCATTTGCGTTCTTTGGAGATAGTACTGATGAAGCTACAGAGAGACAAGAGAAGTTTGGCGAGAGTGCAGACAGAGCATCTGACAAAGTAGAATCGTTATTTGCTGTCTTGCAATCAGCATCCAAGCAAAGCAAGGTACACAAAGATGCTTTGAACGAGTTGAAGAACGTGGCAGACGAATACGGAATCACTCTCAACAAAGAAGGAGACTTGACAGATCAGCTCATAGAGAAGAAAGAAACGCTCATCGGAGTAATCAGAGAGGAAGCCATCGAGAGACAGAGAGCAAACGACATCACGGATGCATCTGAAACCTATCAGCAGAAGATGCAGGAAATCAAGGACAATATCAAGGATAGTCTGTCTGACGATTTTTCGGATATGCAGAAGAGCCAACTTCTAACACTCATTTCAGAGGAAGACATCAAGAAAATCACCGATGCCTACAATGCCATGTTGGAAGCAGAGAAGAAATCCATCGCAATGACCGGTACGTACAATTCTCGTTTCTCCAACGAGCAGATTGGTAAATATAACCAGTCCATCCAAGAGTTAGCTGACAAGATTGGAGTGTATAGCAAAGCCCTTGGTGTGAGTGCAAGAACCACAAACTTAGCAGAGCAGACCATCAAGGAGAATGGTTTGACATTGGCAAAGACACGAAAGGAGTATGATACCACCGTAGATGCAGTCAATCAAGCCGCAGCCGCCGCCCAAAGCGCAGAAATGGCTACTGATGGATTGTCTGAATCCCAAAGAAACTTCTCTGACAAAACCAAGATGGCTAAGGAGAGCGTTTCAGATTTGGCGGCAGAGATAAAGAGCATCATTGATACGTACAACAATGCCCACATCAATCTCCAAATCTCGTATGAGGAGTTGAATACACCTCCTGCCTGGATGGAGGGCGTATCAAAAAGGCTATCTTCTGACAAGCTGAAGAATCTTGCGGCCTACCATCAAGCGCGTGCCAATCAGATGCGCAACCATAAGCAACAGACGGGTAAAAATCTCGTTATGCAGAATGGTAAGGGCGCATATACGAATGAGCGAGAGGAGCAAGTAATGGCAGGTCAATATTCCATCCTTGCCAAGCAGAAAGAGACTGAGGAAAACAATGCTCGTCGAGCAGCCGAGGAAGCTAAGAAGAAGAATGCGAAAAGTGCTGCATCCGAAGCCAAGAGAAGAGCTAATGAAGCTAAGAAGAAAGCAGAGGATCAGAAGAAAGCCCAGGAAGAACTGAACGAAGATTTGTTAGAATTGCAGCAGAAAAATACAGATGAAACTATCTCCCTCATGCAGGAAGGCACGGAGAAGAAGCTTGCTGAAATCAAGAACGACTATGCCAAGCGCAAAGCCGAGATTGACAAGCAGGAAGCAGAGTTCAAGAAGAAAAACAAGGAAGCTGGCAAGAAAGTAACCCTTACCTCTGCTCAGTCCGATGCCCTCTCCAAGGCAAGAGACCTCGCTACCCAAGAGTACAACAAGAAGCTTGATGAGGTCAACAGGGAAGCCCTCACCTCTATGCGTGACTACTTGAAGGAGTATGGTTCTCTCTATCAGCAGAAGCAAGCCATTGCCGAGGAATACGAAGAGAAGATTGCCAAGGCTCAGACGGAAGGCGAGAAGAAGGCGCTCCAGCAGGAGAAGAAAAAAGCACTCGCCAACTTCGACTACGAAAGTATCTCCATGGGCATTGACTGGAAGGGTCTGATGAGCGGTGTAGGCAATATGAGCAAGGAAATGCTCAAACCAATGCTTGAAAAGCTAGATGCTTATACCAACACGGACAAATTCCAGCAAGCAGACACTCAGACACAGCAGAAGGTTGTTGACCTCATGCAGGAGATTCGCACCTATCTCGGAACTGACCAGAATGCAACGTGGCAGAACCTTGCAGCATCCATCACCAGTTTCAATCAGTCCGTGGCTGAATATCAGACAGCAGTCAAGAACGAAGAACTATGGAATGCTAAGCTAGCCAATGCTGAGAAGGACTTGAAAAATGGTAACATAACACAGGAGGCTTTCGACAAAATCAAGAAGTCCTCTGACGATGCAAGCCAAGCTGTAGTTGATACCAAGAACAAAATGAACACCTTCGGCATCAAACTCAACTCCGCTACTGAAGCCGTTACGAACTATACTTCGGGTCTCACCGCTGCGCTCAATAAGCTCGGAACATGGAAAGGCAACGAAGGGTTCTCGGAGGTACAATCTGCGGTTGGTAACATAGATGCCTTGAAAGGTGCTCTTGACGAATCACTCTCCACTATGGGCAACGGAGTAGCCAAGACAATGGGCGCGACAATATCGAAAGGTTTAGGAAGCACTCTCGGTTCAATCGGAGACGGAATAACCAATATAATGGGTAGTGCTCTCGGCTCAATCGTAGGAGTGGTGGCACAGATACCAAAACTCATCCTCAATCTCGCAAGCTCCATAAAGAGCTTTGTGACTGGCATTCTCGATTCATTCACTCAGCTACTTCAATTCGAATGGCTATCAGATTTGGTTGACAGCATACTTGGAGCAGTTGGTAATCTCATTGATGCTATCTTCGACTTGCCCGAAAATCTCTTCAAGGCTATCGAAAGTATCGTTGTCAATGGCATTGGTGGTCTTCTTGATACGGTTTTAGGTCGTGTAGGCAACATTCTCTCCCTCGGAGCACTTTCATCGAAAGGTCCATCAGATTGGTTCACCAACTCGAATGCCGAGAAGGTTCAGAAGACTATTGATAGACTGACAGATAGTAATGAGCGATTACAGAAGTCAATCGATAAGCTGAAAGATACCATGACAGGAACGTATGGTAAGGAGTCCACCAATGCTTACAAGGAAGCCAAGCGGCAGCAGGAGACTTACAATCAAAACGTCATGGAGATTGCGAAGCAACAGATGAGTTATCATGGTTCGCACCACTCATGGAGTAGTTATTGGAGTGGCTTCAACGATGAGCAGATGAAGTTGATAAGGGAAAAAGTAAAGAGCGACTTCAGTGGCGATTTAACTTCCCTTACTCCAGAGGAAATGAAGAAACTGCTTTCCTACCAAGAGCTTGTTTATAAAATTAGGGATACGGGTGCTCATTATAAGGGACGTTCTGCTTACGGAGAGGCGGTTCTTGACAAACTTGAAGACTATGCGGACCTTGCAGGTAATCTTGATGAGCTGACAGAGCAATGGCGCGAGTCTATTACTCAGATTTCCTTTGATAGCATGAAGGATAACTTCATCAGTAATCTCATGGATATGAGTAAGTCTGCGCAGGATTTCTCTGATGATTTCGCAGAAATGATGCAGAAAGCTCTTCTCTCCTACTCGATGGAAGACCTCATGAATGGGAAATTGAAAAAACTCTATGAGGATTGGGCAGACGCAATAGATGCTGCAAACGGAGATTCATCGAAAATCGACATAGAAGCATTCAACAAGCGTTACGATGATATAGTCCAGGAAGGCTTGAAGAGACGCGACGAGTGGGCGAAGGTAACTGGCTACACAGGTTCTTCATCCTCATCACAGACCGCAACAAGCGGAGGATGGGCATCTATGGGGCAAGATACCGCAGACGAGCTGAATGGTCGCTTCACGGCTCTACAGATTGCAGGAGAGTCCATCGCTCAGAACATGACTACCACCATATCACAGATGGAGAGTATCGTTACACTCGGAATCTCAACCAATGGCGCAGTATTGGAGATAAGAAACATGATGATTATGACAAACAGCTACCTCGAAGACATCGTGAAGTATTCAAAGCTCACCTATAATGACTTCGGAACAAAGCTGGATGACATGAACAGAAGATTAAAGGATATTTAACCTCTATAGGCTTTTCGCTCGTCAACCCTTACAACTATACTCAACAATAGCAAAAGCGGCTCACAGCGAAGCCTATGAGGTTATTTAATGATTAAATAGTTATG
>ERZ1034928.1152-NODE-1152-length-10223-cov-4.038847_pt1 | contig 10223 bp, 3 predicted proteins | sample MGYA00520627_ERZ1034928 | MGnify/ENA primary metagenome ERZ1034928 (study PRJEB33766, sample SAMN09781755) | gut metagenome | biome: gut microbiome | host: Homo sapiens | place: Madagascar | study: EMG produced TPA metagenomics assembly of the PRJNA485056 data... | reverse complement strand
GGGCGGGAGATCACGCACGCCTGCCGCTTTGACGGGGGCCGCCTCGTCATCGACGGCGAGGCGCTCCGCCTGCCGCCGCGCGCGGCGGGCGACCGGTCGCTCCCCGGCGTCCGGCTGCGCCTCGGCTAGGAGCGCAAGAGGGGAAACGCCGACATTGGACAGCGGACCGCCGTTTATGATATGATGCCGAAACACCGTACACGGGACGGTGGCTTGTGTCGAGAACGAGTCAATTTGGAGTGTCGATGAAGAAGATGATCGGTATCTGGACGTTGGTTGCGTTCGTGGGCGGACCGGGATGTGGCGCATGGGGGGCCGCCTCGGCGGGTGAGCTCGTCCTGGCGGCGCGCGGACGGCCGGCGGCCTACACGATCGTGCGCCCGGCGCAGGCGAGCGCGAGCGAGGTCTACGCGGCGGAGGAGCTGCGGGACGGCCTCGCGCGCGCGACGGGCGTCACGCTCCCGATCACGGCGGACGACCGCCCGCTTCCCGACAAGGCGATCGTCGTCGGCGCGGCGGCATGCGCGCGGGCGGCGGCGTTCGCGCCGGACCTCGCGGCTCGGCTCGGCGAAGACGGCTTCCGCCTGGAGGTGCGCGGGACGCGCCTCTTCGTCTACGGGTCGGCGGCGCGCGGTGCGCTCTACGGCGTCTACGCGCTCCTTGAAGGCCATGCGGGCTGCCGCTGGTACGCCTCCTGGCATGCGCGCTGCCCGCCGCGCGCGCAGGTCGCCGTGCCGGACGATCTCGCCGAGACGCAGGTTCCCGCCTTCGCGATGCGCGAGCCGTACTGGTACGACGTCCTCGAACATCCCGCCTTCGCGGCGCGCCTGCGCGTGAACAGCCGCAGCTGGCGGACGATGGACGCGCGCTACGGCGGGAACCCGTTCCGCTTCGGCGGCGGGCTCGGCAGCTGCCACACCTTCAATACCTTGGTGCCGCCCGACGAGTTCTTCGACGCGCACCCCGAGTACTTCAGCTTCGAGGACGGGCGGCGCGTCAAGCACCCGAGCCAGCTCTGCCTGACGAACCCGGACGTCCTGCGCATCGTCACCGAGCGGGTGCTCGCGCGGATCCGCAAGGACCCCGGCGCGAAGTTCTACGGCGTGAGCCAGAACGACTGGCTCCACTACTGCCGGTGCGACGCATGCCGGGCGGTCGACGAGGAGGAGGGGAGCCACGCCGGCACGATGGTCCGCTTCGTGAACGCCGTGGCGGAGGCCGTGGAGAAGGAGTTCCCCGACGCCCTCATCGAGACGCTTGCCTACCAGTACACGCGCAAGCCGCCGAAGAAGACGCGCCTGCGGCACAACGTCGTGCCGTGCCTCTGCACGATCGAGTGCGACTTCGCGCGCCCGCTCGACGCGAGCGCCTACCCCGAGAACGTCTCCTTCCGCGACGACATCGCGGGCTGGAGCCGCATGACCGACCAGCTCTACGTGTGGGACTACACGACGGACTTCCCGAACTACGCGCTGCCGTTTGCGAACGTCCTCTCGCTGCAGGGAAACCTGAAGTTCTTCCGCGCGCACGGCGTGCGCGAAATCTTCGCGCAGGGCGCCTATCAGGGCCGCCACGGCGATTTCGCCGAGCTCAAGGCGTGGCTCCTCGCGAAGTGGATGTGGAACCCCGACCTGCCGCCGGGCCCGCTCCTGGACGACTTCTTCTCAGGCTACTACGGGAAGGGCGCGCCGTTCGTGCGGGCCTACTTCGACGAGCTCCACCGCCTCCAGGCCGCCTACTCGACGCCGTCGAACCGCCCGCTCTCAATCTGGACGGGGCCGGAGAACCCCGCGCTTCCCGATGCGTTCCTCGAACGCGCGGCGGGGCTCTGGGCGCAGGCGGCCGAGGCCGTGCGGGACGACCCGGCGACCTCCTACAACGTGCGGATGGGCGCGTTCTCGGTGGACTACGTGCGCCTGGAGCGGATGCGCCGCGCGGAGGACAAGGCGCTGTGGCTCGCCGCGCGCCCCCCGGACCCCTCGCCGCTCCGCCAGTGCCAGGCGCTCGCGCGGAGCCTCCTCGCGCGGATGGACGAGGCGAAGGACATCCGCCTCGCGGAACTCCGCGACCGCCACGAGGGGCTTGTGAAGGCCTGGCGCGCGCTCCTTGCGCGCACGCCCGCGCAGCTGAAGGCCGGGGCGGCGCGCGGCGAACTTGAGGAGACGGCCCTTTCCTGCGCGCGGCGCTGGGGCGAGGCGGTCGACGACGCGACGGCGGGCGACGGGCGGGCGCTCAAGCTCTTCAACACACACTTCGAGTGGTGCGCGACGTTCCCGATGCGGCGCGTCGCGTTCGAGCCCGGCGCGGCCTACACGATCCGCGTGCGGGCGCGCTGCGAGGCGGCTTCGGACGGCGAGGCGTTCTGGGCGGGCGTCTGGGATCCGGTCGCGAAGAAGGGGCGCGGGAGCATTGCGCCGCGCACGGGCGCGGTCGGCCCCGACTATGCGTGGTACGACGTCTGCACGTGGACGCCGAACGACGACGAGTTCTTCTGGATCGGGCCGGGGCGCTTCAACGCGGACGGGAAGAGCGCGATCAAGGGGCTTTGGATCGACAAGATCGAAATCGCCCGGCGCGGGGGAGAGGGGCGCTAGGCCGCCCGCGCGGGGCGGCTCCAGTCCCTCGACCTCCTGCGCGTCGCCGCCCACTTGCTTTTTCTCCCGGCAAACCGCCCATATTCATGGTTTCCGACGTTGGACAGCGGACCGCCGTTTATGGTATGATACCGGAACACCGTACACGGGACGGTGGCTTGTGTCGAGAACGAGTCAATTTGGAGTGTCGATGAAGAAGACGATCGGTATCTGGACGTTGGTTGCGTTCGTGGGCGGACTGGGATGCGGTGCATGGGGGGCCGTCGAGGCCCCGGCGCCGGCGAGCGCCTACGCCTCGCCCGAGTTCCTGGCGCCGTCGGGAGACGGCGCGGGCGTCTTCGTGACCTGCGCGACGGGGCGCAAGGTCATGGAGGTGGCGCTGGACGGCGCGGTGCGGCGCGCGTGGACGCTCGAAAGCCGCCAGGTGAAGGGCGTTCCGGTGAACCCGACGGGGCTGGCCGTGGCGGGGGGCTTCGTCTACGTGACGTGCGGTGTCCAGGCGGGCGAGCTGCAGAAGTTCCGGGAGGACGGCACGTTCGTCGCCGCCGCCGCCGTCGGCCACTCCCCCTGCGCGCCGGTCGTCTCGCGGGACGGCCGGACGGCCTACGTGATGAACCGCTTCAAGAACGCCGTGAGCGTCGTCGACCTCGCCGCGATGAAGGTGACGGGGACGGTGGACGTGCGGCGCGAGCCGTGCGCGGCGGGCCTCGGCGCCGGGGGCCGCCTCCTCTTCGTCGCGAACCTGCTGCCGTACTGCGCGGCGACGAACGACGTCGTGGCGGCGGCCGTGAGCGTGATCGACACGGCGACGCGCGCGGTGCGCCACGTCCTGCTGCCGAACGGTTCGACGGGCGTGCGCGGCCTCGGTGTCTCCCCCGACGGCGCGTTCGTCTACGTGACGCACTCGATGGGGCGCTACCAGCTGCCGACGACGCAGCTGGAGCGCGGATGGATGAACACGGCGGCGCTCTCCGTCTTCGACGGCGCGACGGGGGCCTACGTGAACACGGTCCTGCTCGACGACGTGGACCGCGGGGCGGCGAACCCGTGGGGCGTCGCGGTGACGGCGGACGGCAAGACGCTCGTCGTCGCGCACGCCGGCACGTGCGAGCTTTCCCTCATCGACCGCCCCGCGCTCCACGACCGCCTCGCGAAGGCGGCGAAGGGGGAGAGCGTGAGCGGCATCGTGAAGAGCGCGGAGGACGTGCCGAACGACCTCGCGTTCCTCGTCTCGATCCGCCGCCGCGTCCACGTGGGCGGCGACGGCCCGCGCGGCGTCGTGACCCTCGGCCGCACGGTCGTGACGGCGCTCTACTTTGCGGATGCCCTTTCCGCGCTCGCGCTCGACGCGCCCGCCGCCCCGGCGAAGGTGCTGCCCGTTGCGCCGAGGAAGGACCTCGCGCAGGACCGCATGCGGCGCGGCGAAATGCTCTTCAACGACGGCTCGATGTGCTTCCAGCAGTGGCAGAGCTGCGCGAGCTGCCACCCGGACGGGCGCGTGGACGGCCTCAACTGGGACCTCCTGAACGACGGCATGGGCAACCCGAAGCAGACGAAGAGCGAACTCTTCGTGCAGTGGACGCCGCCCACGATGGTCACGGGCATCCGCAAGGACATGCACGCCTGCAACATGGCCGGGCTCGTCCACATCCAGTTCGTGACGCGCCCCGAGGAGGACGTCTTCTGCTTCGACGCCTACTGCACGGCGATGAAGCCGGTGCCGAGCCCCTACCTTGTCGACGGCCGGCTTTCCGCGCGCGCGCAGCGCGGCGAGAAGATCTTCCAGAAGGCGAAGTGCGGCGACTGCCACACGCCGGGGTCGAAGGGGCCGAACGGCGAACGCCTCTGGACCGACCAGAAGCTCTACGACGTGGGCACGGGCACGGCCACCGAGACGGGGCGGAAGTTCGACACGCCCACGCTCAGCGAATGCTGGCGCACGGCGCCCTACCTCTACGACGGCCGCGCGCTGACGATGGAGGAGGTGCTGACGACGGCCAACCCGGGCGACCGGCACGGCGAGACGTCGAAGCTCACGCCCGAGGAAGTCAAGGACCTCGCGGAGTACGTGCTTTCCCTGTAGTCATCGCATACGCACACGGACTACGGCACATGGAAACGATGAAGCAGATCATGTACGGCGTGACGGACTTCGCGCGGATCCGCGCGGAGAACGGCTACTTCGTGGACCGCACCGCGCTCATCCGCGAACTGGAGAAGACGTCCTACGCGATGTTCCTGCGTCCGCGCCGCTTCGGCAAGTCGCTCCTCTGCTCGATCCTCCAGTGTTACTACGACATCGACTACGCCGGCCGCTTCGAGGAATTCTTCGGCGGGCTTGACATCGGGCGCGAGCCGACGGCGGAGCGGGGCAAGTACCTCTTCATCGATTTCAACTTCACGGGCGTCGAAAAGCGGATCGACCGCGTGCAGGACAGCTTCAACGAATACTGCTCGGAACGGCTGGACGTCTTCGTCGAACGCCAGGCGGGGCGTCTGCCCGAGGGCACGACGGCGGCGGTTCTCGCGAAGCGGACATGCCACGAGAAGTTCAACACGCTGACGATGCGGCTCAAGGGTTCGGGCCTGGCGCTCTACATCACGATCGACGAGTACGACAACTTCACGAACACGATCCTCGCCGAGTCGCGCGAGAGCTACGAGGCCCTCTGCCACGGCGACGGCTTCTTCAAGCAGTTCTTCAACGAGCTCAAGCTCGCGACGACCGGCACGGACGCGCCCGTCACGCGCCTCTTCGTCACGGGCGTGACGCCGGTGACGATGGACGACGTGACGAGCGGCTTCAACATCGCCTCGAACATCTCGCTGAACCCGGCGTTCGCCGCGCTGACGGGCTTCACGCACGGCGACGTCCGCGCCATGCTCGCCTACTACCGCGCCCACGCCGGGTTCGCGTTCGACGAGGCGGCCGTCTTCGAGACGATGCGCCGCTGGTACGACGGCTACCGCTTCTCGCCGGAGACGGGCGCGGACGGGAAGGAGCCGCCGCGCGTCGCGAACCCGACGCTCGTCCTCTACTACATGCAGTACTTCCTGCAGAACCACAGGCCGCAGCCGGACCTCGTGGACGAGAACCTGCGGACGGACTACATGAAGATCCGCCACGTCATCACGGAGGGGCGGAGGATCAACGGAAACTTCCACCGGCTGGAGGACCTGATCGCGCGGCTCGGCGCGACGGCGACGCTGCGGAAGTCCTTCCAGGCGCGGGAGCTGGGCGTCGCGGACAACTTCGTCTCGTTCCTCTTCTACAACGGGCTCGTCACGGTGACGGGCGAACGCCTCGGGCGCTCGACGCTCGGCATCCCGAACCTGACGGTCGGGGAGTTCCTGCACGACTTCGTGCCGAAGGCGTACCGGGACCTGAACGGCATCGACCCGCGCGTCTTCGACATCGCGAACGGGATGGCGGACTTCGCGGAGACGGGCGACTGGCGCGGTGCGCTGGAGACGGCCTGCGGCGTCGTCTCGCGCTACTGGAGGGTGCGCGACGCCGTCGAGGGTGAGCGCGTCGTGCAGACCGCGCTCTGCTCGCTCCTCTACGTGGGGTACGGGCCGTACATCGTCCGCCACGAGCGGGAGTCGGCGGGCGGGTTCGTCGACATCGCCTTCGAGCCGCAGCTCGCGCGCTGGCCCGAGATCGGCCACGCCGCCCTCGTCGAGCTGAAGTACCTCAAGGCGTCGGACGACGCCTCGCCCGCCGCGCTCGCGAAGATCCGCGACGCGGCGGCGGCGCAGCTCGCGCGCTACGCGGCCGACCACGACCTCGCGCGCGCCTGGAACCTGAAGGAGAACGGCGGCACGGTCGCGCTCCACCGCGTCGTCCTCGTCTTCCACGGCGGCGACGTGGCGCTGTGCGAAGAGGTGTGACGCCCCTCGGGACGTGGGGAATGTGGATTTGATTTCGAGATTCGGTCGGAAACCGGGAAAAGGAGGCAGACAATGAAGCGGATGAACGGCGGGCGGAAGAGCGGCATCATGCGCGTCGCGTGGGCGTGCGGCGCGTTGTGGTGCGGCGGCGCGGCGGCGGCGCTGGAGACGGCGGGCGAGCTGCTCATCGACCTCGACGCGGCGCGCGTGGCGGACGTCGCGGACGGCGCGGCGCCCGGCGCGATTCCGAATGCGGGCGTCGTCGGCGGGATGTTCGTGCCCCGTGCGGACAAGGCGGGCGCCGTCTACGCCGCCGACGTGGCGGGGCGGCCCGCGTTTACCTTCTCCGGCACGGCGGGCATCATGACGAACACGGTGTTGCCGGACGCGCGCGTGACGGGCAACGCCCCGTGGTCCGTCGAGGCGTGGGTCTACAACGTTGACATCCAACCGTCCTCGTCGGAGGAGACGTATTTTTCCTGGACGCCGCGCGAGGGCCTTGAGAGCAACGCCCGCACGGTGATGGAGTGCCGCTACGGGCGCGACAACAACAACGCCTTCGAGCACTACACCTCGAACGGCGAGTGGGACGGCCACATGCCGCTCGCCGGCGTCTGGCACCACCTCTGCGCGACCTACGGCGCCGACGGCGTGGAGCGCGTCTACGTGGACGGCCATCCGCGCTCAAGCAAGGCGCACGCCCTGCGGCTCGCGGCGGACGGCGCGTTCACGCTCGGCGGCGTGTGGGTGCGCGGCGGCGCGTACTGGGGGCATCCGTTCAGCGGCGCGCTCGCGAAGCTGCGCGTCCACGCCGGCACGCTCACGGCCGCGCAGGTGCGGGCGAACTACCTCGCCGAGGTCGGGACGTCGCTCAACCGGTGGGTCGGCGCGGACGGGGTGGACTGGCAGGAGGCGGCGAACTGGTCGCAGGGACGGGTTCCGGCGAACGAGGCGGTCATCGACGCGGGCGGGCGCGTGCGCGTGGCGCAGAACGCCGCCGTCGCCTCGCTCCAGCTGCCGGAGGGCCGCCTGGAGGTCGCGGGTGCGACGCTCGCGGTGACGGGCGCCGTCGACGACGTCCTCTGCGCGATGGGCGCCGTCGCCTCGCTCGCGGTCACGGACGGCGCATTGTACAACGTGGGGATGAACAGCGACATGGCGCTCAGCGCGCAGGGCGGCACGGGCGACGTGACCGTCGGGGCGGGCGGGCGGCTCCTCGCCGGGCGCGACCTCATCGTCGCGCGCGCGGGCGGGACGGGGACGCTCACGGTGGGCGCGGACGGCTTCGCCGGGGCCAGCAACGGCTGGACCTACGCGAGCGTGGGCGCGGGCGCGAAGGGCCGGATCGTCGTCGACGGCGGAACGGTCTCGAACGGCGTCTCCGGCACGAAGCGCCTGGTGGTGTCGACCCAGCAGGGCGAGGGCGAACTCGTCCTCAACGCGGGCGTCGTCTACATGGCGGACGACGTGCTGCTTTCGCCCGTGACCGACCAGACGGCCGGGCGCGGGACGCTGCGCCTGAACGGCGGACGCCTCCGCACGGGCGCGGTCACGGTGGGGTCGGCGACGAACGTCGTCCACTTCAACGGCGGCGTGCTGGAGGCGCTGAAGAGCGGAACCCTCGTCCCGGCGAACCTCACGGACGCCTTCGTGGACGCGGGCGGGCTCGTGGTGGAGGTGCCGGAGGGCCTGGCGGCCACGGTCGCGGCGTCGCTTGCGCCCGCGCCGGGCGCGGCGCAGACGCCGCTGTGCAAGCGGGGCGCGGGGCGGCTCGTCCTTTCGGGGGCGAACACGGTGGCGGCGCCGTGGACGCTGGCGGCGGGTTCGCTCGTCTTCGCGACGCCCGACGCGCTTGCGCACGTGACGCAGATCGACGCGGCGGCGGGGACGGCCCTCGCCGCGCCGTGGAAGGGCGGCATCCCGGCGCTCCTCGCGCGCCTCGACGCGGCGGCCGAGGTGCGCCTCGTCCTCATGAAGGAAAACGCGGCGGACGACGTAGACCTCTCGGAACGCCCGAAGACGACGTTCGCGACGGAGGGGACGTTCGCCTACACGGGCGTCTACACGCCGAGCGCCGGCGCGACGGACCTCGCCTTCGACGTCGCGGACGGCACGATGACCTACGCCGGCGCCGTCGGCGGCGCGACGCGGCTCGTCGTGACCGGCACCGCCCAGGGGCGGCTCGTCCTCACGGGCGCGAACACGGCGACGGGCGGCCTCGCGGCGGACGCGGCGCCGGTCGTCTTCGCCTCGGCCGCCGCCGTGCCGCCGGAGGGCCCGCTCGCGCTCACGCGCCACGCGCGGCTCGACTTCGAGGACGAGCAGGACCTCGGCGCGATCGTGCCGCGCGTGGCGGCGGGTTCGGACGGCCTCCTCGTTGTCTGCCGGCCGACCGAGCAGACGGCCGACCTCAACCTCGCACACGCCCCCGGCCTCGTGCTGGGCGTGCGCGGCACGAACGTCGTCTACTCGGGCACGATCACGCCCGGCGGCGGCGCCTACCGCTTCGGCGGCGGCAACCTGCCCTACAACAGCTTCTACCGGGGCTTCACGGTGGCGAAGCCGCTCGCGGACGTGGGGGGCGCGACGCGCGTGGAGCTGAGCGACCCGGGCCTCGTCGCGCTGCCGGCGGCGTCGACCTACTCGGGCGGCACGCGCATTTCGGGCGGCGCGGCGCTCTTCGTGGAGGCCGACGTGTTCGGCGCCGTGCCGGCCGAGGCCGACCCCGACAACATCGTCCTCGACAACGGCATCCTGCGCGGCGGGCAGGCCACGGTGGAGATCCCGGCGACGCGCGGCATGACGGTCGCCGCCGGCGGCGGGCGCATCCACGAGTGGGGGCTCAGTGCGATGACGTTCCGGGGCGATCTGCACGGCGAAGGCCCGCTCACGGTGAGCGACAGCGGGCTCGTCACGTTCGGCGGCGCGGCGAACGACTACACGGGGGCGCTCACGGTGAAGTCCGGCGGCCAGGTGCAGATCGGCACGGGCGACACGTTCAGCTGGGACGCGGGGACGGGCGCGCAGGTGGACGGCACGCTCATCCTGAAGACGGACGCGGACCGGACGCTCGGGCAGACCTTCACCGGCGGCGGCACGCTCTGCAAGGAGGGCGCGGGCACGCTCACGCTCGCGGGGCGCCAGGAGGCCGCGACGACGGAGGTCAGGGCGGGGACGCTGCGCGTGGCGGGGCCGGAGGTGATTGCGACGGCTGCGGGCAAGGGCGTCCTGTGCGTGCGGAAAGGCGGGACCTTCGACACGGACGGGCAGGCGCTCGCGGTGGCGGCGCTGGCGGGCGACGGGTGCGTCACGAACGGTTCGGGCGCCGCGGCCGAGCTGCGCCGCCGCACGGGCGCTACCGTCATCGCATCGGCCATCGATGCCGACACCATCGAGGGCAAAAAGCCCGTGTCGCGCATGGAGCGTCCGTTCGAGCCGTGCCCGGTCGACCATCGCGTGAACCACGGCGACGTGCTGAAGATCGGCAACATGCCATGGAAGGTCATCATGACGCCTGGCCACACGGAAGGCAGCATGTGCCTGTTCCTGGACCCGCAGTTCGGCGACCATCCGGAAGCGAAGCCCGTGCTTATTGCAGGCGACACGCTGTTCTGCGGTTCCATCGGCCGCACGGACTTCGAGGGCGGCAGCATGTCGGCCATGCGCAAGTCGCTCAAACGCCTGGCCGCGCTGCCCGATGACACCGTAGTCCTCCCCGGCCACGGCAGCCTCACCACC
>ERZ1034928.1150-NODE-1150-length-10238-cov-3.116665_pt1 | contig 10238 bp, 7 predicted proteins | sample MGYA00520627_ERZ1034928 | MGnify/ENA primary metagenome ERZ1034928 (study PRJEB33766, sample SAMN09781755) | gut metagenome | biome: gut microbiome | host: Homo sapiens | place: Madagascar | study: EMG produced TPA metagenomics assembly of the PRJNA485056 data... | reverse complement strand
GTACGGCAATCCAAATTACGGAAATGCAGGTGAACAGTATGGCAATCCAAATTACGGGCAGGCATCACAGAAAGGTCAGGGAATTGGTCTTGGAATCGCATCCCTGGTACTTGGTATCCTTTCTATTCTGTTGTTTTTAACATGTCTGAATTTTATACTGGGACTCATTGCAATCGTACTTGGTATTATCCAGATTGTTAAAAATCAGAAAAAAGGAATGGCTATCACAGGTATTGTAACAGCTGTTGTTTCATTTGTTCTGACAATTCTTGTATATATTGGCGTTTTTGCGTATATCGGAACAGATGATTTCCAGGATCTTTATAACCAGTATTATGAAGAGTACTCCAATGATTATGAAAGTACAAACGTACAGGAAATGGACTGCCCGTTTGAAACGGTTACCGGACTGGAAGAATTATAAGATAACATGGAGAGAGTGATTCAATATCGGATCAGCGATCCTATACCGGGACAAAAGATAAGTGGATATTTGAAAACTCATGGATATTCGGAACAAAACAGGGTGAACCTGAAAAAGGATCCGGACAGTATCTGGCTGAATGGAGTGCGTGTGCACCAGAACCATCTGTTAGAAGATGGAGATAGGCTTGAGGTACGGATTCATGAGTTTGAAAATTCCGACCAGATACTGCCAGTGCAGCTTCCAATCGAGATTGTATATGAGGATGAGGACCTGATGGTTGTGAATAAAGCAGCAGGAATGCCAATTCACCCATCACGTAATAATCCGGACAATTCTCTTGGAAATGCACTGGCATGGTATTTTAAAGAGAAGGGAAGACCGTTTGTCTTCCGGTGTATCAATCGTCTGGACAGAGATACTTCCGGTCTTACAATCATTGCAAAACATATGGTGAGTGGGGCAGTTTTAAGCCAGATGGTTGCTGCCAAGTCGAAAGAGGGACTTCAGGCGGAAGGAATACACCGGGAATATCTTGCAATTGTGAAAGGTGCTGTGAATCCGCCGCTGGGAACAATCAATGCGCCCATTGCCAGAAAAGAGAGTGTGCATCTGGAAAGAATGGTGGATTTTTCACGTGGGGAGCGTGCCATCACACATTATCAGGTGATAAAAGAGCATGACGGTTATAGTCTGGTGGCATTGCAGCTTGAAACAGGGCGGACACATCAGATCCGGGTACATATGAAATACATCGGGTATCCACTGATAGGAGATTTTGTATACAACCCGGATATGACTAGGATCAGCAGGCAGGCACTTCATGCCTGGAAGCTGACATTTCCGCACCCGATTACCGGGGAACATATGGAATTTACTGCGCCACTGCCCCGGGATATGAGTCAGATAATAGAAGGAGAAGAACATGGAAAAGGAAGTGATCCTGAAAGTAAACGATCTGTGCAAGACGTTTAAACTTTCAAAGAAACAGCAGAAGATCGAGAATACAGCAGGCAAAGTGAAAGTTGCTGTTGATCATCTGTCTTTTGAAGCATATAAAGGAGAAATATTCGGTCTGCTTGGACCGAATGGTGCGGGTAAAACGACAACACTCCGCATGCTGTCGACACTGATACGACCGGATTCCGGAGATGTGATTATCGATGGTGTAAGTGTGGTAAAACAGCCGGAACTTGTGCGTGAAAAAATTGGCTTTCTGACCAGCGAACTGAAACTGGAAGAGTTTTTCACACCGAATTATCTGTTTGATTTTTTCTCAGATCTTCATGGTGTAGAACCACAGGTCAGGGAAGAACGGAAAGCAAGAATGTTCAAACGATTTGGCATTGATCAGTTCGCAGAAGTGAAAGTGGCCAATCTGTCGACCGGAATGAAACAGAAAACATCGCTGGTGGTTTCCCTTGTGCATGATCCGGATATTATTATTTTCGATGAGCCAACCAATGGACTGGATGTTATCACAGCCAGAACGGTTACCGATTATCTGGCAGAATTGAAAGCAGAGGGTAAGACCATCATTGTGTCTACGCATATTTTCAGTCTGGTAGAGCGGCTGTGTGACCGTGTCGGAATCGTAATAAACGGACAGATGACAGTTTGTGATACGCTCAAGGCTCTTACTGCGGAGAAGAGTCTGGAAGATAAGTTCTTTGAAATCTATATGGAAACGGCAGGTGACCAGGATGGGGAATAATGTCATAACGATTATAAAAAAGGAATTTGCACGTTTTTTTGGAGACCGGAGAATGGTATTTACATCACTTCTTATGCCGGGCCTGATCATTTATATTATGTATTCCTTCATGGGAAACAGTTTTTCCAATATGGCAGATACGAGCCAGTCAACTTATGAGATCGATGTGGTTCATCTTCCGGATTCCATGAGCATGCTTGCAGACATGGATCAGACAGAAGTAAAGACTGTTGAAGCCGGAGATGTGGAAGAGGCCAAAGAAAAATTAAAGTCAGAGGATCTGGATCTTCTGATCGTTTTTCCGGATGATTTTGATGAAAAAATGCTTGCCTATGATGCAATGACGGCAGCAGAGCCTGCTCCGGATATCGAAGTATATTACAATTCTGCATCAACAGAATCCGGTGCAGCGGCAGATCTGTTTTCGACAGTTGCAGATCAGGTCGAATCCTCACTTGCCAATAAGTTTGATATTAATGCAGGGGATAAAGAATATGATGTTGCGAGCAACGAAGACCAGATGGCGAAGATGTTTGCAATGATGATGCCAATGCTTGTGCTGATCTTTCTGTTCAGCGGATGTCTTGCTGTTTCCGCAGAGTCCATCGCCGGTGAGAAAGAACGTGGAACGATCGCAACACTTCTGGTTACACCAATGAAGCGAAGTGAGCTTGCGTTGGGAAAAATAGCAAGTCTCAGTGTGATCGGTGTTTTAAGTGGTCTCTCCAGCTTTATTGGAACCATGCTTTCACTTCCAAAACTGATGGGTGAAATGGAAGAAAATGGATTCGGCAATGTGTACCAGCCGGCAGATTATGTACTTTTGTTCCTGGTGATTGCGACAGCAGCACTTCTTATGGTTGGATCGATCGCAATTATTTCGGCATTCTGTAAAACGGTAAAAGAGGCAAGCACTGCGGTCATGCCATTGATGATCGTTGTTATGGTGCTTTCCGTTACTTCCATGATGGGAAGCAGTATCCGGAAGGCATTTTATTGGTATCTGATTCCTCTTTACAACAATGTGCAGTGCCTGACAGGTATTTTTTCCAAGGATTATAATATGACGAATATTATCGTTACAGTAATCGCAAATGTTATTTATTCCGGTATCCTTGTCGGAGTACTCACAAAAATCTTTGACAGTGAAAAGATCATGTATACAAAATAATATCGCACATTATTGTCCTAATCACATGGGTGTATATCAAATATAATGGTCCTCCGGATACCGTTCCGGGGGACCATTTTCAGAAAATCTGTTGTACACAAAGATCAATTCCAGTGTGTTTTTGAAATAATCTTAGGATAATTTTTCCATTGAGGAAAAAATAGGGGTATGATAAAATGGTTTCGTCTGTGAGGAGATGGAGGAAACAGATTTCGAAAAGTTAAAAACTTTAGCGCCATGCACCGGTTGGAACGGAAAGGTCCGGATGGATCACAACCGGTTAACGAGGATTCAGGTTATCGAAAATTCGGCGGATGCCTGAACGCAGGAACGGCTGCGTATGCAGGGTTAAACAGGATGGCAACATCCGAACAAAGCCTTTGCAACCGTATCGTGAACGATGACAAATATCCCATAGGGATCATATACTATTTTTAGAGAATAAGGAGATTTCAATTATGTGTGGAATTATTGGATTTACAGGTAAATTAGAGGCTCAGGATATCTTATTAAATGGACTTGCAAGTCTGGAATACCGCGGTTATGACAGCGCAGGTATTGCTTACTTCAAGGATACCGGAAAGATTTCTCTTAGAAAAACGGTTGGAAAGGTAAAGGATCTTCGTGCGATCTGCGACGATGAGAACAACTCTACCTGCGGAATCGGACATACAAGATGGGCAACTCACGGTGGAGTGACCAATGCAAATGCGCATCCGCATAAAGTTGGACAGATCGCTTTGATCCACAATGGAATCATTGAAAATTATCATGAACTTGTGAATAAATTTGATCTTGCCGACCAGTTGATCTCTGAAACCGATACTGAGGTTGCAGCAGCGCTCATCAATAAGCTTTATAATGGAGATCCGAAGGAAGCATTGAGAAAAGCAGTAGCTGAGATCGAAGGCTCTTTCGCATTCTGTGTACTTTTTAAAGATCATCCGGGTGAGATCTATGCGATCCGCAATGTCAGCCCGATGGTTGCAACACATTGTGAAGAGGGTTCATTCATTGCCTCGGATCTGACGGCATTCATCAAGTACAATAAACGTTATTTTATTGTGCCGGAATACCATATCCTCACAATGAAAGAGGACGGTATTGATCTGGAAGACTTAAATGGTAATGCAGTAGAACCAGAATACTTAGAAGTAAACTGGGATGTTACCGCTGCCCAGAAAGACGGATATCCTCATTACATGATGAAAGAGATCCATGAGCAGCCACAGGCGATCACAAGAACGATCACACCAAGAATCAAGGATATGCTTCCGGATTTCTCAGAGGATGGAATCCCGGATTCCTTCTTCGAAGATGTGAATGATATTACGATTGTTGCATGCGGTACCGCAATGTATGCAGGAATGGTTGGAAAGACCATGATCCAGAACAGACTTCACATTCCGGTAACGGTTGCGATCGCATCGGAATTCCGTTATGAGGAGCCTGTCATTACAGACAGATCCATGGTTATTGTGGTATCCCAGTCTGGAGAGACGATTGATACATTAGAGGCATTACGTCTTGCAAATAAATATACCAAAAAAACGCTTTCTATTGTAAACGTGAAAGGATCAAGTATTGCCCGTGAGAGCAGCTATGTGCTTTACACACATGCAGGTCCTGAGATCGCAGTTGCAAGTACAAAAGCATACACCGTTCAGGCTGCAACATTTTATCTGTTAGGCTGCAAGCTTGCACTGATGCAGAACAAAATGTCTGTCGATGAGGCACATGGATTCATTCAGACGCTTTCCGAGATCCCGAATTATATTGAAGAGGTTTTGGCTCAGGCATCCAATGTTGAACAGCTCACGAAACGTATGACAAATGCTGCAAATGCATTTTTCATTGGTCGAGGCCTTGACTATACGCTTTGCATGGAAGGTGCATTGAAATTAAAAGAGATTTCATATATTCATGCAGAAGCATATGCGGCAGGTGAGTTAAAGCATGGAACGATTGCCCTGATCAGCGAAGGTGTTCCGGTTATCGCAGTTGCAACACAGAAACATGTATACAGCAAAGTGATTTCCAACATTCGCGAGGTAAAGGCAAGAGGTGCTTATGTAACACTTCTTACAAGAGAAAAAGAGATCACAGATCCATCCATCTGTGATGTTCATATCAGTCTTCCGGATATTGCAGATGAATTTGCAATTTTCGAAGCTGTAGTTATTTTCCAGCTGATCGCTTACTACACATCCGTAGGAAAGGGATTAAATCCGGATCAGCCGCGTAACCTTGCAAAATCTGTAACAGTAGAATAATTTTATTTGAAACGAACCGGATAAACCAAATCCTATCTTGACAACCGGAAACACAGGTTTTATACTGAATGGGTGAATTTGAAGAGAAAGACTATGACGAAGACAGTAGTTCTCACAGGAATGTGATAGAGAGCCGGGGATGGTGGAAGCCTGGTACGAGTATGGTGGGAAGGAAGATCACTTCTGAGTCGCAGACTGAAATCCATCCGGTATCTGCCGTGGAAAGTAAGAATTGCCGTATTTCCTACGTTACAGGGAACGACGTATGCAGGAAGAATCCTAAGTACATTGTAACAAGGTGGTGAAACGCAGGCCCGCGTCCTTATTACAGGATGCGGGCCTTTTCTATGTTATATCAGAGCAGGAGGAAATTATGTACAACAAGGTTGACAACAATATGAACTTCGTTGACCGTGAGAAAGACGTTGAGAAGTTCTGGAAAGACAATGACATTTTCAAAAAATCCATGGAAAACAGAAAAGAAGGCGAAACCTACACCTTCTATGATGGACCACCAACAGCAAACGGTAAGCCACATATCGGACATGTTCTGACCCGTGTCATCAAAGATATGATTCCAAGATACCAGACAATGAAAGGGAAATATGTTCCTCGTAAAGCCGGATGGGATACCCACGGACTTCCGGTTGAGCTGGAAGTAGAGAAAATGCTCGGATTAAACGGAAAAGAGCAGATCGAAGAATATGGAATGGAGCCTTTCATTGAAAAATGTAAAGAGTCTGTATGGAAATACAAAGGAATGTGGGAAGACTTTTCTGCAACCGTTGGTTTCTGGGCAGATATGGATAATCCATATGTTACTTATGACAATAACTTCATCGAATCTGAATGGTGGGCATTAAAGGAGATCTGGAATAAGGGACTTCTTTACAAAGGATTTAAGATCGTTCCATATTGCCCTCGTTGTGGTACACCGCTTTCATCAGCAGAAGTATCCCAGGGATATAAGACAGTAAAAGAGCGTTCTGCGATCGCCAGATTTAAAGCTGCCAATGAAGATGCATACTTTTTGGTATGGACAACAACACCTTGGACACTTCCAAGTAACGTTGCCCTCTGTGTGAACCCGGATGATACTTATATCAAGGTAAAAGCAGCGGACGGATACACATATTATCTGGCAGAGGCACTTGCAGATAAAGTACTCGGCAGACTTGGTAATGAAGAAGAGGGAAAGAAAGCATACGAAGTATTAGAGACATATAAAGGGAAAGACCTCGAGTATAAAGAGTATGAACCGTTATATGCATGCGCAAAAGAATGTGCAGATAAACAGAACAAAAAGGGATTTTTTGTTACCTGTGACACTTATGTAACGATGACAGACGGTACTGGTATCGTTCATATCGCTCCTGCTTTTGGTGAGGACGATGCGAATGTCGGACGTAACTATGATCTCCCGTTTGTACAGTTTGTAAATGGAAAAGGAGAGCTTACCGAAGAGACACCGTTTGCAGGACTTTTTGTAAAGAAAGCAGATCCGGAAGTATTAAAAGATCTGGAGTCCAAAGGACAGTTGTTTGATGCTCCAAAATTTGAACATGAATATCCACATTGCTGGAGATGTGATACACCACTGATCTATTATGCAAGAGAATCCTGGTATATCAAGGAAACAGCAGTAAGAGATGACCTGATCCGTAACAACAATACCGTAAACTGGATTCCGGAATCCATCGGTAAAGGACGTTTCGGAAACTGGCTTGAGAACATTCAGGACTGGGCAATTTCACGTAACCGTTACTGGGGCACACCGTTAAATATCTGGGAATGTGAATGCGGACACAGAGAATGTGTTGGAAGCAGACAGGAACTTGCAGAACGTTCCGGCAACCCGGACGCTGCCAAGGTAGAACTTCACAGACCATATATTGATGAAGTAACATTCCCATGTCCGGAATGTGGAAAGACCATGAAACGTGTACCGGAAGTATTAGACTGCTGGTTTGATTCCGGAGCAATGCCATTTGCACAGCATCATTAAGGCTCCATATGAGAACGTTATTGTTTTAGGCCATGTACAGGATGAGAACGGACAGAAGATGTCCAAATCAAAGGGCAATGCAGTAGATCCGTTTGATGCATTGAAACAGTACGGAGCAGATGCAATCCGCTGGTATTTCTATATCAATTCCGCTCCTTGGCTTCCAAACCGTTTCCACGGAAAAGCCGTGCAGGAAGGTCAGCGTAAATTCATGGGTACCCTGTGGAATACGTATGCATTCTTTGTTTTATATGCAAATATCGATAATTTTGATGCAACTAAGTATACACTGGATTACAGCAAACTTTCCGTAATGGACAAATGGCTTCTTTCCAAGTTGAACTCAGCGATCATTGAAGTAGACAATGATCTTGGAAGTTATAAGATTCCGGAAGCTGCAAGAGCACTGGAAGAGTTTGTGGATGACATGAGTAACTGGTATGTAAGACGCTCACGTGAACGTTTCTGGGCAAAAGGAATGGAGCAGGATAAGATCAATGCATACATGACACTGTATACCGCACTTGTAACGATCTGTAAGTGTGCAGCACCAATGATTCCATTCATGACAGAAGATATTTACCGTAACCTGGTATGCAGCATTGATCCGTCTGCACCAGAATCCATCCACTTATGTGATTATCCGGCTGCAGATCAGTCCATGATCGATGTAGAACTGGAAAAAGCCATGGATGAAGTATTAAAAATCGTTGTTATGGGTCGTGCATGCAGAAACAGTGCAAATATCAAGAACCGTCAGCCAATCGGTCAGATGTTTGTAAAAGCACCGGAAAAATTAAGCGGTTTCTATACCGACATCATCGCAGATGAGTTAAATGTTAAGAAAGTTACATTCTCAGATGATGTATCTGCATATACAAGTTATCAGTTTAAGCCACAGCTTCGCACGGTAGGACCAAAATACGGTAAATACTTAAAACAGATCCAGGCTGCACTTGCCGGACTGGATGGCAATAAAGCAATGGCTGAACTTAAGGCAGATGGTGTGCTGAAACTTGACAGTGTCAGTGATGAGGTTGTATTATCAGAAGAGGATCTGCTTATTACAATGACACAGATGGAGGGCTATGTATCTGAGAACGATAACACGGTTACCGTTGTACTGGATACGAACCTGACTCCTGAATTAATTGAGGAAGGTTTTGTCCGTGAGCTTATAAGCAAGATTCAGACCATGAGAAAGGAAGCTGGTTTCGAAGTAATGGATCATATCGCAGTTTCATATATTGCAGATGAAAAAGTTACGGGAATCTTCGCAAAATACGGCGAGGAGATCAAATCAGAGGTACTTGCTGATGCAATCAGTTCCGGAGATCTCAAAGGATATGAGAAGGAATGGAGCATCAATGGTGAAAGCGTACAGTTAGCAGTAGAAAAACAGTAGATTGAAAAGAGGGAGGAGAACAAAGCTGGTCTTGCTCCCTCTTTTTGCCGAATGGAGGAATGTTATGCGAAGCAATGTATTTAACAAAAAAGAATTTGTTTCTAACGTCAAGGATAATCTGAAGAATCTCTACCGTAAAACACTGGATGAGGCAGAACAGCAGGAAATTTTCCAGGCAGTTTCCGCAACTGTCAAGGATGAGATCATGGACCGGTGGCTGGCCACGCAGCAGACTTTTGAGAAGGACGATCCGAAGACCGTATATTATATGTCCATGGAATTTCTTATGGGTCGTGCACTTGGTAATAATCTGATCAATCTGTGTGCATACAAAGAAGTAAAAGAGGCTCTGGAAGAACTGGGGCTCGATCTGAGTGTGATCGAAGACCAGGAGCCGGATCCTGCACTTGGAAACGGCGGACTTGGACGACTGGCCGCATGTTTTATGGATTCACTGGCAACACTTGGCTATGCTGCTTACGGATGCGGTATCCGTTACCGCTACGGTATGTTTAAACAGAAGATTTTGGACGGATTCCAAGTGGAAGTTCCGGACAACTGGTTAAAGGATGGATATCCGTTTGAACTGCGCAGACCGGAATATTGCTATGAAGTCCGGTTTGGTGGAAATGTGCGCCCGGAATACAGGGAAGACGGTTCCATGAAGTTTGTCCATGAAAATTATCAGTCCGTACTTGCAATCCCGTATGACATGCCGATCGTTGGCTATGACAATAACGTCGTGGACACATTAATCACATGGGATGCGCAGGCAAAAGAAGTGTTTGAACTGGATTCCTTTGATAAAGGCGATTACGAGCAGGCTGTGGCACAGGAGAATCTTGCACGTAACCTGGTGGAAGTGTTATATCCAAATGACAATCATGTGGCAGGCAAGGAACTGCGCCTGAAACAGCAGTATTTCTTTGTTTCTGCAAGCATACAGAGGGCTCTGGCACGTTTTAAAAAGCATCATGATGATATTCATGATCTTCCGAAAAAAGTCGTATTTCAGATGAATGACACGCATCCGACCGTTGCTGTTGCAGAACTGATGCGTATACTCGTAGACGAAGAAGGACTTGGATGGGATGATGCGTGGGATATTACGACACGTTGTGTCGCATATACGAATCATACGATCATGTCAGAGGCATTGGAGAAGTGGCCGATTGAGATCTTCCAGAGACTGCTTCCGCGTGTATATCAGATCGTGGATGAAATTAACCGGAGATTCCTGATTGAG
>ERZ1034928.1147-NODE-1147-length-10245-cov-5.027870_pt1 | contig 10245 bp, 7 predicted proteins | sample MGYA00520627_ERZ1034928 | MGnify/ENA primary metagenome ERZ1034928 (study PRJEB33766, sample SAMN09781755) | gut metagenome | biome: gut microbiome | host: Homo sapiens | place: Madagascar | study: EMG produced TPA metagenomics assembly of the PRJNA485056 data... | reverse complement strand
GTTGACGAGTCCGCCGAAGTCGATGAGATCGACGTCGATGGTGCGCGGACCGTTCCGCACCGTGCGCACACGACCAAGCCGATCCTCGACCGCGTGCATCCGCCGCGAGAAGTCATACGGCTCCAGCGTCGTCCACAGCACCAGCACCTGGTTGAGAAACGCGAGATCGGCATATTCGGGCGGCACGCCGACCGGCGTCGTCTCGATGACGGCGCTCGCCCGTTCCAGCCACGTGCCGGGGAACGCCGCGAGCGCGGCGCGGGCCCGTGCAAGGTAGTCCGCACGCGGCTCGACGTTCGACCCCAGTGCCACAATCACGCGCACGCCTTCCGGCTCTCCACCGAGATGCGATTCCATGACGGGCGGATCGGACAGAGCGAAAACCAGTTCAGATGCCGCGCTGGAGGCGTTCGAGGGCCGCGATGCGGTCTTCAAGGGAAGGATGGGTCGAAAAGATCGAAGCATGCTGGCCGTTGATGCCGAACGCCTTGACGGAATCGGGCAGCACGCCGGGCTGGAGGTTTCCAAGACGGCGGAGAGCGGCGATCATCGAGGACGGCGTTCCGAGGAGCCGCGCGCTCCCGGCGTCGGCGGCGAACTCGCGATGGCGCGAATACCACATCGCAATCAGGGAGGCGACGAGGCCGAGGAGGATCTGCAGGACGTAGTAGACGAGATAGTAGAGTCCGCTCGAACCACGCCGACGCTCACCGCCTCCGTCTCGCCCCGCCATCGCGTTCGTCGCCAGATAGGCGACGACGCGGGAGAGGAAGAGCACGCAGGCGTTGAGCACGCCCTGAAGGAGGGTCATCGTCACCATGTCGCCGTTCGCGACGTGGCTCATCTCGTGCCCCAGGACGGCACGCAGTTCCTCGCGCGTCATCTGCGCCATGATGCTGTCTGAAACGGCGACGAGCGCATGGTTCTTGAAGGCCCCCGTCGCAAAGGCGTTGGCCGAACCATGGTAGATCGCCACCTCGGGCATCTGCACGTTCGCGCGCGCGGCGAGCGAACGGACCGTCTCGACGAGCCACCGCTCGGCCTCGCCCTCGGTTCCGTCAATCGTCCGCGCTCCCACGGACCATTTTGCCATCGGCTTGGAGAGCAGCAGCGAAATGAACCCTCCCGCCATGCCCCAGACGAGCGAGAAGAGCGCGACCGCCTTCAGGTCTAGCCCACCCGACGTCGCAAACGCCGCATTCGGGTCGATTCCCAGAAGCGCGCACACAATATGAAACGCCACCATCAGCGCGATCATGACGGCGAAGTTCAGGACAAGGAACAGGAAAATTCTCTTCATGGCCCATCAAGCCTTTCGCTCAAATCTTTAGTCGTTTTCTGCAAGTCTGCAAGTCTCAAGTCGATTGTCCTTTTGGGGCAACGCTCTTGTTGCGGAGACCGTGCAAGAGATTACCACATCTTGCCCCTCTGCGTCCATTGGAAACGTTCTCCCCCTACGCATCCCGTTCATCCGACCCAAGACCGCTAGAGCCAACACCCCCACTGGTAGCCCGTCAGCTCATGCGTGTCCAGATCGAGCACGAGGATGAGACGCCATTCTCCGCCATACGAACTGCCGTCAAACGCATGGCTTTTCGTCAGCGAGATAAAGCGCCTTGGCAAGGGCCTCTCCCCGAAGACAAGCCGATGCTGCGTCTCGGGATCTTTTGACCGGCGTTCCTCCCAGCGACGATACGCGGCGCTTCCGCCGGACGCGCTCTCGGACAAGGCATATTCCAGCATCGTAAACGCATTCGTCGCAAGTGGATAGGCGTGGCCCTGCGCAAATCGGATCATGTCCGCCTCCTTGCAGCGACAGGTCAGGCGTTCCGTACACGTGCCATACGTCGCCTGGCTGTAATAGCGGATGTCCGTCGCCTCAGGCGGAAGCCATTTGGCGAACGACGCGGCTCGTCGCGGTCCGCCGGCCATCTCGCCCTGCGTCGCATACGAACAGTCGATGGTCCGGCAAGCGTAAGCCATAAAGCCACCGAAGCCAACCGTCGAAGCCACAACCGTCAACGCCAGCGCGCCAACGGCGCTGCCGCAAGCATAAGCCCCCCAGAACGCGCCTCTCAGCCACCGGTTCCTCGGCGCCTTCACCCGCCATCCCGGCCAGCGGACGATCATGACGCATATCGCCACGAGCGGAATCAGCGCAAGCACGGCCAACGGCGCCGCCTTTTCCGGAAAGGCCATGAAGCAAAAGCCGCCGATCCAACCCGAGCAGAGGCAAACCGGAAAGGCGGCCGCGGCCGGCACGATGCGAAGTGCCCAGGTCAACACACCGACATTGCGCCGTCGGCACCACGCCAAGGCACTCACCGCCAACGGCAACAGCAACATTGGAACAAAGACCATTTCGATTCCCAGGCCGAAGTTCATAATGGCGGAGGGGAAGGAGCCGTTAACGACATTCCGCCTCAGCGATCGCAGTCCCTGCACGGCGCTTCGGCGGACGCCGCGTGCGTGCGGACGCGGATGTACAGCGGCGCGTGGGGCGGAAGCTCGACGTCATACGCGCCCTTGAACGCGCCCAGGCCGCGCCGCCGCCACACGTCGCGGACCGTCACCTCGTCCGCAAGGCCCAGACGCCTGAAGTCCACCTTCACGCGGCGCCTGAACGGGCGGAGGTTGACCACGCACACCGCCTTCGAGCCGTCGCGGAGTTCCTTGACGAAGGCCCATTCGTCATCCGCGTCGACCACGAGCCGGGCGGGCGGATGCGCCACGTCCTGGTTGATGTCGATGACCTCCGGGTTGACGAGGAGGCGCGTCGTGAACGCATCGAGGGCGTTCATGCGGCATCCCAGGATGAGCGGCGCGTTGAGGATCGACCACATCGAGACATGCGCGTACTGCTCATTCGGCGTCAGCAGCGTATCGTGCTCGCCCAGGACGCCCGTGTGGAGGCGGCCCACCACCAGCATGTCGGGATCGGCCCAGTAGCCGGGACGCGAGGACTGGCAGCGCGCGGCCGTCGAGCGCGCGGCATTGAGGACGCAGCCCCAGCCGTCCTTCAGGTCCCCCCATGTGCGGTACAGGTTCGCGCCGTTCTCCTCGCCCAGGCGCGCGCCCCCGCCGCTGAAGGAGTAGACCATGTCGCGCGGCTGCTGAAGCAGTTCGCGGTAGAGGATCCGGAAGGGCTTGATGCGGTCCTCGTCCGTCGGCGCACGGCCGGCCAGCTCCTTCTGGAAGATCTCGGTGTAGGAGCACCAGTCGTACTTGACGTAGTCGACGCCCCACGCGCTCCACGTGGCCGCATCCTGCGCCTCATGCCCGTAGCTGCCCTCGTAGCGCGCGCACGTCCGGGGCCCGGGCGAGGAGTAGATGCCGAACTTGAGGCCGAGGGCGTGCAGATGGTCCGCCAGCGCCTTCATGTCGGGGAAATGGCCGTTCGGACGGATCGTTCCGTCGTCGTTGCGCGTCTTCCCCCTGCGCTTGGGATCGTTCCGCGCGCTTTCGGCCGAGACGTGCGCGCCGTACTGCCAGCCGTCGTCGAGATTGACATACGTCCAACCCGTGTCGGCCAGGCCCTTCTCGACGAACGCCCGCGCCGTGTCGCGCACGATCCCGTCCGTGATTTCGCACCGCCAGGCGTTCCACGCGCTCCATCCCATCGGCGGCGTCAGGCACAGCTTGTCGCCGACGGAAATGACGAGCGTGCGCCGGGCCTGTCCATACGCATTCTTCGCCACGAACGGAATCCGGTAGTCGCCCCGCGCCTCCAGTGTACCCGTCAGGAGGCGGCGCTGCGCGTCGAAGGCAAGCCCCTTCGGCAGGGGGCCGTCGACGGAAAGCGCCATCGGACCCGCGCCGACGACGGCGATGCGGTGGAGAATGGGGCTGCGCGGCCGCACGCCGTACTGCCACGCGCCGGTGAAGTGCGGCGCGGGCGCCGCGTCGGGCGTCAGGATGCCGAACTGCGGCGTCTCGGTGCCTGAGACGTCTTCCTGCACCCGTGCGTCCGGCGCCCCCGCGAATCGGACGTCCTGCCAAAGGGCCAGTAGCTGCGGCGTGCCCAGCCAATAGCCGCCATCCACGCTCTCAAGGACGATCAGCCTCGCCCCCGCGACGTCCGCCTCGATCGCCCGCGTGCCGTCGCCCGGCTTGACGAGCCCCGTGTCGGCGACGAGGCGGCCGTCTGCGTAGACGCGAAAGCCCATGAGCGTCTCCCTCAGATGCGCGCCCTCGTACTTGCGCTTGAGCGTGTAGATGGCGGGGTCGAATCCAACGGTCGCCGAGAACCGCGTGACCGCGCCGTCCGTGCGGAAGAAGCGCGCCGCCGGCGCCTGCATCCTCAGAGTCGTCCCCTCAACCGTCGCGGCGCCCAGCGCCAGCGCGAGCAGCGCGCCCGCCCCCACAGCCATGAAACGCACCATGCTGCCATCCTTCCTCGTCTAGTTCTCGTTCGAGTGGAGGCCGCCCGCGCCGGCCTTGAAGACGATGTTGCCGTGATCCGTGCCCGGCACGAGGCAGGCGCAGTTCCAGATGCACCCTCCGCAGTGGACGCACTTCTCGCGGTCGAACTTCGGCACGCCGCCCGGCTCGTCGGAGGGCATGAGCGCCTGGGCCGAGCAGATCTCGATGCAGGTGTGCTTCGTGCAGGACTGGCAGAGCGCGGGATCCTCGAAGGTGACGTGGTCCGCGAAGCCGGGGGCGGCCTGGACCTTGCCGCCGAGCAGCAGCGCGTCCTGGTGCTGCATCAGCAATTCGCCGTCGTAGGGGATCGCCGGCCAGCCGCAGGCGTCCATCACCGCGTCGTGGAGCGGCTTGCGCGCCTTCTCGGCGGCCTCCACGCCCGCGCGGAGCTTCACGCGGTCGCAGCGGCGGCCCTTCAGGGCCGTTTCGAGGTCGGGGATGCGCGCCGCCGGCGGGACGGACCTGAAGGGGAGCGCAAGGCCGAGCATCCCGCGCAGCCCCTCGCCGAGCATGCCCCAGAAGAAGCCCTTGTTGAAGCCGTTGCGCGCGCCCGTCGCCTTCTTCAGGCGGCGGTCGAGGGCGGAGGCGCGGCGGTCGGCGACGTAGGTCGCCTCCAGGTTCGCCCGCGTGAAGTCCTTCCCCTCCTTGAGCAGCTTCAGGACGGCGTGCGCGAGCTGCACGCCGCTCTCCCACGCCTCGTCGACGCCGGCGTTCGCGAGGACATCCGTCGTCCCCGACCCCTCGCCGATGCGGGCGTAGCCGTCGCCGCAGAGGAAGGGCTCGCCCTCCTGTCCGCTTTCCTGCAGCGACTTCGCGCCCCAGCTGAGGAGCTTGCCGCCCTTGATTTGACGCCAGATGTAGGGGTGCTGCATCCAGTGCTGGAGGTAGCGGTAGGTTGTCCGAACGGGCGTATCCTGCCACGGCGCGACGAAGATGCCGAGCGAGGCCGTGCGGTTCGGATAGACGTAGAGGAAGCCGAAAATCTCCGGCTCGGGGAAGCCGAGCGTGTGGATGACCGTGCCGGGCTTCAGCTCGCACGTCTCCGGCAGCTGCACGACGGCCTTCATCCCGACGCCCCAGTCGTAGCGGTGATGCCCCTTCGGAAGCCCGAACTTCGCGTCGAGCGCGCGCCCGACGGCGCCCACGGGGCCGTCCGACACGACGGTCAGCGCGGCCTTGACGTCCATGCCCGGCATGAACGCGCCCTCCATCGGCGTCCCGTCCTTCTCCACGCCCTGGTCCGCAAGGCGCACACCCACCACGGCGTCGCCCGCGAAGAGCGGTTCGGCGACGGGCGTGCCCGGCATGACCATGAGGCCCGCCTCCATCACCTTCTGGGAGGCCCACGTCATGAAGGATCCCATCGACAGCACGAGGCCGCCGCGCTTGTCCATGAAGGGCGGCGTGAACGGCAGTTCGCGCGCGTGCCATTTCCCGCCGCGCATGAAGAGGCCGCCCAACTTGAAACCGAAATCGCAGAGGCGCGTGAGGGGCGTACGCTTCGACGCGCCCAGATGGTCGAAGAGGTAGGCCGTCTGCTCCTCGCCGACGGCGGCGCAGTTCGGGATCTCCTGCGTCAGGTCGACGCCGGGGAAGGAGCGGCGGATCGCGGCGGCCTTCGTGACGATGCCGGAGACGCCGAAGCCGGGGTCGTCGGCGCGCTCGTAGCACATGACCTGGAGGGGACAGCCCGGCATCACCTTCGACTCGTAGAGCGGCGTGCCGTCCTCCTTCGTCTGCGCGAGCGCGGGGCCGAGCGTCGTGAGGAACCCGGCGGCGGCGGGACCAAACCCCGTCACCACGATATCCGCCTGCATCTCCTGTCTCTCCGTCATGAAATCCGTCCCTTCTCCAATCTGAGCGTGCGGTCGCACCGCGCGGCCGCGTCCTGCGAATGCGTGACCATCACGCACGCAAACGGCGCGTCGTTGACCTCGAAAAGCAGCTTGAGGATCTCGGCGCCCGTGAGCGCGTCGAGGTTGCCCGTCGGCTCATCCGCGAAGACGATCTCGGGACGGCACATCAGCGCCCGCGCGAGCGCGACGCGCTGCTGCTCGCCGCCCGAGAGTTCGGCGGGCAGATGGCCGAGGCGGTGCGAAAGGCCCACCCGCTCCAGCAGCGCGCAGGCCCGTGTCCGCGCGCCCGCACGCGGCACGCGCCCCGTCATCGTCGGCAGCATCACGTTCTCCACGACGTCAAGCTCGGGCATGAGGTGGAACCCCTGGAAGACGAACCCCATGCGCGTCGCCCGCAGCCGCGTGCGGCGGCGCACGGCGCCGAACCCGGCGAAGAGCGAGACCCCGCCGAGCTGCCCGCCGCCCGCCGTCGGGACGTCGAGTCCGCCCAGCAGGTTGAGGAGCGTCGACTTGCCCGCGCCCGAGCGCCCGACGACCGCCACGTGTTCGCCCGCCTCCACCGCAAAGGAGACCCCATCCAGCACCCGGATGGGCTTCTGCCCCGGCAGGCGGTATTCCTTCACGAGGTTCTGGACATTCAGCAGCATGCGGCCTCCCTCACGAAACAAACCTCACGACCCCAACGCCTCGACGGGGTTCTTCGACGCCGCCAGGAACGCGGGGACAAGGGCCGCGAGCAGACCGAAGACATAGACGATCACGACGACCCACACGACGTCCGACGCGACGAGGCGGTAGGGAATCGCATCGAGTCCGTAGACCGCCTTCGGAAAGACCTGCACGCCGAAGTGCGCGAGTTGGTCCACGATGTTCTGCAGGTTCCGCAGGATCGCGTACGCAAGCCCGAGCCCGACCAGGACCCCGGCCGTCACCTGCACGAGGCCGTGGACCACGAACGCGCCCATGATCTTCCCGCGCGGGAAGCCGAGTGCCTTGAGGAGGCCGATCTCCGGCGTCTTCTGCACGGTCAGGACGAGGAGCGTGTTCATCACGCAGAAGAGCGCGACGACCGTCACGAGCATGAGGAGGAGCGCGGTCATGTTCTTCTCGACGGCGAGCGCGTTGAAGAGTTCGCGGTCCGCCTCGCGCCACGTGACGACGCGGCACGACGGCGCGCGCGCGCGGATCTGTCCGCAGAGGGCGTCGAAGACGGGCGCGTTCCCCGGGGCCGCCGTCTTCACGTGGATCGCGAAGACGCCGTGTTCCAGTCCCATCAGGTCCCGCGCGTTCGCGAGTGAGCAGACACAGAAGCCCGCGTCGTAGTCGCGCTGGCCGGAGGAGAAGATACCCGTCACGCGCCACTTGAGCGGCAGGAAGATCTCGTCGCGCGCGGCGAGCGTCTTCGGCGAGTAGACCGTCACGTCGTCGCCCACCCACACGCCGAGCGAACGGGCGAGGTCGACGCCGAGGATGATCGAATCACCCTCCAGGTCGTAGACGCCGGCACGCGGCGCGCCGATCCTGTAGGCGTCGCGGAAGCGGTCGGGGTCGACGCCCAGCACGATCGGGGCCGAGACGCGCCCCCGGAAGGAGAGCATGATGCGCGTGTCGATCTCGGGCGAGACGGACACGACGCCGGGGAGCGCGGCAAGGTCCCGCGCAAGCCGGTCCTCATCCTGGACGACCTGCCCCCCGCCGTAGGGCGTAAGCGAGACGTGGGGCTTGAAGTCGAGGATCTTCTCCTCCCAGAGGTCGCCGAAGCCCGTCATGACCGCGCGCACGATGATGACGACGGCGACACCGAGGAGGACGCCCAAAACCGAAACGCACGTGATCACGGAGGTCACGCTGCGCTTCGGCTTGAGGTACTTGAGGGCGAGGAAGAGGCTAAAGGGCATGATGTCCCGGCACGGTGCGCGGTCAGATGTCGATCGTGACGCTGATCTCGCCGCCCTTGTCCTTCGAGAGCGTTTCGACGTCGGCCTCGACCTCCGTCGCCTTGAGCGAGGTCGTGGGCAGATAGCGGTAGTACACCATCAGCTGCAGGGCCGCGAGGCAGGTGCCCATCACGTCGTAGTTGTAGTGGTCCTTGTTCTCCCAGCGGCCGATCGGACGGTCCTTGCCCGCCGGGTCCTTGACCGTGATCGGCTGGCCCGATTTGTCCGTGACCGTGATGACCGCCTTCGTGTAGAGGGCCTTCATCTCGGCGTTCCACTTCTTCCAGAGCGTGAAGTTCGCCGGCGTCGCGTCCTTGCACATGCCCGCCTGGTACTTGCACTGCGCCGCATAGTAGCAGTAGTACTGCGCGTTCTCCGGCTTGCCCGGTGCATAGGAGTAGACCTTGTCGAGCGACGGCTGCCAGTCGCGCATCACATTGAGGGCGTTCGCGACCTCCTTCTCCTTGGCGTAGCCGAGAAGCTGCATCGCAAGGCAGCCGACGCCCGCAAGACCGCCCGTGCCGCCCTTGTGGTTGGTGGTCGCGCGGTAGACGAAGCCGGCCTTCTCGGAGTAGTTGCGCTTCTTGAGGCAGTTGACCGCCTTCTTGATGCACTCCTCCATGCCGGGCAGATGGATGCCCGCCATCTTGCCGGCCTTGATGGCCTGCATGGCCCAGCCGCCGAATGAAATGTCGTCCGGGCCGTCCTTCGTGACGCGCGCCATGTTGTAGTTCCAGCCGCCCGTCGCGGTCTGGCCGCTGATGATGCGCCCGAGCGTCTTCTCGGCGGCCTCGCGGGCGTTCGGGTTCTTCGTCATGCCGTATGCCTCACAGAGGGCGTAGGTACCGATCAGGAAGCCGTACTCCGACCCGCCCGCACCGGACATCCGAATGTAGGGCGTGTTGCCGTTCGGGTCCTTCGCCGGCTTCCCGGACTTGTCCTTGACGACGTAGACGCTGTTGATCAGGTAGTCGAGGGCCTTCTGGACGGTGGGGCCGAACTCCTTCGAGGCGGGCGTCTCGCCGTGGGCGAGGTAGGTCAGAATCGCGAAGCCCGCGCCGGCCGCCTTGTCCATGCCTTTCTTCAGGCCGAACTCGGGCTTCGTGCCCCAGGAGCCGTCCGGCGCCTGCGTCGCCTTCAGCCAGCGGAGCGCCTTCATGACGGCGGCCTCGGTGGCGGCGTCGCCATAGGACGCGCCGCCGCGCGTGAAGGTGCCGCGCACGCCCGCGCCGCGCGAGGTGCCCATCACCGACTTCATCGTGACCGGGCTCTTGATGCTGAGCATCGCGTCGACGGAGGCCACCTTCACGGACTGCGGTTCGGCCGTGGGGGCGGGGGCCGCCTCCGACGCCATCTCGGTGGGGTTCATCGACGGCGCATCGACCGTGATCTCGATGTTGTCCATCTCGGGCGGCGGCTCCGTCTCCTGCGGCGTCTCAATCTCCTCCAGCGCATCGTCCTGCTGGTCGGCCTGCACGATCTCGACCTTGAGTTCCCGCTTCCCGGAACCGGAAACCGCCGTCACCACGAACAGCGTCGCGACGACCAGAATCGGCAGCAGGATCGCCAGCAGGGGCGCGGTCTGGCGCTGCAGCTCGACGATGGCCTCCTTGTACTCCGGCGAGTTGCGCGGACGCCCCAGGCCGACAAACATCTTGATGAGACGCCGGAAGTAGCCGTCGTCCTCGAACTTGGCCATCTCCTCCTTAAGCTGCTCCTTGATCTCTTCCTCGTCGATCGTTTCCATCGCGAACGATCCTCCTTCCACGGGTTACATGCTGAAAATCGACAGATTGTACATGCCGTACTTGTTGCAGGTGTCAAGCGCGTCCACCAGGAACTTGTGCGGCGAATCCATCGTGCAGCGCACGATCACCGTCGACTTCTTGGAGACGGCGGCGAGCTGCTTGATGTTGCGGTCGAGTTCCTTGAGCGAAACACCGCGGCTGTTGAACACGAAGCCGCCGGGGCCGATGTCGATCTTGATCTGGGTATCGTTCTCCTCGCTTGACGCCGCCGACGTGTTCGGG
>ERZ1034928.1146-NODE-1146-length-10252-cov-10.853682_pt1 | contig 10252 bp, 17 predicted proteins | sample MGYA00520627_ERZ1034928 | MGnify/ENA primary metagenome ERZ1034928 (study PRJEB33766, sample SAMN09781755) | gut metagenome | biome: gut microbiome | host: Homo sapiens | place: Madagascar | study: EMG produced TPA metagenomics assembly of the PRJNA485056 data... | reverse complement strand
ATATTAAAATATACAATAAAACTTAGATTTTATTTAATAAAAGTTATCTCGGTCTTGTCTCTAAAAAGAGGTTTTAACCGATTTAGGTTGATACTATAGTATATGTTACCATATACTCAGGCACAAATTTTACCTGCTAATTGCGCACTTGTGTTAGCTCTTGCTAACGCTGTTGCTAAATCACCGGCCGAAATCGCGGCACTCATGTCCACAGCTACGAGTTTGTCTACTACTGAACTAACTTCATTAACCTGAAGCTTCCAGCCCTTAAGCATACTAATCAAATATTCCGTTGCTTCGGCAGAATTTATCATGCCAAGCGTACTAAGTTGCATTGAATTTTCAACAAGGGTTGCTGCATCTTGTCCCTCATAACCAGCTCTTAGCCAATCATTTGCAGCCTAAGATACTTCAAGTGTACTTTTACCCACTTTAGCTGCAAGGTCATTAAAATCAAGCATCATATTTTTGATGTTACTGTAACTTAATCCACTTGCAATTTGCAAATCAACCATAGAAGCATTAAGTTGTTCAGCGTAGTTAATCAACTGACTATAAGCCATTCTAATCTTACCAATGACCGCATAAGCCATTGAATAATCCGTTAAGTTACGGAAAGAAGCTTTGAAACCTTGAGCAATTTGCTGGACTAATCCAACACTTTGTTTTTGAAGAACATTATTTTTCTCAAGTTGAATCCCATGATTAGCATCTAAAACAGCAATCTCTTTCTTAAGCTTAACTAATTGTTCCTCAGAAAGCTATTGTCCATTAAGAGTACCTTTTTCTAAATCCAACGTTGGAGATTCAGCTTGCATTTGAGCTAAAAGACGTTTACGCATATTAACAACACTTCGAGCATTATCTGCGGATTCTCCCTTTAACCCTGTACCAGCCAAACGCTTTTCACCAGCATCAATTTGTTCTTGAATCTTAAGAATTTGTTTGTACTGATTTAAATAAGAAGTAATAGACTTATCAATCCTCTTAGTTGAAGAGCCTTTAGTTTGATAAGTATTTTTAGCATCGACATTTGCTTTTAACTCTCTTAGTTGAGCTTCAGCATAATTATCAATTTGTTGAACTTGTCGTGCCATTTGAATTGGAAGAGCGTCACTTCCAACACCCTACACCAACTCTCTAATTCCACTTTCTTCTTTTCTTTTTCCTGCGGCTTCATAAGCTACTTGAGCTTGTACTAATTTACTTTCTTCAGCCGCTTTTTGTGTTTCCAAAAGTGCTAATTGTTCTTTATTTAAACCATTCTCATTGCTCTGAAGATTATTAATTTCTTCTTGAATTTGCTTTATCTTTTGCTGAGATTCATAAATTTGCCCTAAAGCTTTAACAATATTTTTTGTTGCCGCTTCATATTCACGAATACCCTTTCTCCAATCAAGATTTTCTTCGGCAGGTTTATTATCAACAGATTCCAATACCTCATCTGCGCTCATACCTACTCCAAAACCTCTATTAGAAGGACTTCTAATCCAAGACATATCTCCATTAGAAGAAACTTGAGTTGTAGCTTCTCCCACAATTCGTCCACTCTTTAACTGACGATTTAATTTTTCTGCTATTTCTTCTTTTGTGTAATGAGGACGGTCTCCCTTAGCTACAGAATAAGCATCTGCTATTGCTGAATAAAATTCCTCTAATGACATCATCTAATATTCAATTAAATTAGTAACGCCATCATTTATATCAGCAATATATAATTTTACAGCATCATCAGTTAAATCTACTTCACCAATTAAATCTTTATAATCAGCCTCATTTGCTTTAGTCGCTAAATATTGAGCTGTTAATTGTAAAGCCTCATAACCAGAAACATGACCTGTTTTATTATCAACAAATGCACCCCCCTGTTGACCACCAACTCCCCAAGAATAAAGTTGGTCAGGAGTTACACCGATTTTATATTGTCCTTTAGGTCCATTTACTTGAAAACCTAAACGTTGTTCAGAAAAAGCGGTAGGAGTTAATCCAGACTTTTTCATTGCAGACATATAAGATTCAACACTTTGCTCTAAAGCAAGGAAATCTTCTCCCAATCCATATTTCTGCAATTCTTTTAGAGCATTTTCTCTTTCTTTTTGATAACTTTGAAAAGCGGATAAATCTTTTTGTTGTAATTCTTCTAATGAAGTCGCTCCCGCTTTCACCATTTTATCAATAGTAGAATGGAAAACATCTCCTTTTATGCCTTGTCCTATGACGCCTTTTGACATGAAATCAAAATCTTTTTGAGACATTCCCATATCTGCGGCGGTCACAGAACCATGAGCATTAGCATATTCTTTAATACGATTTAAATCTTCACCAAAAGCAGGATTTTTCCCTCTTAATAATAAATCGCGCAATTGAGTAATAGAATAAAATTTTTCTCCGTTTGAACTATATTGATGCTTTGTATCATCAAATTTCAAATCATCTATTTTTCCAAAACTTATTTCATCAGGATAATTCTACTGGACAGCTTCGCTTACATCTTCTTCAGCTTTTGTTGCCGCTTCACGTTCTTTATTTAAAGCTTGTTGTAAATCTCCTGATACAACTATTTTAGCCTTTTCTGCTTCAGCCGCATTTTTTATTGCTTCACTATGCTCCTCAATGGCTTTAGTGTCAGACAATTCTTCTTTTTCTTTCTAAATGGCTTCTGTAGTTTCTTCTACTTGCGCCTACAAAGAAGAAGATTCTAATAATGCTTCATAATCAGGCTCATATGAAACATCATCAATTGTAGGTGTCTAAGTTTTCTCAGCAGTTTTAACTTTAGGCTCTTCTTTTATTTGAGAAACATCAGGGGTAATATCTTCAAAGTCTGCCTCAACAACTTCGTTCGGATTAAACAAAGGTTTTGTTGCAAGATAATCTAAAATTTTATTTTTATCAGTTTTAAAAACTTTAGCATAATCTGCCCCCAAATCAGTTTTAACCCTCTTAGTTATTGCCGCTTTCATTCCTTTAGAATCTGCTGACAGATATTCTTCAACATAGGGAACAAGCGCATCGTAATAAAGTCTTTTATTAACTTCTCCTAACGCAGAATTTAATTCATTTTCAAGATTTAAAGTATAAGGAGTATATTTATTATTTAAGAGTTCTACAATTTTTTGCTCCATTGCTTCTCTTGTTGTATACTTAGCTTCTGCGCCTTGTCCAAACACCTAAAAATCATGTAAATTAAATCCAGCCCAATCTCCCCGAATATCCTCAAAGTCTTGATAAGTAAAAGTCTGTTGGTCTGGCAAATCATCCAATAAAGCGCGAATTCTGCTGGCAAAAGCTGTATTTTCTGCCATCATATCTTCCTGCTCTTTTGCATCTTCTAATGCGTTCTAATTATATTTAACCACAAAAGTTTCCATATCTGAAAACTCTTGCTTAATCTCCTTTACTCTTTCCAAAGGAGTAAAATCAGACATAGCCTCTTGTTTTAAATTGCTAATATTATGTAAATAATCTTCTTCACTTATATCATAATCTTTTTTTATTGACTTATTGGAAAGACGAGAAAAACCACCTTCTTTTAAAATATTTTTTCCTGCTTGTTTTTCCTCATCTGTTAAATCTTCAAATACAGCTTTTAAAGACTCAAGCAATGTCTCATATAATTCCGTTATTTCATCTGAAGCTTTCCCTTTTGTTAATTCTTCATGAGATATGCCCTCTCTTAAATTATTTGCTCTTTCAACAAGATTTTGTAGCCATTCTAAATTTGTTTTTTCAATATTTTCTCCGTCATAGCCTTTCGCGGGGAAATAAGGCATACTCCCCATAACAGAAAGAGGAATAGAAGATACGGGGAAAGCTCCACCAGCAAAAATACCTTCTTTTGACAAAAAAGAACGTTTAGCATCAGAACTATATTTCTAAGTCCGACTTACTAAATTACCCTCTTTATCATACCAAGTAGCAATATGTTCATTTAATTGATTATAAAAAACTCTTGCTACATCATTAGAAGCTACACTGCCCTCAACATCATAAGACCGTAGTAAAGCACTTAAATCAGAAATTTTAAAATCAAGAGCTTTCTTTACCTTTTGAGACATTTTATTGCTGTTTTCTTCTCTATACTGAATAAGTTTTTCCCATAAGGTATTTAAATAAGAAACTAATTTTTCTTGAACTTCTGTTCCTTTAAGGGGGTCTTCTATACCAGAATCAAAGCTAAAGAATTTAGAAAGTTCTTTATCATTTGAAACAAAATCATAAAGTTGTTGCATTTCTTTTAAAATGCCTTTATTTTCACCAGACAAACGATTTTCGTACCGAGGGATTGATTTTGCAACTTCTCCCTCTGTTAAAAAGCGAACAAGATTTCTAACAGAAGCAATTTTCCCCTCTTGGCCATATTTGGCTGCATCAGGGATTATTTTTCCACCACTTCTAATTTCTCGTGCTCTTTCTGCAATAGATTTATTTTTTATCTGGTCTTTCGCAAATTCTTGTTCATAACGTCTAAGTAATTGAGCTTCATATTCTTCATCTAAATAAACTTGTCCTGTTGCATAATATCCCCTTGCTATTTTTTCAAGCTCTTTATCTTGTGCTTCTGAAGTAGCTTTTCTCTACCCAGAAGTAAAATCACCAGCCTGATAAAACAAATTGCCCGTTAAAAATTTTTGTGCTCCACGACTAAGAGGGGCAGCAACACCACCAATATTAACTTTTTCTCTTTTAGCTGCCCCAAATACTGCGCGTTGAAATTTTTGCATAGTATAGGACAATTCAGTAAGAAGTTCCTCTTCATCACTATTTTCTCCTGTTGGTTTAAAAACTAAACTATCAGGATTTTCAAAATTTTTAAAAAGTCTCTCAATAACTTTTCTAACACTTTCAGTTTTATTTAACCGAGGTCTATTTTCAGAATACATTTTCATTAAAGTTGATGCACTGATTAATTCATCCCCTTTAAAATAAGCATTTTGCTTAGAACGTGCATATGGATTACGTTGACCAGCAAAAAGTTTTGAAGACACATATGGATGCGTCCCATATTTTCCTGTTTGTTCTCCAAATTCAACAGGCGCGTCAGTGTAATTACGAATTCTTTTTAAATCAGCTTCCGCTTTCTTTTTTTGCTGTTCAATCTTTCGTAATTGTTCTTGAATCTCCTTATTTTGTTGATAGCTTTTTTCTAATTGGTCTGCCATTGCTTTAAGCTGGTCAGCTTGAGCGGAATCAGCTTTTTTAGCAACTTCTCGAAGCTAAGAAACTCTCCCAATTAAATTTTCAGTTTGATTATCTAAACGTGCTATTTGTTGCTCAAGTTCCTTAGCATTACTATCATAATCAATTTCTACTTTAACAGTCTTTTTTTCATCTGCCATTATATATTAACCTCCAATCACAATTTCAACCGATATTTCTTTTGAATGTTCGGCTTGATTTGAGTAGTAAATTCAGTATTAAATCTTGCAAACGCTTTGTAACGCGCCATTTTATAAACTTCTGCGACACTTACTGCCCCTGTTATTCTTTTCATTGTATTAACAGGAACAAATTGTAATGAACTTGCTGGTATTTTATCTTGTTTGTGCAAATCATCTAAGGCATCTTGCACTAAACTTGCCTCTTGTTCATCTTCATCTTTTTCACTATCTTCCCAATATTTAGGGTCGTCTTGCCAGAAGTTTTCAATATATCCCGCAATATATTCTTCGGGAGGTCTTTGTCCTTTAAAACTTGCTTGACTCTTAGCATTTAAATTGTTATTATCTAACCCATCTAAAACACCTTGAGTAAACAAAAACTTTCTTTCATCATAGGAAAAATCAGGACGCAAATCATTTCCTTGATAATATTGAATTGATGAAATTAATGCTGACACATCATAATTATTGCCATAATATTCATCAAAAACTTCGATAAAAGTTGAATTTACGATAGTAACAAATTTACCAAATATATCGTTTTTTATTGATGGTAAATTTGCAACTGTTTTTGATTTTGCTTGTACTTCAACATTCTTAAATTCTTTCTAAATTTTTGCCTTTATAGCAGCTTCCAGTTGAGTAATATCAATAAAGTTATTCATTCGTTCTGTCCTTTCCTATAATGAAAATGAAAATGAGACCAATTAAAATCGGCCTCATTCTCATTAGAGGATATACCCTCTTTCTATTAAGAGGTATTATAACACCGTAAACACGGGTTCAATCTAATAATATAATTTTACTCTTTTACCTTCTTAGGTCTACCAGCCTTCTTCTTTGGCTTAACTTCTTCTACTGGTTCTACAGCTTTCTCTTCTTTTTCGCCAGACATCTTCTTACCAGCTTCAATAATAGCTTCATTCTTTGCATAATCTACAACCTTACGAGCATTATCATCTGTAGCCACAAAGAGTTCCTTGAGCTTTTCAAGAGCTTCTTTCTCTTCATAGAATTTCTTAAGCAACTCTTCATTTGCTTTGGTAGCCTTTTTGATTTCTTCGTAATCAACGCTTTCCATAAGCTCAGTAAGCTCTTTCATATGATAGATATTCAAAGAAGAATCAAGCATCTCAACAAGCTTCTTATAATCATCTCCACAAAACTGTAGAATATATTTAGACAAAATAGGATAAAGCAAGTCATAAGTAGCATAAGTCTTCAAATCTTGATTCTCACAGTTAATGCCACAATATGCAGTTAATAGAACATCAAAGAATAAGTTCTTTTCCTTTGCTATTACTGCTGTTTCAGCCATATCATCAGACTCACTATTCATCTTAAAAATAGTCATTGCAATAAGACGATACTTTTCTTTCATTGGAATATATTCACGAATCGTCATTTGATTACCTAACTCATTAAGGTCTTCTACCGCAGCTTTACCTCTAACAAATTTAGTAACAACATTTACATAATAAGATAGTGTCTGTTTAATATCTACACCATCAATAGTTTCAGGAAGAGGTTTCATGTCTTCAAGATAACTTTCATCAATCTTGGGAATATCTGTTCCCAAAGTTTTCTTATCTTCCATTATTTTATCTCCTTTTAATCCTTTTATGAATATTTATTCAAATTTTATTCGTCATAAAGTAATACCAAACAAATCCTCTATATCCTTGTCTTCATTGTTTTGGGCGTAAGATAGGGTAGTTTGGCTACTTGAGTGGTGAACCAATGTTTTAATTTTTTCCAAAGGTACTGCCCGAAGATTCATTTCTTTGCATAAATAATGACTGCCATCAAGCATATTGTTCACATAGCAATGTCTCCATGAGTGTGGGCTGAGCCGAGTGTAATCTTTTCCTGTAAGCTCTGTAAGTTCTTCTCCCCATTTTTTAATCCATTCATAAATATTCCCTGCTGTAGCAGGTCTATTTTCACTATTTACAAACAGCATCTCATTATCATCAGTTCTGGTAGCTTCATACTTTTTAAATGCCTCTTTAGTACGAGAAAAATAAAGAACCTTAAACTTTTTACCACGCTTACCTACTACTACAGTATCAGTAGAATTTTTATCGTCTACAATATCAGTTCTCTTTACTTGCAAAATCTCATTGCGCCTTACACCAGAATCATATAAAATGGCTAACAAAGTTGCTTCTTTATAACGTTCTTCCTTCATTAGCTTATCATAAAGCATTTCAATTTCTTCATCTGGAATAAAAGTAATTTCCCTAACAGCATCTTTAGGAACGCCTTTTATTTTTTCACTGGCATTACGGTCGTAATCTTCATACAAATCTTCATCTTCCATTGCCATGTCCAACATCATATGAACAGCACTCAAAATTCTATTGCAACGGGCCGCACTCATATTCCATTCATCTTGACAATAAATCATAAATCTACGGTAATCTCTTTTAGTTAATTTTAAAAAAGATTCATTATTGCAATTTTCTAAAACCCAAATAGCTACACGACGTAAATCTGCGAAATACTATTTCTAAGTCCCCTCAGACCTACGTTTAGCTTTACATTCTGTAATAAAATCATCAATCAAATCTTTGTTTTCTTGATTAACGTTATCCCACTTTTCAGGGGAAAAGGTTTTATTGTATACCTACTTTCCCATTTTATCTCCCTTTCTTTTTAAATATAAGAAAATTTACACCTTATTCTTTCTCCATTTATATTAACAGCCATAGTTTTACTATGTCCCTCTAAATTCCACTTCAAAGTCCATTCTTTTACTTTTAATTCTTTAACAGCATCATTAACACTTTCATAAACAATTCCTGTTGTTTCACAAAGAACTTTTTTTAATGGCGCACATTTCTTTAAATTAGTATTTTTATTTTCATCAACATAACGCCAATGATACCCCTTCCCATTTTCATCTTTCCCACTTGTTTCTATTCTTCCACATAAAACAGCCCTTATATTAGCTTCATTTCGGTTAGCAAACTTAGCCGCTTCAGTAATGCTTTTAAATACTTCTCCTGTTTCAACACAATATACTTCAATCTTTTTAGCTTCCCAACCGTTTTTTAAACTTAAAATTTTTTCAGCTTTCTCTTTTGTGTAATCTTTTTTATATAAAAAGTGAAACCGCTTTGCTGTAATATTCGGCTCTTTGTTGGAACAAACCATGTGTATAATACTTCTTTTTAATCCTAATTCTTTTGCCGCCACTGACACATTGGCATATTCTTTATTTGTTTCAAGACAAATAATAGGAATAGAATTTGGATGGTTTTTTCCCGAACGAGTTTTAAAATGCCAATCTCTTATAAAAGCATATTCTTCTGCTGATAAAAGGCAACCCCTTTGTTCTTTTCGCAAACCACTTGACATTGCCCACCAACCATATATCATGTTTTTATCATGCGGATTTTCAAGCGCTAAAATTTTATGAGCGTAATAATGCTCCTATCCCAACAAATAAATTAAATTTTCTTTTTTATTACTACCGTTCCAACTTCGTGGAATAATATGATGTTGTTCCATATAAACACATTTGTACTTTTTATTTTTCCTTGTATCTTTTATTCTCTAAATATAATCGTCATATTTCTCATCCTTTTTTGGAACAACAGGATTAATTTCCATCAATAATTTTATTTCGTTTTTCATAAATTAAAACTCCTTACATTTTAATATGCAAAAAGCCAAAAGAATAATCGTCAAGGTAAGGACTTAATGAAACGGTAGCTACTCCGCTGTCTTCTTTTGGCTTTATAAACATTATAACATTATTTATTTAAACTGTCAAGAATTTTTTCAAATCCCAATTTGGTTGCATAAGTGAATTGCGTCCTTTTTCGGATGCTTTCGATTTCAATTCCGCCATATTCAATTACATCATTCATATTGATGCTCCTCTTATCACTTTCAACCATGAATCTACTAAAATCATCAATGCTTAAGAAGAAAGTGCGCTCTTCAATCGTATCTTCATTTCTAAAATTTAATATAAATGCGCTTATTACACCTTTATATAAACCCATATTTACCAAGCTATTAATCTGGTGATAATGAATCATACCATCTGGTAACTTAGGGTCTCTCTAAAACGAAAAGTTCTTACCTTTCGTATTCTTCAACTCAAGCGTAAAAAGATAACCATTGTAATACACAATTAAATCTGCGGGTTGTTTCACAGTAAAGCGAGACCTTAAATCCTTATTCGGATTAAAACTCAAATCGCTATCAGTCAACCTCAGACAAAATATTCCATCATTTTCACACGACTATTTAAAATTATGTTCAAACTTCTTTCCTTGATTCATAATATGTTTTCTCCTCTATCTCCTTTTAAACCTTTTATACCCTTTTATACCCCAAATAATAAAGGTAAAAAAAAGAAGTGCGAATAATTTAATTATCCTCACTTCTTTTATGCGCTTCCGTTATCGAAAACTTATTTTTTTGTTTCGTTCCTGCATAAACAGGCATAAATTCCTGACTAACGAATCAGTATTTATTATTTTTTATTCAGAGAAAATAATATTTTCTCCATATTTTTTCAAATTTAAAGCGGCTTGATAATCTCTATCTATTTTATTCCCACATTTACACTCATAGACTCTATCTTTTAAAGTTAAATTTTCCTTTAATTTACCACAAACGCAACAAATTTTTGAGCTTGGAAAATATCTATCTGCGACTATTATTTCTATACCTGCCCATTTACATTTATATTCTAAAATTTTTCTAAAAGTATAAAAATATTCTCGATTTATCATTTTTTTAAGCTCTTTTCGACTTTTTCCCATATTTGTAATATCCAAATCTTCTATAACTACAAAACGTGGTTTTTGTTTTATAATTTCTGAAACAACCCAATACAAATAATTATATTT
>ERZ1034928.1142-NODE-1142-length-10269-cov-7.492266_pt1 | contig 10269 bp, 6 predicted proteins | sample MGYA00520627_ERZ1034928 | MGnify/ENA primary metagenome ERZ1034928 (study PRJEB33766, sample SAMN09781755) | gut metagenome | biome: gut microbiome | host: Homo sapiens | place: Madagascar | study: EMG produced TPA metagenomics assembly of the PRJNA485056 data... | reverse complement strand
TCGTATTGATGTGAACGGGGTTTTGCAGTACTTTTGACTCCAAAAGTACCTATAAAAAGTATTAACAACAAACAAAAATTGTAGATATTTGAGATATCAAAATTTCAAAAAATCTTCTACGAAAGATGTAACAAAATATTAAAATAATAAGTGTAAAATAGCACATTTATATATTTTCGAACGTTATTGTGGTAAAATGGGTCGGGGTCATGTGACACAAAAAACTGATTTATTTATCAGTAGCAACCCGAATTCCGCTCAAATTGTGGTTTTGCGGGCAATGCTCATTTGAAAGGAAAGTGATAAGTGGTGAAAGTATCGTTTTTAGGACAAAGAGAAGACAGAAACAATGTTGAAAAGTTAAGCAAATATACTCAAGCATTGAACCTTAACAATCAAAGAAACATTTCAAAATCTATTGATAATCTTTCAAAAGATTCATCTGACAAAAATATTGACTTCTTAATGAATGTCGCTCAATCGATACGTTACGGGCTTAATTGTGGGATTAAAGATGTAAAGCCAAATAATGATTGGATGGAACAGTTAAAAAATGCCACACAAAAGAGTCTTGCTAACAACAATTCTGAAGCAAAAAAAGCATTAGAAGCAAGATTTAACGAAGTATTTTTAAACAGCAAAGAAATTTCACCAGAAGAAAAAAATCTTCTTTCTTTGAGAGAACAATTATTAAATACAACTGGACTTCAAAATGAAATCAAAACTTCTGAAAACGATAACGTAAGAAATATTGCAAAAAATCTTGATTATTTTGTCGTTTCATCTGAAGTATCTTTGGAAGAAAAGACTCAATGTCTTGAAAAATTCAACAAATTGATGAGTCCTGAATATAAGATAAATGAACAATTGAAGGATAAAAAACCACAAGTTCTTGGAGAGCTTTTAAACGATATAGTCGTTAGAACTGCAGAACAAAAGACACCAACAATCAAACAAGTCGATCAAAGACACCATGGTATGTGTGCAGCAATTTCTATTGCAAGAAAAGCAATGGCTTATGAATACAAACCTCAATATGTTGATGTTGTTATGCAAGAGCTTAATGATTCTCCAACAATGGAAGTATATGACATTTCAAAACTCGGAACTGGTGCAAAAATCAGCGTTCCTAAAACTTACATAGACTTTGCTTATGCAGAAGACAAGGGATATAGACTTTTGGATGCATCTACTCTTCAATGGATGAATATTGCAGGAACAACAGGAAACGGCCAAGTTGAATCAACTCATTTTTCAGCATTTGATAGAAAATATTTTGACACTTTCCACGATGGACATTACAGAAGAGATTTTAAAAATCCTGAATTAGCTGGAATGCAAAACCATTTAAGAGCTTTGAGCAAGGCAGAAGATAGTGTTACAAAAACGATAAAAATGTTAGATAATCGCAAAGTTGCAGCAAAAGAACAGCATATGACAGAAAAAGCCAATGCTGAAATGGTTGCAACTTCAAACAGAGCTTTATCTGGGCACCTAAAAGAATTGATGCCACAGGCAGATGAAAACACTATTCATTCAACTGTAAATGAACTTATCAGACTTAATCAAGACAAGGATGCTCCATTCTACATTGTAGATGCGGAAGAAAGCATTACAAAAAAACAAAAAATTGCAGCTTTCATTGAAAGCAAAAACCCTGCGGTTGACAAAGATTTGTTAAAAACAAAACTTGATACAATTTTTGATTTATACAACTTGTCATCTGAAACTTTGGCATATATGAACAAAGAAATTGTTCCAAAAACGCCTGCAGCAAAAGCAAGAAAATATTATAGACCGTTGTATGAAGTTGCTGCAACATATAGAACATCAGTAGATAAGATGTTAGATATCAAAGACAATCTTAAAATTACTGCACAATCTTATGATCTTCCAGAAACCGCTTCAAAAGAAGAGGTAATGAAAAAAATGGAAGATAGTGGTGAGATTGTAAAAGAATCTATTTTAAGAGGGTTGCAAACCAAATTTAACAAAATCGACAAATACGCTGCTGTTGTAGAAAAGGCAGAAGTTAAAGGTGACAAAGTAATAGTTAAGGGTATTTATGACTTTACCGATGTTGAAGTAAACGCATTAAAAGCGGTAGAACAAAACTTAAACAGCATCAAAGATAATGTTTCTGGTACAAAACAAGTTTTAGAAAGAATTATGGAAAAACCTCTTGCAGAACTTGCTAAACAAACTGGATTTGAAACAGGAAGCTTCTGGGTTGGCAAAGAAGGAGAATCTGGACTTGGTAATCCTCAAGAGATAAGAATCTTTGAACAAATGACTGGTAAAGTTTTCACATCTCAAGAAAACATCGATGAAGCAGCAAAAACTATTAAAAACTCTGATCACTCTGGTGTAAGTGCAACAAGCGTTTATCACAATGACCATGGTTGGCATGCGATGTATGTTGCTGATGTAGCACCTGTTGAAATCAAAAATCCAAAAACAGGAAAATTTGAAACAAAAGATGCTATTATGCACGATAACACTTGGGGTTATGCAGAAAGAAAGAATGTTTGGACTGATTCAAACGGTCTATTAAGAACAGATTATGCTTGTGGTAGAGGCGGAAGCACTGGATACATCACAAATGATTTGTGGCAAAACGGAACTCTTGTTGACGACTTCAAAAACAAAATCGGAAGAGTTGGCAAGGAATCGTTCAAAATGATTAGGGGTATCATTTTGCCTTCAAAAGAATCTGAAGCAAGTGAAAAAGCTAAAGATTTAGTTGAGGACATTTTAACCCATGAAAACAGAAACAACCTAAGACTTGATTTTCTTGAAAAAAGCATTCTTGACGGAAAGCTTGATCTTCAAGAATTAAATCTAATAAAACTTAAAGCAGGTGGTTTATCAAAAATAAACACTCTAACAAAGAAAAGTGTAAACGAAACTTTGTCAAAAGTTAAAACAAAGAAAGATTGGGATGCACTTGATAATAATGATTATGCAAAATTGTTAATGGAAAGAGTAGCACTTTCTCAATCATACAGTTCTAAGGCTGTTGAATCATACTTAAAAACAAATGTTAACAGTGCAGAAGATTTATCTGCTGCAAAAACTTACATTATCAAAGAAGCTGCAAAAGATTTCATAAAAGATATCAAAAAAGCAAAAATGAGTGACTTTGATTTGAATGGATACCAAGCTGATAGAATGCAGCTTGTAAAACAATGGATTGACAAAACATACGATCCTGCTGATAATGCAGAGTTCGAAAGAATCTTAAAAACTTTACAGGCAAAGGATTCAAAAGCACTTATTGTTGACGTAATTAGAAACGTTAAACCTTCAGATTTGGGAATTTCAAAAGTAACAGGCTTTGAAGCTTTAAGACGTTTAAGAGTTCTTGATGATAAAGTTAAGGATGAAAAGAATGATTTGATTTGGGCGGATTCACTCAAACAAACTATCGGTATGACAAAAACAGGAACATCTTTACCTGAAATATATTATTTATTAAATAGAGATTTGTCTAATCTCAATTTAGATGAATATTTGAAACCTATTGCAGGTAAATATCTTAAAGAATATGGTGTTCGCCCTGCATTCCCTGATTCTGCGTTCTACAACGAAAAAGAATCAGAAGCTAATGCAATTGCAGTTTTGCAAGTAATTAACCATAACATCAAAGGCCTTAAAACAATTATGAATGAAGAAAACAAAAAAGAACAAGTTAAGGCGTTCAACCAAAATATAAAGGCTAACATTGATGCAAACATAGATATTCATCATAGAAATAGAGTTATGGCAACTGTTAACAAGTATGTTACAGAAGTTATAAAAGACGGAAAAAATCAACAAGCTATTGCTTATGATGTTGTTAACGACTTCAAAAATTATGCAATAACAAAAAATACTGGATTGATTTTGGATGAATTCTTGACTCTTACTGCAACTAAGGAAAATCCTGAACAAGCTGATATTTTGAAATCACTTTTAGCTTCTGCCTTGACTAAAGAAGCTGGATTTAGTTTGCAAAGTAGTGTTATGGATGCAATTTCAAATGGTACTGCACATGAAATTGGTCAAAAACTTATGGACGTTTCTCTTGCCGTTCCAAAAGCTGGATCTAAAACTGAAATTGAAAACGTTAAGATTGGCGAAAGTGATGCAACTTTATACCAACTTCTTGAAGAAGTTGCTATCGTTTCTGGTAGTGTTGCCGCAGCAAGAATTTGTAACTCAATAGCTTTAAGTGACAAGGCGATGAAAGTTATACATAAATTGTTCAACTTCGATGTATTGAAATCTCAATTGAGCGATAATACAAAAGAAGCTGTATTATATACTCTTAAAGAAAAAATTAACTTCGTTAAAAACTTAAATCTTGATGCTACAGGAAATCACATGAGAACATTGTTCTTTGAAAAATGTAGCGAGTTCTTAAAATCTATAACAAAAACTGTATAGATTGTTAGTTTGACTTATCGTTATTAAAGTCGGTTGCAAGTTTATCTTGCAACCACTTTCTTAATATATGTCTTTCAAAACTTTCTGAAAACTCATATAGTGCGTTCATCAAAACTCGTCCACTCTCTGATTTTGCAATCAACAAAAACTCTTTTGAAGAATTTTCGAAAAGTGAAAGTTCTGTATGAATAATTTTTTCAACATTATTTTTAGGTTGTTTTTTTAATATCTCAATGAGCTTTTCCGTCACAAGAGAAAGGGTCGATTTTCCGCTTTTTATCTCATCTTCATGCTCTTGTAAATATTTCGAAATCTCAGTCAGTATCATCAAAACTCCACTGTTGCCGTCGCAAAACAGGTTATATCTTCTATCTTGTCTTTTTGAAACTCTTTTATCAAGGTTTCAAAGGTTGCACCAGTTGTGCATATATCATCAAGTATAAGCAATTTTTCTCCATTATACAAGGACTTATTAACCAGAAATGCGTTCGCTAAATTTTTAATCCTTTGTGCTCGATTAAGGTTATATTGAGGTTTTGTATCCTTCACTCTTTCAACAAGATTTGTATTTATTTTATATCCCGTTAGTTTGCTAAATTCTTGTGCTACAAGCTCAACTTGATTATATCTTCTCTTCTTTTGACGCTCCTTTGATAGTGGAACAGGAATTATAGTATATTCCCCTTTTATCTGCAACCTAACCCAATATTCATACATTAGTTTTGCAAGATAATATGCAAGCTCTTTCTGTTTATGATACTTAATTCCTCTAATAATTTTTTGTAATACATCGTGATAATAAGTTGCACAGTAAACATTCTTTCCCAAAATAACTCTTGCCTTCTCTGGCAAAAAATCAACCTTTTGGTAGCAATTGGAACATAATTTTTTGTTCTCATAAGACTTTGAACATACGTAACACTTCTTTCGATATATCAAGTTTGCCAAAAGTGAAAAAATATTCTTCATAAGGTTATTATACATCGGATATTTATATGGTAGAATTGTTGTGATAATTATTTAACGAAAGGTTTTCTATGTCCATAATCATAATGTTATTGTTATTAAGCGTTTTAATCCTTGTTCACGAAGCAGGACACTTCTATGCCGCTAAATTGTTTAACATAAAAGTCGATAAATTTGGTTTTGGACTGCCTATCGGACCAACATTGTTTGAAAAAAAAGTCGGAGATACCACTATTTTGGTTCACGCCTTTTTACTCGGAGGGTATGTTTCCTTTCCAGACGATGAAAAAGATTGCACTCTCCCAAAAGATTCGCCTGAAAGATTTTTAAATAAACCCCTATATCAAAGAGCAATTGTTGTTTCAGCAGGGGTCTGCGCAAATGTAATTTGTGCATTTTTACTCGTGTTCCTCACCGCCTTCTTTTGGGGTTATCTTCCTTCTGGAAAATATGACATTTCAATTAAAAAAATCATTAAACCTGAAACCGTTGGCCTGATGAAAAATGATAAAATAATCAAAATAAACGGCTCTGACATCACAAATGTCTATGCGCTAACAACTTTCGTAAAATCAAGTAAATCTTTTGACGGAAAAGTCGACAAAACATTTGCAGAAGAAAATTTGGATAAATTAAAAAAACTTAACCCTGTATATTTTGATGACGAAATAATCCCTCCGGATGTTGCAATTATTTTACCCGAATTTACTCCAGAAGCAAAAGTTCAATTAAATAAAAATGTTCTAAAAGGAATCGATTACAATCGTGATTCTCAAATAAAATTGTCAGATAAACAAAAAAAATTAAGAGATAATTTAAAACAAAAAACCCATTATATTTCAGATGGAACATGCTCAATTTCTGATTTAGCATTTGCAATTTCAGATAGTTATCACCCACTCGACATAACTGTGGACAGAAATGGACAAAAGGTGGAAGTTTTGGGACTAATTACTGACAAATCTGGACAATTGGGGATTCAATTAGATGTAAAAGAGAGGTTGATTGAAACATCAAACCCAATTTTAGTTATCAAATATGGAAGTAAATACCTGTATGATAACACCTATGCCTTAATATATGGTTTGTATAGAATTTTCACCGGAAAAATCCCTCTACAAGACCTTCACGGCATCGTAGCAATAACAAAAGTCGGTGGGGACATAATCTCAAATAGCGGAATATTCTACGGAGTTTTATTAACAGCAATTATCTCCATGAACCTTGCTATTGTTAACTTTCTGCCAATTCCAGCATTAGACGGAGGTCATATACTTTTTATAATTATTGAAAAAATTAAAGGAAAACCAGTCAGTGAAGCCTTCATAGAAAAAATAAGCAATGCAGGCTTTCTATTCCTAATTTTTCTCATGGTTCTCGTAATTTTTAACGACATTGTTGGACTAATAACAAAAAAATTCTAAAAAAAGACACAACAACACCATCAAAATTTCAAGAAATTTTGGGAACAATTTTTAAGGATTTTTGTCTAATTATTGGCGAGCTTTTAAATCATCGCAAATGCCTGGAATAAGTATCAATGCTGCATAAACGATAAATCCGAACAATACCAAATTGATTACGTCCATAGCGTTCCTCCTCTTTTGCCAGCATGTATTTTGTTCCACATTTCAAAAAATTTATAACACATGTAATAAAAAATTTTTGTATAATAAGTATGAGGAATTATGGAAAAGAAATTTGCGCTATTGTTTAAAAATCTTTGTTGCTCAAGATGTAAGTCAGACTTCGACGAAAACTCAGTGATAATTATGCATGACGACCAAAAGAAAGAAAATTCATTAAAGGTCATAAAACTTATCTGCCAAAACTGTGGAAAAAGCTTTGGCATAGCCTTTTTAGGGGTTAATGAGAAAAATATTAAAGACGAACCCCTAAAAGACATAAAAGACACTTCTGCAATAACAAAAGATGAAGTTTTAGATGCTCATGAATACATAAAAGATTTTGAAACACATTGGAAAAATTACATTGAGGACAAAAATAACAATTGATTACTCTTTTACTCCACCTTGTAACATATCATTTATGATGTATTTTTTGCCCACTAAAAATATCAAAATAGCTGGAAGTGTACAAATAACAGAACAAGCCAATAAATCTCCCCATTGAATAACTTCTCTAAAACTACCCTTAAACACTGCTAAACCTAAGGGTAAAGTTCTTAAATTGTCACTATTCACTACTATAAGTGGCCACATAAAACTATTCCACGTTGTAATAAAGGTGAATATAGATAGAGTTGCAACTGTTGGTAAAGCAATTGGCAACACTATTTTATAAAAGGTTTCAAATATATTACACCCGTCTATTTTAGAGGCTTCTTCTAAATCTTTAGGAAAATTTAAAAAGAATTGTCTAAACATAAAAACTCCAAATCCGCCAAAAAAGCCTGGTATAATCATTGCCTGATACGTATCTATTAGGTGTAATTCCCTCATTAAAAAAAATAATGGAATAATGTTTACCTGTGGTGGAATCATCATTGTAACAAGAATAATAAAAAACAAAAGATCACTACCTTTAAATTTTAATCTCGCAAAACCATAACCTGCCATAGAGGAAAAAATAACTTGTCCTATTGTAGTGATAACAGCGATTAACAAACTGTTGAAAAAATATCGGGTAATTGGTAATGCGGAAAATATATTTTTATAATTTTCTATTGTTAAAATTTTTTGTTGGTTTGAAAAAAAATCCCCATTTTGAGAAAACGATAAATACAACATAATCAAAAAAGGTAAAATCATTGAAAATGCAGTAATAACAAGTATTAAATATCCCAAAAAAATTTTTACATTTTTCATATCTCAAATAATAGCATAAACTTTTTTAACATTTGTAAATATTAAACTGATATTTACCTTTTGCTATGGTTTTGTAAGGTTTTTGATATTATAATTCTATTGAGGAAGCCAGAAGGTACAGTTATTTATTAAATTTTTTATATATACGATCGGAATGAAAAGATTTTTAATTATAAACTTATTAGCAATTTTGCTTGGAGTCATGCCTGTTTTTTCAGAAGAAACAGGGGATTTGTCTTCTGTAAACTCAAGTATAAATTCACAAAAAAGTCAAAATACTGCATCTAATTCTGAACATAAAGCTGTATACATTAAAGATATTGAAATAGAAGGGACAAATCTTGTAAAACCAGAAGATATTGCTAATATAATGCAATTAAGAAGAGGTGATTCCTTTGATAGAGATATTATACAAACTGACCTAAAAAACATTTACCGTACTGGCTTTTTCTCTGAAAGAATGAAGGCTGTTCCTATTGAAAACAATGATGGTTCTATTACTCTCAAAATAGTTCTTGAAGAAAATACACCAATCACAGATTTTACTATTGATGGAAATAGTGTAATTTCTGATGATGAAATCATGACTTTTTTAGAACCCCTTGTTGGTAAACCTCAAAACATTGAAAATATCAATTCTTCAATAGAAAAAATTCAAGAATATTACTCTTCTAAAGGATATATTCTTGCAAGAATAGATTCTTTTTACGATGATCCTGATGGAACTGTAAATATCCACCTTAATGAGGGAGAAATCGATAGAATCTTAATTTCTGGAAACCAAAAAACAAAAGATTATATTGTTGCAAGAAACATTTTAACTGAAGCAGGAAGTATTTATAATGAAAATCAAATAAGAGAAGATTTAGTTAGACTATATGCAACTCAAGCATTCAAAGATGTTAAAAGAGAAATTGAACCATCAGAAAGAGATCCAGAAAAATATGACGTAACCATAATGGTTGAGGAGCAAAGATCTGCTTCCGTTTCTGTTGGGGCTGGACTTGATACCTCAACGGGTGTTTTTGGTTCTGCTGGGATATCAGATAACAATTTTAGAGGTTTAAATCAACGTGTAGGTTTGAATTTTATGGTTGGTTCTGGTGTTGTAATGAGTGACTCTTCAGTATTGAACAGAATGAATTTACAAGCTGAGTTGAACTTTTTCGAACCTTATTTTATAAACGCAGACAATTCTCTAATGGGTAAAATTTTCTTCAGAGATTTTGGTAGTTACCAAATTCCATTAGCAATTGAACAAAGATTCGGTGCTGATGTTACAGTTGCACATAAAGTAAAATCAAATAGCCACTTAACAAGTACGTTCACATTGGGTTTAGAAAATGTAAGACTTAAAGAAGGTGGAGAAAGTGAAATAAATTCTTTATTCAATAAATATAACATCCCGATTGCAGAACGTGCAAAACAACTTGATGGAGGGTTATTCTTAACCTTTAGCCCAGGGTTAACATACGATACTCGTGATACCTTAATCAATCCAAGACATGGGGTAATTGCGAATGTTAGATTTGATGAAGCAATAAATGTAAAAAGCACTGATACAAGCTATGGAAAACTTACAGGATATATTAAACGATATGTTCCTATTGGTAAAAAATCATCATTGTCTTTCTTGGCAAGAGCTGGCGGAAAAACATGGGGAGAATTGCCTGAAGTTATGGCCTTTCGTTTAGGTGGACCTTACTCTATTCGTGGATATAAAATGAGTGGAGTTGGTACAGGTAATGCCTTTGCGATGGGTTCTGCAGAACTTGCAGTTCCGGTTCCGTTCCTTGATAGACTTAAAATTAACTTTACTGACAACATCAGACTTACGGCATTTGTTGATGCTGGAAAGATTTTTGGACCAACAATTACAGATCGTATTTATGACAGACCTCTACAAGCAATTGTTGCAGGGGTTGGGATAAAGGTTTACGTTCCTGGTCTTGGCCCATTATCTGTTGATTATGGTATTCCTCTTACTAATCCAGGAGAAAACGGTAGCAAGGGCTATTTCACTTTTGGAATTGGTGATATGATGTAT
>ERZ1034928.1141-NODE-1141-length-10284-cov-10.581973_pt1 | contig 10284 bp, 7 predicted proteins | sample MGYA00520627_ERZ1034928 | MGnify/ENA primary metagenome ERZ1034928 (study PRJEB33766, sample SAMN09781755) | gut metagenome | biome: gut microbiome | host: Homo sapiens | place: Madagascar | study: EMG produced TPA metagenomics assembly of the PRJNA485056 data... | reverse complement strand
AGATTTTTATTTTTTTTTAAATTATTCAACACAATATATCAATTAATTTCTTATTAATATAGGGAGAATTAACATGCCAATAAAAGAGGCAGATAAATCATATGATCATAAAAAAATAGAAAAGAAGATTCAAAACTTCTGGATAGAAGGAGATACTTTTTCTAAAGTAAATAAACTTAGAGCTAATGGTCCCCAATATTCATTTTTAGATGGGCCTCCATATTGTAGTGGTAAAATACACTTGGGAACTGCTTGGAATAAAGTTATTAAAGATTCCTACTTGCGTTATAAAAGCATGAATGGATTTAGCTTAAGAAGACAGGCTGGATGGGATATGCACGGTCTTCCGATTGAACACAAAGTGGAAGAATTGATGGGCATCAAAAGCAAACAGGAAATTGAAGAAAACATTGGAATAGCTAAATTCGTTGATAAATGTAAGGAATTTGCAATAGACAATAAATTAGCTATGGAAAAAGAATTTGATGATTTGGGAGTTTGGATGGACTGGGAAGACCCATACATGACCTTGGATCCTAAATACATGGAATCTTCATGGTGGACTTTAAAAAGAGCTAATGAACAAAATTTGCTTGTAAATGATAAAAGGGTAATTAGCTGGTGTCCTCATTGTGAAACAGCATTGGCTGCAGCAGAAATTGATTATGAAGAAAAGGTGGACCCTTCAATTTTTGTCAAATTCCCGGTTAAAACTCCAATATTGGAAGACAATGATTTGCCCGAATTTTTCCTTGTATGGACAACAACTCCATGGACACTTCCTGCAAACTTGGCTATCTGTGTAAATCCTGAATTTGATTATGCACTTGTTAAGATTGACGGAGAAATTTTACTTCTTGCTCAAAACTTAGTAGAAACCGTTTTAGGTCCTGCTACCATTGTACATAAAACTAAAATACCTGCTGAGAATGAAGATGAAGAAGACAAAATCATAAAAGAAACTGAAGTTGTCTATGAGATAGTTAAAGTTGTTAAAGGTGAAAGCTTACTTCATAAATCCTACATTTATCCGTTGGAAAAAGAAGTTTCAATACATGATGAATTTGATAAAAATGAAAATGTCCATACTATTTTACCTGGAGACCATGTAGAGCTTGGTGAAGGTACTGGATTTGTACATACAGCACCGGGACATGGTCCTGACGATTTTGAAGTAGGTAAAGCTTATGATTTGCCGATTTTCTGTCCTGTTGATGAAAGCGGTAATTTCACTGATGATGCAGGAAAATATGCAGGTGAATTCTGTAAAGCTGCCAATGACGGAATTATTGCTGATTTGCAAGAAAGCGGTTTGATGTATAGAAATGAAACAATAGAACACAGATATGGAGTATGCTGGAGATGTAAAACTCCTATTATATATTTAGCTACCAAACAGTGGTTCTTGAAAGTAACAGACATTAAACAAAAAATGCTTGATGAAATCGACAAAGTGGAATGGGTACCGCAATGGGCAGGTCAGGGAAGATTCAGAGACTGGGTAGACAATGCTAAAGACTGGACCATTTCAAGACAAAGATACTGGGGTATTCCAATTCCTATTTGGGAATGTCCTGATTGTGGTGAATTAAAAGTAATAGGTTCTGTAGAGGAATTAAAAAATGAAGCTTTAAATGACATTTCTGTTGATGATGATGAGCTTGTTCACAGGCCATATGTTGATGAAATCATAATGAAATGTGATAAATGCGGTTCTGAAGTAAAAAGAATTCCGGATGTTTTGGATGTTTGGATTGACTCAGGAGTAGCTGGATGGGCTTCATTATATTATCCTCAACAACAGGAGAAATTCAATCAATGGTTCCCGTATGACTTCATTACAGAAGGCCATGACCAGACTAGAGGATGGTTCTACTCACAATTAGGTACTGGTGTAATTTCAATGGGACAAGTGCCATATAAAAAAGTATTGATGCATGGTTTTGTTTTGGATGAACACGGTAAGAAAATGAGTAAATCATTAGGTAATGTAGTTTCTCCTGAAGAGGTTATTGAAAAATACGGTGCTGATGTATTAAGATTCTATTTATTATGGGCAAGTAAACCATGGGATGATTTAAAATTCGTATGGGATGAATTGCTTAACGTAAATAAGATGTTTAATATTTTATGGAATGTATATGTATTTTCAACTACTTACATGTCTTTAGATGAATTTAATCCAACTAAAATAACTGAAAAAGATATTATTTTAAGGGATGAAGACAATTGGATTATATCAAGGGCCAATACTTTAGTAAAAGAAGTTGGTGAAGATTTAGAAAAATTATCATTCCATAAGGCTACAAGAAAAATCAATAACTTCATATTGGAAGATTTAAGCCGCTGGTATGTAAGGCTTATTCGTGGAAGAACATGGGTAGAAAGTGATGATCCTGATAAACTTGGAGCATATTACAGTTTATACACAGCTATCTACAAGCTGATTTCAGTTTTATGTCCGATAGCTCCTCATGTCTGTGAAGAAATCTATGAAAACTTAGTTAAAGGAGTAGATGAGAATGCTCCTGAAAGTATTCACATGCTTGACTGGGGATATGATGAATCTAAAATAGATTCTGATTTAGAGCAAAAAATGGATGTAGTAAGGGAAGTAATTGAAGCGTCTGCAAGAGCAAGAGATATAGCCAGATATAAACTTAGATGGCCTGTATCTGATATTACCATAGTATCTCAAGATGAAGATGTTCTTAAAGCTATTGAAGAGTTGCAAGATATTATTAAAGACCAATCAAACACTAAAGAAGTATTGACTGCTGCAGAGTTTGAAAACTTGTCATTTAATGCAAAACCTAATCTTAAGACTTTAGGTCCTAGACTTAAAGGAGATATGGGTATTGTTAAAAAATATCTTGAAGAAGCTGACGGTAATTTAATTAAAAATGAATTGGATGATACTGGTAAATTCACTGTTGAAGCAGATGGAAAATCATTTGAATTAGATGATGGGGATATATTATTTGATACTGAGCTTCCTGATGACTTTGTAAGTTCTGAATTTGAATTCGGTAATGTATTTGTAAATACTAATGTAACTACTGAAATCAAACAAGAAGCTATGGCTCGTGAACTTATTAGAAGAGTTCAGGACATGAGAAAAGATTTGGATTTAGATGTAGAAGCTAACATTGATGCTGTTGTAAGTACTTCTAGTGAATTTAAAGAATTAATACTCCCACAATCTGAATTTATTGTTAATGAAATCAGAGCACGCAGTTTAATTACTTCTGATGGAAAAGAATGTTTAGATGGTGAGGATGTTTATACTAAAGATTGGGATATTGAAGGCGAAGACGTCTGTATTTCTATAAGATTAGTGCAATAGGTGTTTAAAATGACTTTGACAGATTCTGAAATGGAATATATTGAAGGAATCCTTGGCAGGAAAATGAATGAGTTGGAAGAAGGGATGTTAGATGTAATGTTTTCAGAACATTGCTCTTACAAAAGTAGTAGGCCAATTTTAGGCACATTTCCTACTGAAGGTGAAAATATTATTTTAGGTCCTGGAGATGATGCAGGTTTAGTTTCAGTAACTGATAAATATGCTTTGGCTGTAGGTATGGAAAGTCACAACCATCCTTCAGCTATTGAGCCTTATGGAGGAGCAGGTACTGGAATCGGGGGAATTTTAAGAGATATTATTTCTATGGGTGCAAGACCAATAGCTCTTTTAGATTCTTTACGTTTTGGATCTTTAGATGATGAAAAATCAAAATATTTATTTGAACATGTTGTAGAGGGAATTTCCGACTATGGTAACAGGGTAGGAGTTCCAACAGTAGCAGGTGAAGTTGAATTTGATGATTCATTTAGAACAAATCCCTTAGTTAATGTAATGTGCGTGGGACTTGTTGAAAAAGACAAAATCGTTCGCGGAAAAGCTCCGTATGTTGGAGATGTCTTTTTATTGATGGGTGGTACAACTGGCCGTGACGGAATTCATGGTGTAACATTTGCATCAGAAGAGTTAACTTCAGATAGTGAAACAGAAGACAGGCCTGCTGTACAGGTAGCTGATCCATTTACTAAAAAAAGAGTTTTAGAAGCTTCACTTGAAATTTTGGACGAAATCAATGTTAGCGGAGTTAAAGATTTAGGTGGTGGAGGATTGACCTGCTGTATTTCAGAGCTTGTTGATGAATCAAATAATGGTGCAAGAGTTGATTTGCGCAATATTCCTTTAAGGGAAACCGGAATGACTCCATATGAAATCATGCTTTCAGAATCTCAGGAAAGAATGGTTTTTGTAATTAATCCTAAAGATGTTAAAAAAGCACAGGAAATCTGTGATAAACACGAAATTGTTTCAGCAGTTATAGGGGAAGTTATTGACGGAAATAATATGATAATTGATGATGAAGGTTCTTCTTTAGCTGATTTGCCAACTATCTTATTGGCGGATCCTCCTTCACTTAATCGTGAATTAAAAGAAATAGCTGAAGATACCTCAAAAGTTGAAGTGGAACATCCTCCAGTTAGGCAATCATTACTTGAACTTTTATCTTCACCTAATATTGCTTCTAAACAATGGGTTTACAAACAATATGACCATGAAGTTCAGGTAAGAACTGTTGTAAAACCAGGTGATGATGCAGCTGTTTTAAGAATTGATGATGATACTGCTATTGCACTTACAACTGATGCAAATACAATCCACACCAAATTATCTCCGTTTGACGGTGGTGCAGGTTGTGTGGCTGAAGCTATTCGTAATGTAATTTCTATGGGTGCAACTCCTTATGCTGTTGTAGATTGTCTTAATTTCGGAAATCCTGAAACTCCGGAAATTTTGTGGCAATTTAAAAGAACAATTGAAGGTATGTCTCTTGTAGCTGAGAATTTTAATGCTCCAGTTATCAGTGGAAATGTAAGTTTCTATAATGAAACTGAAGGTATTAAAATCAATCCTACTCCTGCTGTTGGTGTTATAGGTGTTGAAAACATTGAAAACATCAGAACAATGGACTTTAAAAACTCTGGTGATAAAATCCTTTTAATCGGTACTACCTATGATGAGGTAACCGGTTCTGAATATCACAGGTCTATCCACAATATTGAAAAAGGTATGGCTCCAAGAATCAGGATTGAAGATGAATTGGCTAACGGTAAAACTATTTTAAAATTACTTGATGAAGATTCATCTAAAAATATTACAGCTGTTCATGATGTATCTCATGGTGGATTGGCTGTTGCATTATCAGAAATGGTTATGAAAGGTAATATTGGTTGTGAAATAGATTTGGATTCAATTATAACTTCTGAGGATTTGGAAGAATCAGATTTAATTTATAGTGAATCACATGGTAGATATATTATAACAGTAAATGCTGATGCTGTTGATGAAATATTAAATAAAATAGATGTTCCTGTAGCTATTATAGGGGAAGTTAAAGGAGCTGTTTTAAAACTTGGAGATAATGAATTTACCATTGATGAATTAAATGATTCTTATCATGGAGTTATTGAAAAATATATGGCTTAAGCTGGTGCGCTGATGTTTTTGTCTAAATTAGATTCTCTAAAAGATGCTTTAAAATTAATAGAAAATAATCAGAAGGTAATGGATTATGAAGAAATACCTTTAAAAGATGCTCATAAAAGGGTATTGGCTGAGGATATTATTTCTTTTCATGATTCTCCTCCTTTTGACAAATCTGCAATGGATGGTTTTGCTCTTAAGGGAGTAAATACTTTTGGAGCATCACAAAGTAATCCTAAGCATTTAAAAATTGTTGATTCAATTGGTGCAGGGGATTTTTGTGATAAGACAATAGGTGAAAATGAAGCTATTGTAATAGCTACAGGATCTCCTGTGCCTGAAGGTGCAGATGCTGTTCTAATGAAGGAATATACTACAACACAGGGGGATGAATTAACTATTTACAGTCAGGTCACTCCAGGTGAAAATGTAAGCCCAAGAGCTGAAGATATCAGTAAAGGTGATGTGGTTTTATCTAAAAATACATTTATCAGATATCAGGAAATGGGTTTAATAGCTTCTGCAGGTTACAATACAGTTAAAGTTTTTAAAAAACCTAAAGTAAAAGTAATTATTACTGGTAATGAACTTGTAGAGCCGACTAAGGAAGAAATATCTAAAGCTAAAATAATCAACTCTAACCAGTACACAATTGGCTCAATGCTTGAAGACTGCGGGGTTATTTTTGATATTTGTCATGTAAAAGATAGTTTTGAAGAAGTCAAAGAAGCTATTTTGGAATCATTGGAAGAATATGACGTTATAATGACTACTGGTGGAACAGCTATCAGTAAAGGTGATGTTGTTTTAGATGTTGTTGGTGACATTGGTGAAATACTGTTCCATGGTGTATCCATAAGGCCTGGAAAGCCTATTGGTGCAGGTATTGCTAATGATAAAATGATATTTACATTTTCAGGACAGCCAGTTGCAGCTATGTCTCAATTTGATATCTTTGCAAGGAAATATTTATTTAATATGCAGGGCAGAGACTTTAATTTCCATATCGTCCAAAGAGAATCTTTATTAAAAATTCCTTCTCAGCTTGGAAGAACTGATTTCATCCGTGCATTTTCAGATGATGATTTTGCAAGGCATGTGTTAAACAGAGGTTCTGGTATAATCAGGTCTATGGTGGAGGCAAACAGCTACATCATAATAGATGAAAATGATGAAGGATATCAAAAAGGCGATATAGTTGATGTTGTCTTCTTTGATTCATTAATTTGGTAGGCTAAGAGGTCATTTAATGAATGGTATTTATTATTATTTAATAGCTTTCATTGTTATCTGGATATTGGCATTTGGACTGAAAAATAAATTAACTAATCACGGATTTGAAATTCAGTTTCCTCTTATAATGTGGAGAACTGAAAAGTTTAAAAATTTCATAAAAAGAATGGCTAATCTTTCTCCAAAGTTTTGGAAATGGTTTATGAATATAGGGATTGTAATTTCATATATTGCAATGATATATATTACATGGACTCTGGTTAGTTCATTATCATCAATGTTGGAAACTCCTTCAGTTTCTTTAGTTATTCCTGGTGTTGAAATGCCGGGTTCATCAATTTATGTTCCTTTGGGATATGGATTAATTGCTTTAGCTACTGTATTGATAGTTCATGAATTTTCTCATGGCATATTGGCTATTGTTGAGAAAATAAATGTTAAATCAGTAGGTTTGATGTTATTCGCAATTCTTCCGGGAGCATTTATGGAATCTGATGAGGAAGAAATGAAAGAAGCTAAGAAATCTTCTAAATTAAGAATATATGCTGCAGGGTCAATGGCAAACATTACTTTGGCAGTGATGGCTCTTTTAATAGTTTCTGCAGTAGGATCTTATGTTATTCCTTCTACTTTTGAAGAAGATGGGATTGAAGTTGACAGGCTTGTAGGTGATTCTCCTGCAAGTAAGGTTCTTAAAGAGGGAATGATTATTGAATCAATTGATAATCATAAGGTTCATGATTCAAACAGCTATGTAAATGCGGTTAATAATCTTAAACCTGGTCAAAACATAACTATAGGCACGAATGAAGGTGATTATTCTATAATTTTAGATAAAAATCCAAACAATGAGTCTAAAGGATATATGGGTATTCAAGCAGCTAAACATTATGAATTAAATGATGGTGTAGCTAGCATATATGGTGATACACTGCCTTGGATATGGTTTGGGGTACTTGAACTGTTCCAGTGGATATGTATACTGAATTTAGGTATTGGTTTATTTAATTTACTTCCATTAAAACCATTGGACGGAGGGCACATGTTTGAAACATTGCTTAGCTATAAACTGCCTAAATACTTCTATAAACCTATTGTAAATTCATTATCTTTGATTTTAGGAATGATTATTATATTTAGCATTGTATATGGATTTTTATAATAAATCCTGTTTTATTTTTTAATAGGGATAATTTCCTTTTTCTTCATATTCTTTTTTAACCATTCTTTAAAAATAGAATCATATATTTTATACTTATTTTCATCTAATTCTATTAAACTCTTATTTTGCAAGGTTTTTTAGTGAAACACCAATAGTTTCGATGGTTACATCTAAGTTTATTTGCTATTTCAATTCTTTTTCAATAGAGATATGATGATTCTTTTTTCTTGGTTATTTAGTTTGTACCATTCATTTGTTAAATGCATTTACTAAGGCAAGCTGGTCATAATTTCACATTTTGTTAATATGTTTAAAAACACACATTGCATTATGTTATAGATATGGAAAAAACTTGAAAATAACTTGGTTTTTTATAAAAAAGCATAAATGCTTTTGAGAACTCTTGAAAAATCATTAAAAATAAGTGTTGTAAAATTAGTTAAATTAAAAATAGATTCGGATACTGAATATAATCAGGAGTTAAAAAAAGATTAAGGAAGAATAATTAAATTCTTTCCTAAATCTAGAAGTATCTTTCTAAAATTCCTTCTAAGATTTTGTAGTGACGTCCTTCATCTTTGGAACTTTCTTTGAAGAAGTCAGTTGCATCTTCGAGGTTTTCAGCTGCAGCTTTTTCAGATGCTTCTCTTTTTTCAGCATTAGCCATTTTTTCTCCTTCTAACATCATTTCAATGTTAGCTTTGAGATCATCTTTAATGATTCCGTTCATTTCACAGAATCTTGCTGCGTGTTCTGCTTCTTCCCAAGCTAATCTTTTGAATACTTCAGCTAATTCTCCGTAACCAGACCTTGATGCTTGTCTAGACATAGCTAAGTACATACCTACTTCTTGGGTTTCTCCGTTGAAATTGTTTTGTACTTCTTTTTCTACTCCAGTACCTACAGTACTGCCTATTTTATGTTCGTATTTAATCATAATAATAACCTCCAATTATTAGTAATTAATAAATTTATATTTCATATTTTATAATTCTTTACATGCTTTAGCTAAAGTTTTTCCTAACTCATAACTGTCAATATTCTCTTCTTCAGTTGGGATGTAATAAATTTCTTGGGAGTCCACTACGTCAAATCCGTAATTTTCAAGTTTTTCTGCGAGTTTTTTAGCAGTTCCTCCTTTTCCACCCATTGAACCAAATGTGACTGCTTTTCTGTTGATGTTTGTTTTATCAAATCTAAGACCTTTTAAGTAGTACATGATGTCCCCAATACTTGGGTATGGTTCGTCATTAATGGTAGGATCTCCGATAGCTATTCCTTTACTGGTTAAAATACTTTTAACGATTTCACTTCTTTCATCTTCGTGCAAGTAGAATATTTCAACATCGTAACCTTCAGATATAGCACCTTCAGCTAATTCATGAGCCATTTTTTGGGTAGAGTAGTGCATAGTATCGTAGACAATTGTAATTTTGTCTTCACATACACCTTGTGCCCAGTCAGTATAAGCTCCGATAATTTTCATTGGGTCAGTCCAGATTTGACCGTGGGACGGTGCAATCATTTTGATTTGTTCAAGTAAACCTAATTCCACTACTTCGTTTAATTTTTTAAGAACAAGTTTGGAAAGTGGAGTGATTAAGTTAGCATAGAATTTTTGTGCAGCATCCATTAACACATATTCTGGAACTTCGTGGTCGAATCTTTTTGTGAAACATAAATGTTGACCGAATGCGTCATTTGGGAATAAAATTCCATCCTCTACAAGTAAGGTAAACATACTGTCAGGCCAGTGCAATAAGAATGCATCTAAAAATGCAAAGGTTCTGCCATCCATTTCTAAAGTGTCGCCTGTACCTACAGTAACAAATTCTGCACCTTCTAATGCAGGATAATGTTTTAAAAGACCTTTTACAGCAATTTCTGAACAGTAAATTGGTGCTTCAGGGAATCTTTTATGTAAATCTACAAGAACTCCTGAGTGATCTTTTTCAACGTGATTTTGAATAATGTAATCTACAACTACTTCATCTCTGCCTTCTTGTGCGAAAGCATCTTCAATACGTGCCATCATTTCCTGAGTTTTACCTGGGTAAGCATTATCAATAACAGCTACGTGGTCTTCACCAAATACAATGTATGCATTATAGGTTGTTCCGTCTAAAGTGTATCCATGGTAACTTCTTAAGTCCCAATCGAGTACACCAATCCAATATACTCCATCACCGATTTTTTGAGCATTTGCTTTCATTTTGAATCGCCTTATATGTCTTTTTGAATTTTGTTTTATTTCATACGAATAATTCGCATGATTAGAATTGTATTATGTATGAACTAATATATAAATTTATTGGGTCTTTGAGATATCCTTAAGTTGAACATTTTATAAATGAAGGGTTAATTTTATTAGATACGAATATTATAT
>ERZ1034928.1136-NODE-1136-length-10320-cov-17.270141_pt1 | contig 10320 bp, 11 predicted proteins | sample MGYA00520627_ERZ1034928 | MGnify/ENA primary metagenome ERZ1034928 (study PRJEB33766, sample SAMN09781755) | gut metagenome | biome: gut microbiome | host: Homo sapiens | place: Madagascar | study: EMG produced TPA metagenomics assembly of the PRJNA485056 data... | reverse complement strand
AGCCTCTGTCGTAGTTGCAGACGATTTTGCCGTCCCGCTTGAGCATCAGCTTGGAAATGCGTCCGCCCTCGATACCCCACTCGGAGCCTACCTCGTACTGCTTCATCCAGTAGTGAAAAATGTCTCCGTTTACTTTGATGCTGCCTTTTTTCCACATAACCGTGTACCTCCGTTTGTTTTGTTGTGAGTGTATATTACCGTCATGTTCGGAATATATCCAGTCATTTCGGAGAATATACTACACAATCATTCGTGAGAAAAACTGTGTATATTACAGCTTTAATCCGAGCGGTGGCAGCGGTGAATTGCGGCAAGGATATGTTCCTGCTCCTCGGATTTTACACCGAGGCTGTCAAGAGCTTCCCGTGTGCCGCAGTCCGGGCAGATGAGTGTTTCATTGTCGGCTCTGGAAAGAGCGGGCGGCTCATAGTAAGTGCGTCCGCACCTGGGGCATATCGCTATGCGAACCATATTATTCTCTTTCATAATCGTTCCTCTCGCATTTGATATATGCGTCAATCAGCACTTTTCGTTCAAAGCCGAAATCGTTGTAGCCTTGCAGACACGTCTGCATATAGCTGACGGACGGTACACCGATAGGTCTGTCCTCGTGCATGATATACACGAACACACTGCGTTTTCGGATTTTTCCTGTTCGGATACCCTTAATGGGAAGGTTCAGTTCCTTCTTGTAGTAGAAGGTCGGAAACCCTTCATAGCGGTCGAGTGCTTTTTCGTCATCCGCAGAGACTTCCCACACGGCAACGGGAACAGTACTGCCGAGTTTCCTTTCTACCGTAAGATAAGAACCCGTCTTGCTTCCCTTGAAAAGCAGTTCATAGTTGTTGAGCTTTGATGTGCCGATAATTCGTGCCGACGGGCAGCGCATCCGCATCTGGCGGACATTGAGGTTGCTGCCGTAGGCGATATAATAGCGTTTATTCATAAAAAATCCTCCTTCCGAAGTTGCCTTCTACCACCTAAAGCCCGCCGTGGCGGGTAAGGGGGCCTTTGGCTATGTCCTTCAAGCGGCTGTTCTGCCGCTGCGGAAGGCTGCATCCCCATCCAGGCGCTTCGTGAGGAGCTCTCTTGCGGTCTTGAACTCGTCGCCAATAAAGCCGAGGCGAAGGAGCCAAGTGCGCATTGCGTATTTGGGGTTCTCGTTCTGCTGGGGCTTGGGGCTTGCGGTTCTGACCGTCTTTGCCATCTGGCTCAGGGCGAGGCACAGCTGAATGTAACTCTTGAGCTGGCCAGCGTGGAGTCCGTTCTGCTTGCCGTCTGCCGGAGCATCGAACTGGAAGAGCCGGAACTCGACCGTTCCCTTGGTGAAGGTGGCGTGGAGGTTCAGCATATGGTAGCGGCTGTCGTTGTAGTGCTGGCTTCTGCCGTAGTCGGCGTTCTGGCTGCCGTACCAAATATCAGCCAAGGCTGCCATGGTGGTGGGTTTTCTGTTGTTCAGCCGTTCCAGGAATCTGGGGTCAACCGTGCGGCAGTAGCGGCTGATGCGGCCTCTGTCGAGGTTCAGTGCGCTTGCCAGGAGGTCTTCGTGGCTTGCCATGATGTTTGCGAGGTTTCGGAGCGTTTGGGGCGTGTGCCCCTTGGCACCGATGTGGATGTGAACACCGCAGCCTCTTGTGGCATCACTTTTTGCTCCGGCTTTGCGGAGGCGGCGAACCAGCTCCTGCAAGGTCTCCATGTCAACGTAGGTGAGGATCGGCGTGACCATCTCGCATTTCTCACTGTCCGGGCCCGCGATGCTGACGTCCTTCTGGGATTTCCACTCGCGTCCGCTCACATTCCAAGCCGACCAAGTGCAGTAGCCGTTGCGGCAAGCGGTGTTCTCGTACCGCCCGGTACCAAAGAATGTGGCTGCCAGCCTTGCGGCCTTCTCTCTGGTGATGCTGTTCATTTCGACCTCGACCCCGATGGTCTGCTTCTTCATTTCGGCTACCTGGTTTTCTGTTCTCTGGCTCATGTTTGTGACCTCCGTTTTGGTTTGTTTTCCCTTTCGGTAGTCACATATTACCTCTGAAAGCACACTATATCCAGTTATATCTGAGCTATAAACTACACGATCTTGTGGTCTGAAAACTGTGTATATTACAGCAGTTTACGGCAGATGTCCTCGCCGTAAGCCACGCTCAGTCCGCAGCCGTTATCCCAGGCAACCATGATGCTGCCGATATCGTCCACACCTCGCACGGTGCCTTTCGTGCCGACAGGCGGTGCTTGGGGATCGTCCATCTGAACAAGCTCCACACGGGTGCCGACCGGATATTCTTCTCGGATACGCTCGACCGTCTCTTTACTCGGAAATCTCATGCTGCGCACCTCCGTTTCTGAAAGCCGAAGAGCCGGAGAGGTTCTTCAGCAGGATTTTTCGAGCGGTCTTGTATTCCGCACCGATAAAGCCGAGCCGCAGGAGAAAGCAGCGGAATGCATATTTCTCATTGTCGGTCGGCTTTTCCGTTGCGTTAATCCGTTTCTGATTCCGTGCCATCTCGCACAGCTTGCAAATAAAGGTGTCATAGGCTTTCATCTCGTCCGGGATTGGAGTCGCCGGGAACCAAGGGAAGGATACCTTCGTGTCCGTGATTTCCAGTGGCAGGTCAGGGACTCCGAGAGCTTTCTTGATAAGACCACCCTTGGCGGCAATGAGTGCCTTGAGGTTTTCCAGATTGCTGTCGGTGAACAGACTCTTCGGCATGGAAATGCAGACGGCGCAAGGCTCGTCCTCGTCATCAGTGTGGCTCTGGTCGATGTCAAAGCCCTCATCGTAGATGTGCTGCAGCAGGCGTTCAATGACATCACTGTCGGCACGGTCATCAAAGGAAAGACTGCCGTTTCGGTCAATGGTGAAGTAATCAACCTCATAGTTGAATGTGGGCGCGCCGCAGTACTTTGCGGGGACACCGAGCCAGTCGGAGATGGTCTGCACCAGCCGCTTGCGCTCTGCGCCCTGTGCATGGATTGTAATCGTCATGTTCGTGACCTCCTTGTTTTTTGGTAGTCACATATTACCGTCATGCTCGGCATATATCCAGTTATATCTTCACATTTCCGGTGTAGATTGTGTCGGCACATTATCGCCGCCGGACTGTGCATACCACACAATCCCGCAGAGTACGAACCATACGCATGGCAGCGCTACGCCGTTGCCCCACATCTTATATTCCGCACTGTCAGAATACGGGTTTTTCAGCCACTTTGCGACCTGCTTATCGGATTTCATCTTGCAGCCGGTCACTTCGGAGTAAGTCTTGAACACCTTATGCCAGAAGTACATTTCCTCATCGGTCGGTTTTTCCGTGCCGAGGTCGGCGCACCAGTTGTCCGGGAAGCCTTGAAGTCTGGCACACTCGGTGGGCGTCAAACGCCGGACGGTATATCCGCTTTGGATAGCACCCGGACCTTTTGCCACCAGTGTCGGCTGAAGCTCCTTTTCAAAGGTCGGAGCGAACTTGGCGTTCTGCCCCTGGTTGAAGGTATCTCTGCCTATGCCGTAGCAGACGGCGGTCGGGTCTTTGTAGTCCCGTGCGAGGACGGTCGGCGCTTTTCCCTTAGAAACCTGGGTGAAGCTGCCCGTTGTCATGCTGTACACGGCATGGCGGTCAACGGTATTTAAGGTGAAGCTGACATCTTCGTTGATGCCGTCGCCCTGGGGACCGTTTTTGTCCTCACGGCCGATCATGGAGCCTTGCAGCACAAAGGTCTGCTGTTTTGTCCCGGCATTGGCACACACCACGGCGGAGTGGTCTCCGAGGTCACGAACCTCATCACGCTGATTCTGCGTGAAAGCGACCACTGCAATGCCACCCTGGTTGCAGGAAGGATTACCGCCGTTCCCGTCAAGCGTCCGTGCGGTTTCCGCTTCGTAGATTCCGCTGTGGGGATTATCCGACTTCATGGCGTTGGAGTCCTTGGAGGAGATGCCGAAGGGCTGAAGGACGCAGGTGAAATTGTCCTTGTCCGGCATCCGCTGACTGCCTCCGGCGTTCTGCTTGGTGAGGGTCGGAGAAACCTGTCCACCGTCCCAGCCGCAAGGCTCAAACAGCGTCTGGTCGTTGTTGCAGGACAGAGTTGCAGATTTGTTTTCCTGAATGAGCGGACCCTTGCCGCCGCCTTCGCAGCCGGAGCGGATTTTCATGACAAGCGGTACATTGTTGCCGCCGGTCCCCATGCGGGAGGTCAGCGTCTGCACATTGCCGTCCTCGGATAGTTTGACTCGGCTGTCGGTCGGATGGTTTTCCAGCGCCACTGCCGCGGGAACAACACCTGCCCGAAGTGTGGGAGAACACTCCTCCTCATAGCCGATGGTGCGGCTCTTGGCAGAATGCTCGGTGCAGAAGCCTGCCGACTCCATCACGCAGGGCGGATGGTGTGCTTCCGCTCGGAGCGTGGAAGTAACCTCCTCGGTGACATCCATTCGGTTGCCACCCTGGTCATTCAAAACAATACCGTTACGGCCTGTGCTCATACCGCAGTTTACACCGAGTGTGGAGGAAACCTCCTCAGTCAGATTGCCGTTGTAGCCGTCGAAGCCTGCCGCTCCAGCGCAAAGCGTAAAACTTCCGGCAGCTCTTTGCCACGAGCGGAAGCCCTCCGCAGAATACCCAGACAAGCCTTCTGACTCAAATAGTATTTTTCCGGCACTTCCGCCTGCAAGATCTGCGACAAGGTAGATGCGGCGTCTTCGCTGGGGAACTCCCCAGTATTGCGCATCAAGAGTTCGGTACGCAACGCTCCATCCGTCTCCCATGTAAAGGTCGGCGTAGGGCCATCGTGCTTTTTCAGGCATAGGCACCTGGGCATTCGGTTCGGCGATGCCGATGACCGCTTCGAGGACGGCATTGAAGTCCTCGCCCTTGTTCGAGGAGAAGGCGCCGGGGACATTCTCCCATACGATGTATCTTGGATATCTGCCATCGGTGGCACACCTCATTTCTTTGATGATTCGGACGGCTTCATAAAAAAGACTTGAACGCTTTCCGTCCAAGCCGTCTCTTCGGCCTGCCACGCTCATGTCCTGACATGGGCTGCCGAAGGTGATGATGTCCACGGGTTCGATTTCGACGCCGTCCATAGCGGAGATGTTCCCGTAGTGCTTCATAAAAGGCAGGCGCTTGGTGGTTACTCGTATGGGAAACGGCTCAATTTCCGATGCCCACACGGGAGTGATACCGGCAAGCAGCCCGCCCAAAGGAAAGCCCCCGGAGCCATCAAACAGGCTTCCGAGGGTCAAAGGCTTATTCGTCATGTGGTGCTACCTCGCTGTACTTGTATTCCTTGCCGTCACGCAGAACACCGACCTTCTCATCTGTGCCGACCTGCTCGATGTACCGTTTTACGATGACATCGCAAAATTTCTCATCCAGCTCGATGGTGTAGCAGATGCGGTCGGTCTGTTCACAGGCAATGAGCGTAGATCCGGAACCGCCGAAGGGGTCAAGGACAATGGAGTTCGCCATGGAACTGTTCTGAATGGGATAGGCCAGAAGCGGAACAGGCTTCATGGTGGGATGGTCGCCGTTTTTCTTGGGTTTATCGAACTCCCAGATGGTAGATTCTTTGCGCCCGGTGTACCACTGGTGCTTGCCTTTCTTCTTCCAACCGTACAGGCACGGCTCGTGCTGCCACTGGTACGGAGATCGTCCCAGCACCAGCGACTGCTTCTTCCAGATACAGCAGCCGGAGAGATAGAACCCGGCGGCATCAAACGCCTTTCGGAAGTTCAGTCCCTCGGTGTCGGCATGGAACACATAGATGGACGCATCGTCTGCCATGACCTTTTCCATACAAGAAAAGGCATCAAAGAGGAAGTCGAAAAACTTCTCCGATGCCATGTTGTCATTTTTGATTTTTCCGGCAGAACCTTCGTAGTTCACATTGTATGGCGGGTCGGTAACGACGAGGTTTGCTTTACGATCATCCATGAGGGCGGTGTAGGTTTCCTTCTTGGTACTGTCCCCGCAGATGAGCCGATGCCGCCCAAGCGTCCAGATGTCACCGGACTTGGAGAAGGTCGGCTTTTGCAGCTCGGCATCCACATCAAAATCATCCTCTTCGGCTTCGATGCCGTCATCAAAGAGCTTTGACAGCTCCTTTTCGTCAAAGCCTGTGAGGAGCGGATCAAAGTCTGCCGCCTGCAATGACTCAATCTCTACCCGCAGAAGTTCCTCATCCCATCCGGCATCCATTGCCATGCGGTTATCCGCAATGATGTAGGCTTTCTTCTGGGCTTCGGTGAGGTGGTCGGCAAAGACACACGGCACCTCAGCGATTCCTTCCTCCTTGGCGGCAAGAATACGACCGTGGCCGGCAATAACGCCATAGTCACGGTCGATGATGACGGGATTGATGAAGCCGAACTCTCGCAGCGAGGAACGGAGCTTGTTGATCTGCTCCGGGCTGTGTGTCCGGGCGTTGTTGACATAGGGAACCAGCTTCGTGATGGGAACGAGCTGCATTTCGGTCGTTGTTTTCATCAGACCAGCCCCCATTCCGCAAATTTCTCGAAGCCGCCAACCGACCGGATGTACTTTCGAGCAATCTCGACAATCTGCTCATACGGTCTGCCGTCAACGGTGTTGTCACCGATGGCGCAGCAGAGCGTCACGGGCCTGCCGGTTTTCTGGGCTTTGAGGAAAGCGTAGATGTTGACGGACACATCTGCCTTGGACAGATCCTTGCCGTGCAGACCGCCGCCGGTCACGGAGTCGGCCATATCCGAGCCGAGCTTGCGGTTGGTTGCGCCGGTGTCCACATCGGTACCACCCGTCCAGTCGCCGAGCGGATTGATCTCCGCATCCGGATACAGGTTTCGGAGCGCACCCGAAGGTGCATTGCTCTGACAGAGGATGAGCCGTTCGCCGTCCAGAATGTACTTGCCGTCAAAGGGATACACGGAGAAAATGTCCCGTGCGATCTGCGACAGCTTTTTCTGCTCCTCGGTCACAGGCATTCCCTTTATGAAACCGTTATAAAAAACTATTGCATAATTATTTTGTTAATGATATACTGGTTCTGCGAAACAAAACTCAATAAATATGCATGGAGTATCTTTTTAGAGGTAATCCTTTTATTTGCTTGTAAAACAATCTCATGAGTTTGATAAAAACGCAAATTCCACTTGATTGTTTTACAGGTATTCCTTGTATATCGAGTTTTGTTTCGCGACAACCGGAGTTTGCGTTTTTTGGGTGCGCTGATTTCGGTTGGCGCATTTCTTTTTTTACCCATAAATAAAGGAGGATATTATATGTCAAAAAAAACGATGCCAATTTTATTTGTTATTTCACTTATTTCCATTGTACTCATTTTCTCTGCATGTTCTTCATCCGAAGGGGGCAGCAGCAGCTCAGAAAAAGAACTTATAGGAAACTGGACATATGATTTAGATGTCGCAGAAGCAAATGAAGAATATTATGTTCCTGAAGAAGTGAATGTGAATAGCCTTATGAAAACACCAACAACAGTAAAAATCTACAGCGACGGAACTTGTCAGGCAAATACTGAGTTGGGCATTTGGAAATGCGTTGACGGTAAGCTTATGCTGTTAGGTTCGGATGGCGGTAATTTTTTTAAGACACGCACAATTGTCGGCAATTATACCTGCGACGGTGACAGCTTAGAAATTTATAATGTCGAGCTTAACGGAAAAGCAATTGACAAAAAACTGATATACAAAAAAGGAAGTTAAAACAACATATTTATTTTAACGAAGTGCGCATTTAGCAAAAACAAGAAACAGGACGAACCGGCACAATTTGCCCCGGTTCGTCCTGCTTTTTTGTGTGTGCTCGGCACGCGTAATAACTTGGTGGTGAAAGTCCACTACAGACTTGGCAGTAGGAACTGTTAGCCGAAGACAAGGGCGTCCGTCGTGAGGCGGAGTCTGAAAGAAGTCGGATGTGGGGACTGAAAAGTGTCCCTGCGGGCAAAACCTCGGTCTGACGAACAGAAACTACATATAAGGCACTTTGAAATGGACGAGTTTGCACAACAAAACAAAGTCCGATACTGCCCGAGTTTCAGGGTGTAAATGTAGCAGATATATGAGGTGAAAGTGATTACGCTTACCCGAGGAGGTCTTGCAGGCAGAGAAATCTGTAGTAACAACGAACTGCAAGAAGTCAGCAGAGGTCATAGTACCGAGAAATCGGGAAGGACCGAACAATCATAAGTTCCAAGTAAGCGACTAAAGGAGGTCGGTATGATGAAAACAGAAAACGCCGAGAAAGGCGGCTGTCTGCAAAGGGATAGTGTGGAACACAAAGAGTATGCAGAAGCGTACAGTACCGAAAGTCAAGAGGTTGACCGAAAGGACGGTGCATACTTGCTTGAAAAGATACTTGACAGAGATAATCTGAACAAAGCCTACAAGCGAGTGAAAGCCAATAAGGGAGCAAGCGGAGTTGACGGAATGACGGTTGACGAAGCACTGCCTTGGCTGAAAGAACACAGGGAAGAATTACTTGACCAAATAAGGAACGGTAAATACAAGCCGTCGCCCGTAAGGAGAGTAGAAATTCCCAAGGATAACGGCGGAGTAAGAAAGTTGGGAATACCAACGGTAATAGACCGCATTATCCAGCAAGCAATAGCACAGGTGTTAACGCCAATCTATGAGCCAAAGTTTTCAGACGGAAGCTACGGCTACAGACCGCACAGAAGTGCAAAGGACGCCATACTCAAAGTGAAAGAGTATGCGGACGAGGGATACAAATATGCGGTATGCCTCGATTTATCCAAATACTTTGACACACTCAACCACGAATTGCTTATGAATATGCTCCGAGAAGATATCAAGGATAAGAGGCTCATAGACCTCATCAAGAAATATCTCAAAAGCGGAGTAATGGAAAACGGCATAGTAATGAAAACGGAAGAGGGTTCTCCGCAAGGGGGAAATCTCTCACCGTTACTTGCCAATATCTATCTTGATAAATTCGATAAGGAGTTCGAGGGCAGAGGGGTAAAGGTAATCCGATATGCAGACGATATATTGCTGTTAGCAAGGAGTGTCCGTGCGGCAGAAAGATTACTCGGAACAAGTACGGCATATCTTGAGAAGAAATTGAAACTCAAGGTAAATACCGAAAAGAGCCGAGCGGTCAGCGTATATTCAATCCGAAATTTCGGTTTCTCGGCTTTGCGTTGGGAAGGAACGGAAAGGGTACATATATCCGAGTTCACGCAAAGTCGAAGAAGAAAGCCAAAGACAAACTGCGAAAACTAACTTCCCGTAGTCAGGGCAGGAAACTCGATACCGTGTTATACAACATAAAGGTATTTATGAGAGGTTGGCTGAATTACTACGCAGTAGCGGACATAGGAAACCTAATGGAAAATTGGAACGGGTGGCTACGCCGAAGAATACGAATGTATATTTGGAAGCAGTGGAAGAAGCCGAAAACGAGGGTAACAAACCTAAAGAAGCTAGGAATGCCCTACTGGCAGGCTTACCGAAACGGGAACACCCGAAAAGGATATTGGGCTATTGCAGGAAGCGGTATGTTGACACATACCATAACAAACGAAAGACTTGCACGCAGGGGATATTATGATATATCCGAAGCGTACAAGTCCATGCACTCAATATGATTGAACCGCCGTGTACGGAACCGTACGCACGGTGGTGTGAGAGGTCGGCTACTCAACTAATGGGTAGCCTCCTACTCGATTATAATAATATATCCGATATTTCGCCGAGCGTTTCAACCGTTATTAAAAATACAATCAAAGCGATTATATAAAACCGCGTCTTGCAGCCTCTTTCAATAATTTCGGCTGAATCTGCGGATAAGTCCAGTTATCGGTCAACTCGTAGCAAAAAATGATTTTTTCAATTTCGCTGTGTATATCGCCGAAAGAATTTACCTCTGCAAAAAACAGCATTCCGAATAATTCCTCATCATCGGAATCATTTACCCTCGTCCTGCCGGTCACGGAGTAAACGCAAACCGGTCGAATCGTATATCCAACCGCTCCGGTTTCTTCCGCAAGCTCACGCTTTGCAGTCTCAAGAATTGTCTCGCCTGCTTCCCTGTGCCCTCCCGGAACTTCGTATGTTTCGCGCTCTCTGTGCTTGCAAAACACAAGCTGACCGTTGTATTTGGTTGAAGATACCATTGTCACCACAGCGGACACCATCTGCCTGATTGTCGGCGAGGTGACCGTCCTGCGGTACCTCCACATAGTCCACGGCGAGATTGCCTGCGATGCGGTGAACAGCGGTGGCGACATCTGCCTTGTCCAGCGTGACGGAGGTTTCCGCAATAATGTGGCACACGCCGTGACCGATGAGGACTTCTACGGCAA
>ERZ1034928.1135-NODE-1135-length-10324-cov-14.688188_pt1 | contig 10324 bp, 25 predicted proteins | sample MGYA00520627_ERZ1034928 | MGnify/ENA primary metagenome ERZ1034928 (study PRJEB33766, sample SAMN09781755) | gut metagenome | biome: gut microbiome | host: Homo sapiens | place: Madagascar | study: EMG produced TPA metagenomics assembly of the PRJNA485056 data... | reverse complement strand
GTGTTCGTGTAAACAAGGAAAATGGTCACTATGCTTTTATCGACCGTTTCTATGACAGTAATACTCTGGTTGAGTATTATTGTTATGGAGATAACAACCTGACCGTTCGTGTCAATCGTGACGGTACACCTTATTTGCACAATGAAACCTAATATAAAATATATAAAAGAGTGGGAGAAATCTCACTCTTTTTTTAATTTCTCTATTATCCTATTGACATTCTCTAAAGAATCTGCTATATTATAGTTACAGCAAAGATTACTAACAAAATTGATAAAATATAAAAGGAGTTGTTCTTATGTCTATCAATCATAACAAGTATACACCTTATATCTTTGGTAACGGTCGTGTTGTTTTGGTGGAAAATAAAACCATTGATGAAGCTATCGACTTGGATAAGGAAATCCTCATTATCTGCAACGCTTGGTCTGGTGGTTATGCTCATGCAATCGGCGCTGAAAAGGATATTGACCCTGACTTTGGTGAGTGCTGGAATATGTATGGCTATGATATTAAGGACAAGGAGCTTGACGCTACAGACCTTAATAAGTTCTATCGAGTAATTATTTCCTCTGGTGAACAGGTTTGGATGAAATCTGGAGACCAAGCAAATTCTCATATCGGTGGCACCTTTACTGATTGGAATACTTCTCTAAGAAGTATGTGCGACCGAACAGGTGTAACAGTAACAACTGAGGATGAAGCATATAAAAGACGTACAGCAGTTAATGCTTGTGGCACTGTTCGTAGACTTAATTACAAGTATACCGAAGACCATGAGCCTGATTATGTCGATTGGGAAGAGCGTATTTGGGCTTTAATTCGTATCGGCATCCTTCCTAAAGACGCTGTGAAGTATATGAACAAGAAGAATTGAGAGAAACAAAATGGAGAAAAAAAGTAAAATACGAAGTAGAAATTAACTTAGAAAAGGGTAACACTTATATTTCTTGTAACATCTTAACTGCTCCACATAACCATAAACAGGTGTGGACAGAAGAAACCTTTTTGCCTATGATTCTTTCTATGGAACAGTATTATGGGTACAAATACAATAACCCAGAAGGAGGGCCACTTTATTCATGAGATACATTATTGAGGTTTATGACCGTAAAAAGACTTATTACTTCTATCCTTCTCCTTATGGTAACATCATGACCGATGACCCTTGGAAAGCTTTTTCTGCTGGATTCCAAAGCGTTGAAGGCGCTGAAGACTTCTTTAACAACTCTCAAGAATCTTTTAGAGAACTCTTTCTATCCTGTGATGTTCTTGCCGTTAAAATCGTTGGAGTAAAGGCTTCTATGGAAGATGTTTGTAATCTTGTATAATCCTTAAATCAGGAGGTAAATTATGGCTGACAACATTTTTATTGGCACTACCAGTCGTGTAGTCCGCCTTATGTTTGATGTATATGCTCAGAAAGATAATTCTTTCTTGGGCACTGAAACTTTGTTCCTTGGTAAAAGAGAAATTGTTCCAGAAGTTTACGATGCGTGGATGTTTCCTTCTGAAAGTGAAGCAGTTACTACTTTTCAGGCTTGTTATCGTAATTTAATTGGTAATTTTATTAAAGAAACTTATAATGCTAAGTTCTTTAAGAGACAGTGGGACGGCTTTGTTCATATTGATTCTATTTATATCAAAATTGATAGAACTGAACAGCTTGACCCTACTGAAATTAACGACGATAAAGAGGAGGATAATTAATGGGTACTATTGGCACAATTATTTGTATCCTTAGCTTTGCTTCCGCTCTCGCCGCTATTTCTGGTTCTATTGGTTATATTACTAATAAAGTAAATAAAATCGGAATGGATTCCAAAGCTTGCCTTGAAGAAATTAAAGACCTCCATAGAGAAATGTATCATTGGTTTGATACCATGGGTGGAGAAACAAGACATACAAGAAAAATTATCGAAGAAATTGACAAACGTGTTTAAGGAGTAATTACAATTACGGCAGTAATCTATCTTTATCGCCGTATTGGTAAACATTTATGATTGAAACTTTTAAAAAGGGTAGAAATCTTAGCCCTTTAAAATATTTAGCTACTTGCAAACATTGTAAGTGTGAATTTGGCTATCAGGAAAAGGATATGAAGCCAACAAAAGATGATTATGTGGTGGAATGTCCCAATTGCAAACAACTTTATTACACCAATTTTTCAAATTGGGCTAAACTGGTTTATCCCGCAGATATTAATTTATATTAACGTTTACATAAAAAGGGGCAATTTAAATGAGACAAATTCGTAATGGAGTGTTTGAAACTAATTCAAGTTCAACCCACTCTTTCTGTATCTCTAAAGAGACTGTTAAGAATGAAAACATCCCTAATTATTTGAATATTCGTACCAATGAAGAATTTGGATGGAGAACAGATTATTATAATTCACCAGAAGAAAAAGCCGCTTATCTTTGCACTGTAATGGAAGATTGTGAACTTAACGCAGAAAAAGAAGCCTTTTTGAATACGTTAAAGAATGAATTTCATATCAAGGTTTCTTATAAATACGGGGATGGCTACGTTGACCATTGTGGGGAAATGAGACCGCTTATTCATGAACTGCTTTCTAACACCGATAAGCTGAAACGATTTCTTTTCAATCCTGAGAGTTGTATCTATACCGGGAATGATAATTCAAGTGACCAGTTTGATGCTTGCTATGTAGCTTATGCTGCTGAATACAATGGAAATGTCTATGTGTACGATTGGGAAAACGGTAAAAACATTCCCGCTCGCCATCCTTTGTATGACCCTGACCATTTTGAATATTATTTTAAGGATAATTGAAATCAAAGAAAAAATATAATATCCTCTTGACAAACAGCTTTCTTCTTGTTATACTAATGATGACAATGAAGAAGGCTTTTGTTTTGCTTTCTTTTATAAATAAAATAATAAAGATACAAAGAAAGTTGGTATTTATGGGTTTTATTAACGATTTTAAATTCGCTTGGGAAAAAGGTAAGCAGGAAGCTCGTTTGGAAATTATTCGTGAGTTCTTTGCTTATATCTATGGCGTTAAATATAAGAACGCTATCCTTTCTAAAGAGTGGTATCCTTCTCAATATGAGGAGCTTTTTAACGATATTATGAATTCTGGTAATACTGTTCGCCTGAGAGAACGTAAGGAACTCCTTCTTGATTTTCTTGAGTTCCTTACAGTTTATATGCCTCATAACAAAATTGATTTGAACGAAGCTGATGGTTACGTCCAAAAGATTGTTGAACGTATCTAATAGGCTTAAAATGAATATGAAAATTGTAAGGGAGATTTTTTATGAAGTATGAATTTCATGTAGGCGATTACGTTGAAACCAAAAACAATGCCAGAGGGTACGTTGATGATGTAGATGAACTGATATGGAAATGTACCCAAAGTTCAAATGATTATATGTATATTGCCGGGCATCCTTATTTCATCCCGGTAGGTTTTGATGATTGTTTTAACCGTATTGGTCAGTATGATTTTACTAAGAAGGCTGAAGATAAGGATAATGACAAGATTGAGCCGTTGGTAAAATCTCGTCTTTTAGAGACTGCTGATGGCGAATACGAGTGTTACTTTGATTCTCGTGAAGTTATTGAGAAAATCAACGAGCTTGTCGAGGCTATAAACGAACTGAGGGAAAAATATGAATCAAATTGAACGATTATTGAAATATGACCTCACTATAACAGAAGAATATAACGGTGAAAAGGGTTGTTACTCCATTGTTACATCCAATGGAAAGGTACCCATGCTTGATTATAACAAGGTATTATATAAGTTGAATGAGCTTGTTGATGCCGTAAATCGTTTGGAGGAGAAAGTTAATGGAATGGCACAAAGTTGAGGATTATCCGGTTGGGTCGGATGAATATGTGCTTGTAAGCCAAATTGTGGCTGGGCAACGAGATAAAGAATTTTGCCTCGTGGGGAAGTTAAATGAGCGTAATTGGTGGAGCAATACGGTTGATGATATTAGCCCTTGTTCATCCACAGACCGCTGGAGCTATTTTACTTTACCGGAGGATTGAGTATGACATTCTCAAGTTATCAAGAATTTCTTGAAAAGGTTATTTGTCAACTCGCTTAAAAAACTAATAAAGCCTTGACAACCTCCTTGTGGTATGGTATACTTAAGCCATCAAATAAGGAGGTTTGTTTTATGAAAATGCGTCTTATGACTTTTGACGAAGCGTATGAAGCCTGTAGTAGAAAATATCCCACGAAAATTGGTTTCTCTAAGGAATATGTTTTTGGAATTGGAAAAGATGCCCTTCCTTGGGGTAAGAAAGTAGAAGTGGATATTAACACCTTAAGTAATGGGTATATTCCTGCTTATGCGTTTAATGGCTTTTTTGTCCCCGCCTGTGTGTTTAAGGCTGATGACGCAAACCTTAATGACGTTCTCCGCTATGGCACGATTCTCACGGACGATAAACTTTTTGACCGTTGGGCGGCAGAAGTCCGTATTAGATTGTTTAGTTATGGAAACGTTATCTATTATGTCAAAATGATTAACGGCGAAGTTGAAGAATTTAAGAAAGTGGGTGTTGTGGAATGATGACCTTTTTGATTGCTTTTTGCATTTGTATAACTGTAATAACTGGTGCTGCATTAGCTATTTATTGCGGTTATAAAGGTTGGATAGGGACTATTATTGGTTTTATTATCTTTATCATTGGCCTTTCAACACTCTTTCTTCTTGATGCTGGATACGGTTCTACAGCTTATATCCCCGCAGAACCACTCGCCCATAACCAAACTCAAACCGTATTCACAACTGACAAGGGTACATACCTCGCAGACGGCCTTTACCCAGATGGTACATATCTATTAACCGTAGATGGTAAGGATGTACTTGTCGTATGGCAAGCAGTTGATAATGCGACTAAGTAATATACCAAATTAAAAGATTAAAGAAGATTTAAAGAGGTCTACGTTCAAACTATTCATGATAAAGAATTTGTAAATAAAGGAGAATAAATAATGGCTGAACTTTTTACAGAAGATGGAACTTATAGAAATGTTCCTGTATATGATAATTTTGAATATATCGCTGATAATAAATACGATGGCTGGACAACTCTTTCTCCGGTTTGGACTACTTCTGGTTTGCTTGTCCCTATCGCTCATTCTGATACCCCTGCTTATATGCGTATTTCTCGTGAGGAATGTATTAAGATGCTTGATGATTTGTTGGATTTGAATACGGTTCGTAAAGTTTTGGGATTGACAATTAAGAAATAAAATTAAGAAAAGAGGTACTATATATGGATAATAATATGGATAATAATATGAATAATAATGAGTTTTACGCTCTTTATTTTAAAACTAAAAACGATGGTAATTATCTTGAATCTCTAACCCCTGCTGTTCTTAGACAAACTCAACGCCCTGAAGAAGCTAAACGTTTTAAAACTATTTTTGCCGCTAAAATTTTCTTTTTTGATAATTTTAAGCATATTCAAAATAAGTTTTTTAATTCTATGGAGTTTAAGGATGTCGCTGTTGTAAAAGTAACTGTTAAATATAATGTATCTTTTTGTGATTATACTCAGACTTTTTACCCAGAAACTGAAAATAATAATTAACAAAAGGAGAATTGATTGTGTTTACTATGCTTAAAAAGAATACAAAGTATATTCCTTCTCGTATCCCTGAAAAGGAATCTAATAATATCAACGATGATAATAATGATAATAGCAACGATGATAGTAACACCAACGATGCGAACATCAATAAAATTATCGAAAATAAATTGAAAAAAATTACTGAGGGTAATGTTGACCCTAAATCTGATTATTATAATGATACCTATAGGGTTGAAAAGTTAAATCGTTCTTCCCATCGTAAAGCTTTTATCGTTAAATATATGTTTACCTATGAAGAAAATGTAGAAGCTGATATTTCTCGTGGCTATAGAACTGTTCATCAAGCTGCTATTGAAGAGGATAACTGGTCTGCTGATAGCGTTGAACAGGCTATCCTTTATACTTATAGGCATTTCGATAAATCTTATTTGTTTAGAAAGAAATATGGGGATAAAAAGAATTTGAAATTTTTGGGTATTTATGATGTTTATGTGAATTTACATCATTCCTATATCCCTGATTGTTATAGCGGTAGAGAGTCTACTTGGAATACTGAATTTAGAGATGAATTCAATTCCAAAAATAATTCCAAAGATAAGGAGTAATCTATGAACGATTCTTTGAAAATTGGTGAATATTACACCCTCGTCCTTTATCATAAGGACTTTTATGAGTATCTTTCTTATGTCGATGTTAATAACGATATTGTTAGAACTACCACTAACCCCGAACAGGCTATTCGTTTTGATAAAGAATCTGACGCTAAAATCTTTTTCTTTAATAGATTTGGTTTCTTTCAGCATCATTATGGAATTAATCTTGTTGATGTTGTTGTCGGTAAAATGGCTATTAAATACGAATTGGAAATCTGTAGGGATTCTTACGTTCCTTATCAGGTAAAGGATGATAGAGAACAGGGGTGATTTAATTATGTTGCCTAAGTCAAAATACATTCCTTCTAAAGTATACATTCCTTCTAAAGTAAAAAATAATTCTGCTGTTACTTGCTATGAGCCTTATATTGGTTGTGCTAATAAACCTACTTTTTCTGTGGAAGTCTCTTATTGTTATACAGTGAAAAGTCCTTATACTGAATTTGAAGAAGAAAAATATTATGGTAGAATTATTGTTTCTATTCCTTGTAATTCTCCTAAAGAAGCTGTTGATTATGCTATGAATAAATGGGAAGATGAAGCTAAGAAAGAAAAGAATGTTGGAGCAATGTTTGAGATTTTTTACGATTTTCATTTTATTAGCATCGTTAGGGTTTCTGTGCAAATTAAAAATGATTATTGGGAATAAGTAGGAGTGAAAGTAAGTGGTTAATTTTATTGCTGGATTTTTTGTCGGCTTTATTTTTACAAGTATTGTAACTATTGTTGCAATTATTGCTTGTTTTCTCAAATAAAATTTAAAAGAGGTAAATTATGTCTAATTTCTGGGTCGGGGCCGGGTCTGCTTGTATTACACTTTTGCTTATATTTTTACTATTGTGGGAATGTGATGATAACAATAAATAAATAATAAAGGAGTAATAAAATATGTGTTTCACTGGTTTTATTATAGGCGTTTTTGTTGGAGCTTTTGCTATACTTGCTGTTTCATGGTTGATTTTGTAAATTTTGTTATATTTAACAGGTTTGTTTATTAAGCCCTTGACAACTCCTTTCGTTTATGGTATTGTATAAGTACCAAATGAAAGGAGTTGCTTTTATGTCTGATAAGCTTACTAAGGAATATACTCTGGATAATATCAATGAATTTACGAGGAGCTTGAGGCCAGTATTAATCCTAAGTTTATTAAGTTCCGTGTTTGGTGTAATTATTACACAGAAACTCAACGTCAAAAGGAGTGTAACGAAGTTTCTAACGCCTATACTACCAGAGCAGGAAGCTATTACACTTGCGATAAAGTAACTGATAATATTTTTATTATTACAAGACATTTTAACAGTGAACAAAAAGAGTATTATATCCCCTGCATTAAAAAAGATGGTATTGTCACTCGTTATAATGTCGCTTTTGAGACTTTTGACCAAGCAGTAATTGTTGCTTATAGTTATCTTTACACTGGACAGGAAGATGCTGGACATTGGGCTTGTAAGTTAATGGATATTAAATAATAATCTATTGACAAAAGCCTTTTGGTGTGGTACTATTATTACATTAAAAGGCATTACCTATTATTTATGAGGAGGAATAACCATGACAACAATGATGAAGGTAATTTGCATCTCCGAAAGAACAGGTAGTTTTACTAAAATTTGTCCTATTAAAAAGGGTGACTTTTATTATATTAACAGAGAATCCATCTGGATTGACTGTGACGGAGATGCTTATGGTGAGGTTTATTCTACCGATAATGATTACATCGGTCAGATGCGTTTGAGCCACTTCCAAAGTCTTTAATTTAATTTAATTTACTAAGGAGGTTTTAATATGAAACAGTATAGATACGAGGTTCGTGGTTTTTACTTCGAAGAAGGCAATGATATGATGGTGGATTTCGTATATATTACACCTTTTTGTCCTAATTCCTATGTGGCTAAAATGTTCATTCTGGGTAAGCTGAAAGATTATCAGGTTTCCATCGAACGTATTACAAGAATTATTTATTGAGTAAAACGAAAGGAGTAGTATTAATTATGGCTCTTGCATTTCCTTCTTATGAATTTTTAAAATCTATTAAACAAGAAAAAGATATTACTCTGTTTACTGTTTATAAAAATATGTACGGTCGGTTAAGAGTAAACGAAGATGGAGAACCGGGTTTTTATTTTGACCTTATGGTAAATGGTCATAGCGGGGAAAATGAATGGACAAGATTTTTCCATAGTAATAAAAAGGGATATGAAGCACTTCAAATTCATGCTCAGAATTGTTATCAGTTGATTCTAAATAATCTGGTAAATCAAACACATTATTGGCAAGAGGAACAAGAAAATTTTGAGTTAAGAAAAACGGCTGTATTTAATAAGGAGGTTTAATATGGATAATATTGTTAAGAGAAATTATACTACTGTCAATAATTGGGTTAAGACTATGAAAAGTTTGTGCGGATTTAATGCTACTCTCAAGATTAGTGTTTATAATACTCTATCTTTTAAAACAGATGAATGTTGTTTTGAAGTGGTAACAAATATGGAAAATATTATCACTCATTTTGGTGAATATTTTGTTTTCCATGTAAAAACCGATAGATACGGCAAAACAGATACCCCTTGCCTTAATCTACTGATTTGTAAAAATCACCCTGATGAAAAGTCTTGGACTGAATATAAATAATAGAATGAGGAAAAATTACCATGAAATTTCAACTTTATCGTTCTTTGAATTATAAACCTAATTGTGAGGAAATGCTCGAAAAATATCCTAAGCTTACCAACTATAATTTTAAAGTGGATAAGTCTGGTAATAGCTATGTAACTATTACTTCTATTAAACAACTAACGCAATTTGTAAAAAATATTGGTCAGGAAATCATTTTGTCCCCTGATAATGATGGTATTGAAATCTATGATAGATATAGAGAGTGAGGAGGAATATCATGAAAAAGGTAACTGGTTGTATTGATGTTCGTGCGTTGGGACATCACGATTTTGAGTTTTATGTCGAAGATGATGCCACTGATGAAGAGATTAAACAGCAAGTAGACAAAGTTTGTGATTATTATATTGACTATAAGGTAGAAGCAGGATACGAAGCCTATACAGAAACTCGCTATCGTAAGAAAGGGAGTCGATATTGATGTACGAACAGTATACTGATAAGCAGATTGTAGAAATGCTTGTCTCTAAACTGAATAAGGCTGGCATAGAATGGAATTGGGAAGATGTTCTTGTTAAATATCCAGAGCGCAATAAAAATATGATTAAAGCTATTGCTTTTATCTATCGTTTAGCCTACGCTCGTGGTCAGCTTGGTCAAAGTTTTATTATTGGTGAGAAGAAAAATAAAGAATCAGTATCCCCTTTTAAAGCTGGTGATAAAGTAAAATTTCTTGGCCTTAGTGAAGATGAAGCTTTGGTTGGCAGTCAATTTTATCCCCCTGTAAATACAGTTGGTGAAGTTGTAGAAGTATTAAGCCCTGAGTTTTGTTTGGTTCAATGGCCCAAGGGTGCTGTTTATAGTAATGGAGCATTGTCTTGCCCAAATCGTTTCCTTGAAAAAGTAGTTGATGAAAAAGTAACTGAACATTGGGTTCCTGCAATCAAAGATAATGTTAAGGTTGGTAGTAAGGTTATGATGATTGATGGTAAGCTTCATAACGAAAAACCTCAATGGTTTCCTGCTGTTGGGACAGTAGGTATTGTAAGGAAGCTTGATTATATTAATTGTGAGGTTCAATGGCCTAAATGTACAACCAGTTGGCAGGATAAATGGTGGTGTAACTACGAACATCTTGAGGTATGGTTGTGTAAGTAAAACTTCATTAAAACAATAAATAGTTTTCTATATAGCGACACTAAAGCTTGACCTCGTATACTCGGTCTCGCTAAGTGTCGCTACGCTTTTTCTCTTATGTTATTATTAAAACTTTTTAGGGTAAGATAGATTTAGGTGTTGTTATATATCTATCTTAAAGGAGAATTTATATTATTGATATATTAATATATAATCCTTTCTCATTCAGCGTCACCGTCAGGAGACGATGCCGATTCAGCGACAGCCATGAAGCTACCAATTAGGGTGACACTAAGGATTCTGTTTCGCTTCGCTCACACAATCCAAGTGTCAC
>ERZ1034928.1133-NODE-1133-length-10336-cov-4.820835_pt1 | contig 10336 bp, 9 predicted proteins | sample MGYA00520627_ERZ1034928 | MGnify/ENA primary metagenome ERZ1034928 (study PRJEB33766, sample SAMN09781755) | gut metagenome | biome: gut microbiome | host: Homo sapiens | place: Madagascar | study: EMG produced TPA metagenomics assembly of the PRJNA485056 data... | reverse complement strand
GCGGGTCAGCAGGCGGTGGGTCATGCCGTTGGGGGTGCACAGGTAGTTGTCAAAGCCTGCATGGATCCAGGCCTGCATATTCTCCCAGCCCCAGGGGGTGTAGATATGCGGGGCCCAGGTCACGGTCAGCGGGTGCATACCGTACTTGTATTTCAGCAGGTGGGCGGCGTAAAAACTGTCCTTGCCGCCGGAGCCGGGCACCAGACAGTCATAGCTGCCGTCGTTCTTGCGGTACTCGTCGCAGAGCTCGCGCAGCTCCTTCTCGCGCTCAGCCCAGTCGATGTGACCATTGGCCTTGTTATGGCAGGCGTGGCAGGCATCGCAGACGCCGTCGTCCTGAATGACCATCGTCTTTTTGATGGATTTGATGGTGTGCTCAAACTCATAGCAGGAGTTGGGCTTTTGGTTGCTCATGACGCACTCGTTGCAGAACTGCACATGCTTGGGCAGACCGTAGTAGGCTTCGAGCTGGTCCTCCGGGATATCGGGGGCGTACTTGCTGTAATCAATGTCCACGCGGCGGGGAATCTTTTCCATATTCTTTACACTCCAATCGGCTGTCTCTAAATAAAAAAGGTGCCGTCCGATAGCAATGCTATCAGACGGCACCTTTGCCGTATGGATGTATTATAACACAGGTTTTTCGGTTTTGCAAGAGGGGCGCTGCGCTTTCGCGCGGTGATATTGCACGCAGACCCAGAAAACCAGCCAGGTCGGGATGGCCGCCACCAGCGCGGCGCAGCCCAGCACAGCCGGGGCCAGCGCACCGAACCAGCGGCAGAACAGCGTATAGCCGATATCCCCCACTGCTGTCCAGCTGCGATAGCCGCTGCCGAAGCCCAGCCACCCGGCCAGCACCGCGCCCGCCAGCAGGCAGGCATCGGCCATATGCAGCAGGCCGCGGCAGAATACCCGCCATCTCGCCGCCAGGCGGTATTGCAGCGCAATACACCCCACCAGCAGCAGCGCCGAGAGGTACATCGTCACGGCCACGACGGTGCGGTATTGCAGCACCATACTAATAGCCGCCGAAAACGGCGTTGCCATGGCGCTTTTCCATTCCATCTGGCAGTTGTACTGCAAGATGCGGTAGCCATCGTAGACGGCGGGTTCCGGGGCGACGTTGTCCTGGTAGGTCACGATGAGGTCATTGAAGGGGTCCGTCTCATCGACGGTGCTGCCGTGCCACAGGCCGTCGGCCCGGTGCAACACCCCGGCGCGGACAGCCTCCGGCGTAATGATGTCCGCCAGCGGGTCAGCGGTCGTACCCGCTGCCGCAGCGTACCCACCGCAGGTGTCCAGCACGACGGTGTGAAGGGTGTCCAGGTAGCCGCTGTTTTCGATGCAGGCGGCAAAGTGCCCCTCCCGCAGCAGCGTGGCGGCCAGAGCCAGGCTCAGGGCCAGCAGCACCGCGCAGACGCTGCCCACCAGCTGCACCATGACCGAGAGCCGCTCCGCGCCCGGGTGTTCTGCGGGGCGGGTCAAGACAGACCCTCCAGCGCAGGGCCGCTGACGAAGCGGCCGTAGATGAAGTAGCGCAGATCGGTCAGCGCGGTCTGGCCCAGCGGGTAGCAGGTGTAGAGGATGATGTTTTCCTCCGCCGCGTCGAGGTCGTAGGCCGAAGTGTCGGTGTCGGTCGCAACCTGCATATCGGTGATTTCGTAGACGTAGGTACCGTAGGCGGTGGTGACGGTGATCTGCGCACCGTTCTGGGCATGCTCAAAATCGCGGAAGAAGGTCGCCGTGTGTCCGGCCACCAGAATTGTACCGTCCTCGCCGGGGATTTTGCTGCCCGGGTAGATGCCCGCGCCCGCGTCCAGCTGGGCATCCTCGTCGCCATAGTATAGCGTGCAGTCCACCGACGTGCCGGAGATTTTGATTTCGCCCAAAGCGTCCCCCGCGCTGGGGTAGCCGCCGAAATCGTTGATGTTTACCGCCGCAGGCTGCGGCGGTGCCGTGGGGGCCTCGGTGGGCTGGGCGGTGTTGTCCGAAGTTGTCGTATCGATGGAGGCGGGCAGCGCAGCGTCCACGCCGGAGCGCTGGGCCGCGCCCGCCAGGCTGTGCCCGGGGCCAACCAAAACCAGCAGTGTCACGCAAACTGCGGCCACACAAAAAACAAGAGAAAGAACAACGTTCTTCCTCTTGCTGTGTGATGACACTGCTTTGCCGGAGTGTGTTTCCTTCATAAGCAGTTTATCCTTTTTTTACTTGTGCTTGCGGGCAACGCAGGCGAAACCGCCGACCATAGCCGCAGCCAGAACCAGAACGGCCAGGACCATCAGGTTCATGTCAGCGCCGGTAGCCTTGATGGGGTTGGTGCCCACAGCCTTGGTAGAGGAAGCGGCAGCCAGGGTGGCAGTGCCCTTGACGTTGGGGTAGCTGCTCAGGTCCTTGGCCTCGATGTGGCCGCAGTGGTCGCACTTGTAGCCGCCCACAGTGCCGGTCCAGTTGTGGTAGCCGCAGGCCGGGCAGGTGTAGAACTGGGCGTCAACGCGGGCAGCCTCGGCGGCAGCAGCGGCTGCCTGGGCAGCGCGGTCAGCGTCGGTCTGGCTGCCGTCGCTGGGCTCAACATAGTCGCGGACGCGGACGATCTCATAGGTGGAGAAGTGGGGGATCCAGAATACGACCGCATTGTTGGCGGAGGACAGCTGGGTGTCGTAGGTGGTGCGGGTGCCGTCGTCAGCGACGTAAACCAGCTGGTAGCCCGCGCGGGACTCCAGGCCGTACACGGCGACCATAACGCCCATCTCGGGCTGGGCCTCATTGCCGGACCAGGAAGCATCCAGCACGAGGGTCTTGTCGTCCTTGCGGGTCAGGCTATTGACGACAACGCCGTTCTCCTTGTAGGACTCAAAGCTGATGGCATTGGAAACTTTGCTGCTGGTGGCAACCTTCTTAACGACGGTATTGCCGACAGCGTTCATAACGCCCATAGCCGCGTTGGCCTGCTCTTTGGTGACAGGGATGGTGGGATTAGCAGCGATGTGCTCGGTCATCTCAACAGCCTCGGGAACCATGATGCTCTTGTTGGCGGTGTTCAGGATGTTGGTGGCCAGCTCGTTGGCGGCCTGGCCGGGGGTAGCCTCTGCAAAAGCGGAGACGGCGCACAGGGCCGCCAGCGCCACAGCGCAGAGCATGGCAAGGAATTTCTTCATTTGGGTAGGACTCCTCTCAATAGTGTTTGTTTACTTTGCAGTAAATTTCAAGACTATTGAAAGTATACCCCCCCCCATTAGCTTTTGTCAATTCACATTTTCACCAATAATCCACATTTTCTTTCACACTTTTGTACACTATTTAGGGGTCACAGCGTTTTCAACGCAGGGGCGGGGCTCTGCTCCGCTCGGCGGCTTACTCTTGTATCCCCTTTCCAGGAAAGCTCTCCAAAAGGCAAGTGACCACGGGCGGAGCAGAGCCCCGGCCCTACCGCACATTTTTCGATACGATTCTTTTATAGCGCCGCCAGCAGCATTACCGGCGGGGCGGCCAGGGCCAGGCCCAGCAGGCATCGGTACTCTCCCCGGGCAGCCAGGGGCTGCGACTTTACACAGAGGGCCGCCAATACAAACACCAGCGGCAGCACACCGGGCATACTGATACTGAAAAACGCCTGCACCGCATACCCGAAAACTGCCAGTGCCAGCCCGGGCGCAGTCCGCAGCCCACGGCGGATATGCCCGGCCAGAAACGCCAGCCAGGCAGCCAGGCCCACCGCACCGCCGCAAAGCAGGTGCTGCAAATACTCGTTGTGGGCCGAGTCAAAAACGTCGCCGTTGAGCAGCGTCATATATTTGACAGAATAATCATCAATGTTCAGCCGCGCGTTGGCTGCGTCGCCACCCAGGCCGAACACCATCTGCAGCGGCGTCAAATCGTCCTTGTAGACGGTCCAAAGGCGCTTCCACGCAAAGCCGCGGTTGGAACCCCACTGGTCGTCAAACCGCAGCGAGGCAGCAAGGGATTCGGGCAGAATGCTCGTGAAATTTGCCGCTACAAACAGTTCAGCCGCCAGTAAAACGGTCAGGACACCCAGCACCCGCGCGGCTCGCCAGCTGCGGGCCGTGGGCCAGCGGCGCAGCAGTGCGCCCAGTGCAAAAAATACCCCTGCCACCGCCAGCGCGGGGAACAGCTGTGTGACAAGCCCGGACAGGGTGCGCCATTCGGTGCGGATGGGCAGCCAGCGGGCCAGCAGACCCGCCGCAGCGGCGCAGAGCGCCCAGGCCCCTCCCGCGAAGAGCAGCCGGGCCAGCCGCCCCGCCGTGACACGCCGTGCCATGCAGAGCGCCCACACCGCGCAAACGGCCCCGAGCCAGGCGGCGTCGCTGCCCGCCGCAATCAGCCCGGTGCCCAGGCAAACGGACACCGCGCCCCACCGCCGGGCGGCGTCCCGGTCGGGGGCAGTCAGCAGCTCCCACACAGCGATGGGCAGGCAGATATCCAACAGTGCACCGTAAAAATTGATGTTGCCCACCGTGCCCAGAAATAGCCCGCCCCTGCCGGGCAGAAAGCTGTAATAGGCGTCCAGCGGATCGGCCATGAAAAAGTTCAGCCAGCTCAACAGCGTGACGGCGCAGCCCGCGCCCGCCAGCAACCGCCCGAACCACACCGAGGGCACACCGCCACCCACCAGCCGCACCACAAAGTAAAGCACCGTGCAGGCAAGCAGCATCAGCAGCCCGTTGTACCGTCCCGCCAGCCCCCACAGGGCCAGGGCGCGATCCTCGGCAAAGAACCAGGCCACCGTGTAGCTCAAACAGAGCACCGGCAACGGCAATGCGGTTGCCAAATCCAGCCGAACGGCAGGGGCACGGCCGCGCAGGCCCAGCCACAGCCGCCAGACCAGCAGCGCAGCGCCCGCCCCCGCCAGCCAGAGCAGCAGGTGAAATTTTGCATCCACAAGGCCCACATAGCCGCTTGGCATATACAGCGGCAGCAGCAAAAGCGCCGCCAACGTCAGCACATTCCCGGCAACGGCTGCAGGGGCGCAGCGCAGCGGGCGTTCAGGCAGGTGCATACAAAAGTTCCTTTCAGCGTTGTTTTACAGGGTATCGACGCGATTGCCGTCGATGAAAACAGCCCGCGTTTCGGTCAGCACCTCAAAGAGGCAGCCGTTCGTGATGACAACGTCCGCGTCCTTGCCCACCTCCAGCGTACCGACGCGGTCCGCCACGCCGATATGCTCCGCCGGATTGATGGTGATGGCTTTCAGCGCATCAAACTCATCCATGCCCGCCTTGACGGCCATACCGGCGCAGAGCGGCAGATATTGCTGCGGGATGACCGAGTTATCGGTGATGATAGAGACATGGCAGCCCGCTTTCGCCAGCACACCGGGCGTGGCCCAGGATTTGTTCTGTAATTCAAACTTGCTGGCGTGGGTCAGGCTGGGACCGACAGCCATGGGCACGTCTTTTTCTTTTGCCAGTTCCTCCACGATGAGGTGGCCCTCGGTGACGTGTTCCAGCGTGATGCGCAGGCCGAACTCATGGGCAATGCGCAGCGCGGTGAAGATATCGTTTGCCTGGTGGGCGTGGGCTTTCAGGGGGATCTCCCCTGCCAGCACCGGCAGCAGGGCCTCGAGCTTCTGGTTATAGGCGGGCATCTTGGTCACATCGCCGTTTGCGGCCTGCTTGCGTGCGCCGTAGTCCTTGGCCTGCATCAGCGCACCGCGCAGGAACGCCGCCGTGGACATACGGGTCGAGTCGCACTTGTCGCGGTAACAGCGCTTGGGGTTCTCACCGAAGGCGCATTTCATGGCAACAGGGTCTTTGACGATCATATTATCAATGCGGTCACCGACGGTTTTCATGGCCAAAAACGTGCCGCCCAGCACATTGGCGCTGCCCGGGCCGGTGCAAACGCAGGTGACGCCCGCCTTGCAGGCAATGGCCAGCGAGGGGTCACGGGGGTTGATGCCGTCGATGGCGCGGAGCTGCGGCGTCCAGATGTCGTTCATCTCGTTGTAGTCGCAGCCCTCGTACCCGATGCCGTAGCCGTCCAGGCCAATGTGAGTATGGGCATCGACGAAGCCGGGGTAGACGTCGAGACCGTCCGCGTCGAAGATTTCCGCGTCCGCCGGGGCGGTCAGATCGGTGCCGATGCCGGCAATTTTGCCGCCCGCCAGCAGGATATCGGCGATATACGCCCCGCGGTGGACCGCGTCATGGATAAGGCCGCCGCGGATGAGGGTGGTCATGGTTATTCCTCCGTTATACCGTAGGGGCGCATTCTATATGCGCCCGCAGAGTCCGCGGCTGCGGAAGCGTCCACGGGCGGATATAGAATCCGCCCCTACAGTTTATTTTCTGCTTACTTACACATTAAAATCCAAACACGTCCGTACCGCCGTGTATGGTCTTACTTTGCCGTCGGCCACAGCGACGTGGGCCGGGTGGGTGGAGTAGCCTTTCAGTGCGGCGGCATCGGTGAAGGTCGTGTCCAGCATCAGGTCTGCATTGGCACTGCTGGGCAGGGCGTCGGTGTAGACATGGACTTCCAGCAGACCGGGGATCTTACCCACCAAACCTTCCAGCCCGGCTTTGATGCCTGCCTTGACGGCGGCCTTCTCTGCGTCGGGCATATCCTTCAGTTTCCACAAAATGACATGGCGTACCATTACTTGTTCTCCTCCCAGATGGGATGTTTGAGCTGCCACTCGTCGTACTCGTTCTTCTCGAACAGGTCACGGTTGTAGAACTTGTCCATGATGGCCCAGAACTCCGTCTCGGTGTAGCCGCAGAAATCGCAGAAATCACGCACGCAGAGCGGATCCAGCTTGCCGTCGCGGGCCTTGATGATGGGGATAGCTTCCTCGCGGGTCATCATGCCGTAGCGGATGTAGCGGGCAGTATAGTCGGTGGCGGCGGCGTGGCCGAACTTGGGGTATTTCAGCCAGGAATGCACCAGGTACGCGCGGGAGTCGATCTGGTCGAAGTTCTCGGCGTGGTGGGTGCGGTCCCACTCGTGGGTCAGGTCGTGGAAGCCGTGGGCCTTGGCGATCTGGTAGTTCTTGTAGCTGTTCCAGGGCACAAAGTAACTCATGTAGAACGGGTCGAGCTTGGCGCGCTCCTCGGCGCTGGGGGCCAGCGTCAGGGACAGGTCCTTCTCGGTCACGCCATCGCCCAGCAGCTCGTCCATGGGCATACCCACAGCGACGCCGTTCTCGATTTGATCCATGGCGGAGTAGGTCTCCTTGTCGGCGTTGCCGCCGTACTCAAAGCTGACGTTCTCGCCGTAGCAGAGCATAGGGGTGTTGAACTTGGCCGCCATGTGCAGCGGGAAGGTGTAGATCAGGCGGTCGACGTACCAGGTCGGCTTGCCGTATTTCTCAAAGAATTTGCGCATCAGGACCTTCTGGACCTTGATGTTAGGCTTGCAGGAGATGATGGTGCAGCCGAACTCCTCGCTGATGTTCTTGAGGTTGTGGATACCCGCCTGTGTCATGGGGAAGTTGTCCTCGACGCTGAACAGGATGGGGTTCATGTGCATGACTTCCTTGAGCATCCAGACCTGAAAGTGGCTGTCCTTGCCGCCGGAGACGGCGACGGCACAGTCATAGCCTCCAGGGCCGTTCATGCCGCGGTATTTGTCGCAGTAGGCCTCAAACTCCTTGAAGCGGGCGTCCCAGTCGACGTTTTTGCGGTTCTCGTAGTGGCGGCAGGCGCTGCACACGCCCTCGGCGTCAAAGGTGATACCAGGCCGGGTGTCGGGCATCGTACATTTTTTGCAGTAACGCATATGAAATCTCCTTAATTTATATATAGTATCGGGTTCGGTTGCAAGTGGCGGCGTCCTCGACGCCACGCGGGCGGTTGCAAGCATCCGCCCCTATATAACATGGTGTCTTGTCTTATTGTTTTGCATCCGCTGCCGCCTGGGCCGCTGCGTGCAAGGCGTCCGCATCGGCGAAATCGTAGATGACATAGCGGCCATCGTTGTACACCTCGGTGCAGTCACCGTACTGGATTAGCTTGGCGTTCTCTGCCGGGCCGTCCGTCTCGGTGTCGATGAGCAGGAAGGGGTGCTCCGGGTCGGTGGTCAGGTGGCTCTTGGGCTGCAGCCAGTTGGGCACATAGTCGCGGTCCAGCGATTGCAGCGTCCAGACTTCCAGCTTGCCGCTGGTCAACTCGGTCATGGCGTTGCCGTTCCAGAATGTGGAATAGCCCTGGGTATAGCCGTTGTCCACCAGCCATTCGGCGGCGGTGTTCAGCCCCTTGTGGGCCAGGTAGGGGTGTTCCTGCTCCTGGCGTACCGTGCTGACGGCGCAGAGCGTAAAGCAGACCGCCAGCCCCACGCCCAGCAGCTGCCGGGCACCCAGGATGTGGAAGTCCTCGGTCTTGATCTCCACCGCCATCACGGCGATGGCCACCGGCATATTCATGAGCCAGAAGTAGAGGTAATACTCGTGGAAGTAGGTGTAGGCCACGCCGCAGACCGCCAGCATGGCGACGAGCAGCAGCACCAGCAGCTTGTCGTTGCGTTCCAGCTTGTCCAGCCGCAGCAGCAGCCGCACGATGCAGAAGAACATCCAGCAGCCCAGCAGCAGGCCCACCGCCGCCGCAATGCCGCCGAAGTGGAACACACCGGAGCCGTTCTCGTAGCCAAACTCATGGAAGAAGTCCATCAGGATGCGGTCGAGAGTGAACCAATCCTCGTCGCGGTTCCAGACGATGAAGTTGTAGGATTTGAAGTCATACATCCGGGACAAAACCGCGTTGCTGACGAAGTACCCCGCCGCAGCGGCCACCGCCGTGACCAGCGACGCCGCAAGCAAGCGAACTTCTTTGCGGCAGGCGTCCAGGGCGGCCTTCCAGTCGGTCTTGCCGCAGCTGTGCAGTGCCAGCACCAGCAGAATGGCCGCTGCCAGACAGAGCGGCGCGTGGAACACCATGAGCTGCTTGACGCCGTTCATGCCGGCCACCGCCGTGATGACGCAAGCCAGCACCCATTGCAGGGCACAGTGCTTTTTATCGGCGTTCAGGCTGCGCAGCACCAGCGCCAGTACCAGCATATAAAAGAACGTATAGACGAGATAATAGCCGCCGTAGATCGCGTAGACCAGGTAATGCTGTCCGAAGGGCCACAGCAGCGTACCGACCATCCACAGGCCCGCGCGCCCCAGCCCCGCGCATTTGACGAAAAAGAGCATGGCCGCCGCGAACAGCGCCAGCGTGATGGCCATGCCAAACGTGCGGGCCAGGTGCCAGTCATTGGGGAAAATCAGCAGTCCCAGGCGGTAGAACCATTGCAGGTTGACGACTTTCAGTTCGGTGGAATAGAACCAGTTATGGCTAATGATGGTCCCCTCTTTGTTGAGCAGGTCGGAGAGGATCATTTCCGAGGCAAGGTCGGAATCGACGATCCATTTTCCGGGCACCAGCTGATACCACAGGTCAAACAGGTACGCTGCCGCCCCCCACCCCCCGCCGCGGCCGCCCCTGCCAGACCTTGTGCAGCGCCCCGCCCTTTGTTTGTTGTTTCATGCAGTTTCTCCTAAATCGGATATGTTTAGTTAAGATAACTATACCGCATTTGGGGGAAAATAGCAAGGGTGCGCGATGCATTTGTAGAGGCCGCACATCTGCGGCCCGCGTGTGTAGGGCGAATGGTTTCTTATGGGAAAGCTGCGGGCCGGGCATGCCCGGCCCCTACAAACACAAAAAGGCGGCAGGCCAAACGGCCCGCCGCGGGGATGCGTTGTTAAATTATTCCACAATAATGCTCTTGCCAGTCATTTCCGCGGGGACGGGCAGGCCGATATAGGGCAGCATGGTGGGGGCGATATCTGCCAGGCAGCCGCCCTCGCGCAGCTTCACGTCGCCAGCGCCGATGACCGCGAAGGGCACGACGTTGGTGGTGTGCGCGGTGAAGGGAGAACCATCGGGGTTCTTCATCTTCTCGGCGTTGCCGTGGTCGGCGGTCAGGAAGACCACACCGCCTGCGTTCAGCACAGCGTCGGTGACCTCGCCCACGCACTTGTCAACAGCCTCAACAGCCTTGACAGCGGCGTCAAACACGCCGGTGTGGCCGACCATGTCGCAGTTGGCAAAGTTCAGGATGATGACGTCGTACTTGCCGCTCTCGATGCGGGCCTTGCACTCATCGGCAACCTCGTAGGCGCTCATCTCGGGCTTCAGATCGTAGGTGGCAACCTTCGGGCTGGGGATGACCTTGCGGTCCTCGCCCTCGCAGGGCTGCTCGACACCACCGTTGAAGAAGAATGTCACATGGGCGTACTTCTCGGTCTCGGCAATGCGCAGCTGGGTCTTGCCGTGGGCAGCCAGGTACTCACCCAGGGTATTCTTCAGCTCGACCGGCGGGTAAGCCACTTCACAGT
>ERZ1034928.1130-NODE-1130-length-10353-cov-5.216935_pt1 | contig 10353 bp, 8 predicted proteins | sample MGYA00520627_ERZ1034928 | MGnify/ENA primary metagenome ERZ1034928 (study PRJEB33766, sample SAMN09781755) | gut metagenome | biome: gut microbiome | host: Homo sapiens | place: Madagascar | study: EMG produced TPA metagenomics assembly of the PRJNA485056 data... | reverse complement strand
GCTATATACTTTCTCAATGTCTGCCTGATCATTATGAAAGCTTCCCTCTCCTTCAACAATAAAATCAAGCTGTAAGATCTTCAGTTGATATTTCTTTACGATATCATCCGGCAGATCACAGGACGAATCTGTCAATATAACATAATCATTCATTTTAACATCCTCCATTACCATTTTATGGTAAATATGGTTTTTAAAACCACATGATATATTTTACCAAATCGTTATGTAAAGTATACCACACCTTATAAATGTTCTCAATATATTCTGTTTCATCCAATTAAAAAGAGAACCCTGTTTTTTCAGGATTCTCCTTATTTCTTTTCTTAAAAATTAATATGTTCTATTGGAATAGTAATAATATAATGTCTCACCAGCACCAGTCTTTGTATTATACATCACAACATATACATATGCATTATTTACCTTGGATAACGTAATCTTTTTTGAAAAACTTGTTTTGTCGAGCCATGTATAAGATTTTCTTGTTGACCCATTTACAACATATACGCTTCGAATCTTCCATCCTGCGTTAGCTTTGATCGATAACTGCTTTTTAGATACTTTCTTATTCAATCTGTAATCATCATTCTTTGCATATTTGGATGCGTAATTCTTGCTGCCAATCTTGAACGTCTTTACCGGATTCGTATACTTCTTTACCGTAAGCTTTGTCTTGATCTTTACTCCCTTTGCTGTACAGGAGATTGTTGTTGTTGCTGCCTTCTTGCCAAAATATGCTTTAACATATCCATCTTTTGCTTCTACACGGATATCCTTGTTCGTGCTTTTTAATTTTTTGATCTCTGACTTTTTAGAACATCCTATAATTGAAATTATAGTGTAATATGAAGAATACTGATCCCCAGGCTTGTAAGTAACAACTCCGTTACTTGGATAAAAATAAACCTTTTTGCTTGTTGCAGCGCTTACATCCTTCATGCTGGTTGCCGGTACTGCTAATAATGTGAATACCATTGCAAGAGCTAAAAATACAGCTAATAATCTCTTTGTTGCTTTTTTCATTTTTTCTACTACCTCCATAAAATCATCTTTTATCCGGTGGCATTCTGACCTCTCATCTGTATGCCCCAAATTTAGTTTTATCTTATACTATTTTCCATTTTTTTACAATAGGTGCAACGCATTTTAATTCTAAATTAATGTACCTTATTCATCTTCTCCATACCATTTAAAGAAACGTTTTGCATATTTCTCTGCCTTGTTTCTTGAGAAGTTAAATCCACGGATCGCACCTTTTTCTTTATAGGTATCCCGGATGCCATTAAAATACCATTCCATTCTGTCGTACGAGAAGCCCTCGATATCCTTATAATTATTATATTTGTTATAATAATCGTCGTATTGGTAGTTATCGTACTCGTAGTAATCATCATCCTGTCCCGTCATATAGTTATCTACAATGAACTCATATACTTCTTCCGCTCCGTCTGCACCAAGTGATGTCACATACCGGAAATCCACATCCTTCGGATTCTGATTCTCCAGATTATATCTGGCAACCAGATAAGCCGGACGAAGGAATGATACGATGATATATACAGTAACGATCACAAACATCGAATAACGCACCAGCGGAAAACGGTCCGTATAGATTCTGGCGATCACTCCTGCAAGTACCACAGCAAGCACTGCCAGAGCGGCAAATACCAGAATCCTCATATAAGTAAGATCATATGCTTTGATATACATTGTCATACGAAGTGCCGAAGATGCGATCATCACATAGGTACAAGCCGACATAATGGTCAGCACAATATTAAGCACTGTACTTTTACGGAAAATTGCATGACAGATCAGCACCAGTATCACGTTCAGCACCGATACGAACATAAGCTGGAAGAAGCCCTGTCTGGCATATTCCGCATAAGTCATATCATCCGGCAGCGACATATTATTTGTAAACAGATAAAGGATCTGGATCACTGAGAATAACAGATACACCAGGGTAAGAAGCCCCATCGCCGTGATCGCAATGATCGGTTCATGTGTTCCTTCTTTTGTCTGTCTGTGATGCCTGCTTCCAAACGGTGCTGACACAATGATACCATATGTAAATAATAACGCCACAAATGCAAATACAAGAAACCAGATTGCATCCCATGACAGGAAAATATTTCCAAGTAATGTTTCAACTGCATCTCCAAAGATCTGATCTGCACTGGAAAGCAGGCTGATCATTACGAACAGCAATGGAATCGCAACAACAACACCAATCAAAATATAGACAAATTTCGCACGTTTTCTTGCATTTTCATGTTCTCTGTTATATTGTCTGTAGTCTGAGAAAAACCGGTCAAAACAGGTAAACGGCTCTGCCATCTTCTCGATAACCGTAAGACCATATTCAATAAATCCCATGCTTTTAAGATCATCAAAATACCGGAGAAGTCCTGCACACACAAGGAATAAAATGCAAAGATGATCCAAAACGATCAAAAATGAATCATCGGTCCTGCAAACTGATACCCCAAGCAAAAGGATACCTGCATAATGCGGAATCAGCTTCGTCTGCTTTCCAAGAAGTTTTCCAAAAGATAACGACTCTCCGTCATTTACCGGCAGATTCTTCTCATGGCGCATGATACTGAAGCTCATAAACAAAACGGTCATAACCGCCATGAATACAGCACAGATACTTGCGTAATTCCGATACATCAGCACACTGTAGATCATGGCATACCCAAATGCAAAACCTCCAAAGATCTCAAAACGCTCCGGAGACACTCCCGGCCTTGATTTTCTTGGCTTATAATTGTAATTTGACTGCCATCCAAAATTTGGCGGTGTGTTATAATTCTGCTGTTCTCCGAAGTTTGGCGGCACATTATTATAATTCTGCTGTTCTCCGAAGTTTGGCGGCACGTTATTATAATTCTGCTGTTCTCCGAAGTTTGGCGGCACGTTATTATAGTTTGACTGTCCTCCAAAGTTTGGTGGCACATTATTATAGTTTGGCTGTCCTCCAAAGTTTGGCGGCACGTTATTATAATTTGGCTGTCCGCCAAAATTCGGCGGTGTATTATTTATATCCATATTAAGTAACCTCCCATTCCTTCCTGTAACAAAAAATCCTACATCCATAGTTTCATGTTACCTGTTTTTTGTCAAGTGAATATTTGTTAATATACTTATATAGCGAAAACGCCAACTCTCCTGGTATCTTTGCAAATTAAAAACTTCCGGATAGGAACCTTTGTTTTACAATACAAGGTCATATCCGGAAGTTTTTCCTTTATATTCTCTTACTGATATTTTAATTTTTCATCTTCAAACTCTTCCAAACGCTGTCTGTATGCTTCCATAATAACGGATTCATACGCAAGAACCGGTTCTTTTATACCAAGTAATTGCATCAGATACTTTACAAACAACGGATTCATAATAAGAAATGGTCCAACTGTATATGTTGCAAAGAAATTCTTTCTCTTCAAACCTTCTTGTTTTATTCCCGGATGAAAACCATCCCCACGAATCACATCATAGAAATAATCCTTTGAATTATCTCCATAAGAATGACTGAACTGCGCTTTAAAACCAACCAGCTTTATATCTTCATACTGTCCAAATACAAGAGAATGATATCTATGCATCATATCTCTCTTTGCATAGGTATTAAAAATACCAAGTCCTTCTATTCGACTTCCATCTTCATTCTCAATGTACTGTTCAACGATCTCGACTGCATTCCCGGTAAAGAGAAATACTGTTCCAGCCTCGATTTGCTCTTCCAGTTCTTTCTTATATGGTTTCAATGCCTGAATCGCCAATTCCTGCTGATTCTCTGTCATTGCTCCCATATATACAAGGTTTGCCCTGCCCTCTGTAAATGCCGGTTTATCATATAAGCCGGTATAAATAACTGTTGCCTCCGGCATACAGTCTTTTAAATAATTTACGTTCTGTAATTCACCGAAAAGATTGGCAAATTCTCCATATAGAACTTCTATTGTAATATCTGTTCCCATTTGTTATGCCTCTCTTTCCTTCAAATATTGTTTCAGATTATCCCGAAGTACAAGCGCTGTATCATTTTCATGAATATCATGAAGAATGTATACACTGTCTGTTCCATCCAGATTCAGGGATTTATATGCACCTGCTTCATCCGTTGTCTCTTTGATCTTTTCCTCCGGAACCCCGGCCATCATTAAACGGAGCTTATAATCTTTCGTCCGCAGACCACCTATTACGATGTTCGTAATATTCGGCTGATTTAAGAACTCAAAATCCGTATCAAAGATCCATGTCATATTTTCAGATGAATTTTTCCGGTCAAATATATCTTCCAGCAAAAGAATGACCTCTTTATTTCCCGGTTCCTTAGACACATAATCAAATACACAGGAACATGCAATTGGATTCTGTCCTTTTGCCATATTGGTCACTATCGTGATCCCATCCACTGTACTTCTGGAATATCTCGATTCCACAATATTAAGATTCTGGATCGCGTTCCGGATCTGCTCACCTGTCAAACCAAATTCGCGAAGAGCGGTAACTGCAGTCAGCTCATTGTACAGATTAAATGTACTGTTACTGATCATCGGATACTGTTCCTTGCTCTCATTATGTGTAACTGTTATTACTTTGTTCTCATAATCAACATCTGCCTTATAATCGCCTTCCGGTGACGTATATCCACAGAACTCACAGACAGCTTTTCCAATATGATGATACCGGACATAGTTATATTTTAATTTATGATGACACTTTGGACAAATCCGCATATCATTGATCAGATTAATACATTCCTCCCGGTCAGATGGAAGTCTGTTGATTGAAAAGTATGTTTTTTCATTTTCCGATCCAAGATTTGAACTGATCAGATCATCCGCATTTAAGATCAGATGTGATTCTTTTGGCATATTATTATTGATAAAGTTAAAAATAAACTCCGGGTTTGCATTTCTCTGAATGGAATCACGGAACAGGTTCGTACATACCGCATATGTTGGTTTTACATATGGATAGATCAGCTTTGAACTTCTTTCATCGACTTCAAATACTGCATATTCTTTCTTTGCCTTTCCTGTCAGAGTACTTCCTGCGATCAATGAACTCGCTACTCCGGCATTCACATTAGAACCAGCACGGTTGTTCAAAACGTCATAGCCATTTGCCTCCAAAATATCTATGATCATATTACATACTGTTGTCTTGCCGTTGGTTCCTGTTACTGTTATGATCGTTTTCGGTTTATCTATACATCCCATGAAATCCGGACAAAGCTTGACTGCCAGCTTTCCCGGAAAATAACTTGCGTTCATCTTCAACATTCTCTGCATGGTTCTTGCCAGTTTGCCCATGAACAAAGCAAAAAAGAACCTTACATTCTTTTTATACATCTAGCTACCTCATTTCATATCTGTAAATTATCATTAGTATGTCCATTTAAGCCACATATAATATAACCACTTATTCAAAAATATGTCAATCAATTTGCCTTATTTATTCAGTTTATTTCGCCAACACCCTCTTTTACTTAAAAATGGCATCTGCCGGATCAGGCAGATGCCAACTTGTTTTTTTCAATATCGAGGGTTTCTTTTATTCTTCCTCATTCACCTGAGAAAGCTTGGCTGCCTGATCTGCTGCGATCAGACTGTCGATGATCTCATTCAGATCACCGTTTAAGATCTGTTCCAGCTTATATAGAGTAAGCTTGATTCTGTGATCGGTTACACGGCCTTCCGGAAAGTTATAAGTACGAATCTTCTCTGAACGATCTCCGGTTCCGATCTGGCTCTTACGGTCTGCAGCTTCTGCATCATGCTGCTTCTGAAGCTCCATATCATACAGCTTGGAACGGAGCAGCGCAAATGCCTTCGCCTTATTCTGAAGCTGGGACTTCTCGGTCTGGCTGTAAATTACGATACCGGTTGGTATATGTGTCAGACGAACGGCTGAATCTGTTGTATTGACACACTGACCACCGTTACCGGATGCTCGCATGACATCGATACGGATATCATTTTCATTGATCTCTACATCAACTTCCTCTGCTTCCGGCATAACTGCAACTGTTACAGTTGAGGTATGGATTCTTCCGCCAGACTCTGTCTTCGGGATTCTCTGTACACGGTGAACTCCACTCTCATATTTCATCTTGGAATATGCACCATCACCTGTGATCATGAATACCGCTTCCTTGAAACCACCGATTCCATTCTCATTCACGCTCATCAGTTCTACTTTCCATTTGAACTGATCAACGTATTTCTGATACATTCTGTAGATCTCATATGCAAATAATGCGGCTTCATCTCCGCCTGCACCTGCACGGATCTCGACGATAACATTCTTGGAATCGTTCGGATCTTTTGGAAGAAGCAGAATCTTTAATTCATTTTCCGTCTTTTCTACTGTTGCCTTTGCTTCATTTAATTCTTCCTTCGCCATTTCACGAAGCTCTTCATCATTTTCTTCTTCAAGCATAAGCAGACTGTCTTCGATCGTCTGTTTTGCATCTTTATATTCTTTGTACTTTTCTACGATAGGAGTCAGTTCACTCTGCTCCTTCATTAATTTACGGAATTTGTTCTGATCCGATACGATATCCGGATCTGTTAACTGGTTATTTAATGTATCAAGTCTGTCTACTAAATCTTCTAATTTATCAAACATAATAATCCTCCTGCAGCACATGCCTGTTTCTTGTTCATGTGTCTGTTAATATATCCAGCCTTTTTCAGGCTTTTCTTCCAATTACAACTCTGTCATTTCCCGCAAGGTCTTTTACCACGCGTATCTCTTCAAATTGCCTATCTACAAGGAGCTGCTGCACATCATATGCCTGATGATTACCAATTTCAAATAAAATATATCCTTTTTCATTTAAATAACTCTCCGCATTCTCTGTAATTGCTTTGTAAAACTTCAGACCATCTGCATCCCCATCTAGCGCCAGTCTTGGTTCATGATCCCGTACCTCCGGCATCAATCCGTCAATCACTTTGCTCTCTATATATGGTGGGTTGGACAGGATCATATCATATCTTTTATCTATCTTATCAAATAAATCTGATTTTATAACAGTATAATCAGATACTTCTAATCGTTTCGCATTTTTTGTCGTAAGTGCGATCGCGGAATCTGAGATATCACACAGATCTATATGAATATTCTGATTCATAAGTGCTACCGACAATCCGATGCACCCGGAACCACAGCACATATCCAGCACAGACATCTTATCAGAATGTATGTCCTGAATCAAGCGGTTTGCCTGTTCCACCAGAACTTCTGTGTCAAATCTTGGAATCAGTACATCCGGTGCAGTCTCAAAATCATACCCCATAAAGCACTGTATGCCTGTTATATATTGTAACGGAATACGTTTTGACCTTTTATCGATCAACGCTTCATAGGAAGAACGAATCGTTTCGGTAACATCTTCCTGCCGGTTCATAATATATGCCATCTTATCCTGCTTTGATACAAAGAGCCATAATAACTCTGCATCGATATCTGCATCCGGCACATTATGTTCGTTCAGTTTTTCTTTTCCTGCTGTTACAAGCTGATACTGAGTCATACGTCTATTTCCTTTTACATTCACTGGCATCATTTCAACTTCTTAATCTTCGATCTCTCCACATTTCATGGCTTCCTGATATGCACGCCAGTCGATCACTTCTTCTACTGATCGGATAGCTACCTCACACATATCGAGATCCGGTTCCTTCGTCGTAAGATGCTGTACCCACATTCCCGGTACACTTAATATATTCGCAAGCTTTGAGTCACTTCTGCCTGCAAACATGATAAATTCATACGAGATTCCCGCAATAATCGGAACCAGAAGTACACGCGACAGCAATCGCAGCCACATAGACTTCACATTTATAAACATAAATACAATAATGCTTATGATCATAACGACTACCAAAAAACTGGTTCCACAGCGTTTATGGTATCTGGAATGTTTCTTTACATTTTCCGGAGTCAGCGGATCGCCTGCTTCAAAACAGTTGATCGTCTTATGCTCTGCACCATGATACATAAATACACGTTTGATATCCTTCATCAATGATATTAATACTACATATGCAAGAAAGATCACCAACCGAAGCACACCTTCCGCTACCGCTATCAATACATTGCTTTTTGTCACATGCTCAAGCAGTCCTGCAATAAATGCCGGAAGCAGCATGAATAATGCGATCGCAATGGCAAGTGATACAATAACGGTTCCGATCATCATCAGATCATCTCCTGTACTGCTTTCTTTTTTATTGTTTTTACTGCCGTTCTCACCTGAACCGCTTCCATTATTACTTTCTGTATCTGACAACCTGGAATCATCTTTATTTTCACTCTTTCCAGTCGGTTCTTCCTCTTCATAAAAATCGGCTGAATATGTCAGCGTTTTAACTCCAATTACCAGCGACTCAAAGAAATTAACCACTCCACGAAGAATCGGCAATTTCAGGATTTTATATTTTTCACCTATCGGTGTATAGCTTTCTACTTTAACTTCAATTTCCTGATCCGGCTTTCTGACTGCTACTGCGTACTGATCCTCGTATTTCATCATTACGCCTTCGATCACCGCCTGACCACCTATTCTGGCTCTTTTCAAATTCTATACCTCGTAAAATTGTTTCCTAAAACAAAAATAGGCTGAGATTAAAAGCTTTAACCTCAACCTATCATCCTTTTTATTAGTTTGACTGTGAAACACCGTACTTACGGTTGAACATATCAATTCTACCACGAGCCTTAGCTGCCTTCTGCTGGCCTGTATAGAATGAATGACACTTTGAGCAAATTTCTACATGAATTTCTTCTTTTGTAGAACCTGTAACAAATTCGTTTCCGCAGTTACATACAACCTTTGCCTGATAATAATTTGGATGTATTCCTTCTCTCATTTAATCTCACCTCTTTATTATATTATTGATATATGAGAATAGGCCATCAGCCTCACTTCTTCATAAAACACAGCTTTTGTATTCTAACATAAACCGGCATAGAAATGCAAGTGTTTTTTTATTTTCTTAGCAATGATTTTTTAACATAATAGATAAACTCTTTATTATTCTTGGTCCGAACGAATAATTTCAGTACATCCTCCAGCATATCCTCTGCCTTATTACCGGATAATATCTTGTGAAGTGCATATACAACTTCCTGTTCTTCCGGTGATAATAACAGATCATCCCGTCTGGTACTGGATTTTGCAATGTCTATTGCAGGGAAGATTCTCTTTTCTGCGAGCTTCCGGTCAAGCACCAGTTCCATATTACCGGTTCCTTTGAATTCCTCGAATACGACATCATCCATCTTGCTTCCTGTCTCAACCAGCGCTGTCGCAAGGATCGTAAGACTTCCACCCTCACGCATATTACGGGCAGCACCAAAGAATTTCTTCGGCATATGTAACGCCGCAGGATCAAGACCACCGGATAAGGTTCTTCCACTTGGTGGAACTGTAAGGTTGTACGCTCTTGCAAGTCTCGTAATACTGTCTAATAAGATCACGACATCTTTCTTCTGCTCTACCAGTCGTTTTGCACGCTCGATCACCATCTCAGATACACGCTTATGATGCTCTGGCAGCTCATCAAATGTCGAATAAATAACTTCTACATTGGGTCCCTCTATGGATTCCCTGATATCCGTTACTTCCTCCGGTCTTTCATCGATCAGAAGCACCAGCAAATGAATCTCACTGTATCTGGTACTGATACATTTTGCGATCTGTTTCAGCAAGGTTGTCTTACCTGTCTTTGGAGGGGAAACGATCATACCACGCTGTCCTTTACCGATCGGTGACAGCAGATCGATCATACGGATCGGAATCGGGCTGTCCTCCCCATCCATATTGATCCGTTCATTCGGGAAAATCGGCGTCAGATCTTCAAATGCTTTTCTTCCTGCAATGCTTGCAGGACTTTCTCCATTGACAGAAGCTACATATAATAATGCACCAAACTTCTCTCCCTGCGTCTTTACGCGGATATTTCCCATTATGATATCTCCGGTCTTAAGTCCAAATCTACGAATCTGCGCCGGTGATACATAGATATCCTGATCTCCCGGCAGATAATTGGCACTTCTTATAAATCCATAGCCTTCCGGCATTACTTCCAGGATTCCATGTGCCATCTTACCACTGTCAAGCTCCGGTCCATTTGGTTCCTGCTGAGCAGATGATCCTTCCTGCCTGTTCTCAGGCTTCGTCTCCATTCTTACCTCTGCTTTTATCTCTGTATCTGCAGCCGTATTTTTTTCTTCTATAACAGATTTTTCATATGCTGCTTTCTTTTCTGATACTACAGAACTTTCAACTGCTGTTTTTTTCTCTTCCATTGCAGACTTTTCAAG
>ERZ1034928.1127-NODE-1127-length-10361-cov-598.345430_pt1 | contig 10361 bp, 8 predicted proteins | sample MGYA00520627_ERZ1034928 | MGnify/ENA primary metagenome ERZ1034928 (study PRJEB33766, sample SAMN09781755) | gut metagenome | biome: gut microbiome | host: Homo sapiens | place: Madagascar | study: EMG produced TPA metagenomics assembly of the PRJNA485056 data... | reverse complement strand
ATGGAGTCAATCAACATCAGGACTCCACATATTTCCATGGATTACACTGACTGGCAAGAGGGGCAGACCCACAAGTGGCGGTACAATTCGAGAGTTGACTGGTACGCAAAAGGCGGTCTTTTCAATGCAGCATCCGTGATCGGTGTTGGTGAAGCCGGAAAGGAAGCAGTCCTTCCGCTGACCAACAAACAGGCTATGAAGAGCATTGCCGACAGCATTACCGGCAACATGCCGGATGGAAGTATTGGACTGGGCAAGGAAGAAATGGCGCAGGCGGTAACACAGGGCGTTGCCATGGCAATGATGAACATGAGCACCGGTGGAAACTCATCTCCGCAGTATATTTCCAACACGATTAATCTGGACGGACGTGCTATTGCGAAAGCTATCACAAAAGCCCAGCAGGACAACAACCGGCGTAAAAACCCCAGTCCGGCATGGTAAAAACCATTGCTATTCCTGACAGATTGCGGTATAATAAATGAGTAACAAGTAGCACCTATTTCTTGTTATATTGTGCGAAAAAAACAAAATATTGAGCAGACTTTTAAGATGATATTTACTTTGGGTTGAAACAGCAACCCGTTTTCCGTGATACCGTCTTGGAGTCTGCTCTTTTTTTTGTTTCCAAACTGGTAAAACCAACAGGCTTACCCGACGGGGGACAAGCGGAAATGCCTTGCCGCCTGCCTGTTGATTTACATACATTTCAAGGCATCTTATATACGAAAGGCAGGTATTTTTCTATGAAGTTTAAGGAACAATCCAAAAGTCTTAATATTCCAGTGGCAAGAGAACCTATTATATATTTCCTTTTGGATGGAGACGAAGTAGTTTATATTGGACAATCTAGGTTGGGACTTTTTCGTCCGTACAGCCACACAGACAAACATTTTACTTCGGTTTCTGTTATTAAATGTCAACTAGAAGAACTAGATTCTTTGGAGATTTTTTATATCAGAAAATATTTACCAAAATACAATCAAAAACTTGTTGATGATAAGCATGAGTTCTCCTTTGGAAAAGTGAGAAGAATAATAAGAGATCAAACAGATTTTAAAAATTGTACTGTTTTTCATATAAGAAAAATGGTAAAAGTTATGAAAATAAATACTTTTTCTATTCAAGATACTTTTTACATGACATCTGATGATGCAGAAAAAATAATTGATTATGTAAATTCTCATTATGACGGTCACGAATTAAAAGTATCGTAATTTTAGTAAAACCAGTAGGCTAGGTTGGCCGCCGAAAAGTGTAAACCTTGATGCACCTGCCTACTGTTTTTATAAATCAAGGATTCTGGCATATTATGGAGATGCCAACGACCAACAAGGAGGTTATTTATTATGAGTAATACAGTTAATAAAATTAAAAAAGCAGTTTTACGTGAAGATTTGCTTGCCATTACAGGGGATTTTCGCAAAGCGATTATATTGAAGCAGTTTATCTATTGGTCAGAGCGAGTATCAGATGCTGACAAATTTATAGAAAAAGAAAACGAAATTGCCAAGAACAATGGTGAAGAAGAACGAGAATTATTTTACGGTTGGATTTACAAAACAGCGGATGAACTTGCTGAAGAAATAATGCTTGGATTATCTGCAAGTCAAGTAAGACGTTATGTAAGAGATTTGGTTGATATGGGATTTATCTCCAAAAGAAATAACCCTAAATACAAGTGGGACAGAACATTGCAGTATCGGGTAAATCTCGTTAATATAGCAAAAGCTTTGAAAGAAAAAGGGTATCCGTTGAGCGAATATAAGATTGAATTACCGGATGATTTATCCAATGTGCATGGGTGCGCAATCAATGAAGCACATATGGAAAATCAATCGGTTCCAGATGCTTATGCTATACCAGAAACTACTACCAGAGAATATAATTCAGATATTACTAATACAGAGAATAAAGACTTTATTTTATCAAATAAAGAGAAAAAGACTTTACCAAAGAATGGTAAAGGTTCAAAGACTTCTGCTCCTAATAATATAAATATACTAGATATAAATAATATACCCTCAAGAACAACTGAGCAGAAGGAAGTGTACCGCAAGCAAAAACAGAAAAATCGTTCTGAGAAATACCGGGACGAAGATGTACCACAGATTCTGTACAATGAGTTTAATTCCCTGTATGGTGAACAGGGGGATATTCTGGAAGATCATGACATCTGTCTGACCATGGCAGTTATCGCTTATTACTTCAAACAGTACCGGGAACACATGAGCGAACAGCATATAATGATTTCTGCCGAATACGCAAATCAGTTCATGGGTGTTATCATTGGCGATGATTCACCACTTCTGAAAGCGGACGTGGAAGAAAAGGATGAGCTCCGGTTCTATCAGGACATGATAGATGAGTTCTTCGGTTCAGACCTTGGCCAGCGAAACGGAAAAGATTTTGACCGTCATATCTGGTTGTTCTTCTCAGAGAGAAATCAGGACATTTTGTGTGAACGGGTAAAGCAGAAATGGGATGATCAAGAATACGTTGACTAAATCAATCCAAAATCCGTTTAAAATACCGTAGGTGATAATTTCCTCACGCAAACAATTCAAATTGATTCTAGCCAAAAAACATTACAGTAATTGATTATAAACTCAACGTACAGGAGAAACACATGGACTTTAAAACAAAATACTTTGCTATCTGGCAGGAAGTGTGGGGACTGCATAAGAAATACTGGCGAATCCCGATGGACGATTCTGAGCTGTGGGAACAATTCGCAGCTGAAGCAGAAGCCCTCAGAAGCAGATACGTTGGAACGCCGGAAGAAGATTTTGTGGGGAAACTGATTCTTGCTGTGACAAATGAAGTAGAAAACGCTTCAAAAACACTTGGACAATAATTTCTCACATGGCACATAAAAATGGATTCTAGGCGATTTTATTCAATCAATTATCGAGAAAGTAGGAAAAAAATGGAATATGTTATGATTCTGAACACAGTATCAGTGATCGCTTGTTCAGCGGCTATTGCCACGGCCTGTAAAGTGACAGGTTCAGCGTGGCCATTGCTGGCATTTATTTTAATCCCTAAATGGGGATGCCATCATTTTGACGACAAGGAGGAAAAAAGATGAAGAAAAAATTAAAAATCATGTTACTGGCAATTCTGTGTCTGTGCTTTGCCGGAGGGGCTGCCGGATGCGCTCTGATGGACGATGCTATTAATGACATCAAAGGCGATCTGGTTGAAAATGGATATACAATCCGCACCTATGACAACTACGGTCAAAAGGTCATGACCACGGTCGGCGACAAGATCAATGTTCAAGGCAATCCGGTTAAGACAACTTCTTACAACAGTGATGGAACTGTGGTCAGCGGATACGAGCTGTCATCCGTGGTCACGATCAATATTGATGGCAAGGAAATCCAGAGCTGCGGCGACACCTGCATATTTGAGCAAGATGGTCTGGAACCGGACGTGGATTTTGAGCAGACTGATATTTACAGTCAATCTACAGGAAAACTTTCTGACAATACTTACGTTGCCGGGATCGTAAATCAGTACAAGAATTATTTCGGAAAATCCAGAGTTGTTGTGATTAAATCTCAGCTTGGACAGCCCATCACAGCATATTCCGGTGACGAAGTATACTGGAAGATTCCGAAGAAGTTGCCGAAAATGACAAAGCTCATGATTGACGGGAAAGCCCTTTACATCCACCGGGCAAACTTTCAGATTATTGACACAGCATTGTTGAAATAAAACAGCTTAAATTCGGGCATTGAATTTTGACATCAGTATAAATACATAGGCGTACAGAAAATGGATTCTACACGATTTTTCTTAATCAATTACGGTGATTCTCATTGTAGTTTCATGAGCATGGATGTATAATTGAACTATCAATCCAAGGGAGGAAGAAGAAAATGAAAAGGTGGAAAAAGCTTACAGTGATTTTGCTGGCAATGATTATGGCACTTGCCATGACGGTTCCGGTATCAGCGGCAACAGTTAAAATTAACAAAACAAAGGTAACGATTTGCACAGGACAGACATTGCAGCTGAAGATGGTCGGAACGAAAGCAAAACCAAAATGGTCTAGTAACTCAAGAAATGCGATTGTGAATAGTACCGGAAAAGTAACGGCAAAGACCCGAGGAACAGTTACGATCACTGCAAAAATCGGAAAGAAGAGTTATCGGTGTTTGGTGACAGTAGAAGCACCGAAGATCAGCAGTGCTAATATTTCACTGTACAAAGGGAAAACGGCACAGCTTAAAATGCTGAATACGAAACAGAAATACAGATGGACTTCTTCAAACACTAAAGTTGTAACAGTTTCGTCAACCGGTAAGATTAGTGGGAAAAGTACCGGAACTGCTTATGTTTTCGCCAAAAGTGCGTCTGGTAAAACATTTAAGTGTAAAGTTACGATCAAAAATCGGAGCAATAAGTCGAAAGGAAGCATAACATATTACGCAGAATCGGCGCCGTATGGAGCTGTCGGAATTTTTAGAAATAATTATGATTATGCTGTTGATATGGAAGTGACTTTTGTATATTATTTGAACGGTGTTATGGTGGGCAGAAGCCAAGATCGTAATTTCGCATTTGCTGCTCATTCTCAGTGTGCTATGCAAGGATGGAACAGCGACTTGACATGGGATTCCTTTAAGATAAGTATTAAAACTGAAAAGACCTATAACATCATAACAAATACATCAGGAATTACCTATAACTCAAATTTTGGTAGTGGAAACGTTATGGTTGAAGTGAGAAATAATGGAAAAAAGAACAGTTCGACGCAAATAGGAATTGTATTTTACAAAAACAATAAAATTGTAGGATGCGATTCTGCTTATCCTCATGTCGAAAATCCAGGAGATACAGATTATGTTGAATTTAAATTTCCGTTTGATTTAAATGATGAAGATATCGTTCCCGATAGATACAAAATATATGTAAATAATTCATATATTTACACATGGGAGAGATAAAGGAGCCGGGGAGAAATCTCCGGTTCTTTCTTTTTGCCCGAACATCATATGTAAAAATATGGAATCATATTACGCCAAAAAAGTATAATGAATAATCATAAAGCGTCTATCTTTGATAGGCGCTTTTTTCATGCACAAAAATGAGGTGATTATTCAATATGGCAGATGTTTTTATAAAAATCAATGGTGCAGCAATGCCTTGCCCTTCTTCATTCACATGGGGGCTGCAAGACATATCAGCGTCAGAATCCGGGCGTACTGATGACACGATCATGCATAAGAATCGTGTTGGGCAAAAGAGAAAACTGGAAATTGGTTGGAACGCACCGGAATGGGAAAAAGCTTGCAAAATCGTGCAGGCGGTCAACCCAGAGTACATTTCTGTTGAATATCCCGATCTCCTATCTGGAAACAAACACGAAGTTCGAACCTTTTATGTTGGCGACCGGTCCGCTCCTTTTAAATGCTGGTGGATTGGAAATCAGCGGATGGAAGGTTTGCAATTTGACTTGATCGAACAGTAGGAGGTGAGAGATTGAGAGATATTTCAAACAGATTCAAGAATGAACAAAATAACGATAACAGGAATTATTTAAAATATGCTGACATAACGCTGACGGATGGGACAGTTATCAATCTTACCAACGCTGATTTTTGGTCAAATGGTATGAAGTTCGAGGATTCCGTGTCTGACGACAACACGTTTAACATCGGCTCCGCAAATATCAATACTTTGAACCTGTCAATCAATAACTTTGATGGCAAGTATACAGATTACGATTTTACGGATGCTACGGTGATTTGCTATGTAGGAATTGAACTTGAGCCGGAAGATACTAGCGCATTGCTCGATACCACCGGTGATAAGATCCTGGATACGACCGGTAATGAAATCATAGTGCACAAAAATGCTCTGATAGAAAAAATCCGGATATGCACAATGACAGTCATAGATACTCCGTACCAGAACACTACGATTATCGAACTGGAATGTGAAGATAATATGCGGAAGTTCGACCGTGACTATTCCGCAAGCAAGCTGAAATATCCAGCAACAAGAAAACAGATCATACAGGACGCTTGCAAGGTGTGCGGAGTAACACTGGACACACTTAATTTTTATCAGGATTCCTACCAAGTACCGGCAAGGCCCGACGATGAAGCACTGACCTTCAGACAGGTTCTTGCATGGGTGTGCCAGATCGGATGCCAGTATGCCAGATGTGATAAATACGGCAGACTGACTATAAAATGGTACGATACGGAAATTGCCGATGCAAACAGGGTAACCATAAAATCCACCAACGGTTTTACCCCTAATCTGGATGATGTAGTGATAACCGGTGTACAGGTAACAGAGTATCTGGAATCCACATCTACGGACGAAGAAGCAAGTTCGTATTTGTACGGAGAAGAAGGATATGTTCTGAAGATTAGCGAAAACAAACTGATTCCGCAAGGAACCGGACAAGTTGTTGCAAACATGATCGGCGAAAAATGCGTTGGTATGTCTTTCCGACCGTTTGAAACGGAATGTTTGACGGATATAGTTCTTGAAGCCGGTGATGCTGTCCTGATTACTGACCGGAAAGGAAATAAGTATAAGAGTTTTTTGACAAATGTCATGCTGCAACCGGGATCGTTTGAACAGATTTCCTGTAATGCCGAAAGTGCGGCCCGGAATAGTTCAAAGACTTATTCACTTGTAACGCAAGCTGCTGTGGATGCAAGAAAATCCGTTTGGAGAGAGCGGACTACCCGAGAACAGGCACTACAAGAGTTTAAAGACCGGATGGATAATTCCACCGGTGTTTACACCACAGTCCAGACTCAGCAGGATGGAAGCCAGATATTTTATTTGCATGATAAACCCACACTTGAGGAATCGAAGGCTGTATGGAAGATGACCGCAGAAGCATGGGGCGTTTCAACAGATGGCGGGCAAACATGGAACGGTGGAATGACCGTTGATGGAGATACGATTGTAAGAATTTTGAACGCTGTCGGTGTTAATGCTGACTGGATTAATGCCGGAGCGATCACGGTAACAGACACAGACGGAAGTATCATTTTCTCCGTGGATATGGATACAAAGTCCGTATATCTCGACGGAAGTGTTCAAATTGGTGGAGGGAAATCCCTTAATCAGACATTTGCAAACTATCTTCAAGAAAGCAAGGACTATTCAGACGGAAAACTATCTGATTACGCTGAAACGGTCACTGGATCATTGGGAGAACTGCAAGACCAGATAGATGGTCAGATTGAGACTTTCTATTACGATTATGAACCTACGCTTCAGAACAAACCTGCATCAGACTGGACAAGTGCGACGGAAAGAAAGAAGCATATCGGTGACTTGTTCTTCAACAAAACGACTGGTTATGCATATCGTTTCATGCAGGATGAAGCAACGTGGGGTTGGATATTAGTACAAGATACCGATATCACGAAAGCAATGAAAGCTGCCGAGAACGCACAGGACACCGCAGACCATAAGCGCAGAGTGTTTGTGACAAAGCCACAGCCACCTTACGATATCGGTGATTTGTGGTCACAGGGAGAAGATGAAGGCGGAGATATCCTTACCTGTACAGTTTCAAGGGCAAAGGGAGCATCTTATGTTCAATCAGACTGGCAGAAACTAAACAAATATACGGATGATACAAAAGCAGAAGAAGCCCTCGAAGTTGCATCCTTGGCTAGAAACATGACGATGCAGCTTGACAACGACTATCAGGGCATCCCGGTTGACAGTGACGGAAACTACACGGAGTTCCCGGAGTGCACCACAACAGCGACCGTCATGTACGGCACACAGGATATCACGGATAACTGTACGTACACGATTACGACGTCCCAGAACATACAGGGAAACTGGAATAAGGAAACTAAGACATACACTGTGACCGGGCTGACCACAGACAGCGGATGGGTGAACATCAAGGCGGCATATCTGAATAACCTTGTCGTATCGAAACAGTTCTCACTTGCGAAACAGTACGCCGGGCCGCAGGGACTCCCGGGTATCGGAACAGATGGAAAGACAACGTATCTGCATATCCAGTACGCACCGGTACAGAACCCGACAGCGGCGCAGATGAGCAAGACACCAAACAAGTACATCGGAACTTATACGGATTTTTCCGGCGTTGACAGTACAGACCCGACGAAATACACATGGGCGAAATTCGAGGGTGACCAGGGTGCACAGGGACCGAAGGGAGCGGATGGCAAGTCATCTTACACGTGGATGAAATACGCTACAAGACCCGACGGCCTTGACATGTCAGACAACCCGGATTATGTGCCGCTGCTAGACAGCGCTGGCAGTCCGATTCTGGACAGTGCCGGAGAGCAGATATATACAGTGACGCAAGCGACTTATATCGGCATTGCAACAAATAAGGACACGGCTACAGAAAGCACTAATCCGGCAGACTACGCATGGAGCCGGTTCCGTGGTGTTGACGGAAGAGATGGTTCAGACGGACTGCCAGGAATACCAGGCGAAGACGGAAGAACACCATATGTGCATTTTGCTTATGCCAACAGTGAGGATGGAAAAGTTGATTTTTCCGTTGATGACAGCACAGACAAAATCTATATCGGACAATATACCGATTATACAGTGCCAGACAGTACAGACCCGACAAAGTATGCTTGGACAAAAATCAAAGGCGAGCAGGGAAATGCCGGAAGGACTTACTTCTTTCAAAGTAATGCAGATGTCTTGCTTATGGGAGCAGATAAGAAGATAACACCGGCGCCGCTTATTGTAGATTCTTTCTACAGGGATGGAAACGGCGAGGTCGCACAGTCACAAAAAGGTTGGTGGAAACTGGAAAAGTCCACTGACAACGGCGCTACATGGGCAGCACTCACGGTATCACAGACTGCGGCACTTGACCGGTTGAGTATCAATGTCAATAACCTGTCACTCAATGCACATGACATGCTCAAGGTTTCACTGTATTTTGACCAGTCGAAAACGAAGCTTGCGGACTATCAGACGTTTTCCGTGGCGGTTGATGTAGCATCACTGACACAGGAACAGATAGTTGATATCCTGTCGGACGATGGGAAGTTTAAGGGATTGTACTACGAAAAGGATGAAAGTGGAAACCAGACGCTGTATATCTCGTTCAACGCCGCAAAAGGTGGAACGCTTGCACTCGGTGGTAAGAACAATGGTAACGGTCAGTTGAAGATATACGATGATGACGGATACGAAGTCCTCCGATTAACCAATGGCGGATTAGCGTTAAACAGTGCTGATAATGACGCTATAACAATAATGAAAATCCTAAGAAGCGGCATGTATTTCTATGATTCTACTGGAAAAAGCAGAAAGATGCTTCTCAACACATCAGGCATGGCATTGTACACGAATTATACTGATGGAAATAATTATAAAGCACTCCGCTTTGGCAAGTATGGACTATATGCGGTAAAAAAAGATTCTAGTAGTGTTGAAGAATTATGGATGGAAGGGACAGACCACACGTGGGATGGCTATATCATCCGGTATCTGGAAAATGCTGTCCGTATAAATGCGAATGCTGTATATACTGACGGTTGTTCGATGGGTAAAAATTTGACAACGAGTGGAACCCTTTCTGTTGGTGGGGCCCTTACGTTCTATGACTTAGAGAATCAAACAAAAGCATCCGGGAAAGTTAAAAGGCAACCAATAGCATCCGTATCAGCTGATACTAACCGTGTGGCTTACTTAACATCAGACTATCATGCAAATGGATACGCAACCGGTTCTGAGCACTCTAACCACCGCCTTGGCGTGAGGGCACAGTGGGGCAGCAGTGCGTATACAACGTACTATATCTACACCAACGTGACTTCTTCCGACATCCGTCTAAAAGAAAACGTCAAAAACAGCGAAACAGACGCACTTGAAACGGTCAATCAGATGAAAGTCCGCCAGTTTGACTGGAAAGAGCAGATGGGCGGATGGCATCAGAACATCGGTTTTGTGGCGGACGAACTGGAAGAAATCGACCCGAATCTGGCGCTAGGTGGCGGATATGACGAAAACGGCGAGATGGATATTAAGCAGATTAACAGTCCGTATCTTCTCAACTACGCTATTAAAGCCATACAGGAACTCAGTGCAAAGGTTGACGAGCAAGAGAAACGTATCAAGGAATTAGAAAGGAGATTACAGTAATGGGAAAATTTAATGAGTATTCACAGAAAGCAACACCGGCGGACAACGACACACTGATGATTTATGATGCAACATCAAAGGCGAACAAGCTTTCACCGTTCAGTGGAATCTGGAACTGGATTGTGGGGAAACTGACCAATGCGGTCATCAGCAACTTGGAAACACAGAACAAGAGCGTGGTGGGTGCGCTTAATGAACTAAATAGTAACCGGCTCAGA
>ERZ1034928.1126-NODE-1126-length-10362-cov-4.088872_pt1 | contig 10362 bp, 7 predicted proteins | sample MGYA00520627_ERZ1034928 | MGnify/ENA primary metagenome ERZ1034928 (study PRJEB33766, sample SAMN09781755) | gut metagenome | biome: gut microbiome | host: Homo sapiens | place: Madagascar | study: EMG produced TPA metagenomics assembly of the PRJNA485056 data... | reverse complement strand
AGGTGGAGCTGGTCGCGGACGGCGTTTCGCTTCCGGCGGGGGCGTCGCTCGCGGCGACGTTTGGGTTCGCGGGCCGCGCGAACAACACATACGTCCTGAAAGCGGCGGTGGCGGGCAACGCCTGTGCGGTGACACGGGACGGTGAACCGGCCGTCGCGTTGAAGGCGGGCGTGAGCGAGACGTGGTACAAGGTTGGCGCGACGGGCCTTTCGGAGTTCGCCTTCACGTCCGATGCGCTCGGGGCGACGCTGCTTTCGTCTCTCCAGCCGGGCGCGGGGTCGCTCTTCATACTGCGGTAGGTGCAGGGAGGGAACATGCTGCGCGTGAGGATTCTTGTTTCCGTTGTCCTGTTGGTGGCGGGTGTAGTGTGGGGAACGGTGTCGGCGGGAAACGAGACCGAACGCGCCGACGTTGTCCGTCCCGTACCGTTCGCGCGCGCGTTCACGGTCGCGGGCGCGACGAACGCGACGGTCGGAACCTTCGCCGTGCCGCCGGAGTCGGATCTTCGTCCGTGGCGCGTGCGCTACTCGTTCCGCTACCGCACGGCGGGCTTTGCGGGCGAGGGGCTGCGGCTCGTCACACAGGCCGTATTCGACGGCGGTGCGCGGTTCGACAACCTCACGCCGACCGTCCGCAACCTGAACTGGGATGCGGGGACGACCTACCGCTGCGGTGCGTCCGAAGACTGGAAGAAGGTCGATCTCGACGTCGACTTCAAGAACGTGCTGCCGCCGGAGGTGCGCGTCGTGTGCGAGGGGCTGGTCGCGACGGGGCGCGTCGAATTCGCCGATTTTGCGGTCGCGCTCGTCCTGAAGCCGCGCCATCGGCTCACGGGCGGCGAGTTTCCGCTCGAAGGCGGGAACGTGCTGAAGCACGTCTTCTTCGCCGAGACGGGAACCGTCCATGTCGCGCTCGCCGATCCGGCGCATGTCGTCCGCGCGGCCGTTCGTGTGCGCGATGCCGAGGGTCGGCCCGTCGGCGAGACGCGCGCACTCGCCGCCGTCGATGCGGTGACGCTCGCGGGACGCGGATACTACACGCTGGAGGTCGCCGCGTGCTATGCGGACGGCACGAAGGTGACGACGACGGGTTCCGCCGCCGTCCTCGGGCCCAGGCTCACCGCCGCGCAGACGGCGGGCTCGCGATTCGGCGCAATGATCGTCAACGGCGGCGCGGGGGCGTTCACGCGCGCGCTCGGCAGCCGCTGGGACTGGCGGTTCTTCTTCCACGGCAGGGACAATGCCGCGTTCGTCGGCCCGCAGTTCGGCGACGGTACGATCTACGCGGGCCACCAGTCGCCCATTTATCCCGAGGCGATGGACCCGGCGCACGTCGGGAAAGGCGGCATGTGGCCGGCGAAGGACTGGGACGTCCAGCGCGCATTGACGCGGGCGTTCCTGGAGAAGAACCCCTGTTTCGCGGGCCGCCGCCTCTGCCTCGTCAACGAGCCGGACTTCAAGTGGCGCGGCACGATCGCCGAAATGGTGCGTGCCCACCGCGTCTTCGCCGAGGAAGTCCACCGCCTCTACCCGACGTGCGAGGTGCAGGGCCCCGCGTGCAGCCGCGTGAAGCCGGAGTACCTGCGCGCGCTGGGGGAGGAGGGATTCTTCGACTGTATCGACGCCGTCAACATCCACGCCTACGTGGACGGCACGAAGCCGGAGGGCGCGTTCCGCACGAAGCTGCGCGAGGGCATGGACGTCATCCGCCGCGAGTTCGCGTGCGCGAAGCCCGTCTACGTCACCGAGTTCGGCTGGACGACGGAGAACGGCACGTGGCAGGAGCCTGTCAGCGAACTGACGCAGGCGCGCTACCTGACGCGCGCGTGTACGTTCATCGCCGCCGAGGACATCCGCGCGGCGGTCTGGTTCTGCGACTTCTACGTCGCGCGCAACTACGGCGAGGGCGGGTTCTCGATGCTGCGGCTCGGCAACGACTGCATCTCGCCGAAGCCGGCGGTTGCCGCGTTCGCGACGCTCGCGCGCAACCTGTCGAGCGTGCAGGGTCGGATGTGCGCGCAGATGATCGGCCCGGAGACGTGGCTCGCGACGGGACGCCGCGTGGACGGCTCGGCCGTCACGCTCGTCTGGACGCGCACGGGCGTTCGGGATATTCCGCTGCCGGTGCGCACCGTGCGGGCGGAGAACTTCCTGGGCACGCCGGTTGCGCTGGGTGGCACGACGCTGCGCGTCTCCGAATCGCCGGTCTACCTCTTCGGCGACGAGACGTTCTCGGGACCCGCGTGGGTCGCGCCGCCGGTGGACGAGGCGAAGCCGGTCGTCGTCGCGCCGGACGAATATCCGCTGGGACTTACTGGCACGGGCTGGAAGTGCCGCGACAACCTCCAGACGCCCGTCCTTCCCGACCGCTGCTGGACGGGCGCGACGAACCGTCTTCCGCGCGTGCGTGTCGCCTATTCATCCGAGGGGCTGGTCTTCAACGTCGAGGTGGATGACCCGAAGCACGAGCAGCCGTATGCACAGGAACGCCTGATCGAAGGCGATGCCGTCACGGTCGCGGTCGATGTCGACCGGGGGCTGGACTGGCAGCCGAACGCGCACATGACGAGCTTCAAGGGGCACCGCGCGTTCGAGTACACGGTCGCCTTGCGGGACGACGGCAAGCGGGAGGCCTGGCGGCGCAACGCCTGGGACTTCGACATCCGTCCGAACGCGCCGGTCGTCGTCTTCAACGGCGTCACGCGCGTGGGCGCGGACAAGACGCGCTACATGATCTGGCTCACGTGGCCGCGCCTGGGGATGGACGGCCCGCCGCCGCCCGGCACGAAGTTCGGCATCGCCGTCTCGGTGAGCGACTTGACGGATGGGAAGCGGAAGACGTACGACCTCTTCGGCGGCATCACCGGCACGCCCGACCCGACGAAGTACGGCACGTTCGTCTGCGAAGGGAAGTGATAACCGGGGAAAGAAAATGAAATGAAAATGAGAATCGTGTGCGGAATGATCTTCACGGCGAGTGCTGTGTTGGCAGTGCCGCTGACGACGCCGTGGGGCGAGAAGGTGACGAGCGCAAACGCCTGGCGCGACTATCCGCGTCCCCAGCTTGTGCGCGACGGCTGGACGTGCCTGAACGGCGACTGGGACTACGCCGTGACGAGCGTCACGAACACGCCGGGGCGTCCGACGGCCTGGGACGGCAGGATCCGCGTGCCGTTCGCGATAGAGTCCGCGCTCTCCGGCGTCGGGCGGCTCCTGAAGCCCGACGAGTTCCTCTGGTACACGCGCACGATCGACGTCCGGAAGCGTCCCGGCGAGCGCGTCCTCCTGCACTTCGGCGCGGTCGACTTCCGCGCGCAGGTCTTCGTCGGACACCGCGAGGTGACGGACGTGCCGCACGAGGGCGGAAATCTGCCGTTCACGCTCGATGTCACGGACTACGTCGCGGACGGGGAGAACGAGCTGACGGTCTGCGCGTGGGACCCGACGGAGGATTTCGTGAACGCGCGTGGCAAGCAGAGCTTCGAGCCGAAGGGGTGCTTCTACACGCGCGTGTCGGGGATCTGGCAGACGGTGTGGATGGAGAACGTGCCGGAGACGCATGTGGCGGGCTATGCGGTCACGACGGACATCGACAAGGGCACGGTCACGCTGCGCTTCGATGTCCGCAGCCCGCGCTTCGCGAAGCCGGAGGTGACGGTGGAGGTCGCCGGGGTGAAGGCGACGACGGCGAACGGCGAGGTGACGGTCGCGCTACCCTCGCCCGTCCGTCTGTGGTCTCCGGACGCGCCGAACCTCTACGACTTCACGGCCGCATGCGGCGCGGACACGGTGCGGGGCTACTTCGGGATGCGCAAGATCGAGACGCGCCGCGACGCGAAGGGCGTCCTGCGCTTCTTCCTCAACGGCGAGCCGGTCTTCCTGATGGGCACGCTCGACCAGGGCTGGTGGCCGGACGGACTCCTCACGCCGCCGAGCGAAGAGGCGATGGCGTTCGACATCCGGACGCTGAAGGACCTCGGCTTCAACATGATGCGCAAACACATCAAGGTCGAGCCGGCGCGATACTACTACCTCTGCGACAAGATGGGGCTGATGGTCGTGCAGGACCTGCCGAGCGCGAACGGCGACGAGCGTTCGCCGTTCAAGGCGAAGACGGTGGCCGGCTACGGCCTCCAGCGACGCGAGCTGAAGGCGATGATGGACACGCTGCAGACGTTCCCCTCGATCGTGATGTGGGTGCCCTACAACGAGGGGTGGAGCCAGCCGGGGGCGTTCCCCACGCACGCGGCGCTGGACTGGACGAAGGCCCATGATCCGACGCGGCTCGTGAACGGGCCGAGCGGCTGGGTGGACTTCGAGGGCGGCGACTGGGGCCACCAGCCGGAGCGGCGGGCGTGGACGCGGCACCTGCCGCCGGGTGTCTGCGAGGCGGCGGACGTCATCGACCGGCACGACTACAACCGCGTGCCCGGCATGGCGCCGCTGAACGCCCGCCGCGTCTCGTTCCTCGGCGAGTTCGGCGGCCTCGGCTGCCGGATCGCGGGGCATCTCTGGACGGAGAAGGCGTGGGGCTATGGCGCGACGGGCGGCGCCGACGCGGCGGCGAACGGGACGAAGGCGGTCGAGGCGCGGTATGTCGCGCTGATGGGCCGCATCGCCGAGTTGGCGGCGCAGGGGCTCGGCGGCGCGGTCTACACGCAGACGACGGACGTGGAGGCCGAGGTCAACGGCCTCATGACCTACGACCGCAAGGTCCTGAAGTTCGACCCCGCCGTCTTGCGTACTGCACATGAGAGGATATATGATTCGCTCAAGAGGTAGGATTGAAAAGGTGATGACAACGGCGGCACATGTCCTTGCGGCGTGTTTTGCTGTTCTATCGGCCGAGGCATTCGAGGCCCGGCAGATTTTCCGCGAGGAGCGCGTCACGCGCGGCGACGTGAACCTGCGTCCGCTCCAGGCGATTGACGAAGCCGCCTGGATCTGGACGAAGGGGGCCGGTTTCGAGGACGGAAACGCCTTCCCGATCATCCGTTTCCGGCGGGATTTCACGGCGGACGGCACGCCGCTCGTCTTCGATGTCTCGGCCGATCCGCGCTACGTTCTCCTTCTTGACGGGTGCGTCATCTCGCGCGGACCGCACAAGGGCTTCCCCGGACGCTGGTATTACCAGTCCTACGAGATCCGGGATCTGTCGGCGGGCGAACACGTGCTGGAGGCGGTCGTTTCCCACCTCGGGAGGAACGGTCCGCCCTCGATCCTGACGAGCGGACGCGGCGGGTTCGTCCTCAAGGCCGAGGGCGCCTACGACACGCGGCTGACGACGGGCAAGACGGCGTGGCGGGCGGCATGCGTGCCGTGCCAGACGTATGGCGGCGTGACCGATCCGGACACAATGACGGGGCGTGAAAACATCGTACACGGTACTGGCTTCCTCGATTGGAACGACCTTGCATGGCAGCCGACATTTGTCGTGCGGGGGCCTGTCCGGGAGAGCGACTACGGCAATCCACGCCGGGGGTGGGCGCTCTTCCCGACCGAGCGCATGGACGAGCAGGAGCGGCCCTGCACGCCGGGTACGGTGCGGGCCGCACAGCCGCTCTTCGACGAGACGAACGCCGTCTACACGGCGGCGGACACGGCAAGCGCGTGGACGGTGCGGTTCGACCGCCTCCTCAAGGCCGGCGCGCGGGTCGAGATCCCCGCCCGGACGTCCGTCCGCTTCCTCTGGGATCTCGGCGACTACTACTGCGCCTTCCCCGACCTCGGCACGTCCGGCGGCGCGGGCGCGCAGGTCCGCTGGCGCTGGGCCGAGGCGCTCTATGCGCCGTTCGCCGAGACGGGGCGAACGGGCGAACTCTACCTCCACAAGGGCAACCGCGACGAATTCCTCGGCAAGCGGATGCTGCGCGCGATGCACGACACGTTCCTGCCGGACGGCCGCGCGTCCGCGTCGTTCACGACGCCGTGGTGGAAATGCGGCCGCTGGATCGAGATCGCGGTCCGGACGGCTGACGCGCCCCTCGCGCTCACCCGGCTCGGGCTCGTCGAGTCGCGGTATCCTCTTGAGGTCAAGTCCTCGTTTGCGTGTGATGACGCATCTCTTGATGGCATTTGTCGGATCGCCGTGCGCGGCCTGGAGAACTGTCTTCACGAGATGTTCATGGACTGCCCCTACTTCGAGCAGCAGATGTACCCCGGCGACACGCGCGTGGAAATGCTTGTTCTCAACACGCTTTCAGGCGACGACCGCCTCCTGCGCTACGGGATTGGCATCTTCGACGCCTCGCGGCGCGCCAACGGAATGATTCGCATGAACTTCCCGTCCGTCCATGAGCAGGACTCGACGACGTTTTCGCTGTGCTGGGCGATGAAGCTCGGCGACTATGCGCTTTGGCACGGGGCGAACGAGTTCCTCCGCCAGCGGATCCCGGGTCTCCGCCAGACGCTTTCGCAGATCGACACGTACCGCAACGCGGACGGCCTCCTTGAAGACCTGCCGGGCTGGAGCTTCGTGGACTGGAGCGAGCCGTGGGGCTGGCTGGGCATCGCGCCGGACGGGCGGCGTGGCTGCTCGGCGGTCAACAACCTCCTCTACGTCTACGCCCTCCGCCAGGCGGCGCGCGCCGAGCGCGCCTGCGGCGACGCGGCGATGGGGGCCTACTGGCAGACGAAGGCGGAAGCCGTCGCGCGGGCCGTCATTGCGGCGTTCTGGGACGACGCGCGCGGCCTTGTCGCCGACACGTGCGCGAAGGACCGCTTCTCGGAGCACGCGCAGTGCCTTGCGCTCCTTGCGGACGCCCTGCCCGCCGACCGGGCGGCGCGCGCGTTCGACGGACTTGTCCGGGCGAAGGACCTCGCGCCGGTGACGGTCTATTTCTCGCACTACCTCTTCGAGACGTACTTCAAGTTCAACCGCCCGGACCTCTTCCTCACGCGGCTCGACCTCTGGCGCGGCTTCGTGCGGGACGGCCTCAGGACGCCGCCGGAGGCACCGGGCCTGCGCGGCCGCAGCGACTGCCACGCCTGGGGCGCGCATCCGCTCTTCCATCTGCAGACGGGCCTCGCGGGCATCCGGCCGGACGCGGACGGCTTCGCGCGCGTGCGCATTGCGCCGCAGCCAGGGTCTCTGAAGTTCGTCCGCGCGACGATGCCCTCCCCGAAGGGCGACATTTCCGTTGACTTGGCGTTCGCGGACGGCAACGCCTCCGGCACAATCACCCTGCCGCCGGGCCTCATGGGCGTCTTCGTGTGGAAGGGCGTTGAAACACCTCTCAAGGAAGGGAAGAACGAACGATGATGGCTTCACTCTGTCTCGCGCTGGCACTCGTGTCCGATCCGCTCGCCGGACGGCTCTGCGGAAAGGGTCCGACGCCGCCCGATGGCTATTCGCCGCCGCTCATCTCGAACGGCGACCTCAACATGCTCGTCGAATGGACGGGCGGGCAGAGCGGAAGAGCCTACAACCAGATGCGTACGACCGTCTACTGGCAGGGGCGGCGCGGCCCCGCGCGCGACGCGGAACTCTTCGCGTTCGGACGGTTCAACCCGACGATGGTGGTGGAGGGAAAGGCGGTCGGCCTCCCGGCGGCGTGGTCGCAGACACTTGATGTCCGCCAGGCGCTCGTCACGTGCGTGGGCGCATTTGCCGAAGGACTGGAGGCGACGACCGAGGTCTTCTGCGCGCTCGACCGCAATGTCGTCGCGATTCGCCGGACGGTCGCGAACACAAGCGGGAAGCCGCTCAACCTGACGCTCGACCTCGCCTACACGATCGAACCGCACAGTCGCCTCGTCGGCGCGTGGACGAAGCAGGACCGCTACTTCGAGACATCGCCCTACGTACGGCGGCGGACTTCCGCGCGGCGGCAGACCGCCTCGTGAAGGGGCTGCCGACCGATCCGACGGGGACGCGCTACGTCGCCTACGAGAACTGCACGGAGGAGTCGGTCGGCACGCTCGGCGGACTCTACCCCTTCCCGATCTTCCCGAACGGCGAGACGCGGCAGACGAACGCGGCATGGCACTTCATCAACGCGGGAAAGACGGCTGGGAACATGTACCCGATGGGGAAGAGCGTCTGCCCGTGGTACGCGGCGAAGATGTCCGCCTCGATGACGGAACTTGGCGACCGCGCGGAACCGGCGCGCTGGCTCCATGAGGCGGCGGGGGCGATGGGCCCGTTCGGCGAGACGTGGGAGATCAACGAGCCGGGGCTGCGCATCCATCCGTGGTTCACGACGGCGAGCGGCAACTGCGTCTTCGCGGTGAACGAAATGCTCGTGCGCGGCACGGTGCCGGAGACGTGGAAGGACTACGCCTTCCGGCTTCCCGACGGGAAGGGCCGGTGGATCGACTGCGAGGTGAAGGACGGCCGCCGCGTCCGCTTCCACCGAACGGGTATTTCGCGCGTTGGGTCTGTTGCCAAGGAACGGGGGTTTTGAGATAATACCCTCCATCGAACGCGCAGGGTTGCCGTTCAACCGGAAAAGAGGTGACACATGGGAACAATTGTGAGTGCCGTGGTTTCGCTGGCGTGGCAATTGGCGCTTGCGGTCGCCTCGGTGGTCGAATACGGCGCGGGCGTGTGCGGCGCCGCCGGGACATGAGGCGCGCTCGGACCGGGTGGTTTTCAAACAAGGAAGAAGAAAATGGAAAAAGGAGAGTTGGACGCAACGCTGGCCGAGGAGATCCGGGGGCGCGTGCTGGGCGAAGGGTTCATGAAGATCGTCCAGACGGTGCGCCGGAACGGCCAGACGTTCCGCATTTCGATGCGCCCCATCGTCCTCGGCGGCGAGATGCGCTACCAGGCGGAGATGGTGGACGGCGGACAGGTGCGCGTGAAGAACCTCGACGCGAACGGCGCGGCGGAGGGCCTGGAGGAGATCATCGCCCAGAAGGGCGCGCGCGACCTCCACCTCATGACCGCGTCGGGCGACCTCCACGTGCGCGTGACGCGCAAGGGGCGCGTGATGGCGACGCGCAGCGCCGCGATGGACCGCGCCGTGAAGGTGCAGCCGCACGACCGCGTGAAGAAGACGCCGCTCACCTCGTTCGATTCCGCCGCGTTCCTGCGCGTGACCGGCCTTGCCGACGGCGAGGGGAAGATCCGCACCTCCATGCGCGGCAAGTACGACCAGGTGAACGAATTCCTGAAGGTCGTCGAGGAGGTCGTGAAGGACGCGGGCGGCGGGGCGTCCGCCCAGCCGTTCACCGTCGTCGACTGCGGCTGCGGGAAGGCCTACCTGACGCTTGCGCTCTATTTCCACCTCACGCAGGGGCTGGGCTTCCAGAACGTGTGCGTGGTGGGCGTCGACCGCCGTCCGGACGTCATTGCGGCGGCGGTGAAGATGGCCGAACAGCTCGACGTCGCGGACCGGGTGCGCTTCATCCAGAGCGACCTCGCGTCCTGCGGCCTGCCCGAACTCTCCCGGCCGCTCGACGCCCCGGCTTCCCCGCCCCTCTCCCGCGTCGACATGGTCATCTCGCTCCACGCCTGCGACACGGCGACGGACGAGGCGCTGGCGAAGGGCGTCGAGTGGAAGGCCCGCTACATCCTCTCCGCGCCCTGCTGCCAGCACGAGCTGCAGAAGACGGTCGGCGCGAGCGCGAACACGGCCTTTGCGGGCGTGCTGCGCCACGGCATCCTGCGCGAGCGCCTCTGCGACATCCTCACGGATGCGTTCCGCGCGATGATCCTGCGCATCCTCGGCTTCAAGACCCAGGTCGTCGAGTTCGTCTCGCCGGACGCGACGGCGCGCAACGTCCTCCTCCGCGCGGAATACGGCGTCAAGCCCGGCCAGGGCGGGACCGTGGCGGAGTACCTGAACCTGCGCGATTTCTGGCACGTCACGCCGTGGCTGGAGACGCGCCTGGCGAAGATGCTCGAAAAACACCTGACGAGGTACGAATAGCATGCCGATGTACGTCTACGAGGCGCGGGAGCCCGCGCGGGGCTGCGCGCACTGCGCGCAGGGGTTCGAGGTCATGCAGTCGATCCACGACCCGAAGCTGACGGCCTGCCCCGTCTGCGGCGCGGCGGTCTACCGCGTCATCCAGGCCCCGGGGCTCGGCCGCTCCGAGACCGACCTCCACTACCGCGCCAAGCGCGCGGGCTTCAAGTGCCTGAAGAAGGTGACGAAGGGCGAGTACGAGCCGCTGTATTGAGGGGACTGCGTGGGAAAAGTGAAGACGGTGTGCGGCGTCGTTGCCCTGCTGGCCGGCGGCATCCTCGGGGGGGCGGTCCGGGCGGGCGTGGACCCGGCCTCGCTTGAATTTGCGCGCCTTGCGTCGCGGCGGTTCATGCTGGACAACGAATTGACGCTCTGCGAATACGCGCCGAAGACGGCGGTCGCGGCGGATGTGCAATACCCGGTGCTGACGAACGGCCTTACGGTCGTGG
>ERZ1034928.1119-NODE-1119-length-10418-cov-18.662163_pt1 | contig 10418 bp, 16 predicted proteins | sample MGYA00520627_ERZ1034928 | MGnify/ENA primary metagenome ERZ1034928 (study PRJEB33766, sample SAMN09781755) | gut metagenome | biome: gut microbiome | host: Homo sapiens | place: Madagascar | study: EMG produced TPA metagenomics assembly of the PRJNA485056 data... | reverse complement strand
TTAGATAATAAGCTGACATTAATGGAATACAACTTTATATAGTTCTATTTTTTTAAGGAGGTTTTATGCTTTATTCATATGATTATTCTACTCAAACAATTTTCGCATATAGTCATTCAAACTTAAGCTGTTCCGTATATAAAATCGGGCAATTATTTGTAAATTTTTTAAATAACGATTATCAAAAATATGATGAAAAAAGAATATTTCTTCGTAACCTTTGCTGTTCGAACACTTGGCAAGATGACTTTTTCGAGAAATTTCCATTAATAAAAAAATATTGGTGCGAATATATGGGATGGAATACAGTGGATTTCAAGCAACATGATGCTGTTGATATTTTAAATATAGATGCTCAAACACCTTATTTTAGTGCTTATATCGCTTATGACGAATCTGTTCCTAATGTTTTAAGAGATAAATTTCTTTTTGATCTCAAATATTTACAAAATCGTATTATTGATACCTACGTCACTTGTATAGATGTAGACAAAATAAAAAATAATTCACCTATCTTAAAATACATGAATAATGAAGGTCTATCTTATGAAATGAATGGTATTCATTTTACAGAAAAGACTGTGTTTAGATACAACTACACCCATGAAGAAGATCAAGCTTATAATTCCAGTCACCAAGCCATAACGCCTAATAAATACGAAATAGCATTAAATCCATTTTGGGAACATGCAGCTTCTGATGATTATCCTGATTTTATGAAGTATCCAAAAGTAAATGATGAATGCGCTAAACGAGAAATCAAAGTTATTCACGGATATATATTTAAAAGTGTTCAAGAAGCTCTACAATGTGAATTTCTCAAAATGCTAGAACTAGGAATTAAAATACGCAAATGCGCCGTATGCGGCAAGTATTTTATTGTAACTGGTCATAATGGAAATTGTTGTGATAATTTATATAAAGATACTGGTCTGACCTGCCAGCAAGTTTTTGCAGATCGCAATTATAAAAACAAAAGAAAACAAAATCCTATACTTAAAGAATACGACAAAGCATATAAACGGATGTATGCCCGATATAGCAACAAAAAGAACTTGGCTTCTGATGAATATACAAAATGGAAAAATGAAGCTGCTCGGGAACGTGATAAAGCATTAAAAGCTTATGTTGACAATCCATCTGATGAGGTAATTAATAATTTTAAGCAATTTCTTGGCAATAAATAAAACCGCCCGGCACATTAATTTGTACCGGGTAAGCATTTATACATGTTCCATTTTGTTCTAAAGCATGCTATACTAATCATGTTGTCTAACCGATACCCGGCAACGGGAGGAGGTGTAGTTTCCTTGGAAAACATTGCAATCTCTTTTCTTATCTCCTGTCTGGCAAGCATAGCCGCCTATTATGTTTGCAAATGGTTAGATGGTGATAAGTGAGACAACACTAGCCTAGTAGTTTCTTGTCTACTATAGATAAACAAGAAGAAGCCCCCAGTATTTGCGGTACTGAGGGCTTCACTCTTTTTTGTCCCATGGACTTGCAATCTCTTTTGCCTACGGCAATTATAGCATATGCATTTCTGTAAATCAATATGTCTGATCTCGATATTTTTATGAATTTCTTTGGCATTTGGTATAAATTTGGTATAAAATCCTGTTTTCCTTCAATTTGTCATGTCGTGAACTGCCCTAAAATCAAGGAGTAAAGGATATTTTACTATCAATATAACCTTTTTTTGCACATAAAACAAGGTTACGTTTTATCATGTTTCGTCTAATATTGAAAAGCCTGTAAAATCAATACTTTACGGATTTCTGAACAATTTTTATGTTTTGTCTAGTTTTGTCTTTTTTCTTTCATTTGGCATAAAATTTGGCATAAAATTGTATTTAAAAAGCCACACCCTAATAGTAGGGAATGGCTTAAATATTACATGATATTTTCAAGTTTTTTCATTTCACCCTGTATTCGTTCTGAATCAGTGTGATTGTAAATATTCATCGTGATGCCGATGTCCGCATGTCCCATGATGACCTGTAAGACTTTAGGGTCAATTCCGGCTTCTGCCATTCTGGTACAAGCTGTATGTCTTAGTATATGCGCGCTGATGTGTGGCAGCAGTTCCGGCTCTCTGTGTTCTTTAGCCGCTGCTTGGCTTTCTTGCTTATTATATGCTCTAGTGATGTTTTTGAGCATGTTGTTGAAATTAAAGGGCAATATCGGCATTCCACGAGAGTTGATAAACACAAATCCTTTCACTCCGTCTACTGCCTGTTCCCTTGCCCTGCGTGCAAGTATCAGATCGAGCTTCTTCTGCTCTATCAGGCTTTCTCTGGCAGCACTGGTAAGTGGTACATCTCTGTTTCCAGACTGGCTTTTTGGCGGTTCAATATGGAATTTGTAACCGTCTCCGAAATCTTTATATATTAACTGGCGGCGAATGTGAATGACATTTTCTTTCATGTCTATTTCGTCTAATCGTAGACCTATTATTTCACCTATTCTCAACCCGGTTGATAAAGCAAAATTCAATATAGGATAGTATATTTTATAGACATTGCTGTTTTTTACAAAATCAAGAAAATTCTGCTGCTCGTTAACTGTCAGTGCCTTTTTATTGCTTGGATTTACTTTGATTTCTTTTCTACAATTTCTACATGGGTTCTTTCGAATCAAATCACTGTCTACAGCTAATTGAAAAACCGATGATATTAATACATGATAGGTCTGAATTGATGAACCTTCTATTCCTCGTTGCTTTAAATCAGCATAAAGCCTTTTAATATGAATCTGCTTGATCTGGTTAACCTTCATTTCGCCAATAATGCTATTCTTTACGCTCACATTCCAATAGTTCCGATAATTCACATATGTTGATTTACGGATATTTGACTTTGTTTCCATGTAGATTTCGAATAACTGATTTAAGGTTATGTCACCGCCCTTTGTGCTGATTCCATCTTCTATATCACGTTGAATCTGCTTTTCTTTTGCCCTCAGTTCAGCCAAATCAAGGGCATAGATAGTACTTCGTTTTCCTAAAGCATCCGACCATCTATAACAGTACCGACCATCTTTATTCTGACTTTCGCCAACTTTTAAAACTCTGCCTCGGCTGTCTGTTCTCTTTTTTCTTGCCATATTTCCACAACTCCTTTATTACAAAAGGGCAGCAGTTGCCGCCGCCCTCTGGTTTATGCTCCCCAGTTCTGAACAAATCTTTTTACAAAAACATATATGCGTTCAATCAACTCACTGTCATTTATCTGCTGTATAAGCTGTATAAGCTCTTTCTTATACTTCATAAGCATTACCTCCAGTACCTTTTCGGAATATCAGCTATAATGAGGTAAATGTATCTCAAAATCTTTTCTGACTGAATTTTGCTGAGCATTTCAGATATTTCTTTTCTGTAGTTCATCATCATTCCTCCGTTGCTGCTGTATCTTCTTTGTGTTTCTTGAACAGCAAGTAGTTCGATAAATTGAGTAGTCTTTTAATGTCATCTGCATTATCTGATTCCAAAATATTCCAGATCAGAAAGAATTTATCTCCGTCTTCTTGCGACATCTTCATGCGTGATTCTGCTTTACTTCCTTCCAGGAGAATTCGTGCTGTTTCGCAAGTACGTTGCAAAAAATATCTATTCTTATTTGCCTTGACAATCTCTGCAATAGCTTTCCGACAAGGACGCTGAGTTAATGTACAACGTTCCATCATTCTTCCCCCTCAGTCAATTTTTTCATATATGTATAAGCACATTTCAGAAGTTTTTCATCTTTTAATTTCAGCGTACACTCCACAATTCTCTGACGATACATATATCGATCTGCCAGTCCTGCGCATATATCAAGATTTTCCTGTTTATCCTGCAATTCTGCTTTCAGCTTTTCAATCTCTGCTGCCTGTTCTGCGATAATCTCAGACGCAAGTGGCTGTGGATGGTCTGCTTTATCCGGCACCCCCTCCGAAAGCGAGTCAAGTTGTTTCAATGCATCAAAATAAGCCTGTGTTCTCAGTCCATCGCATATAGTTGTAAGTTGTTCGTCAATTTCTTCCCGATACGAAGCAGCTGCATCTTGTTCAAGTTTTTCAATAGCTTTCTGTAACTTCTGTGGCTTTCCTCTGTAAACTTTCTTAAACTGCTCAACTCGTTCTGGCAGAATATTGTTATAAAAGTCTTTCCACAGTGAAACCTCTTTTTTATCAAGTTCCTTTGTAATTCTGCTTTCATAAAGCTGCGTGTAATTCATGATTTCATTCTCCCTTCTCTAATCCGTGCATATAGTTGCATACTGTGCCGGTGATAAATCCACCTGCAAAAATCATAAGAACGTCCATTACTGGTATCATTCTGTCCATTCCTTTCTTTTGTTGTCTGAGGGGAATGAGTATGTTATAATACGCACAGCCCCTCAATTTTGCTGAATGTCGGGTTACTTTGCCTTTATCAGAGTTGCCGCTCTGGTAAGGGCTATTTTATTAATTTGTCAAAGTAAACATTCTTTACGCTCCCTTCGTCTGTCATGCTCTACATCCACCAGGGGACGAAGTAAAGCAAGTTCTTGATCAATCTGTTGTAACTCTTCCTCGTATTCTGGAAGCCACTCAGTACCATTATGCGTTAAAATATACGTTTTTCGATGTACCAGCTGAATGTATCTCAAAACTTCTTCTGCTATCATATCGGTTGCACCTGGGATTTCCCGAAAAAGCTCGCCTTATAAGTAGCAGAATCACCCTTGCTCCCCCAAATCGGGACTGCACCAAACAGTGCTTTGCTTCCGTGAATAACCTCATATCCGACTTTTTTCCATCCAGTCCATGTATTTACAGGCTCGGCTACATTTGCCGTTTTTTTTGCTTCTGCAATGCGAGTATTGTTTACTTCCTCAGCCTTTGCACTCGTCCACGCTCTATGCAATGATTCTGCAAAGCTGATGTCCTTTGTCTTACGGTAGATCTTCCATGCTTTCAACATGATCTTGCTGAGATTGTACTTCATATTGCTGTCCTCCTTTGCTTTTCAAGGTCTCTCAGCCCTTCAAGCATCTTCCTGGCTATTGATATGCCCTATTGCGATTCTCACAGGTATATGGCTTGAAGTATTGGGGACTTTCGGCTCTCCCGGCTGTTATCTGTTCCATTGAACTGATTATATTATAGTATATTGTACCCGATATATCAATAGGCATACTACATAATATTGTACCCGATATATTTCTACTATTTTGTGTAATTTGTATATTGTACCCAATAGTAATATTTAATATAATTAAAATACTTATATCAAACTTTTTAGAAAGAAGGTGCACCATGTCAGACGAAAGCAAAGTAAGCAAAGCTCAGCAAAAAGCAGTTGCTAAATACATGAAAAACAATTACGATGAAATCAAAGTTCGTGTCGAAAAAGGTAAACGTGAAATTATCAAAGCCGCTGCGACTGCTGCCGGTGAATCCGTAAACGGCTACATCAAAAAAGCTGTAGATCAGCGAATGGAACGTGAAGCTGCTGACAATGACCCAGTGTTCTGAATAATGCCTGATAAGATACAAAGTCTTGAACATTTGTTCTAAATATGCTATACTAAACAAGTAATTTGAGCTACGCTGGTGTAGGCTTAAGGCATGGGTCAACGCTAGGGCATTAAGGCTGCTGCTTCATGCAGTGGCTTTTTGGTTGCCTTATTGTTCTAATTGTGCTATAATGTATATCAGATTAAAGATCACCTTTCTATGGCAGAATCCCGGTGGGACTGGCACGCACAGCCCACACCGAACGGGGTTCTGTCTTTTTTTTATTTGCCTCTCGTTTCTTTCTTTAGCCTCTCATACGCTCGCCAGTAAGCACTTAGTTCATCTTGTCCCGGTTCTCCTGCCTGTCGATAAACTTCTTCAATGTATTCCGATGTCAACTTGTAGTGTCGGCAAAATTCCGACTTTAAATAGTCAAGATACTTCGTTGCATTCATACGTGCCGCCTCCCGTCAGAATGTCACGGGTGTTTTGCTGTCAATATCTGCTGAGTTATCAATGTTGCTTAATGCCCTTTCAAAATTAGCTTTATTATATTTTTTTGCATACTGTGCCGCAACAGATTTTGAACCGTCATCTTTCGCCCGAATGCCAATATCTTCGCCTATCTCCACTGACTCAACAGGTTTTTTCATCTGTTCAACCCGTGCAACTGCGCTTTTTGTCTCAAATTCTTTTCTGCTCATTTGAGATATTTTAATATCTTCCAATGTAGCTGTTTGATATTCTTTTTCTAATCTCCCCAAAAATCCACTGTCGCCCCAGCCGTGTGAATCCATGATTAAACTTTGATCTTTGTTTCTGTCTCCAAATTTGAATTCACCATCATATGTACTTATGATTTTTCTTAATCGCTTATCGGCTGCATCAATCACCTGAACCGCTGTGTCTTCAGTCGGCACATTCAAACGTATATTTGACTTTTTCGCAATATTCTGAACAGCTCGAACACAAAAAGAGCTACGACTTGCAAGGGCACGCCTACAGTAAGCTGTTATTTCACTCTCAGTCATCGGTATTCCTGCCATGTTAATGGCATTAAGTTCTTTAAGAAGTTCCAGATCAACAAAATCTGGTTTAAATTTTCCTTGATTTCTCTGTTTTATGGATTTTGTTTCGTTTCTGACTTTCGTTAAAGCATTCTCTCTAACAAGTGCATACTTTTTCGCATATTCTGATCTAATCTTTTTTATTTGCTCTGGCAACGCGTTTTGATTATATTTCCTTTCAGCGTCTGCAATATCATCTTCCTCACACGTTTTCCACAGTTCCATATCTTTTGAAAAATCTTTAAGAATTTCTGCATATTGTCTCCTTTTCTGCCTGATAAGTGAATACAGGCTTGCTTTATTTCATTGATTTTCATTGCGTATTTCGCCCTAGAATCGACTTGAACCGCTTCAATGGTAAATTGTCCACCTATGCCGTTAAAATCGAAAATAGAACGTTTTGCGTAATCAAAATATTGCCTTTTTGTTTTTAAAAAAATTTTTTTGAGGCTACCCCTGTGCTGGGAGGCTCTTTTTATTTGCTTCGAGTGGTTTGGCGGGTAATACGGCTGTCTATGGTATCCCACCAGACCCCCTAGGGGCATCCCTCACCCCTCCGCACAGATGCGGAATCAAAGCAAGAAAACTATATTGCTTTACAAATTATAAAGTAATAACGTGCCCCGAAATGCCCTGATTACAAGGCTTCGCAGTGTCCATCATTCCAAATTGTGACATTGAGTATACCAAATAGTAGCAGTCAACCTCGTGTTTGTCCTGATCTGCATGACTTCAACCACATGCGAGGGCGGCAGCAGGATACCTTGCGTTCGACATTGATGTCGAGGACTTGCCATGACGGTTAGGGTCGGAAGACTGTTCCGAACCCTTTGCCTGTTGTTTTTTTTACCGTTATGCCATCAAAGCCGCCCCTTTTTAATACGTCAAGGTGTGTTCTGCCGTTTTTTTTTCGTTTCGCCATGAACAAACCCCTGTCTTTTTTTACCGTGTCACTGCATCAGCAAGCCCGCTCTTTTTTATCGTGTCGGAATGGCTGACGGCTCGCTGTCTGACTCGGTATAAAACAACGTATCGCCGTCAAAATCCAGATCATTAAAGAAGAGCTTAACAATGCGCCCTGATTCATTCATCAGCTTAACTCTTACGTTTAAATCAAGTTTGTTCGATTGGACATCTACGATTTTGTATCCAATCCAGTCTTTAAAATTCTGACCGCAACAAATCGGCAGTTTCTTTAATTTTTTCCTTCTCGTTCCCATGATGATCTCCTTTCTGCTTCTTGTTTGTTTCAATCGTTTCTCTACTCCACCTTGTGAAATTATCAAGGCTGTGTTGTCGTGGCTGTTCCTGCTGTTTCTGCATACCTTGCCTCCCGTTCCAACTCTGCGATAACTGCAAGCAATAACGATTGCATGAACTTCTGTTCTGACTGTCCTTTAAACCGTGCGTCCAGTGTTTCGCATTCATCATTCAACTGCTTCCAGCGTTGCTCGTCCCGCTGCTGGATGCCAAAATACTTTTTGTGCAAGCTCCAGGCCTGCTGCCAAATTTCAAAATACTGTGTCCTAAAATCCATATGTTCCTTTCCGCTCGACATTATGTCGAATCGTGTGCGATGCCTAATAGAAAGAAATACCATGCTTTTCTCCTTATTCGGCGTGCTTCTTACTCATCCACCTGTCACTGACAAACAAGAGAAGTGAGTGAATAAGCGTCAAATCCAGTGTCTATGCGGCTTCTGCTTACTCCGCATAGTGAGTGAATAAATAAACTACTTACTTGCTTACTCACTCAACTTGATGAATAAATGAAACCCTTATAAATAAAGGCTTTCAGCCTTATTCACTCATTTAAAATTCCTCTTTATGTACGCTGCTCAAGTAAATGCGAGTAAAATGCCTTATTTTGTCCAAATCCTTCCGACTTGCTGCCAAGTAATTTCTTTTTCCTTAACTCAGTCTTTGCTCTTGCTAGACTTGACCTGCTTATTCCCGCTGCCTGTGCTGCCTCGTCCAATTCAGAAGTTAAACGTTTACCATTCCGCAGATATTCCACAATAAACTTTTCGGCATCCTGTCGCTGTGGAGCTTGCCGGTTTTCGAAATCTGATTCCCTCACAAAATCCGCATCCCTACGATCTGTGTATTCTTCCAAATGTGCCCCTGTCTCATCAATGGTGAACAGAGCTGTCTGCGACAGTTGCCCATAATTTGATTTTTCTTGACTCAAATATCGCTGACTACTTCCCGGCACATTTCCGACAATTAACACTGATCTGGCAATATCCCAAATATCAGAAGAATCTGATATTCTTTTTCGCCCGTATACTCCCATTCGCTTGTTCGTATGGCAAATAATCAAAAATGTTGTGCCAAATTCCTCGCCTAATGCAATCAGCGGATTTAAGCACGAACGCATCTCGTTTCTTTGCGACATACTAACATTATCAGGAACAAAGCTTTGAACTGGGTCAAGTACTGCAAGTGCTGGCTTTACTTCTGCGACGATATCTTTTAGTAATGACGAATTGAATTTTACATCAGCAAATTGAGGATTTTTTAGACTCACTGAAAAGATATTTTTCAAATTTGCACCAGATTTTCTTAATTTTGCCCGCAGAACATATTCTATGCTATCCTCGGAACTAAAGAACAAAACCTTCTGCGGCTCTGCTTTCACAAATTCATCTGGGGTCTGGTCGAAAAATACTTTTCCCCCAGTACTGACTGACGCTGCTAGAGCGCACCAGGTTGTTGTTTTTCCAGCGCCGCCATCGCCGCACATTATACAAATTTGCCCTTTCGGTAAATACCCCGGAATTAACCAACTTGCTTCCTTTTCTTCAACCTCGTCAAGGTTGATAAGTAATTTTGATTTTTCCATAATTTCTTTTGACTGGGTTGCCACCCACTTTTTAATGGTGCTTTCTGCATTTTTGTCTGCCACCTTTCCTTTTTTTATTTAATTAATGCCACACATCAGATCAAGCCTTCCACTTACACTGGTTAACCTGTTCTTGCAAGTACACCACAGCCACGAAAGCGGCTTGCAATGCCCTGAACTAAGGATTCCTGAGAGCAGCTCAACTTCTGCTTTCAACTCGTCAACCTGTCGAACCCATTGACGTTTTGCTTCTTCCTCGGCTTCAAGTTGCCTCTTCCTAGCTTGCTGCTGTTGTGCAATTAATTCCCGGCTGTTCTTCCTATCGGGCACACTCAGCCCGAATGTTTCCCGAATCTCATTTAATGCTGTCCATGAATCACAGTCCTTAACATGCGCCCAGAGCCGAACTACATCGCCGCCGACACCACGACCAAAATCGTAAAATGAATTACTTTTCATGTACACTTTAATTGATGCCGTTCGCTCGCTCGGAAAGACATAATTCTTCCCCTGCTTTTCGAGCAAATAATTTGCTACAGCTTCAACGCTGACCTGCTGTTTTACTTCTTCAAAATCTTGTTTCGTTCGTTGTCTCTCCTTCCGTTTGATTTTTTCATTATTTAGTTGGATTTCTCTGGTAGATTGACCAGTTTTATCATTTGTTAGATGCACTATTAATGTGCTTGATTATCTTTCGTAGAAATGTGTTAGTTTGCCTTATAAACGGCATCAATGTACTTGTAGAGCACTGGCATATCAATTCTTACTGTTCGCCCAACTCTAATGATTGCATTTGCTTCTGTTGCAACTTTCATGAGCGTGTTCCTACTCCAATTAGTATCCGCACACGCTTCTGGCACTCTCTGAAGCTTTGCCTTTTTGTTGATTACTGCTGCATTCATGAAATTCCTCCTTTCTTTTTAGAACCATATTATTTTTATATGTTTCATCTTTCTATATCTTATATTATCTAATGTTATTGACTTTTTCAAGTAAATCTATTAGAATTTTTATATTGATATTTAT
>ERZ1034928.1118-NODE-1118-length-10425-cov-4.428640_pt1 | contig 10425 bp, 4 predicted proteins | sample MGYA00520627_ERZ1034928 | MGnify/ENA primary metagenome ERZ1034928 (study PRJEB33766, sample SAMN09781755) | gut metagenome | biome: gut microbiome | host: Homo sapiens | place: Madagascar | study: EMG produced TPA metagenomics assembly of the PRJNA485056 data... | reverse complement strand
GGACGTCCTCGGCCGCCCGCATCCGCGGCCGTGACACGCGCGGCCCTCCCGCATCCCTTGCGCGCTCGAAAAAAATGCTGTTCAAATTTTTGAGCAGTCAGCCGGGAGGCGTCTCGTGAAGTAAACTATGCGCCGTTTTCTCCAAAAACCAGAGGGGGTACACTGAAGCCATGAAGATAGGAAGACTGAATCGGGAGTCATTCGCGAAGACCGCGCGAAGGGCGATGTTTTTGTTCGCATTCGCGGCGCTTGGGACACAGGCGGCGACCGTCGCCACGGTGGACGGGACAGGCTACGAGACGCTGGAGGCCGCGATTGCTGCGGCTGAACCGGTTGACGGCGTTGTCACGTATGAGATCTGTGGTAAGGCAGAAGTTTCCGCAACGGGTTGGATCCAGGTGCTGAAGAGCGGCCTTTCGAACGTGAAGAAGGTCGCCTTTGTCGGTACGACGGAAGACGCCGAGATCTGCATCGCGGGTGATCTCGCGATTCTGGCGGACCAACAGTACGACATCGATGTCAGTTTCAGGAACCTGAAACTGAGCAAGCCGAACCCGAAATACGGCGGTGACTACGGCCACAGCACGAACTACTTCACGACGTGGCTCCGCAACACGGGCGCGGCGGAAAACACGGTCACCTACGAAAACTGCACGTTCCCCAATGGAGCGTGCAATAACCAGTACGGTAAGACCGTCTACACGAACTGCACGTTCGCGAATGGAACGACGGGGCTCTACAACCTGTGGATCTACGGGGGCTCGGTTGAGATGGACGGTGGTGTGTTCACCGGTACGCGCGGCATGAAGGTGTACACGGAGGGGACGCCGGCAACGGCACCGTCCGTGGAAGTGAAGGGGACGGCATTCAGCGGGCTGACGGAGAAGGCCGCCATTGTGGTTTCCAAGGCGGCAACGGTCGAATTTGCGGAAGTTTCCGTTGCGGATTGCCCGAAGGGTCTTTTCCAGAAGGACATCGAAGGATCGTCGGACGATCAGAAGGTGACGGTTACCGCGAACGGCTCGAAGATTTCGGGGAGTTTCGCAATTACGGCGAACAGGGAACCGGAAACGGCCAAGACCGAGTTCAACATCACGGGCGGTATGTTCACCGCCGAGGTCCCGTCCGACTACTGCGCCGACGGCTTCACGGTCAAGGCGACGACCGATGCCGACGGCAACACGGTCTACGGCGTGGTCGAGAAGACAGAACTTGTCAACTATGTGACGCTTGAACTCGTCTTCGGCGACAATGTGGCGGATGAAGACGTTGTGGCAGCCAAGGCCCTGTACGCACAGGAGAAGTACGAGACCTGCAAGACCGCGAACGAAGCCTACATGGCCCTGTTCGGTGTAACGTGGGGGAAGGGGTACCTGGACGTGACGGACAACACCGCTCCACTCTACAAGTATGCCGGAAGGTCCGGCTCCGTGAGCGAGGTGCGGTTTTATATCCATGGTACGTTGGCTGGCTTCACGTCCCTGCAGTCGAGCGGCAACCAGATTGACTGCACGGTTGGCGGCAACCACCAGATCTCCCGCACGAGCTACAGCATCATCGGTGTAGACGGGGCAGACGGTAAGGCGAAGTTGACGGATGGTAACGTCCAGGCCTACGTCGCGGGCGGCTACGCAAGCATGTTCACGGCCTCCGGCAAGCTGAACATCGACAATATCGAATTCAGTTCGACGACCTCCACGACGGTTGGTGCGTCCGCTACGCGGGCGACGGAAAGCGACACGGAGAACGAAGTCGCCTCCGCCGAGATGGAGATCAAGAACTGTACGTTCCGTGGCCGCCTGTACGTCTACGACAACTTCGAGAACCAAGGTAAGATGACGTACAGCATCCACAACTGCGTCTTCGACGGTTCGAATTACTCCGGTGATTCGAACGCCTACGCCATCTTCGCCCAGTGCAAGGGCGGTAGCAACCTTGTCATTAAGGATAATAAGATTGCTGGCTTTGCACGTGGTATTAATATAGACCACGCGAACGTCCATGCGACCATCGAGGGGAACACGATCTCGGTGACGGACACGGGCCGTTCCTGCATCCAGTTGAGCAGCCTCGCCAAGGCGGACATCGTTGGCAACACGCTTGAATTGACGGGCGGCAACGCCATCACGCTTCACGAGAAGCTGCTGACGCTCGGTGTGGTTCCCGAGGTCTCCATCTCCGGCAATACGGTGACGGGCACGGGCTATCTCATCTATGACGACGCAAAGGCGAACGGCAAGGAGTTTACGTCCGACAACCTCAAGTTGACCTATGCAACGGACAACGTGGTTGCCGCGACCGTTGACACGACGAAGGGCGTGAAGGGCTCGACGGCGTATATCACCTCCACCGCCGTGAACAATGAGGTTCAGCACTATGTCGCGCAGGTCGGCACGACGGGGTACACCACCCTCGCAGAGGCGTTCGCGGCGCTCTCCGCCAAGAACCACACGCTTGCGCTCCTGAAGGATGCCGCCTGGGACGCGACAACGCCGGTCTACTGGGCGGCGGGTACGCAGAGCGGCTACGCGGCGACGCTGACGGCAGCGCTGACGGCGGCGTACAAGGCGAATGCGGGCGCGATCACGATTGTCTGCCGTCCGGGCGCGGACGTCGGCACGATGACCCACGGCCACGTCGCGGACGACCTCACGATCTACGGCAACGACGCCTTCATCTCGGATGGCGAGTGCGATCTGGAGGTCGATCAGTACAAGTACAGCCGCGCGACGGGCGCGCAGGCGGCGGACGGCGCATATCTTGAGAAGGATATTACGATCACGGCCTACGAGCTGGACAACCTCGGCGTGTGGGGCCAGCGTCACACGGCCCACAAGGTGACGGTCAACCTGACCGACTGTGACGGCAAGACCCTTGAGGGCAAGACGAATGTCCAGCGCGTCTACATTTCGGGCACGACGGGCGTCAACAACATCACGCTCACGGACTGCGACTTCCTCACGAAAGCGACCGCCGTCTACTCGAATGCGGACGGCGCGATCAAGGCGGTGAACTGCTCCTTCACGGACGGCCAGGTTCCGTTCAACATCAACCACAAGGCGAACGGCACGCAGACGGTCGCGGTCGAGAACTGCAGGTTCACGAACTGCGGCGACGCCGCCGGCGACTGGAAGCAGTTCGCCGCGCCGCTTCGCCTCGTCAACAGCGGCACGGGCACGCAGTCGGCCGAGGTGACGGGCTGCGCGTTTGCGGGCACGGTCGGCGCGAACGGCGACATCCTCCTCGGCGACGGCCGGACGGGTCAGGCGTCGAACGACGTTGAATTGAAGGTTGTCAAAACGGCGGCGCACATCCAGGCGCAGAAGCCGGGCTACTACGGCGGCGAGACGGTGGACGAGACGAAGAAGGCCACGGCGGAGTCTCCCGCCGAGGGCACGCTCGAAACGAGCGTCGCAAAGCTGCTGCCGGTCGATCCGCGCACGCTCGGCTATGCGACCTCGGGCAAGGCGGAGGCGCTTCCGGCGATCCCCGACATGAACGGCGCGGTGGTGGACGTCACGGCGGCGCAGGCGCAGTATGTGCTGGACGGCGCGTATGGTCCGATTGACGGCAAGACGATCAACTTCACGGAGTCGATCAACGATACGCTCATCCTGGGCCGCGCCTCTAAGTACGACGGGAGCAAGACGGTCTACCGCCATGGCAGCCACGCCGGCGAGGCGCTGTCGTATGCGGACTTCATCGCCTACAAGAACCAGTCGGGATGGACGCAATCGTGCTACTACGAGCGGACGGTTGAGAACGTCACCTTCACGGCGAATGAGGGTGTGACCGTCAAGAACTTTGAAGCCGATGGCGGTGCGCACATCTACGCAGGTACGGCTCCCGTCTACGACTATGTGCGGGATACGGGATCGTGGGTCACGGAGGGGAGCTGCTACTTCAAACGCGCGATCCTGAAGAACATCACGTTCAAGGGCTTGACCTTCAAGGCAAAGACGGATATCAACACCTCCGAGTCCACGACAGTCTACGATGGCTTCACGTTCAAGGACTGCACATTCGACCTCGGTACGACGGCTGATGGCAACCAGGCCATCCGCTACTACAATGAAAACAACAACGGCAATGTGAAGAACCTCGTGGTCGAGGGCTGCACATTCAAGACTTGCTCCCAGGGCGTCTACACGATGCAGGTGAAAGGCATCACCGTCAAGGACTCCACGTTCACCCAGACCGGACACAATGCCATTGCCATTCAGAGCCAGGGTGGAGACAAGGGTCCCTGTAACCACGGCAAAGTCGTCATCACGGGCAACACGTTCAAGAACATCGGCGACCGCATCATCCGCTTCAACAACGTCGGCATGGGGACGACTGTTACGATTACGGGCAACACGGCGGATGGCAACAGCGGCAAGCTGGACGAGGCGACCGGCAAGCGGGAAATCGTCAAGGCGACAACGCTTCCCGTGAACGCTGCCGACAGCATCACGGCATCCGGCAACAACTGGGGCGAAAACACCGTCGTCGAGGGTGTGTTCATCGATGACTACGCGACCAAGCTCGGCACGGAGGCTTGCCCGTACTCGCGCGAACAGTTCGCGGCGATGACGCGCGCGGACTACATCACGGCGCAGGAACGCCTCGGCGGCACGCTGTACGTCAACGTCGGCAACTACGCCTACGAGAAGAACGGCGTACTCGGAAACGGCGTGCGGGACGACACGACCGGACAGGTCCCCGACCACTCGAAGCTGAACGCCTATGGCGAGAACGGGTATCTCGGCGAAAAGAACGACGGCGCGAACGGCCAGACGGTCGTCTTCGTGGGCGGCACGATCACGAGCGACGTGACAGGCTACACGTCCATCGACCAAATCGGGACGAGCCTCCTCCTCGCCGTGCCGGCCTACACGAAGGTGACGTTCAAGAAGACGGCGTTCAAGAACGTGCTGAGCTTCGACTACCAGCTCTACACGTCGCCGTGGAGCCAGCTCGGCGGCCTTACATTCAAGGATTGCACCTTCGACGGCATCATCGTCGGCGCGATCGCTTCGCAGGAACTCGCGTTCAACGGGTGTACGTTCAAAAACTACGTGAACACGACGGACGCGAACAGCTCGAACCCGACGTGGATCCGTCCCGCCTACGGCAACTGGACGAAGGGCGACAACGAGGGCCAGGGCACGGACTTCCGCTCGCTTACGAAGATCACCTTTGAGAACAACACGGTGACAAGCACGCGCCCGGTCAAGTTCGAGCGCATCGCGCAGTGGGAGATGGCGACGACCGTGACGGCGACGAACAACACGTTCGCCATCACGCCGCAGGCGGGTGACACCTCGCCCAAGAACGTGGGCCTCTACTTCGGCGCGAACGCCAAGTTCGATCTCGTCATCGACAATAACGCGAAGAGCGACGAAACGGCGGCTCTCTACACGGCGGTCTACTCGGCACCGACGGGTGTGACCTACGCCGGTCTGCCGGCGGGCTCGACCGTGAAGAACGCGGCGGGCGAAGCGGTGTCCACCGGGGATGGGGATGCGCTGGCGTGGAAGACGACCGACAAGATCACGCTGAAGACGACCACGGAAGTCGCGTCCGTCACGAACGCCAAGGGCGTTGTGAACTTCGCGACCCTCGCCGACGCGATTGCGGCGGCGCAGGCGGGCGAGACGGTCACGCTGCTCGCGGATGTTGAGAGTGTATCCGTGACGACAGTTGTTGCAGGAAAGGACATTGTCCTTGATTTGAATGGCAAGACATTGACGAGTACGGCCAACAATGGCATCACGATTGAGGCGACGGCAAAACTGACGGTCAAGGATTCTCTAACCGGCGGCAAAGTCGTTGCGACGGGAAAATATAGCAATGCCATTGAGAACAAGGGAACGCTGGTTATCGAAAGCGGAAGTTTTGAGGCCGTCTACGGCGCAATCCGCGCGCTCGGCGGTTCCACGACGACGATTAGCGGCGGTACGTTCGCAAGTAGTACGGGACGCTTTGGCATGTACTACTGGGCCAACGGCACGGCGCTGTCCGTGACGGTCAACGGCGGCCTCTTCAAGAATCCCGTCAGCACGGCGATGGAGAACGGGAAGGTGGCATTGTCCATCAAGGGCGGTTCCTTTGCGTCCGACCTGACCGACTACTGCGGCGCGGATGCCGGAACCTACCTCGACAAGGAAACCGGGCTGTACGTGTACGGTAGGGAAAGCGAGCATGTCCCGGCGGGCTACGTCGTGGACGGGAACGGCAACGTGACGATTTCTGACGAGGAGTCCCTGTTCTGGTTTGCGCAACAGGTCAACGTGAGGGGGAACACCTTTATGGGCAAGACCGTCTCTCTTGCGGCCGACATTGCGCTGACGGCGGAATGGACGCCGGTCGGAGTCTCCGTTGCGAAGTCCTTCAAGGGTACCTTTGACGGAAAGGACCATGCGATCACGGAGATGAAGGTCTCGGGGGCCGATAGGGTATACGGATATGGCTTCTTCCAGGTGGTCATCAGCGCGATCGTCAAGAACGTGACGTTTGCCCAGGCGGAGGTCAAGTGTGAGTACAGCAATGTCGTGGGGTGTGTCGCGGGCTACTCCTACGGCAGTTCTACCTTCGAGAATGTCCATGTGACGGATTCGCTGGTCTACGCATTCGGCAAGGTCGGTGGCTTTGTCGGCATGGCGGAAGACGCCGGCGCGACGACGACGTTCAGGAACTGCTCCGTGGAGGCGACGACGATTCACGGCGGATACAATGTCGCGGGCTTCTGCGGCCTAGTCATGGGGACGTGCGCGTTTAGCGGGTCTTCGCTCACGAAAGTCACGCCAATTGTTGATGAGGATTCGCAGGGATTCGGCAAGGTCGTCGAACTAGACACCACCGTTGCGTGCGACGGCAGCGTTGCGACCTGCGCGGGTACGGGTACGTCCATCAAGGGCAGATACATTCCCAACGGAGGTTACTATTGGTCTGCCTATTCCGACCTCTACAACCATTATGGCGCTTCCAGCCACGACTGCACGCTTGCGGATGGCAAGATGCTCGCAAATTCTGAAGTCGTCCACGATGCGCCCGTTGCTATCGGCGATGCGCGCTACAGCGACCTTCAGGCGGCGTTTGACGCAGCGAAGAAGGGCGACACGGTGACACTGCTTTCGGACATCAAGCTGACCGAGCAGGTGAACATCACCAAGGCACTGGACGGACTGACCCTCGACGGCAACGGCAAGACGATTACCTGCGCGACGACGACTGATCCGCTCCAGAGCGGCGGCAGTGCGCTCTACTTCGGCAACGCGAATGATCACCTTTACTGCACGGGTATCAAGATCAAGGATCTGACGATGACCGGAACGGCGCGTTTCGCGATCTTCCTCTGCGGTGGAACGACCACGGAATTCACAAACGTGAAGATCAGCGGCAACTACTATATCGCCGTCAACCTCTATGGAACGCACGGCGCGACGATGACGAACTGCGACATCTCCAACAGCACGAAGGGGACGGACAAGTACATTTCGGCCATCTGGTCGAACGTTGCGAGCGCGAATCCGCTGACTCTGAACAATTCGAAGGTCGATGTCATCGCGATCAACACCTACACGACCGCCAACAAGCTGGAGCCCAAGATCTTCGTGATGGACGGCTCCGAAGTCGGCGAGATTCACACTTTCGACGACGGTTCCGTCAGCGGGAACAAGAAGCTCTGCGTCAGCGCTTCGAGCACGGGCAAGTATGTCGTCAAGGAGTATGACGCATCGATGCAGACCTGGGTCGACATCCGCGTCACGGTGGCGGTCACGCTCGGCGGCGAGAAGAAGGAAATGCCGTTCCCGGACGCCTGGCTCGCGGCCAACATCGGCGCGGATGCGTCCAGCTGGACGACGGCGGCGCTGGAGGAGAAGGCCGCGAACGGGCTTGCGAAGTGGCAGTGCTACCTCTTCGGCCTCGATCCGAGCAAGGAGGACGCGAAGGTCGTCGCGACGGCCGGGCAGGGCACGGACGAGGCGATTCCGCTCACCGTGGCGAACGCGGACGCCTCCGCCTCGCCGCTCGTGACGGGCGGGTACGTGAAGGTGGCGTACGTCCTCAAGGGCTCGAACGACGGCACGGCGTGGACGCAGGTGGCGACTTCCAACAAACGGGACGGCCTCGCGATTCCGCTTACGGGCACGCCCTACAAGTTCTACCGCGTGGACGTGACGGTCACGTCCGCCGAGGGCAACTAAGCAGGGAGGGGGAAGACAAGATGAAGAGCAACAGGAACAGGATGAAGACGGCGCTGCGCGCGCTCGTGTGCGCGGCCCTGCTGGGCGGCTCGGCTGCTGCGGCGGTCTCGGAGGACGCGGGGATCATCGGGTTCTCGACGAAGGGTCCCGACCGGTACGCGGACGGCACGCCCGTCCTCGACGGCGAGGTGTACGCCCTCGTGTGGACGCGCAGCGGGACGGCGTTCGCGGGGTTCAACGTGGACGGCACGCTGGTGGACCGGGGCAACGCCTCGGTCCTCTACGCGGCGCCGCTCGCGAAGGGCGGACGGTGTGAGTCGATCAAGTTCGTGGTCGATCCGCTCATTCTGAAGGCATGGCTGGCGAACGGCGTCCTCTCGCTCCACCTGCTTGACACGCGCGCCTGGGCGGCGGACGGCACGGCGGCGGTGGCGGGCGCCAACCGCGTGCAGGGTTCGACGTGCGTGACGGAGGGCGTCTCGGTCGAGACGGCCGCCGCCGCGCCCTTCGCCTCGGCGACGGGCGGGACGGGCGAGGATCCCGTCTATGCGGCCTCCGCCGTGGGGACGGATGTGCCGTCGCCGAAGATCACGGGTATCCGCGTGGAGGGTGACGCGGTCGTGCTGACCGTCGCGAACACGGTCGGCGCGCTCGACTACGCCGTCTCGGCGGGGAGGACGCCGGCGGCGGACGACGACGCGCATGCGTCCCGCCCCGTCTCGGGCGCGGCGGCGAAGGGGGCGGTCATCGAGCTGCGCGTGCCGCGCGACCCGAACGCCACGTCCCAATTCTTCCGCGTGGGGCGCAATCCGCTCAACTGATTTCAGCAAGGAGGGGTAGAAGATGAAGACGATTCTGAAATGGACGGCCTGCGCCGCGTGCGCGGTCTGGGCAGGCGCTTCGGCATCCGCCGCGACGGAGACGGTGACGGGACAGAACGTGATCGGGCTCACGACGATTAAGGACGACAGCCGGGCGTATCTGCCGCTCGCGGCGGCGTACACGGGGACGGGCGCGACGGAGCTGACGGTCGCGAACGTCGTCCAGACGGCGACGCTCGCCGAGGGCGACGAACTCTACGCCTATGATCCCGAGCGGAAGCAGTACGATGTCTACACGCTGGGGACGGACGGGAAATGGACGGCCGTGAAGACGGTCGAGGTGTCCGCACCCGGCACGGCGACGGAGACGACGAGCCCGGCGGCGGCGGATCGGGTGATCACGCGCGGGCGCGGCTTCTGGATTGTGCGCAAGGGCGCGGCGAGCGACGCGAAGACGGTGCGCCTCGTCGGGGACGTCCCGGCGACGGCGGCGACGGTGGAGATTCCGGCGGCGGCGGCGGACGGCAAACCCTCCGCCACGCTGATCGGCGTGCCGTCCGACTGGAAGCTCAACGAGACCGACTGGAAGGGCAAGGCCGTGCGGAAGGACACGATCCGCGTCCTGAACGAAGACGGCAAAGCCTGGCGCGAGATCGTCTACGACGGCACGAAGTGGATCGAGGGCATCCAGAAGGTCGGCGAAAACGGGGCCGTGACGTTCGAGAAGAACAAGAACCCCGTCCTGAAGGGCGGCTATGCCGTGTGGTACATGCGCGCGGGGGAGACCTCGTTCTCCCTGAAACTGCCGGAACTGCCGCGCTGAAGAGTGAAAGGAGTCTGAGAGATGAAGATTCGCAAGGTTCTGTTCGCATGCATGGCGGTGGCGGCGTGCCTGTCGCTGCGGGCCGGTACGCTCTACTGGTGCGTCGATTCGACGTCCGGGGATACGAGCGCGTTCATGGATGCCTATAACGAGGCGAAGAAGAAGCCGGGGGTCGGGACGCTTTCCGTCAGGCTCTACCAGGGCGATTCGCCTCTGGAGAAGATCGGGCTGGAAGTGTCGGCCGACGGCAGCATCGTCAGTTCGGGCCTCTTCGCCATCGCCTCGTCGGTGGAGCCGAATACGGCGTTCCGCTGGGAGATCATGGCGGAGGCGACCTTGTACTTCAGCGAGACGGTCACCTACGACAAGCTGCTCGCGGCGTCGGCGCTGGCCTCCTCGCCCTTGGTCAACCACACGGCGTACAATGTGGCGGGGGCGGGCCTGGCGTGGAACCCCGCGCCCGTGCCGGAGCCGACGAGCGGACTGCTGCTGCTCGTCGGCGGCGCGTTCCTCGCCCTCCGAAGGAGAAGGCGTTAGGTTTTAGGTGTTAGATTTTAGGTTTTAGCTAGGTTTTAGTTAAGCACTAGGG
>ERZ1034928.1116-NODE-1116-length-10431-cov-3.263300_pt1 | contig 10431 bp, 8 predicted proteins | sample MGYA00520627_ERZ1034928 | MGnify/ENA primary metagenome ERZ1034928 (study PRJEB33766, sample SAMN09781755) | gut metagenome | biome: gut microbiome | host: Homo sapiens | place: Madagascar | study: EMG produced TPA metagenomics assembly of the PRJNA485056 data... | reverse complement strand
TTTGTAAACAGTCTGGTATATGCAACTGTCGGTCTGACAGGTGCATTATCCGCCCTTACCGGTGGAATTACCGTTGGTCAGCTTTCATGCTTCCTGACTTATGCAAACCAGTATACAAAGCCATTTAATGAAATCTCAGGAGTTATCACTGAACTTCAGAATGCACTGGCATGTGCTGCGAGAATCTTCGAATTGATTGAGGAAGAGGCAGAGATCCCGGACGCACCAGAAGCAGTAGAACTGCAGGAGGCAGATGGTCATGTCGAGATGGAACAGGTATATTTCTCTTATGTTCCGGAACAGAAGCTGATCGAAGATTTTAACTTAAAGGTTACACCAGGACAGAGAGTTGCTATTGTCGGTCCTACCGGATGCGGAAAGACGACGTTAATTAATCTTTTGATGCGTTTTTATGATGCGAACAGTGGTAAGATCCGTGTCAGCGGTCATGAGATCGATCAGATCACAAGACACAGTCTGCGCCAGAATTATGGAATGGTGCTTCAGGAAACATGGCTGAAGGCGGGAACAATCCGTGAAAATATCATTATGGGGAAACCGGATGCGACAGAAGAAGAGATGATCGCAGCAGCAAAGGCTTCCCATGCACACAGTTTTATCAAGAGACTTCCAGATGGATATGATACGGTAATCACCGAAGATGGAGGAAATCTTTCACAGGGACAGAAACAGCTGCTGTGTATCACACGCGTAATGCTTTGCCTGCCACCGATGCTGATTCTGGATGAGGCGACATCGTCAATCGATACAAGAACGGAGATGCGTATACAGAATGCATTTTTAAAGATGATGAAAGGCAGAACAAGTTTCATTGTGGCACACCGGCTGTCAACGATCCGTGAGGCGGATATTATCCTTGTCATGAATCAGGGAAAGATCATCGAACAGGGCAATCATGAAGAATTGCTTGCAATGAACGGGTTTTATGCGAACCTGTACAATAGTCAGTTCTCAGCCTGAGCATGAAAAAAGCATGAGCTTTGGAAAGGGCTCATGCTTTTTTTATCCTGCAAAGCAGGTTGTTGGAGTTACTATCTTTTTTATTGTGCGTTTTTATCAACGTAGGAAGCAGCATTAGAGATCTGTGCGCTTTCTGATGTCAGTTCAACCGGAGTACGGTAATACGCAACTACCGGTATTCCAACCTCGATCATTCCATAAAATTCCTGGACTTTATCTAAGGCCATATTGATGCAGCCGTGGGAACCATGGGTCAGATACCAGTCGCCACCAAACTTCGGCTGCCACGTCGCATCATGGAATCCGACGTTATAGGCAAATGGTACAAAGTACTGAACCTCAGTGTGATAAGTTTCACCTACTAAAACGGAAGGGCTTTGTTTGTAAACGATTTTATATACACCATCCGGAGAACCGTTTCCACTGCTTAATTTGCCGGATACGATGTCGGAATCGAAGGTCAGATTCCCATCTTTGTAATAATACATATGCTGGTTGGAATAATCCAGTTCTACATAAGTATTGCCGATATCATTTGGGCCTGGAGCGACAGCAGTCTGTTCATAAACCGGTTCACGTTCTACCGGAGTTCCACCGGCAAGGTCACTTCTGATCTGTTCAATTTCTTTTGCTTTGGCAATGACCCAGCCATAGTCACCACCGGAGACCTCAACAACATCACCTTTTGAAGTGGTAAATTCACGTTTGTCACCATATGTATTATAGGTACTTGCAAGATGCTGGACGTAGGATGCGATTGCATCATCGCTTACCGTTACATTTCCATTGTCGTCAATCTGAAGCATTTTAAGGATGTCAGAAGAAGTAAGCTTTTCATCGGCACCTTCGATGTCGTATGTGATGGTAGAAGCCATATAACTGTCAAGCTGGTCTGCCGTTGCCTGAAGTGAGGAATCCGTGGAAAGAACACTTGGGGATTCATAGCAGGCATCGGATAATGTTACAGAAGTTTCCTGACTGTCGACGGCAGTTTCAATCTCCTTGAATACTTCATCTGGAATTGTGGTTGTTCCCATGGTTTCTGGAATGATTTCATACTTATCATCCTCAATTTCAATACGCGCGTCAGTAGGTGCAGTCATATAATCTGCACTCATAAATTCCAGCTTGCTGATCTCATCCTTCAGTGCATCTGCGTCATAAGAAGTGGATGCCAAGAGTGTGTAATCCGAGTGACGGAATAAACTGGATGGCCACAGGAATGGATTTTGTTTTTTCAGAATTTTTTCTTCTTCTCCAGTAGAATTATACTGAAAGCCAAAATCACTTCCGGTCAGATGAAATTTGTTATTTTCTCTGTCGTATACTGTTAAAAGATAGTCGTCTGCGTTTTGGGTGTTACTTTTTTCAACGTATTCTGCAGTTTTTCCCCCACAGTTCAGCGTGCCAATTCTGGTGTGAAAGTAATAGTGGCTGTGGAAGTATGCTGCGAATGCAAAGTATACAACCAGCAGGACTGCCACGATGCCAAGCAGAACATATGCAGCGATATGCGGAATATCTTTTTTTATTCTCATGTAAAAATACCTCCCTTTTTATTTTCTTAACCGTTGCGGCTGATATTGCTTAACCGCTACGGCAAAAGTCCGAAAAACCTCCGGTTTTCCGGACTCGCGGGTGCGTTCGCGCATGATATAATTTGCTACGCTCATTATATCATATTGCCGCCGGAACAAAAAGAAGAAGTTCCGGCGGCAGTATGGATCAGGAATGGCTCAGATGAGAAACATTCATATAGGATGGAATACCATTGTTATAGGATACGGATACTTCACCCTGGATCAGAGGGGAAAGATATTCGATCAGTTCAGGTTTGACATCATTGCCTTTTTCATTGATCCACTCAACTGGAATAGATTTGGCTTCATTTGCGATATCACAGATCTGAGAATAGCCGTATTCTATGGTATAAGGATGGTTTGAAGTTCTGGTGATCGTGACCATGGAAGCTGTTATACCGGATGATGCAAGGGAAACTGCTTTCTGTCCCTGTGCAAAGGCTTCCTCAATATCTGTCAGAGAAGCAAGGTGGGAAGCACATCTTTGCAGAACATTGACTTCAACAGAACGTACCTTTACACCAATGTTTTCTTTTACCATGAACTCAAGCGCTTTTCCGGCTCCGCTAAGCTGCTGATGACCAAAAGTATCAACTGCGGATTTGGAAGCAGTGATATAATTGCCATCTGCGTCATGGATTCCTTCGGATACTGCGACAATGACATTATTGCGGTGCTTTAACATGCTGCGTACATCATCTAAAAACTGCTCTTTGTCAAACACAGTCTCCGGGAGATAGATCAGGTGTGGTGCGGTATTGTATTCATTTCTTGCAAGCGCAGATGCTGCAGTGAGCCATCCGGCATCACGTCCCATGATTTCTACAATGGTAACGCTTTTTACGGCATAGATGAACGTGTCATGTGCGATTTCAAGAAGTGATGTTGCAATATATTTTGCAGCAGAGCCAAAACCAGGAGTATGATCGGTTACACACAGATCATTGTCAATCGTTTTTGGTACACCGATGATGCGGATATCACTATTGATTTTTTTAGCATAATCGGATAATTTTAATACGGTATCCATAGAGTCGTTTCCGCCGATATAGAAAAAAGCTTTGATATGCAGCTTCGCAAACTGATTGAAAATAAATACATAAGGAGAATCATCGTCCTTATAGTTTGGAAGTTTGTGTCGGCAGGAGCCAAGATACATAGCTGGTGTCGTTTTTAACCGGTCGATTGCTCCTGCATCCTCGGATACGATACCGGTAAGATTCAGGTAATTCTCGTTCAGTATGCCAAGCACACCGTTTACAGCACCATAGCAGATATTATACTGATCTGAGCCCATAACACCCTGAATAACACCTGCAAGACTTGCATTGATAGCAACAGTAGGTCCGCCGGACTGAGCGACCATACAATTTGATTGATTCATTTTGTACTCCTTTGTGTAGGTTGGTTCATTGTTTGTGTCTGCATTATTATAAATATGCAGTAATTATATGCTTATTCATGCGTCCAAACACGCAATCAATATTGTAGTATGAATAAAGAAAGAACGTCAAGAGGAATAAGATGAGAAAAGAAAGCACAGATTTCGCTGAATTTCGGAGAATTTATACAAAATGTACACTTTGCCCAAGAAAATGCGAAGCAGACCGCAGCAGACAGATGGGTGGAGTATGCGGTGTTGGAGATCAATTGAAACTGGCACGTGCGGCACTTCATTACTGGGAGGAGCCTTGCATATCTGGAACCAATGGCTCTGGGGCAGTCTTTTTCAGTGGTTGTGCGCTGCATTGTGTGTTCTGTCAGAATGAAGAGATTGCGCAGGGGCTTGCGGGAAAAGAAATACCAGATGAGAGGCTGGCCGAAATATTTCTGGAACTGCAGGAAAAAGGAGCAAACAATATCAATCTTGTGACTCCGGGACAGTATGTGCCACATATTATAAAGAGTGTACAGAGTGCAAAAGACCAGGGTTTGTCGATTCCAATCGTTTATAATACCGGAAGCTATGAGTCTGTTGATACACTTCGTACATTAGAAGGAATTGTGGACGTTTATCTGCCGGATTTTAAATATATGGATGCAGGGATCAGCAGAAAGTATTCACATGCCGAAGATTATGCCAGTGTGGCAAAGGCTGCAATTGCAGAAATGGTAAGGCAGCAGCCCAAAGCATTTTTTTACCCGGAAAAGGGCATAGAGAATGGAAAAGAAGGAAAATATATTACAGAAGCGGAAGATGGATATCTGATCGCAAAAGGGGTGATCGTGCGGCAGTTACTGCTCCCAGGGCTGCTTCTGGATGCAAAAAAGATCATACGTTATCTGGTGGATACGTACGGGGATCAGATCTATCTCAGTCTGATGAGCCAGTATACACCGTTAAAACAGGTCGAAAACTATCCGGAACTGAACCGTAAAGTTACAGACCGGGAATATGAAAAATATCTGGATTATGCAATTTCACTTGGAGTGACACATGGTTTTATACAGGAAGGTGACGTAGCAAAAGACAGCTTTATTCCTGCGTTTGATTGTGAAGGTGTTTAAAAGAAAGTACTGGAAAAAATATTGAAAATATGGTACTATAGTAACATAAAAAATACAAAGGAGGGATCCTCACAATGAGCCAGAAAGATGGTATGATTCAAATACAATGTATTAATACAATTTTTCGTCTGTTTGTACAGAATGAAGATGAAATGACAAAGGTTGAGATCTTTGTAAATAATATCCGCACAATGAAGGGTATCAGTCTGACGGATATTTATAACTGGTGCAACAGACAGGGGATCCTTTATGATACCAGATTTAATTATCATAAAGAGTTTTCTGCATGGAGAAATTTCTGTATGTTTATTCATTATTACAGACAGAAGCAAAAATATATGCTTCATCTGAAAATAGCCTGATTTTTGGACCGGTATGTTAAGATGCCGGTCTTTTTCTTAAGGAATTCTTACGAAACCCATAGGATAGTCTTAAAAAGTATTAACTCTTAGCAAACCCACTTTTTCCCGGAAACAAAAACAGATATAATCATCCTCATAAGATCTGACAAAAGGTCAAATTGAAAATGGAGGACGATATAGAGATGAAAAAAAGTAAAAAGAGAATTATCATAATTCTTATTGTTGCAGTTGTATTGATCGCAGTTATTTTTTCGCTTGTACGCTGTGGCTCGAATGTGGCTGGAGCGATTCAAAGTGCGGCGAGTATGGAGCAGGCGCTCCCACTTGAGGAACAGGATCTGTCCAGTTCGATCAATGCGACAGGAACTGTAGAGAGCCAGAATGTATATTCGGTTACCACGGATCTTACATGCAAGGTGAAAGAACTGAAAGTTGCACTTGGGGATCATGTGGAAGCGGGAGACGTTCTTTGTGTGTTCGATGATTCGGATGTACGAGAACAGATCGCAACCTTAGAGGAACAGGTATCCGCTTCGGATCAGCTTGCTGCAAAGCAGAATCAGATCGCAGAGCGTAATCTTCAGGATGCGAAAAATGATCAGGCTTCCCAGATTAATTCTGCAAATACAGCAATTACAGATGCACAAAGCGCATATGATAAAGCAAATGCGGATTACAATAACGCAAAGAACCAGCTGGATGCAGCAATCGCACAGGGAGACGATTCTACAATTGCAGCACTCCAGGAACAGGTGGGTTCATTGAGTGCCAGTGTACAGTCTGCAAATGAGGCATTAAAAGCTGCAAAGGATAACCTTACGCAGGTACAGAGAACAACTGATCAGACGATCCAGTCTGCACAGGATACGGTGGATACCAATGCACTTACAAACAGTAAAGATGCACAGACAACCAAGGAACTTGCTAAATTATATCGTCAGTTAGATCAGATGACAGTCGTTGCAGGACAGTCTGGTATTATCACACAACTCAATATTGCACAGGGTGGTGTTCCGAACGGACCGTTAATGCAGATTGAAGATAATACCAATTTAAAGGTAAAAGTTTCCATTAAAGAAAAAGACATCACAAAGGTGCAGCAGGGAATGGCAGCAAAAATTACAGCCGATGCTCTCCCAGATCAGACAAACACAGGTGTGGTAAATAAGGTGATCAACTTTGCTTCTTCCGATGCAAAGACAGCAGATCAGTCTGCAGCATCCGGAACATCCGGCAGTTCAGGAAGCGCATACAGTGCAGAAGTGAATGTCGATGCCGGAAGCAGTCTTCTTCTTGGAATGACAGTGAAAGTCGAGATTACGTTAAAAGAAGGTGGAAAAGGAATGGCAGTTCCTTATGACAGCATTGCAACTGATGATGACGGTTCTTATGTTTACCGAGGAAAAGAGCAGGATGACGGTAATTATCTGATCGAAAAAGTTCCGGTTACAGTTGGAGACAGCACCGATTATTATACCGGTATCAGTTCAGATGAACTGGAACTTGGGGATCTGATCATCAGTACACCGGATGATGTACAGGAAGGAGATACAATTCCTTTATATGTTCCGGATGATACCACATCCTATACCGTTGACACAGAGTAGCAGAGGGGAGATTGCAGAGCATGGAAAAGAAAGTTGTGATTGATATGCATGGTATTGTAAAAAAATACTATGAAAATCAGCCCAATGAACTTGAAATCCTTCATGGCATTGATCTTAAGATTTATGAAGGTGAGTTTGTGGCAATCGTTGGTGAGTCCGGTTCCGGTAAAAGTACCCTGATGAATATGATCGGTGCGTTAGACCGTCCGACAGAGGGAAATTATTTTCTGGATGGAGAAGACGTAAGCACATTGAGTGATGAGAGATTAAGTGAGATCCGTAATCAGAAAATCGGATTTGTATTTCAGAATTTCTGTCTGATTCCAAGAACCTCTGCGGTGCGGAATGTAGAAGTTCCGATGATGTATGCCGGTATTCCGGGAAAACAGCGCAGGGAAAAGGCACTGGAACTTCTGGATATGGTTGGAATGAAGGAACGGGCCTCCCACAAACCAAATGAACTTTCAGGAGGACAGAACCAGAGGGTCGCAATTGCGAGGGCAATGGTAAATGATCCATCTCTGATACTGGCAGATGAGCCAACAGGAGCACTGGATTCGAAAACAGGGCATCTTGTGATGGATATTTTTCACAAATTACACAAAGAACAGCATAAAACGATCGTACTGATCACGCACAGTCAGGAACTGGCGAAGGAGACGGAACGCATCATTACGATCAGCGACGGTAATATTCTTTCAGATGTAGGAGGTGAGCAGGCATGAATCTTTTTGAATGTATCCGGCTGGCATTAGACAGCGTCAAAGCCAATAAACTCCGCTCGGTTCTTACAATGCTTGGAATTATTATCGGTATCAGTTCAGTTATTACGATTACGACCATTGGTAACTCTTTACAGAAAACGATTTCATCCACACTTACTTCTCTTGGAGGAACCAATCTGATTACGGCATATGTCAATGCTGTAATTCCGGATGATGTAGATTATGATACATGGGAATATCCGGATATGACAACCGACGATATGCTTCAGTATGAGGATCTGATGGCGTATAAGGAGGCCTTTGGTGATAAGGTGAAGTCTGTAGTTGCAAACATTGGACTTGGATCGGGAACGGTTGATGGTGCAGAAGCAGTAAATGTAGATACCATGGGAACCACACCTGGGATGTTAGATGCAAATAAGCTTACCCTGCTTGAGGGGCGGGATATCTCAGAAAAGGATAATGAGCAGGAAAAGGCGACAGCAGTTGTTTCGGACCTGTTTGTGAAATATGCATGTGATGGAAACTCCCCGATTGGAAAGCAGATCAGTATCTCGCTTTCGGATGGATCGGTCTTAAAGGTATACGTGGTCGGTGTTTATCAATATGATAAGGTAAAACTCGGTGGTGGAAACACAAAGGTTGCAGAGAAAGATATCTCAACACCAGTTTATATTCCATTTACTTATGCAGCAGATCAGTCGGATGATCCGGCTATGGCTGCAATCCAGTATTTTAATGTCCTGGCAGGAGAGGGTACGGACCCGACACAGCTTGCACAGGATACGACTTCTTATTTTGCAGAACACAAATACAAAGAGGATACTGCATGGGAAGTCCAGTGCTATGATATGGCATCAGAGCTTGGCGTGATCAATACGGTATTAAAAGTAATAACAATTGCGATATCTGTTATTGCAGCAATTTCGCTGATCGTCGGTGGAGTTGGTGTTATGAACATTATGCTGGTAAGTGTTGTGGAACGTACAAGAGAAATTGGTATACGAAAGGCACTTGGTGCAAAGAACCGTGGAATTCATCTGCAGTTTCTGACGGAATCCGTGGTAATCTGCCTGATCGGTGGACTGATCGGAATTCTGCTAGGCATTTTCAATGGTTTCCTGTTGTCAAAAGTGGCAGTGATGCTGATCAATAATTTTGCATCGGATATCGGCTCAATGCTTACAGTAAGTGTAAGTCCTTCACTGACAGCAATTATTGTATCGGTGATCTTCTCCATGCTGACAGGAATCGTATTTGGTTCTTACCCAGCAAAGCGTGCAGCGAGAATGTCGCCAATCGATGCATTAAGATATGAATAAATAATAGTTATTTCATAATCCGGACAGGGATGGAAACAGTATCTGTATTATATGCAGACAGTTTTCATCTCTGTTTTGCGATTCGGGAAAATCTATGGTAGAATAGTGCAAAATATATGAGTGGGAGAATAAAATGAGATATCCTGAATTTTTAAAGAAAAATGGAACAATTGGATTTGTTGCTCCGTCATTTGGGTGCAATACAGAGCCATATAAAACTGCATTTGAACATGCAAAAAAGAAGTTTACGGATCTTGGATATCAGACAACGCTTGGTCCAAATTGCTTTGAGGGAAGTGGAATCGGAATCAGCAATACTCCGCAAAAGTGTGCAGAAGAACTGAATGAAGCATATTGTTCTGAAAAAAATGATGTGCTTATTTCCTGTGGTGGTGGAGAATTGATGTGCGAAGTGGTTCCGTATATGGATTTTGAGAGAATCCGTAAAGCTGCTCCGAAGTGGTTTATGGGATTTTCGGACAATACCAATTTTACATTTTTATCAGCAACACTTTGTGATACTGCAGCAATTTATGGACCATGTGCAGCAGCCTTTGGCATGGAACCGTGGCATGAGTCTTTACAGGATACGATGGATGTGTTGTGCGGACGGAAAGATCAGGTACACGGATACAAAATGTGGGAGAAGGAATCCTTAAAAGATGAAGAACACCCATTGGAACCATATCATCTGACAGAACAGACCAGAATCCGCAGATTCCCGGATGAGGATGTCCGGTTTTCGGGCAGACTGCTTGGAGGATGTATGGATTGCCTGATTCATCTGACGGGAACGCGGTTTGATCAGGTTAAGCAATTTAATGAGACATACAAAGAAGACGGAATCATCTGGTTTTTAGAAGCCTGCGAACTGAATGTTATGAGTATCCGGCGGGCAGTCTGGCATATGAAAAATGCCGGGTGGTTCCAGTATGTAAAGGGATTTTTGATCGGAAGACCGCTCTGCTATGGCGAGGAGGCATTTGGGATCGATCATTACAGGGCTGTAACAGATCTGCTTGCGGAGTATCAGGTGCCGGTCATCATGGATCTTGATATTGGACATTTTTCACCGATGATGCCGCTTGTCTGTGGAGGAACCGTGGAGGTTTCGGTATGTGATGGTCAGATCAGCATTACAAATACCTGGAAATAGTACTGCGGAGAGGCGGATTATAAGTTTTTTTGAAAGAAAATGCGGATAAAACGGAAAATATAATGGTTTTTTACAAAATCAATTGCATAATCCTGTGGATTCGGTATAATTGAATCGTTGATGTCTGTATAATAACAGATAATATTTGGAGGCATATATGTCACAATTCGTAGTTATGAAAAGCAACCGT
>ERZ1034928.1115-NODE-1115-length-10433-cov-4.586818_pt1 | contig 10433 bp, 11 predicted proteins | sample MGYA00520627_ERZ1034928 | MGnify/ENA primary metagenome ERZ1034928 (study PRJEB33766, sample SAMN09781755) | gut metagenome | biome: gut microbiome | host: Homo sapiens | place: Madagascar | study: EMG produced TPA metagenomics assembly of the PRJNA485056 data... | reverse complement strand
TGACAGAATTGAATTAAAATATTTTGAGTTTAACAACCTTGTTACAAATTTTTGGCTCATTAAAGAATTTCTTGAACGAGGATTTGAAGTTTATATAACAACAATTGACCATCTAAGTCTTGATAGGGCAATACCTTATACAAATGGTGCAGAAAGCTTTGCAAAAGATGGGAATATTTTTTATAAAGAATTTAAAAAGAAAAAAGTTGAAGATTTTAATCTTGTGATGTTTCGACCTGATCCACCTGTTGATTTAGACTATATTAACGCCACTTACGTTTTAGACTTTGTAAATACAGAAAAAACATTTATATTTAATAACACAAAAGCAATTAGAGATTTTAATGAAAAACTTCATAGTGATATTTTTTACGATTTTATGCCCGAAAATATTGTTACATCAAGTAAAAACGACATAGAATGTTTTTTATCAAAAAATGATGAAATAATTCTCAAACCACTTAATAAATGCTTTGGTGCTGGTGTTATGTATCTTCACAAAAAGGATAAAAATATCACGAGTATTATAAATACAATGACGAATAATGGAAAAAGCCTTACTATGGTCCAAAAATATATTCCTTCAAAAGGGGATAAAAGAGTTTTAATTCTTAACGGAAAAGTTTTGGATGAAACAATAATAAAACTTCCACCAGAAGATGATTTCAAATTTAATGACCACTGTGACAAATACATAAAGCGAGGAATGCTTTCAAAGAAAGAAAAAGAAAGCTTTACCTTAGTTGCACAAAAACTCAATTCAATGGGAATATATTCAGCAGGACTTGATGTAATAGATGAGAAAATAATAGAAATAAATGTTACAAGTCCTTGTTACTTCATAAAAGAGATAAACAATTATTTTAACGTTTCACTCGAAAAAACAATTGTCGATGAAATTATAAAACTTACCGAAGAAAAGTTAGGGGACTAATAAGCATTCTCTATAACGGTAAATATTTTGTCTGTAATTCTTTGAATGTAATCTACTTCAACCAATCCGTTAATTATAACATCTGCAATCTTTAGTGTAGGGCGGATATATTCTTGAGCAGTTTTATTAACATCTCTAAACTGCATGTCTGCAGCTAAACCTGTTTTTCCTCTTGAAGCAGCTCTGCGATACCAACGAGTTTTTAAAACATCAAGTGGTGTATATACATAAACTTTAACATCAATTATATCTCTAATATCTTCGTTCAATACATATAAACCTTCTGTTAATAGAATTTTCGCAGGTTTTTTAACTTCTCCATCTGGGAAAGATTCACAAGTTACAAAATCATAACGTGGAGAAACAACGGTATTACCTTTTTTGAGTTCTATTAGGTGTTGTTTCATCAATGCTAAATTTATTGCCTCTGGAGTGTCAAATGTAAATCCAGTTCTGAATAAAGCTTCATAACTTCCAGCTTCCCTTAACTCTCTTGATGTATCTTTAAAGTAATCATCACAACGAATTACAGTATATATTCCATCGATTTTATCTTTAACACATGCTCTAACTGTCCAATCAACAAAAGTTGATTTTCCAGATGCGGATTCTCCCGTTATACCGATAAGAAAAGTTTTTCTTTTTTCTTGTACAACACGTTTTGCGATATTTAACAAAAAGTTATCAGAAATTTTTAAAAATAAAGGCTGTTTTTCTCTTTTGTCTTCTTCAAGAATCATTTTCATGGAGTCAACAATATTCGTTACGAGTTCAGTTTCATAACGGTTTGAATAAAAATCATAACTTGTAAAATCAAAACCTCTTGTCATTTCTTTAACTTTGTTGCTCCAAAGTTTCCCTTATTTTTCTTTCAACTTCTTCAAGAATTGCTGGATTTGAATTTAAATAATCCTTAGCTTTTTCTCTACCTTGCCCAATCTTTTCATCGTTATAACTAAACCACGCTCCAGCTTTTTTTATAATGTCAAGGTTTACTGCAACATCAAGAAGATTTCCTACTTTACAAATACCTTTACCAAAGATAATGTCAAATTCAGCTTGCCTAAACGGTGGAGCTACTTTATTCTTTACAACTTTCACTTTTACATGGTTACCAATATCTTCAGAGTCTTTTTTCAAAGATTCAACTCTTCTAATTTCCATTCTAACCGATGCATAATATTTAAGAGCATTACCACCAGTAGTTGTTTCTGGATTTCCATAAACAACACCTATTTTCATTCTTAACTGGTTAATAAATATAACAGTTGTATTAGTTTTTCCAATAATCCCAGTCAATTTTCTCAAAGCCTTTGACATTAAACGAGCTTGCAAACCCATTTGTTTGTCTTCCATTGCTCCTTCGATTTCATCTTTTGGAACTAAAGCTGCAACAGAGTCTACAACAACAATATCAACAGCGCCAGAACGAACAAGTTCTTCTGTAATTTCTAAAGCTTGTTCTCCAGTATCTGGTTGTGCAATCAAAAGTTCATCGATATTTACACCCAAAGCTCTTGCATATTCTGGGTCAAGTGCGTGTTCTGCATCAACAAAAGCAGCAATTCCACCTTTTTTCTGACATTCAGCAACAATATGCTGAGCAAGAGTTGTTTTACCGGAACTTTCTGGTCCATAAATTTCAATAATTCTTCCTCTTGGGACACCGCCAACACCAAGCGCTATATCAAGTGCCAATGCTCCTGTTGGAATAACATCAACGTCAACAGCAGGTTTGTCCCCAAGACGCATTATTGAACCTTTTCCAAAATCTTTTTCGATTTTTTCAATCGCCATTTTTAAAGCTTTATTTTTTGCTTCGATTACTTCTGTTTTTTCTTTTACTTCCATTATTTTAACCCTTGGTTTATGTTTTATATCAATAAATCTTCTTCTTTTTTAACATACAAACCCAAAGCAAACGGTTTGTAAGAATTAAGAGCATTTTTCAAATAGTAATTTTCTTTATTTAATTCGTTAATTTTTTGCCTTAACGTTTCATTTTCTGTTTTACATCTAATAAGTTCTACAACTACTTCATCCATCCCATCTAATTTTTCATCTATCGTTTGAGATACAGTATTTGTAATATTTTTTTCTATATCATCAAGTCTTGTCATAAGATTTGTAATAACAGTTTGTTGTTCAACACTTGTAAGAGAAGTAGACTTAACTTCACCTTTAGCCTTTTTCAATGCATTAAATTCTTCTTTTGAAAAATAAATTTGACCACTAATATCTTTTTTAGGAGTAATTTTGGCATGCCTGCACAAATTAACTATTTCTCTATTATCAACATTTAAAAGATTTCTTACCTCACGAGGAGTAATATCTTTTTGAACACCTGTATCAGCGGGCATTTCAAACCTTCCTTAAAAATAATTGTAACTTTCTTATGAATACATTTTAACTCAAAAAAATAATAAAATCTTCTTAAAATCGTTTCTTCTTAACAAGACTTAAAATAAAAAATCAATCTGTGACCGTGTGAGTAACATAAATCGGCGCAGCAAGAACTATAAGAAGATCAGCACCAGAAGCTATTGAAAGATGTTCTCCCTGTTTTCTTGTTGCCCCAGGAACATAACCTACTCTAAAGGAAAACCCCTGAGATTTTGAAATTTTTTTTTCATATGTTGCAGGTGCAGTTAAAGTTCCACCCAAAACATTCCCACGTGGTGAATAAATAAACCCTCTCACTGGAATTTGATAACCATCAACAAATTCTGCTTTGACTATTTTTATAACCATTGCAGCATTTGTTCCCACTATAGGCTCGTTTTTCTTTGCAATATAGCCATAAAATTTTGTATTTTTAGGGATAATATTTATTTCGTTTAAATACATGTCTGATGTGCAAAGAAATTCAACTTTAGATCCAACATCGTGAGTTAGGGTTGAAAAACTTTGAAGGCTTATTACCGGAATAAAACTTCCTGCAGGAAGTTCAATTCCTTGATAATCCCGAAGCGCATAATCATAATCACAATTTGCACTCATCGGACATAAAAACATTATAAATATAAGTAAAAAAATTCTTAAAATCTTCACAAGAACATTATAATGTTTTTTTTATTTTTGTAAACTAAATTTTCAGTTTAACACTAAATAAAACCAAATGTTGATCCTTCATTCAAAGCTGAATGCACAAAAACTTCGCCCCCGTGGTGCTTTTCCACTGTTACCTTAACCAAATGAAGTCCTAATCCAGTTCCTTTTATGGTGTGGGTATCATTTTCTACCCTGAAGAATCTATCAAAAATTTTCTTTTGGTATTCAGGTGCAATTCCAATTCCGTGATCTTCAACACTAATTTGCACAAAACCTTTTCTTTTTGCGCTTTCTGTTTTTACCTTTATTTTATCATTTTCTGGTGAATATTTTATTGCATTTGAAAGCAAATTTTTCAATGCACGAAAAATACTATCTTCATTTATAACAACTTCTGGCAAATCTTCTTCCTGCATAATAGAAAATGTAATATTTCTTTCTTTTGCAAGTACATCGACTGACTTTACACAATCTTCAACAAGTTTTTTCAAATTACATTTTTCTTTTTCAAGTTTTACAGAAGAAGAATCTAACCTTGAAAAATCTAATACCTCATTTACCAGATGATGAAGTCTAATTATTTCATCATTGATTGTTCCAATAAACTCTTTTTGCGTATCATAATCAAACTCGTTACCATAATTATATAGTGTATCAATATAACTTCTCAAAACAGTAACTGGAGTCCTTAATTCATGTGATACGTTTGATATAAAATGACTTCTCATTTTATCAACTTCGGCCTCTTTTGTTACATCAATTAGCACAATGATATATCCTGAGCTTTCTTCACTACCTGAAGACATCAGAGATACAAGAGTTTTTATAACCTTATCGTTAATTTGTAAATCAACCTTGTATGGTTCTGTTTTTGGAGCTTCTTTAAAGTTTTTTATGAGTTCTTTAAAACAAAATTTGCCTTCATTATCGGTATAATCTTGTATTTTTGCATTCAAAATTTCTTTTTCTTTAACTGAAAGCAATTTTTGTGCTCTGTAATTTAAGAGCAAAACATTATCATTTCCATCACAAACAACAACACCATTTGCAATGTTCATAAGAATGGTTTCAAGCTTATTTTTCTCCAATGTTAATTGCTCAATATTTTGTTGCTCGTAGATATGCAACCTATTAGACATATCGTTAAAACTTTCAAAAAGTTGTTTAACCTCAAGACTCACATCTTTATCAGTTATCTTGTGACCAAATTCTCCTGTGGATATTTTTTTAACACCGTCTTTTAAAATTCTCAATTCCTTTGTTGTTAAGTACGAATTTACAAGAATTACAAGAGAGAACACAAGCCAAACAATAATAAAAACAAACAAAAGTGATGCTTTAACTGTAGAATTTATTTGCGAAATGATGTTTCCGGAAAGTCCAACAAAAACTGAACCTATTGGAGTCTTACCATTTGAATTTATAAGCATCATTGGTGAATTCACAACAACAGTGGCAAGACCAGATTGTTTTGTATAATCCTCTTTACTTGAATATGTTATATTACCGGAATTATTTCTGAATTCAATGAATGCTATATCATCGTTATTTTCAAGAATTTTTCCCGAATGTTCCTTCAGCGTCATATATACCGCATTGTCTGGGATATCCTTAATTAAATCTACCGTTTCAACCGCAAGTGTTTTAGAAATAATTCGTCCAAAATTCCTATAACCTTCTTCCAATTTATTTTGAATATTGAAAGTTGCTAAAATTGCAGTTACGACGATAAATATCGTACTTATAATAAGTCCCGTCAGAATTAAACGGCTTTGAATTGTCATATTATTCTTACTCATAAGTTTATTGTATCATCAATTCACAATTGAGGCAAAAAAATACTCCCACGTATGGGAGCATTTTTATAAAATTTATTTTCTTATTCTGCATCTTCTGTAATGTCAGTTCTGATTGAAGATTTATCTTTAGGCAAAAGAGTTTTATCTTTGAATTTTTTAATTTGTCTACCTAACTTATCAGCAAGTAAGTCAATGCTTGCATACATAGATTCTGCAGATTCTTCACAATGAATAGCACCCGATGTCAACTTGCATACAACCTCTGCAACATGTTTTCCTGATGCAGCAGGATTTTTAATAACTGACAAAATTACATCTATACCTTGTATTTGATCGTAATAATTTGCAACTTTGCCAATTTTTTCCTTAACATAAGCTTTGATTGCAGGTGTAATTTCTATATTTTTTCCGTTAACATGAATGTACATTTTTTCCTCCGATTAAGTAAATAGAACTGAATTGATTATATAACAAACAAAAAAAAATTAAATACCCGTAATTATCAATCTAAAATAATCTGTTGAAGTTCAACATCCGGAGTACCTATTGTTCTTACTAATTCAAGAACTGCTGCTTTCATTTGACATTTTTGACTGCTACCACTAAAAAAATCACGATAGAAGCAACCTTCACAATTACATCCTCTTTTATAACAATCAGTTGCTGTCGGTGTCCATCTTCTAACCGCCACAGCTCTACCCATATCACGACTTCTTAACAAAGTTTCCTCCAATTTCAAAAAACTGCAAATGTTAATTTGCAGGACAACTTATAAATCTACCCCAAACGGCTTTTTTAAAGCCTTTTCCTCATTATAAGAACTCATGGACGATTTTCAAGTGTGGCTCATGCCTTTATGAAGTTTTGTTACAGACCCCAAAAGGCGCACTATTACTGGATTTTAGATTTCAAAATCATGAAAACCCATGCCCAGAGCATGTTTTGGGTTTTTTACCCCCCGAAAACCATGTAGCGACATGGTTTTCCATGGATTTTAGTTTTATTAACTTTTGTAACAAATCAGATTATTTGATAATTTTGGGCATGACAAGAGCATGCCCTATAAAAAAAATTTGATACAAAATTTGTAATTGTTTATTCTTCATATTTGAGATAAACTCAATGTTGTATAAGTTTAATCGGGAAAAATAAATGGATAATGAAAATTTTACAGAAAACGGTTTTATCATTGATTTAAGTAATGCTAAAAATCCTTCTGAAGTAATCGGAGAATTAAGTAACATACTCGAAATGAGTGAATCAAAAGGTAAAAATATATGCTTAAAAATAAGAGATGTTGACTTGAGTCAATCTCAAATTTTAAGTATCAAAGCGTTGATGGAAGTTTCAGGATCAAGACTTGCTTTCATTGATGCAAATACAGAAAAAACAATTTCATCTGCAAACGATCTCGGAATAAAAATCTCCGTATGCAAAAATAATTTTGAAACAGAAGAAATTAAAGAAGAACCTGAACAACCTCAAGTTATAGAAAATGAAGTTCAAGATGAAGTTGAGCAACAAGAGCAACAAACTTACCAAGAAGAAGTTCAAGTAACTGAGCAACAAATAGAACAAGTTCAAGAAAATGAAACAGAATCAAGTGAAGAATATATTGAAGAAGAGTCGGTTGAAGTCCCTACTGATTTGTTTACTCCTCATGAAAGAGTTTTTGGTAAACTTTATCCACAAGAAGAATCAATGAGTGAACTTCCGTATGAAACAATCAAAACTGAAAACATACAGATTGAAACAAGTGACGAAGATTTGCCAACTTTATATTTAAAGCAAACTTTGAGATCTGGTCAAACAATAAGTTATGATGGAAACATTCTTGTAATTGGTGACACTCACCCAGGAAGTGAAATTATTGCAAAAGGTGACGTTACTGTTTGGGGTGTTTTAGGTGGAATCGCACATGCTGGAACAAATGGAAATAAAAATGCAAGAATCAGAGCATTAAAACTTAATGCAATTCAATTGAGAATTGCTGGTATTTATGCAGGAAGATTGTCTACTGTAAATATTCCACATATCCAAAGAACAAACGAATTTACACCTCAAGAAGCAAGAATTGAAAACGATCAAATTATTATAAAAAGTATAAATAACGAAGTATAAAAGGAGAAAGAATGAGCGGTCGAGTAATAGTTATAACCTCAGGAAAAGGTGGGGTTGGAAAAACCACAACAAGTGCTAACATCGGAACTGCACTTGCAAAAGCTGGACAAAAAGTTGTCCTCATTGATACTGACATAGGTTTGAGAAACTTGGATCTTTTGTTGGGGCTTGAAAATAGAATTGTATACACTATCGTTGACGTTGTAGAAGAACGTTGCAAGTTAAAACAAGCACTTGTAAAAGATAAGAAAAATCCTAACCTTTGTTTGCTTGCCGCTGCACAAACGAGAGATAAATCTGCACTATCACAAGAACAATTAAAAACTATTTGCGATGAACTCAAAGAAGATTTTGATTTTGTTTTAGTTGACTGTCCTGCCGGTATAGAACAAGGATTTCAAAATGCTGTTGCTGGAGCGACAGAAGCAATTGTCGTTACGACTCCAGAAATGTCTGCAGTAAGAGATGCTGATAGAATTATCGGTCTTTTGGAATCGAAGGAAGAAATAGAAAGTTACAGATTACTTCTAAACAGAGTAAGACCAAATCTTATTGAGGCTAACGATATGATGAGCGTTGAAGACGTTGAAGAAATTTTATCTTGCCCTCTTATTGGAATTATTCCTGAAGATGTTGGCATTATCACTTCTACAAACAAAGGTGAACCTATTGTTAATGATGAAAAATCACTCGCTGGTAGAGCTTACCAAAATGTTGCAAAAAGAATTATGGGAGATGAAGTTGAATTTCTCGATTTGACAGAACCAAAAGGTTTTATGGATAAAATCAAAAATTTCTTTGCTAACATGGTTTCGAAGGAGCAAAAATAATGAGAGATATATTTACTGATTTATACAAAAAGGTCATTGGATTTTTCCAAGCCACACAAGATGTAGAAGAAAAAGAAAACGCAAAGGATGTTGCAAGAAATAGATTGAAACTTGTCCTTATGCAAGACAGAACAAATCTTACTCCATATCTTCTTGAAAGAATGAGAGGAGAAATGATAGAAGTTCTTTCAAAATACGTTGAAATGGATAAAGATGAACTTGAACTTAACTTTGAACAAGAAGGGGATTCAATGGCACTTATGCTTTCTATCCCAGTTTTAAGAGCAAAAGATGAAGAGGAAATTCAAGCCGCAATTGATGCAGAAGAAAAAGCTGAAGAAGTTGAGGAAATAGAAGAAGAATCTATTGAAGAATCTGAATCTAATGAAGATAAAGAAGAAAAAGATGATATTGAAGAGGAAAGTTTAGAAGAAGAAGAAGTTGATAAAGCAGAGGAAATAGAGGAAGAGTCTGAAACTGATACTAAAGATGAAAAACCTTCTTCAACAGAAGATGAAGTTGAAAAAGTAGAAGAAAAACCGAAAAAAGAAAAGACAAAAAAATCTTCACACAAAAAATAATTTAGAATTTTTGTAACAAAAAGTTCAAATTTGCAGATCAATTTAGCAAATTTGAACTTTTTTTATATTTAATATAACTGTGTGTATAGTTTATGGTGGGTAAAATGAGAATATCTTCAATTTCAAATACGTATATGGGAAAGACAGCAAAAACAGTTACAAAACCCATTGGAAAAGCAATTGAAGGTGTAGCAACACAAAAAACTGCAAAAGTTGCAGTAACTGCTGGACTTGGGGCTTTACTTGCTGCAATTTTTATACACAAAAAACCGCAAGTTGCGGTAGAAGATACTACTGCTACTAAAAAAACACCAAAAATTTATGAAGAAGTAATCAAAGATTCAGACGGAAAAGTAGTAAGAAAAAACTATACTTCAAATTCTGATAATATTGCGGATTCTACCGCTTTTTACAACCATAATGGTGAAATTTCTCAAAGACTGTGGTACAGACGTGATGGCTCTACTGTTCAATATAGACAAGATTACAAAAATGGAAAAGTAGATACCTCTGCATTATTTGATCAAAACGGTTCAACAGTAAAAATGACCGAAAAATATGATCCAAATACTCAAAACGTTTCTTTCGCAACTTGGTATGCTCCTAATGGTACAATCAGAGAACAGGTTAAATGTGACGAGAGAACTGGAGAAGTTACAAATAGATTTTTGTACGACAACAATGGAAAATTACAACAACACAAAGAAGTCGCTGTTAATGGAAATACAAAAAGAGAAATCAACTTTATGAATTCTGGCAAAATTGTAAATGAATACAATATTATGACTGGAAGACAAACTGCAAAGTATGAATATGATAAAAATGGTAAGCTTGTTGATTTTAAAATAACTCCAGAAAACCGTGAACAGGAAACAACTTGGAATAGAGATATCACAAAGGAAGAAACTAAATTTTTAGACCAAAGAAAAGAACTTGAAATGGCTGAATAATCAGTAGTTTCTGTAATCGTAAAAACTTTCATGTGGCTTATTTGATTGAGATAAAACGATTTCTCTAAACTCGTTTTTATCTATGTTTACGCCCATATTTTTAGTATCAATTACAAATTTTTTCTTTTTATTTTTGTTTAATAATTTTTTGTAATCGCTTGCCATAA
>ERZ1034928.1113-NODE-1113-length-10438-cov-3.985361_pt1 | contig 10438 bp, 9 predicted proteins | sample MGYA00520627_ERZ1034928 | MGnify/ENA primary metagenome ERZ1034928 (study PRJEB33766, sample SAMN09781755) | gut metagenome | biome: gut microbiome | host: Homo sapiens | place: Madagascar | study: EMG produced TPA metagenomics assembly of the PRJNA485056 data... | reverse complement strand
AATCAAGCCCGAAGCCCAGTTCTTTTGAAACTTCTTCCATATAATTTTTTGAAACGGTAACCACGCGGTCAGCCAAATGAAAACTGCCCGACGCCTGATTGTAGCAGTCATAAACAATCAGCGTATTCGGCGTGCGCGGGTTAGAGTTTTTGATTGCTTTGGCATTTTTGAAAACCGCCTGCGCGTTGTGCTCGTAAAGCGAGTTCAAAATTTTGGCGGTGTTCGGATAATCCCATCCCTGATAGCCCAAGTGGTGCGCAATATGAATAATCGGCGTGTTCTGAATCCGCGCGGCAACTTCTTCCGTCATGCTTTTATCGCGTACTTCCATAATGGAGCTGTATTTGCATAATCCGGCCAAAGCTCCGCTGTGCCAGTCATTGGCAATTAAAATATTGGGGCAGGGCAAAGCGCTTTTTACCGAGCTGACACATTCTTTAAGCAGCATATAAACGGCTTTTGAAAAAAAAGCAAAACGCTCAACTTCATTAACCCCATGCTCATTTAACACATAACAGCCGTCTTGTGCCGACGGGTTGGTTTTGTGCGGATTAATGGAAAAAAAGTGCTCATTGTGCAAAAACATATAATTAACATTGTTAAATGAGGCTTTGTAAACCGCCACATTATAAACGGTTAAGTTTTTGCGAGTGCTGATAAACGGCACTTTTAAGGTAATAACTTTTTCGGCGGCAACGGAACGGCCTTCGGCTCCGCAGTAGGTTTTGCCGTCAAACGAAGCGCATTTTTTGCCGGTGTTGCCGATATACATCGGAGTGATAATTGAAATATGATGGTTGTGTTTACCGAAGGTGGCGTTAAAGCTTTCGGGTAATTCTGAGGCAACCATACCCAAACCGCCCCACTTCATAAAAGTTGCGGTTTCGGCCGACATCATCCAAGCGCTTATCTCATTAATCTGCGGCCAATTATTTTTACCTATGCACTGATTTTTAGCCGCTTTTTGCACTTCGGCCAAATAAGCGTCGCGGGTAGTCTGAAAAACGTTTAGCGCTTTTTTCCGATTAAACCCCTCATGTAAAAAACCGTCATTGTGTGTTTGTGTAGTTGTATTCATTATCGCTCTCGTATATAAATAATATAGCCGTTAGTATAATCATTTTATTTGAAAGAACAACATAAAAAATACTTAATCTCTTGACTTGTGAATGTTTAGTCACTAAGTTCATATTATATAAGAATAATGTCTTTTATTTCAAAGAGGATTAAATGAAAAAAGAACACGGATTTACCGATAAAAATCAAGATGCTGATTTAGCCGAAGAGCTTGAAAATGCCCCTGAAACCGAACCTGATGCCGAAAAATGTTCTGAAGAAGCTGATGAACTTGCTCTTGTTAAAGCTGAAAATCAAAAATTGAAAGAAGATTTTTTACGAGCTTTGGCCGATTCGGAAAACGTTAAAAAGCGCTGCGCCGCTGAAATTGAAAAAAACAACAAGTACGCAGTTTCGTCCTTTGCCAAAGATTTACTCGGCGTGGCCGATAATTTGCAACGCGCGTTAGCTGCCGCCGAAGATAACGGTAATGCTGATTTTACGGCGCTGTTAAAGGGGGTTGAGCTTACTCAAAATGAGTTAAATCACGTGTTTGCCAAATTCGGTATTGAGCCGATGCGCGCCATGGGTACGGTTTTTGACCCTAACTATCATCGTGTTGTGCAAGAAGTTGAAGACGCCGACAAACCTGCCGGCACCGTTATTGCCGAGTTGCAAACCGGCTATTTAATCAACGGCCGTATTTTGCGTGAGGCAATGGTGGTTGTATCCAAAGGCGGAAAATAATTTTTTTAACTCCAAGCATTAAAAAACTGCAATTTTGCCGTATTTTTTTGTGAAGTATCGTAAAATTGTAGTTTTTTTATTTTAAATATGTGTTTATACTCTCGTTTATGAAAAAATTGAACCTGTACATTTTAAAGCAAATTTTAACCGGCTTTTTGCTGGTGTCATTTTCATTGCTTTCCATGCTGTGGCTGACACAGTCGTTAAGGTTTGTGGAAATGGTTACCAATAAAGGCCTGCCGCTTTATTTGTTTGTTGAGCTCACTTCCTTATTAATGCCGCGCTTGTTTTCCATTTTGTCGCCGATAGCTTTGTTTGCCGCGGTAATGTTTGTTTATAACCGCATGCAGGCTGACCGTGAGTTGGTAATTATGCAGGCGGCCGGCATCAGTCCGTGGAACAATGCCAAGGCTGCGGTTTATATGGGCTTGCTGCTTTCATTGTTCGGCTTTTATGTGCAAAACAGCGCCATCCCCGAGGCTGAAAACACGTTTCGTAATTTGGAATGGGAAATTAAAAACAACGTTTCGCATGACGGTGTTTATCTCCAAACATGAGCCGGACGGCTCCGTGTCGGGCATTTTGTTAAATGATGAAAGCAACCCGCAAAGCCGCGTAACATTGTCGGCGGAGCACGGGCGCATTGTGTACACCGCCACCAGTCCGCGCATTATTTTAATTAAGGGCATGCGGCAAGAAGTTAATCGTGACGGCAGTCAATTTTCATCATTAAAGTTTGACCGCTATTCGGTTGATATGGGCGCGGTTGATGACAAAAAGCTAAGATCGGCGTCAGTGCGTGAAAAATCATTAAAAGAACTGCTTTCGGCAGATAAAGATTCCTCGTTAACCGATGACTTAAAGCGTAAATATATTGTTGAGGGGCATCGCCGCGTTATTACTCCGTGGTATAATCTGCTGTTTGCTTTGCTTGGCTGCACGGGGCTTTTAATCGGAGCTTTTAACCGCCGCGGACAAACCAAAATTATCTCGTTTTCGGTTTTGTTTATGATTTTAATTCAGGGCAATGACCTTATTTTGACCAACTTGGCCGGGCGCTCGCTTTATTTTGTGCCGGTATTGTATGCTAACTGTCTGTTGCCGTTTGCCGTGTGTTTATATTTGCTGTTCTTTTATTCGCCGTATACTTTTGCCCGTAAACGCAAACCACAATTTGAGGCTGATGTTTAATGAAAAGTTCTGTTAAAAAAATATTTTTGCTCTGTTTATGTTGCGCCGCGTTTAACGCGGCTGCTTCCGTTGCCGATAATGACGAAAAAACGCCGGTAGCAGGCGAAGTTCTTAAAAAAGCAAGCGTTAAACCGTTTGTTAAAACCGAACCGTTAAATTTGACTGATTTGGCTCCGCAAAAATCTGATGAAGAGCCCAATATTTATTTTAACGCCGATGAACTGATTAATGATGACAAAAACAAAGTGGTGCAGGCTATCGGCGATGTGGTGGTCAAGCGCGAGGGCTTAACTCTTTATGCCGACAAGCTTATTTACCGGCAGTCAACCGACAGCCTGCAAGCGGTGGGTAATGTTCGGCTTGAAGAGCAAAACGGCAATGTGGTTTATGCCGATAATGTTGAGCTTTCCAACAAAATGACTCGCGCCGAAATGAACAAAATTAAAGCCGTTTTGCAAGACGAGAGTAAATTATGGGCAGAGCACTTTCATAAAAAAGAAAATAATAATAAGGTAATGCGCAAAGCCGTGTATACGCCGTGTGATTTTTGTGAGGGTTCTGAAAATCCGCTTTGGCAGATTAAGGCTCGCAAAGTTACCCATGATGCCGAGTCTAAAGATATTAACTATAATGATGCGTTGCTTGAGTTTAAGGGCGTTCCGGTATTTTACACTCCGTTCTTTTCACATCCTGACCCTACGGTAAAGCGGCGTTCCGGTTTTTTAGTACCTAACATCGGCAGTAGCAATTATTTGGGCGGAACTTTGCAGGTAAATTATTTTTGGGACATCAATCCGCATACCGATGTTTTGTTTTCCCCGATTTTTACCACCGATAAAGATGTGGTTTGGGGCGGTCAATACCGGCAATATTTTAATAAAGGTTACGTTGATATGTCGGGCAGTTATTTGCGCGATAATAATGATGCGCGTCCTGAAAACCGCGGCAACCTATTTGCTTATGGTCGCTACGAAATTAATGATTATTGGGTTGCCGATACTAACTTGAATTACACGTCAGATACGCTTTATTTAAAAGAGCTTGATTTGGAGCACGATGATGACGCGTGGTTAATGTCTAATGCTCGCTTGCAATATTTTAACAATCGTGATTACGCCGCGATTGAAGCTTATTATTACAAGTTAATCAGTTATGATTTGCGTCGCAGCAATAATGATGAGTATGAGCGCCGCAAGTATAATCGCCCGTTTGTGGCTCCGGTTGCCGATTATGAAAATATCAGTGATGTAAACTCGTTGGGAGCATACTGGAAAAATAATTTTAGCATGGCTTCAGTTTATCATGAAGAAGATACTCAAACTCAGCGCTTATCTATGATTAACGCGTGGGTGCTGCCGTGGACAAGCTCTTTCGGCGAGCGCTATAAGATTCAGGCATCGTTAAAATCAGATTTGTACTATGTTGATAAATATCAGGCTGCAAGCCGTGATAATGCCTATAGCGGCGAAGTAATCCGCACATTCCCGCAGGTCGGGGTTGAGTGGCGGCTTCCGTTTGTAAAGGCAACTGAAAACACCCGCCAAATTTTAGAGCCGATTGTTGTTGGTGTGTTGGCGCCTAATGGCGGTAATATGCCCGATAAAATTCCTAATGAAGACAGTGAAGACGTTGAGCTTGACGATACCAACATTTTAAGTTTAGACCGTTATTCCGGTTATGACCGCAACGATACCGGCAGCCGCGTCAGTTACGGTTTTAACTGGAGCTCGTACGGAAATATTATGGGGCGCACCTCCGCCTTTATTGCGCAAAGCTATCAGTTCAGTGATCATAGCAGTTTTACAGGCAATATTGATAACGAGGGGCATTTTACCGATTATGTCGGACGCATTTATGCCGCGCCGTCGCAATATTTAGACTTGGACTATCGTTTCCGCCTAGATAAAGACGACCTAAAAATTCAGTACAGCGAGTTGGGTGCGCGGCTCGGCAACAGTATGCTGAGCTTATACGCCTCATATATTTACCTGCAGGAAAATCAAAATTCATCAGAGTACTTTAAAGAACGTAAAGAACTGTATACTTCCGTAAAGGCGGCTTTAACGCGTGACTGGTCGGTGAGCGTATACAATCGTCAAGATTTAGCTGACAGTCGCCGCGGTTCGTTGGAACATGGCGGCAACTTGATTTATGAGGACGAGTGCTTTATGTTTATAACCACGGTTAAACGCTCTAATTCAAACAACCCTGAATTAGATGACGGTTATGAATTTAATTTTACTTTTTATCTTAAAACTTTGGGCGGCTTGGGCGCCTAGTATAAGGAGAAAATTTATGTTGCGATTGCTAATTGTTTCGGCGGCGGTTTTATTTAGCTTTAACGCTATGGCAGAGCAGGCGGATATTGAGGCTATGGACGCGGCGGCGCGCAGCGCGCAGGGCTCGTCGGTGATGTTCAGGGCGCAAAATCCGCAAGAGGCTATGGCGCGCCGTGAAGAAGAAATCAGACGCCGACAAGCTTATGAAGAGCACATGCGCCAAGAGGAAGAGGCTCGCCGCGAGGAGCAAATGCGCCAAATGGAAGAAGAACGCCGCAAAGCCTTGCGACCGGTTAATTTGTTTGGCAACGGCTTAAAAATTTTTGCGGAAGTCAATGGCGAAATTATTACCAGTCGCGATATGCAGGATAGGGTAAATGCCTTTGTTGCCACCACGCAAATTCCGGTTAATAATCAAACCAAAGATATGATAATCGGCAAAGTACTGCAGTCGGCGGTGGATGAAAAAATTAAACTGCAAGAGGCGGAAAAAAACGGCGTTAAAATTACGGAAGCCGATTTGGATAAAGGCATGGAAAATTTTGCCAAAGCCAACAACGTTTCAGTTGCCAAACTTAAAGCAATGTTGGCTCAGGCTGAGGTTAAAGAGAGTGTTTTCCGCTCGCAGATGAAGGCAGAAATGGCATGGACGCGCTTGGTTCAGCGTAAAGCGGCGCAAGAAGTTAATATTTCGCATTCTGAAATTAACAGCGCCATGGAAGCGGTTGCCAAAGACATAAAAATCCAAAAGTTTATGGTCTCTGAAATTGTTATTCCGCAAAAGCAGGCGGCGCATATTTCTGATTTGGTTGAAAACTTGCGCCATGACCCGCGGTTTGAGCTGTATGCTATGCAGTTTTCGCAAAGCCCGAGCGCTCCGAACGGCGGCAGACTTGGTTGGGTTAACAAAGGGCAGTTGGCGGAACCCTTGGAAAAAGCGCTGTTAAAAATGAAAGAGGGTAATATTTCAGCCCCGATTTTACTTGGTACAGATTATTATATCTTGCGCCTTGAAAAAGTTTATCGCCCCGGGATTGACAAAGTGCCGGAGGTAACTGAAGCAGAAGTAAAAGCCATGCTTGAAAATAAAAAGACTGATGAAGTTGCCACTAAATATCTGCGTGATTTGCGCAACCGCGCTATTATTAACCGCAAAGATTAAACTAAAAGCGAGACGGTTATGGAATTTGCGCTTTCATTAAAGGAAACGGTTGAGCAGTACGGCTTAATGGCTAAAAAATCATTAGGACAAAATTTTTTGCTTAATGCCAACATTACCGATAAAATTATCCGCCTTTCGCTTGAAAAACAGGGCTTAAAAGATTTTAGCTCCCGCTATGTGTTTGAAGTCGGTCCCGGCCCGGGAGGGTTAACCCGCGCAATTTTGAGCAATAACCCCTTAAAATTAACCGTGGTGGAAATGGACGAGCGCTGTATTAAAATTATGGAAGACTTGCGCGATTCGCTTAAAGTTCCGCTTGAAATTATAAACGCCGATGCCTTAACCTTAAACTTTGCCGCTATGGAGCAGGCGCCGCGGCAGGTTATCAGCAATTTGCCGTATAATATTTCCGTGCCGTTATTGACCGGATGGCTTAAAAATATGCGGGCTTATGAAGCCTTAACTTTAATGTTTCAAAAAGAAGTTGCGGAGCGGATTATGGCAGATACCGGCACCAAAAGTTATGGTCGCATTTCCGTTTTGGCGCAGCTTATTTGCCGTATCAGCAAGTTGCTTGATTTAAATCCGGAATGCTTTGTTCCGGCGCCCAAAATTTGGTCAAGCGTGCTGTTGTTTCGTCCGCTTGCCGCAATTCCATCGGCTGAATTGCTAAATAAGGTTGAAACGCTGACTGCCGCCGCTTTCGGGCAGCGCCGAAAAATGGTGCGCCAAAGCTTAAAGTCAGTTGTCGGTATTGAAAATGCCTGCCGCGCTGCCGGGGTGGAATTAACCGCGCGGGCTGAAAATATCACTCCCGAACAATATCTGCTCATAGCGCAAAATTTATAACATTTTGTCAAAAAAATAACTTGATTACTGCTCGCGGCTGTGTTAGGTTAATAACCTAAACCAAATTTTTTTTTAATTATGAATAAACAAGAAATGAATGTAGTTCTCTCTGAGAGCTATATCTGCAGAAAACTGCGGATGAAGGATGGAGCCTTTAAGGATATGTATGAGCGCTTATTCTCTGAAGGCAATGTTGAACAGTACCGTTTAGCGGTTTTAGACACGCCGCTGACGCTTCTGAATCCTGAGCTTGTCGCCCATTTCAAAGATGTTATCGGTCGTCGGTACAAGTTGGAACAAACCAGAAGACTGCTGTTTCCGCGTCCTACGATTCGCCAGTGGTTGTTTGACCTCGCCGGCGACTATCAGCCGGACGATATTCTGGACTACTTCTCTCAGGCTTCCGGCGCCAAAGTTTCAGAGTTGCGTACTTCCGGTATAGAGAGCACCTTGCTTGACAGACCGTTCGTGATTGATCTGGTTGATCATCTGGAAGAGGTTACCGGCAAAGTTCTCCACAACCCGAAAGAGAAGTATTACCCATTGAGGTACCTGGGCAATGTGAAATTCACTGACCTTGCCGACTACTTCTCGCCAAAGGGGTCTGAAAGAATTAACGTTATCCGCCGCCACTGTGGTTTGGTATAAACCGGCGGCTTGATGCAAAGTAAAAAGAGGATGTTTCATAAAAGAACTCCTCTTTTTTCTTTTTTAATCTAATCAATTTTATTAAAATAAAACCAGAAATTTATGGTGCAATAGTCATAATCCGCATTGCATGACTTTGAACATACATACTGAAAGTCATTTATGCTTACGGTGTTTAGTTTTTTAGGATAGCCGACGTAATTATCCTGCATACCATCACCCGTCCGCATTACATACCATGAACCTATGTGTTCACTCCATGGCTGCATGGTAACAAGTGTTTGAAGAAAAATTTATCGGTTGTTTTGTTGCCGCTTAAATAAGCCGCCCGTAAAATTATTGGCTTGTTGCGTTTTAGTTAAATCAGCGCTTTCGCTCTGCGCCTGTGTTTTAGCCGCGTTATCAATTCGTCCGCTGAGCGAGAGCAGTTTGTTAGGGTCAGATAAAATTTTGGCAACTGTCTTTTGGCCTTTTTTCTGACTGCCGGGTAACGCGTCGCTGATTTGTTTGCCTTCTTCCAAGCTGAATCCGGTATTGGCCTTGGTAACCTCATTGGCCGTTTGCATACTTTTTTCTGAAAGCTGAATTTCCGTATCCTGAATATACTCTGAAAATTTTCCGGCCTTAATCCCCAGCTCTTTTAACTTGGGGTTATCGTCAAAAGAATCAAACATTTTGTTAACGCGTGCTCTGTAATCTTTTTCATTGCCGATAATTAAACCGGCGGTATTTGTATCTTTAGCGCTGTTGATGTGTTGCGCAATTTGCTGTTCATAATTCTGCTGATGATTTTCCTGCCACATTTTAACGGTGCCTTGCGCCATCAATTTTTTAGCTTCTTTGCTGTCCGGATTAAGCCCGTTGGCAACGGCATCTTTATAAAAATCATATCTTTTGCCGCAAACGTCAAATTCTTTTAAAGCTTCTTCTTGCGGCATTCCGGATTCTAACGCGTTTTTATAGTTATGATTGGCCAAAATCAGACTGGCCATATTAGCGGAACATTCGTCCCAACAATTTAATTTTCCGTATTCGGCGGCGTTTAATCCGGGAGCATAAGTATTGTTTTTGTCATTTATAAGGTGCTGATTTTCATGCGCCGCAACGGCGGCAACCTCGCGCGGGGCTTTGTTAACCAGTTTGGTTTGGTACTTTTCGGCAATTTGTTGCGCGGATAATGAATTGTCCGTATTGGTGTTCAAATTTTTAACGGCGTTTTCAATTTCTTCCGCCGTTCCGGTATAAACAATCTCGGTAATGTTTTTATTGTCGGCAGAATAAGCTCCCGCCGTGATATGCCCGTTGTTTTGGTTATAATCATCAATAAAATCTTGGGGAGTAATGATTTTTGTTTCATTTTCGGGGGCGTTTTTAAAAGCTTCTTTCTGAAAATCTTTATATTCTTTTTGGGCTTCTTTGGTGCTTCGTTCATCATACGAGATAACGCCGTTGCTTCCGAGCGTTTTATCATCGGCAATCACGTAGCATTCGTTGTTGCCTTTGCCGCCTTGCAAATACATAAAGCGCCGGTTTTCATCAATCGGAATAACAACTTCTTTCTTTTCGCCCTTTATAAAAGATTCTATATTGTTTTTTATTTCTTGCTTTTGCTCTTTTGAAACTTGAGCAGAGGCATTGGCCGCGGTTGCCATAACCAAAACCACCGATAAGGATGCGCTTTTGGCTCGTAAAAATTTTTTCAAAGATTCTTTAGACATGGCAATCTCGTTTGGTACTTTGCATCAACTGTTATTATCATAACATAAAACCCGCGGTATTGCAATATCTGAATTAAGCGCTTGTCAGAGCAAAACAAAAATGTTACATTAAAGCGTTTTTAAGGGAGAAACAGATGAAAGTTCATATTTTAGCCATCGGAAAATGCAAAAAAAATTCGCCTGAAGCTATGCTGATTGCCGAATACGTTAAACGCTCTTCATGGGATATTATCATTAAAGAAAAAGACAATTCCAACCAAGCGGATGAGGCGGAGTTTTTAACATCTTCAATTCCGCACGGGGCTAAAGCAGTGGTGTTAGATGAACGCGGCGAAAATATTAAAAGCACGGAGCTTGCCCGCAAGGTTGAAAACTGGATGTCGGCTGGTTGTTCCGATATTTGCTTTTTAATCGGCGGCGCCGACGGACATCTTGAAACAACCCGCAAGCGTGCCGATATGGTGCTTTCATTCGGTAAACTGACTTTGCCTCACATGTTAATGCGCGCGGTTTTAACCGAACAGATATATCGTATGCAAACCATTATCAGCGGCCATCCTTATCACCGTGAATAAGCCACAAAAAAACTGCCTGTACGGCAGTTTTTCTGATATTATAAAACACATTTTTTTAGGGATTAACGAGTTTGCTGCTCTTTCATCTGAACAGCGGTATTGTTATTTTCAGACTTTTCCATGTCAAGCGAAGCTCTCAACCTCAACAGTTGTTTGGTGGGTTTGCCGTGTTTAAAATAAGGCTGAGCAATGCGCTTTCCGTGGAATTTTGCC
>ERZ1034928.1112-NODE-1112-length-10440-cov-3.500626_pt1 | contig 10440 bp, 10 predicted proteins | sample MGYA00520627_ERZ1034928 | MGnify/ENA primary metagenome ERZ1034928 (study PRJEB33766, sample SAMN09781755) | gut metagenome | biome: gut microbiome | host: Homo sapiens | place: Madagascar | study: EMG produced TPA metagenomics assembly of the PRJNA485056 data... | reverse complement strand
ATATAAAAATCATTGTCAACTGCTTTTTATTCACGGTAATAAAAATAAAACTGGAATTTTGAAAAATTAAACGTAAAATATGTGACGGAGGGCAAGATGTCATATAATTTGTTGTTTGAAAAAGCCAATGATTTATATTCAGCCGGAGCATTTAATCAGGCGGAAGATTTGTATCGGCAGATTTTGGAGGCTGTGCCCGAAAACCCCGATGTTTTATGTATGATGGGTTTAACCGCGCATGCCAAAGGCTGTTTTAATGAGGCTTGCGAATATTTTTATAAGGCGCTGCGGTTTGCTCCCCGTCATTTGCCGCTTTATTTTAATTTAGCCGTTTCATTAACGGCGGCCGGAAAATTACATGAGGCGCTGAAAGCTTATTTTGAAGTGATAAAATTAAACCCGAATATTAAAGAAGCTTATAATAATCTAGGCGGAATTCAGGAAAGCTTAAATCAGCCTGAAACAGCCAAAGAATATTACCGCAAAGCGCTTAAAATTGACGCCTCATACTTAGAGCCGGCAGTTAATTCGGCGGCGCTTGACAATGATATTGCGGCATTGCAAGCTCTTGCTAAAAACAATCCAAATTCTGCCCTTCCCTTATATTATTTGGCGCTTATTAACTTTAAGCAAAACAATTTTACGGAGGCTGAAAAATATATTGTATCGGCGCAAAATTCAGATAACACTTCAGCTGATATTTATTTGCTTGCCGGTAACATTGCCTTAAAGCTTAACAACTCAGATGAGGCGGTAAAAGCTTTCACAAAAGCTTTGCAAATTAATGTCAAATGCGTGCCGGCGCTGATTAATCTGGGCTCATTGACTGAAGATGAAAGTTTGTACCGCTCAGCGCTTGACTTAGAACCAAGCAATGCTGACGCACATGCCGGACTGGCAGCTCTTTTATACCGGCAAAAGCGCACTTTAGAGGCATTGGAAGAATATCGCCAAGCGGTAATTATTAATCCGGATATGCCGGAAGTGAGCAACAACTTAGCCCTGATATTAAAAGATAGCGGCGATTATGTGCGCGCCGCCGATTTGCTCTTAAACGCCATTAAGCAAGCGCCGCAACAGATTGAATTTTCCGTAAATTTAGCGGAAACTCTCACCTTGCTTTACTATCAACAACCTGAAAAAGCTCAAAAGATTGCCGAGCAATGGCAAAAGTTTATGCCCGATAACATATTTGCCAACCGCTTAAACGCCGCATTTAGCGGAGAAAAAGCCGCCGACAGTACGCAATATGCCGAGCAATTATTTGATGAGTTTGCAAAAACTTATGAGCAAACCATGCAAAATATTAATTATTCCGCCATAAACAAATTAAAAGAATTAAAATTTACGCCTATTGGCAAAGTGCTTGACTTAGGGTGTGGAACCGGATTAGTCGGACAAACATTTAAATCAGATAAAAACAGCTTTATCGGAGTTGACATATCACAAAAAATGTTAAATTCGGCGGCATTTAAAGGTGTATATACTGATTTAATTAAAGATGATATTGTTAATTTTTTAAGCCATAACAAGCTAAAATTTAACTTATCTGTTGCGCTTGATGTGGTTGAATATATTGATGATTTTGCTAAAATTGCCGCGCAGCTGAAACATATTCCGTTTATATTTACGATTGAAAACGCCCCTGATGAAGCGAGCGATTATCGTCTTAATGCCGGCGGCCGATACCAACATAATCCGCAATATATCCGCAAAATACTCAGCGGCGCCGGCTACAAAAATATTAAAGAATATTCATTGATTTTGCGCCAAGAAAACGGCGCCGATGTTAACGGCACTCTGTTTTGGGCAGAATAAAGTTAACGTATTGCCTTAATAAAAGTTTTTATCGCCTTTAATACGCTTGCTCGGGCGCATGTCTATAAGTTTGCCGTCTTTGAGCGTAACCTGCCTATCCATTTTGGCGGCAAGCTCTAAGTTGTGGGTGGCGATTAAGGCAGAAAGTCCGGTTTCTTTAACAATATCAAGCAGCGCAAAAAACACATTATCAGAGGTATGCGGGTCTAAGTTGCCGGTCGGCTCATCAGCCAACAGCAGTTTTGGCGTGTTGGCCAAAGCGCGGGCGATTGCCACTCTTTGCTGCTCGCCGCCGGAAAGTTCGGCCGGACGATGGCTTATTCTATCTTTTAACCCTAAGCGCGATAGCAGCCATTCGGCTTTTTCTTTAACGTCTTTGGTATTTTTGCCGGCAATCAACTGCGGAATCATTACATTTTCAAGCGCGTTAAAATCAGGCAACAGATTATGATATTGATAAACAAAGCCCAAATAATCGCGGCGCAAAGATGTGCGCACTCCGTCATCAGCTTTAGAGCAATCTTCGCCATCCAGAAAAATTTGTCCTGAAGAGGGTTTATCAAGCAAACCGGCAATTTGCAGCAAGGTTGACTTGCCCGAACCGGACGGACCGATTAACGCCACTACCTCATTAGGCGCGATTGATAATTCAACGCCTTTCAGAACTTCAAGCTTTTGTTCGCCCTGATAATAATGTTTGCAAATATCTTGAAGTTGCAAAGTGTTTACCGATTTATTACTCATAACGCAAGGCCTCCACCGGATCAAATTTTGCGGCGCGATATGCCGGATAAATTGTGGCTAAAAATGAAAGCAGCAACGAAACTCCGGCCACTACGCCAACCTCAGCCCAGTCAATTTTAGCCGGAAGTTTGGATAGAAAATAAATTTCAGCCGAAAACAGCTCGCGGCCGGATAAGCCTTCCAAAAATTGGCGGATAGATTCAATATTTTCACAAAATACTATACCCAAGCCCAAGCCGATAAGCGTTCCGACCACGCCGATAAAGGCGCCGTCCATAAAAAAGATACGCATAATCATACCTTTGGTTGCGCCCATGGTGCGCAAAACCGCCACATCGCGGCCTTTGTCTTTAACCAACATAATCAAGCCGGTAATTATGTTAAAAGCCGCCACCAATATAATTAAGGTCAAAATTAAAAACATAACGTTGCGCTCAACGTCTATGGCATTGAAAAAGGCGGAATTACTTTGCTTCCAGTCATAGACATAACCGTCATAACCGATGCTTTGTTCTATAATTTCACGAATATCCGCTAAATCTTCATCATGGAGCAAAGTAACGTCTATCTGCGTGGCCGCTTCCGGCAGGCTGAAATAAACCTGAGCCGATTCTAACGGCATAAACAAATGAGTTGCGTCATATTCATACATACCAACGTTAAATGTGCCTAAAACCTGATAAGTTTTCATTCTGGGCACCGTTCCGAACGCCGTTACTTTGCCGTTTGGCGAAATAAGCGTAACCTCATCACCGGCAATCACACCCATTTTGTTAGCCAAGCGTTCACCCAAAATAACCTTATTGCCGATAAACTGTTCAACGTCAACACCGGCAAGCCCATTGCGGACAACTTGTTTTTTAAGCAAATCTTCTTTACTGATGCCGCGAACAATCGCCCCTTCCGCCGTGCCGCCGCCGGAGATGAGCAGTTGTTTTTCAATCATCGGGATAGCAAGCTTTACGCCGCTGATTTTTTCAATATCTGCCGCCGCGTTTTTATAATCGGTAAACGGAAAACCTTGCGCGGCCACAATCATAATATGTCCGTTAATCCCTAAAATACGCGACAAAAGCTCGCTTTTAAACCCGTTCATCACCGCCATAACGATAATTAAAGTGGCCACACCAAGCGCAATGCCGGTAAACGCGAATCCCGTAATTACCGAGATAAAGCCCTCTTTGCGTTTGGCTCTTAAATAACGTCCGGCAACCATTCGTTCAAATTTTGAAAAAATCATTTATTTCTTCTCCCTGCCCTGATTGTAACGGGGCTGTTGGCGATTTACAAGTAAAACTATTTGAATAAGTCTTTAATTTTGTTAAAAAAGCTTTTTATTTCAGGTTGGCAGTTATTATCCTCGCTTAAACTTCTGAACTCTTCCAACAGTTCTTTTTCACGCGCTGATAAGTTGGTCGGGGTTACAACATTCAAAATAACATACAAATCACCGCGTTTGTCCTGATTCATGATGCTCATACCCTCGCCCTTAATACGCAGTTTGTTGCCGGTTTGGGTTCCGGCCGGAATAGAAAGCTCAACTTTTTTGCCGTCAATTCCCGGAATTTCCATTTTACCGCCCAATGCCGCGCATACCATGGCAACCGGCACCGCCGTGTATAAATCTTTGTTATCGCGCTCATAAAGTTTGTGGTCTTTAACGGTAACATAAACATACAAGTCGCCCTTTTCGCCGCCGCGTTTTCCGGCTTCACCGGCGCCGTTAATGCGCATACGCACGTTATTTTCCATTCCGGCCGGAATTTTAACTTTAAGCGATTTTTCAACCCTTGTTGCGCCTTTACCACCGCAATCTTTACATTTATCTTTAACAATGCGTCCTTCGCCATGACATTCAGGACATATGGTTTCAAAAAACAAAAATCCGCCGCGGTTGCTTCTGACTTTACCGCTGCCGCGACATGTGGGGCAAATCGGGGCTTCTTTACCGTCAGCCGTGCCGTAACCGTTGCATTTTTCACACGGTTCCGAAGTTTTGATTTTAATTTCTTTTTCAACGCCGGTAAAAGCTTCTTCCAAAGTAATTTCAAGGTTATAGGATAAATCGGCGCCGCGAACAGCACCATTGCCGCCGCGCGGCCGGCCTCCGCCCATAAAGTCAGAAAAAATATTGGAAAAAATATCGGATAAATCCTCGGCATTCATACCAAATCCGGCGCCGAACGGATTACCGCCGCCCATTCCGCCCTGAAAAGCCTGCGCGCCGTATCTGTCGTATGCAGCGCGTTTTTGATCATCTTTTAAAACCTCATAAGCCTCGTTAATTTCTTTGAACTTTTGTTCGGCTGCTTTATCACCGGGGTTACGATCCGGGTGATATTTCATCGCCAATTTACGAAACGCGGTTTTAATTTCATCTCCGCTTGCGTCTTTACTAACTTCCAAAAGTTCGTAATAATCTTTTTCCGTCATCTTTAATCTCTATTTATTTCCGGTTGATTTAGGACTAACCCACATATTACCTTTACGTAAAAATTCAGGCAGTTCTTTTAATGAAGACGCGCCAGCCGCTTTGGCATGACCGCCACCGCCGAATTTTTCCGCCACTTTAGAAACGTCAACATTATCTTTGGCGGTGTAAAATGACAAATTCCAACAATTTTTTTTGTTCATAAAAAAGTTTACCATCATATCATAATCTTTAATATTGTCTAAGGTATCATAGAACTCCGAATAGCCTTGAGGTATGTTGGCGCAAATACATTTTAAGCCCTGATATTCGCTTTCAAACGCCTCTGCCCGCACCAAACGATAATTGCGGTTGCGTATATAAGATAATATGGCCTTTCCTCTTTCTACCATTTCAGCAACATCAAGAGTATCATGAATTAATTCGTTCCAAATTTTATCGGTGGGACGATTAACTCCCAGAGCCTGCATCGCATATTCAAACGGGCGCACACGCTTGTCGCGCAAGTCAAACACATCGTTTAATCCTAACAGCTTTATGCCAAGCGGCAACGGACGGTCAGGATAAAAATATTCCCATGTCAGCATCAAAGCCGCCGTGCCTACGCGGCGTATTCCTTTTATCGGTTTTTGTTTTCCTTCTTTGATAGCTTGTTCATACTGCTCTATTACCGAAACATGATGGTCAATCCATGTAAAATCGCGGCTTTGGCTTAACTTAAACATAAAATCAAGCGGAAGCGCAAAATCGCAAACAATGATTTTATCATATTTATTGATTTCATCATACGGAATTTCCATATCATGATTAAGCCCCATCAGCTCAGTTTCCGGATATACGCTTTTTACAATAGCGGCAGAGCCTTTTCCATCATGGTCGGCAATATGGTATATACAAAGCATTGCAACTTCCTTTCTTATTAAAACTCAATCGTCATATTATCATACGCAGGATAAACGTTATCCGGCGTCAGGTTGTTAATATTGTCATAATCACACTCAACCGCCATGTGGTTAATAACGGTTTTACGCGGATTAATGATTTTTACGTATTCAAGCAGTTGGTCTAACCCCATGTGCGATGGCTGCGGTATAAGCGTGGTCAGCGGCATAACCAAAATCTCAGGTCGTTTGGTAATTGTTTTTAATCCGGCCTCGGAAATTTTTTTACAATCGGCAATATAATCCACTCTGCCGTCATCAATAATATAACCGGTAGAGTGAATAGAGTGTCCTTCTAATGAAATAGGCACAATTTTAACATCATTGACATAAAATTCTTTGCCTTCTTCAATGGTATGAATATCCAAGCTCGGGAAAAATATCGGATTATTCATATGTTCTTTATTTGCAACCAAATAAGAAAAGCGCTGTTTGATAATATCTGAAGTTTGGCTGTTGGCATAAACATCAAGCGGACGCAGCAAAATGCGATTTAAATCGCGCAAATCGTCAATACCGTGCAAATGATCAGCATGTCCGTGCGTATACAGCACCGCATCCAAAAACCGAATATTATTGTTTAACAAGTGCATACGCACATCAGGCGATGTATCAATTAAAATTTTTGTTGAACGAATTTCCAAATACACGCCGGTACGACTGCGGCGATTTTTAGGATTATTCGGATTGCAATCACCCCATCCGTTGGCGATTGCCGGAACTCCGGGAGCAGCACCGCTGCCCATTATTACAAGTTTGTTCATCTGTCTGTGTCTTTCTTTATTTTTTTATTTTTACAGTATTTTTAAACTCTTTGTGCTTTGGCAAACAACTTAAAAAAGTTGTTAGTAGTTATAGCCGATATATCATTTAAATCAAGCCCTTTTATTTTAGCCAAACATTCCGCCGTGCGCACTATAAACGACGGTTCGTTCATTTTGCCGCGCAAAGGCACCGGCGCCAGATACGGGCTGTCGGTTTCAAGCAGTAACCTTTCTTCCGGAACTTTGGCAAATGACGCTCGCAACTCTCCCGAGTTTTTGAAGGTGATAATCCCTGATGCCGAAACATAAAAGCCTATATCAAGCAATGATGAAGCCAGCTCCCAAGCGGAAGAATAGCAGTGCAAAACGCCGGTAAACGCTTTTTGTTTATAAGCAGTAATTAAAATTTCAGCGGTGTCGTCTTCAGCCTCGCGGCTGTGAATAATTATAGGCAAGCCACTTTGTTGCGCAGCGGCAATCATCTTTTTAAGCACCTTTATTTGCTCGTCTTTAGGGCTGAAATCATAAAAATAATCAAGTCCGCACTCGCCGATTGCCACCACTTGCGGCAACAAGGTGTTTTTAAGCACATCTTCGGTCGTTACATTTTCATAAGCTGCTGCATCATGCGGATGTACGCCGGTTACGGTAAACACATTGCAATAGTTTTCGCAAATTTTAAGTTGGCGCGGCAACTCATCAAACTTGCCGCCGGCATTAAGCATATACTTAACTCCGGCTTGTGCGGCGCGTTGCATAACCGCGTCTATATCGGCAAAAACTTCATCAGAGCCCAAATGGCAATGGCTATCGGTTAACATTTACAGCGCTCCGCAAATGGTAGTGATAATATTGTACATAACCTGTTTTTTATCCATATTAAGCGAATCGGCTTCATTGAGCGTAATTCTGACTTTGTTCCATGCTTCGCTCAACTCATTAATTTTGGCGCCGCCTTTCAGATTTTCAGAAATAAAATGCTCAATCAGCTCCGCCGCCAAATTCCACAAATTTTCATCTCGCGACACTTCATCACAAAATTGCAGAGCATCGGTTAAATTATAGTGTTCACGAGCATAAAACAAACCGGTTAGCAACTGATATTTATTAAGCCCGTCATATTCGGCATAACGTAAAGCTTTGCCGATACTTCCGGAGCTGATTTTAGCAAGCCCTTTAACCTCCGCTTCATTTAATTGAGGATTGTAACGGCGCAGCAACGAGGCAACTTCATCTTCCGTCAAAGGTTGTAAATTTATTTTGGCACAACGCGAGCGGATAGTCGGCAACAAACGATTAGGATTATGGCTGATTAAAATCAGCAGGCTTTTAGCGGGAGGTTCTTCTAAAATTTTAAGTATGGCGTTGGCGCTGGCGGTGTTCATATCATCAACGCTGTCAATAACCACAATACGCCATTTGCCGTCAAACGATTTTTTGCCCAAAAATTCATTTACGGCGCGCACTTCATCAACTTTAATCACGGCCGATTTTTTTAAGCTTTGCAGCTCATCATCGCTTAATGCCTCGCCGTCTTTAATGGCTTTAATAATTTTTTTCTTGTCGGTTTCAATAAAATCGCGGACGATGATTTTTAAATTCGGGTGCGAACGATTGGCAACCAATCTAAAAGCAGGGTTGCTTTCCGGCAACTCAAGCGAGGTGTACTCATCTTTTTTGCTTTCATCGGCAGCAAGTAAAAAACGCGCCATACGATAAGCTAAAGTTGCCTTGCCGATACCTTCGGGACCGGTTATCATCAATGAGTTATGCAAAGTTCCGGCTTTCCATGCTCTTAAAAAAAGCTCTTCTGCTTCTTGGTGCCCGCATAAATACGGATTGGCATACGGCTCAATTTTTTCCATGACTATCCTTTACAAATTAAACGTTGCTTCTATTACGGCAACAATATCATCGTGCAATTCAGCAACGGTTTTATCGGCATTTAGCACAACGCATCTTTCCGGATTATTTTCAGCAATTTCCAAATAACCGCGGCGCAGTTTTTCATGCCATTGAAGCGCCTTGTTTTCAAAGCGAATTTCTTTAGTTTCCATACCTTCGGCTTTTTTGAACGAGCGCGCCAGGCCTATTTTGGGGTCAATGTCCAAAATAATGGTCAAATCAGGCTTAAAATTACCGGCAACAAAGCTATACAGCGCGTTAATATTCGCACGTGATAAGCGCTTATCATAAGCATAATACTGATAAGCCATGGTAGAATCGGCAAAGCGGTCGCTTAAAACCCACTCTCCTTTTTTAAGCGCAGGCCAAACTTTTTGCGTCAAATGTATGCGTCTGTCGGCAAAAAACAACAATGCCTCGCCGACCGCGTCTATTTTATCGCTGTCACCCTCGGTTAAAATATGGCGCAGTTGTTTGCCGATTTCGGTTCCGCCCGGTTCTTTGGTTAAAAGCGTTTTTTTACCTTTTTGCTCAAGGTAATCCGCCAATAACTTGATTTGGGTTGATTTTCCGGTTCCTTCGCCGCCTTCAAAGGTGATAAATTTTCCGGCTGAAGTATCCATTATTTATCCCCTAACACCAAATATTTTAAGTTAGCCCAAAAGCGTCCCATAACGCCGAGTTTGGCAACATCATCGGTTGCAACTAAATCAATTTTGCGAATTTCACCCTCGGGGTCGGTAATTTCGGCATGGCCTATAAGCTCGCCTTTTTTAATCGGGGCTTTAACCGGCTCATCATAAACCACTTTCATTTTATACTGCGAGCGGGCATTGCGGCGAATAGTTTCGGTAATATCTTCCGGAACGGCGATATTTACGCTTTTAGCCATGCCGTACCAAACCGGAACTTCAGCCATTACCTGCCCCGCGGATAAAATTTTATAGTTGTCAAATTCACGGAAGCCATAGTTCATCAGGCGTTCAGCTTCTTCCGAGCGTTCTTTATTGCTGCTCATGCCTGACATAACCTCAATTAAACGGCGTCCGCCTTTGGCCACAGAGGCTGTTAAACAAAAACCGGCTTCATCGGTATGACCGGTTTTTAAGCCGTCTGCTCCCGACATGCTGTAAAGCAACGGATTGCGATTGCCTTGTTTAATGTTGTTGTGCTTAAACTCTTTTTCAGAAAAGATATGGTAAAATTGCGGAAATTCTTTAATAATTTTACGCGCCAACAAGGCTAAATCTTCAACCGACATTTTTTGATCAGGGTGCGGCAATCCGGTTGAGTTGGCAAAAGTGCTGTTTTTGAGCCCGATTTTTTCAGCCGTTTCATTCATCAAAACCGCAAAATCTTCTTCCGTGCCGGCGATGTTTTCGGCCGCGGTAATGCAGGCATCATTGCCTGACTGCACGATAATACCCTGCAACAAGTCTTCAATGGTAACATTTTCACCGATTTTTAAGAACATGGTAGAACCGCCGCTTGCCGCGCCGCCTTTACGCCATGCGTTTTCGCTCACGGTAAAGGTATCTTCCAATGAGAGCGAGCCGTTTCTTAATTTATCAAAAATTATGTACAAAGTCATAAGTTTGCTCATGGAAGCCGGCGCCACTTTAACATCGTGATTTTTGGTGTAAATATACGCTCCGGTGTCATAATCAATTAAAATAGCATTGCGAGCCGCAGTTTCAAAGGCATAAGCCTGAGCTGAAATACCGCTTAAAAGCAATGCCGTTAACAACATTTTTTTACCGTTCATGTTAATATTCTCCTTATTCTTTTATGATTTTGGCATCATAAACGCCATAATTTCTGATTTTGTTGAGGGTGA
>ERZ1034928.1111-NODE-1111-length-10447-cov-6.773865_pt1 | contig 10447 bp, 9 predicted proteins | sample MGYA00520627_ERZ1034928 | MGnify/ENA primary metagenome ERZ1034928 (study PRJEB33766, sample SAMN09781755) | gut metagenome | biome: gut microbiome | host: Homo sapiens | place: Madagascar | study: EMG produced TPA metagenomics assembly of the PRJNA485056 data... | reverse complement strand
TGTAACATAGGGAATATGGTTACAGTAGGAATACAAAAAGTAAATCTGTCGAAGCAACCGTTCAGGTCAGTTTTTGGAAAAACAAAAGTAAAAGCTTTTGAAAAAACGGTAAATCCTGCGGCATCGGAAGGCGTGAGGAAGCTTTCCGAACTCCCTTCGGCTGATATTTTTTACCCTGTATCTGTTCTTATTGGAGCAAACTGTCTAAACAAGTCATCAAAAAATCTTTCTGATTTTGAGGTTGATAAGCTTTTCAAAAATAATGGTTTTGAAAAGAAAAACATTGGATTCAAAAAAGAATTATCTCCTGTTGAAAATTTTGATTTGAATAGAAAATATGGAGATATGTTGTCGATGAATATAGAAAGGATGTATTCATCGCCTTTGAGTGTTGAAAAATATGATAAGTTTAAAAAGTTTTTGCAATGGAATGGGTGTGAAAATTTTGAACAAGCAAAAAAAGATTTTGCTCCAAGTTTTGTAACTTTCTCTGTTTTAAACAGGTGTAATGGGATTTTAGATTACTTACAAAAAGAAATTGAGTCAGGAAAGCATTTTTACGAACCGGTAAACAATGTAGTTAAAAATTATCCAGATTGTGAAACTCTCGCAAGTATTGGAAGTTACAAGGGTTTAGGCTTTTTAAAAATGAACAAAGCTTTAAGAGATAACAATTCTTGTGATATTAAAGTTGCAGGTGATATTGAAAGAATAAGTAATTACATAGAAACTCAAAAAATCACAAAACCTTTGAAGGTATATAGAGGAGAAGGTTTTGATGTATTAAAAGAGGTTCAATATTCTAATGGTGAAAAGTGCGATTTAGCAACTATGTTGGTAAATGCTACTAAATGTCCAGAAGAAATGCAAAAGATTAAAGAATTTATTCTTGATAATGATATTCAAGTTAAGCAAAAAGGGTTTTTATCTACAACTCTGAACAAAAATGTCGCAGAGGACTATGCTGATAGAGGAATTATGTTGAAAACAACTCCTCGTTTAATTTGGGAACTTGATGTTAAACCAAACTCAAAGGCGGTTTTAACAGAAGCTGTTAATCTTTCGGGACTTGGAATGAATGAATGTGAATTGTTATTCCAAAAAAATTCGAACATATCGATTAAAGACATGTCTTATGATAATAATTATAATTTGTGGACAATAAAAGGGGAAGTATCTACAAAGGGGCAAAATTGATAGGTAGTGTAACTAATATCATGAATATGACAAAAACAAGTCATTCTTTTGTTAAGAAGGCTCCAGTTAGTGTTGTAAAAAATTACAAAGCTCCAAATATGAAATTTTCAGATGTAATGATTAAAACAGCTGTTCCTGCTGCACTTTTAACAAATGCTGCTTTAGGTTTGTATCATCCTTCTGAAAACAAAAAAATTAGTACTTTATTCAAGGAAAATAATTATAAAAAAACAGATGATGGTGGATATGTTAAAACTTTAACTCCAAAAGAAAAAAAAGATATGTGGACATCTTTTGATGCGCACAAAAATGATTTGCAAAAGCTTAATGAAAGAACTATAACAAAGGATGAAGTTCAAGCATTTGATGATTTTCTTAATATTGCTGATGGAAAAGCATTGAAACATAGTGAACATTTTGATAATCTTTTAATTTCGTTCTTAATTTTGAAAGATAACGGTTTATATCCAAGATTCAAGGAGCTTGTACAACAAAACAGTGCTTATATGGATTTAGTATTAAACTATGCAACATCACCTGCGCAAATTAGTGATGTGAATTATTTAAACTCTTATAAACGTAACCCAAATAGCCCTGTGAATGAATATTTGAGATATGTTGAAACAAATCCAGAGAAAAAAATACCTGCTGGGATACAAGAAGAAATTGATATTTTGACAAAGTATATTGATACTCAAACAATAAAAGAACCAATTAAGGTTTTCAGAACAGATACTTTTCACATATTGAGTAATGTTAAAACAAAAAATGGCACAAACATTAACCTTGCACAGATTATGCAAGATGCTGAGGGCAATCCTAAATTGGTAAATGAGGTAAGGGAATTTGTTGCTGACAATGAAATAAGTACAAAACAGGCAGCATTTTTATCTACTTCTTTGAATAATAATATTGCTGATTTCTTCGGATTTAATAACAGAGATAAAAATAATATTATTTGGGAAATGACAGTAGAGTCAGGCTCTAAAGGTGTTTATCTTGAAGCATTTAACGGTAATAATGTGCTATCAAAAGAAAACGAATTTCTACTTCAAAGGGGAGCTGATATTAAAATCTCTGATGTTGTTTTTGATGATAAAAATGGAATTTGGAAAATAAAAGCAAACGTATCAACAAAATAGGATTATTGAATGGGTAACGATTTTGAAGAAATGCAATTTGTTGCAAGAAAAATAAAATGGTTTGATGAAGACCTGAAAAAAATGGAAAATATGACGGTTGAAGAACGCATAAAATATAAGCAGATGTTAAGAGAAAAACATCAGCATGGGTATGAAGACTAAATATGAAAGAACTTCTTCCAAAAAGAATAGATAATTCAAATAAGGGTACTTATGGTACAGTTTTAAATGTATCTGGAAGTGAAAAATATTCAGGTGCAGGAATTTTATCGTCTTTATCTGCTCTAAAATCTGGAGCTGGCAAAGTTGTATTATGTTCTACCGATAATGTTTTAAATGCTACATCTGTTTATCCAGATATTGTTTTGCAAAAACGAAAAGATATGACTTATGAGGGTATATCTTGTATTGTTATGGGATGTGGGTTATCGACGAGTGCAAAATCAATTTTTAAAAAAGTCGTTAAAACAAAGTTACCACTTTTGATAGATGCAGATGGTTTGAATATATTATCAGAAAGTGCGGTTTTATTGCCAGAACACACTATTCTTACTCCGCACCCTAAAGAAATGGGTAGGTTAATGAAAGTGAGTGTGGATGAAGTTTTAAATTCTCCAAGAGAAATCCTTGAAAAATGTGTTGAAAAATATCAGGCGACAGTTGTTTTGAAAATGCACAAAACTATGATACTTGATAGGTTTGGCAATTTTTATGAGAACACAACTGGAAACTCAGCATTATCTAAAGCTGGTAGTGGTGATGTTTTAGCAGGCATGATTGGAGGACTTCTCGCTCAGGGAATGTCCTGTTTTGATGCTTCAAAGTTAGGTGTTTATCTTCACGGCAGATGTGGAGAACTTGCAAGTTTAGATATGAGCGAATATAGTGTACTTGCAAGTGACCTACTAAATTATATTGGGAAAGCTTTTCTTGAACTTTTAAACTGAAGCCTCTTGTTTTTTGAATTGCATTTCATACAAGGTTTTATATTGACCGTTTGGAATATTCATAAGTTCTTCGTGATTTCCAAGCTCAATAAGTTCTCCTTCGTTTATGACAGCAATTCTATCTGCATTTTTGATTGTTGATAACCTATGGGCAATAACAAGAACTGTTTTATTTTTCATCAAGTTATCTAAAGCTTTTTGTACAATCAATTCAGACTTGTTGTCGAGAGCAGATGTGGCTTCGTCAAGAATGACAATATCGGATTCTTTTATCATCGCTCTTGCGATTGCAACCCTTTGTCTTTGTCCACCAGATAACGTTGTACCTCTTTCTCCTAAATATGTGTCAATCCCATCAGGTAGTTCGTTTAACATTTCTTTCAAATGTGCAGCTTCAATTACTTCATTAAGCTTCTCTTCACTTGCGTTTGGATTTCCCATCATAATGTTTTCTCTTATTGTTCCAGAGAACAAGAAGTTATCTTGAAATACCATAGAAATATTTTGTCTTAAACTCTTCATAGAAAATTCTTTGATGTTTATTCCGTCAATTAAAATACATCCAGTTGTTACATCATAAAAACGAGGTATTAAGTTAACCAAAGTCGATTTTCCACCACCAGAATTTCCAACAATTGCAAGTGTTTCATTCTTGTTAACAGTAAGGTTTAGATTTCTCAATACTGGGTGATCTTTAACGTATTCAAAGTTTACATCTTTAAACTCAATATTGTTTTTCAACCCTTCAAATTTAACGCATTTGTTGTCATCTTTGATTTCAGGTTCAATATCAAACAATTCAAATACACGTCCCATTGCAACAAAAATGTTTTGAAATCCTGTCAGTGTGTTTCCTAAAGTTTTTACAGGTTTATATAAAAGTAACAATGAAGTTACAAATGATGCAAAAGACCCAGCCGTCATATATCCAGATGTGATTAGATGTGTACCATAACCCAAAACAATTGCAATCCCAAACGAAGCAATAAGATACATTAGAGGACTCATCCAACCAGTACGTTTGATAAGTGACATGTTATTTCTAAATCCGAGCCAAACTTGTTCTGTAAACTTCTCTTTTTGCCTTTCTTCAAGATTATAAGCTCTCATTACACGGTTGCCAGAGTATGTTTCATTAAAATCTGTTGTAATATTTCCACCTATAACCATGTTTCTATTTGACGTAGCTTTAACTTTTTTTCTTATCAAAGCAACAGGTAAAAAGGCAATACACAAAACAAAAACACCTATTAACGCAAGTTTCCAAGAACTATATAACATTACACCGATAAGACTTAATGCTCCAAATAAACTTGTAATAACTGTTTTAACGTTATTTACAACTCCATTAGCGGCAGTGTCTGTATCACTTAGGTATCTCGTGATAATTACGCCTGATGTGTTTTCGTCGAAAAACGATGTATCCATATATACAAGCTTATTGAATAAAGCAATTTTTATTGTGTTTGTAATCTTTTGACTTGTCCAGTCTGTAAGGTATTCATTTAAGTATCTCAAAACACCTTGTACCACGGCAAATAACACAACCCCAAATGGGATTGCAACAGCCATAAGTGACCAGCTTAGTGTGAAGGTATGATTAAGAACTTGGAAAACTAAATCCTTTTGTCCAACAACGTAATCCATATATGGCTTAAGTGCAAATGCAACAACACCATCCAATACCCCAACTGGTATCGCAACTAAAAATCCTAAAATAACCCTTACCATAAATGGCTTTATAAAAGGAAAAATTCTACCCAATAGCCAAGAATATTTAAAAGAGTTTTTAGCAGTCGTATCTTTTAATTTCATAATTATATCCCCGATAGTTACTTTCTATTCTTTTATTGTTATATAAAAATGTTATAAAAGCAACAAACAAATTTAATTGTGCACAATAGACGGACTTGTAATTTGAGTGAAAGTGTGTTAATTTGTTTTCGTAATTGGGAGATCAAAATCGTGGGATATAAAATTTTATCAAAAAGGGAATTATGCCCTAATCAATATGAGTTAACAGTTGATGCACCTTTCGTTGTTAGAAACGCAAAAGCAGGTCAGTTTATCATTCTTCGTGTAGAAGAAGACGGAGAAAGAATTCCGTTGACTATTGCAGATGTTGACAAAGAGAAAAATGAATTGACTATCGTGTTTATGGCGGTAGGAGAAACAACTAAAAAACTTGCAAAACTGAATGAGGGCGATGAAATTCTTGACCTTGTTGGACCTTTAGGACAACCTACTCATATAAAGAAATATGGTACTGTTGTTTGCATAGCAGGTGGATATGGTGCTGCTCCTTGCTATTTGATTGCAAAAGCATTCTTGGAAGCTGGCAACAAAGTCTACATGATTACTGGTGCGAGAACAAAGGATTTAATATTCTGGCAAGACAAAATGAAAAATGCATGTACAGAACTTTTCATAACAACCGATGATGGTACTTTGGGTGAAAAGGGTTTTGGAACTCAAGTTTTGGAAAGACTTATGAATAACGAAAAAATCGATTATGTTATTGCCGTAGGTCCAATGCCAATGATGAGAGCGGTAGCAAACCTTACAAGAGATAAGGGTATTTACACAGAAGCAAGTATGAATCCAATTATGGTTGATGGTACAGGCATGTGTGGTGCTTGTAGAATAACTGTCGGTGGAAAAGTTAAGTTTGCTTGTGTTGACGGCCCAGACTTTAACGCTCACGAAATAGATTTCGATGAAGTTATAAATAGATCTTCTGTTTATAAAGATATTGAAAGAAAAAGAGAAGAAAATTGTAATCTTTTAAAAATGTAGGCTAAATTTTAAGGAGAAATAAATGTCAGATAACCAAATACCTATTTGCCCACTCAAAAGTGCTGGTAATACTATTGATGTTATTTGCAGTCAAGAAAGATGTGCTTGGTATGTAAGACCTTATAAAATGTGCTCAGTTTACGTATTAGCACATAAGGCAGCGACAGATATTCAAAAAAATCAAGAAGCCTAATTATGAATATAGTTTTGTGTATAAAACAAGTGCCTGATACTTCAGACATAAAGTGGACAGAAAATAATACAATCAGCAGAGAAGGTGTTGAAAGTATTATGAATCCGCTTGATGAATATATAATAGAATTGGCACTTCGAATAAAGTCTAAAATAGAAGATACAAAAATTACTGCTATCTCTATGGGGCCTATGCAAGCTGATAAAGTTCTAAAAAGAGCTATATCTTTGGGTTGTGATAGGGGTATATTGCTTTGTGATAAAAAATTTGCAGGAGCCGATACCTTCGCAACTTCACAAACACTTGCATCTGCAATAAGATCAAAACTTCCTGAATTTGATTTAGTTATGTGTGGTCAGTTTGCTTCTGACGGTGATACTGCACAAACTGGACCGAGTCTTGCAAGGAAATTGAATATTCCTCAAGTCACTTATGTAAAAGATATTTTAGACATTGATTTAAAAATTCTTAAGGTATTAAAAGAGGTAGAAGATAAGTTTGAAAAATTAGAAGTAAAGCTACCAGCTCTTTTGTGTATAAACAAACCAGATATTGAATTGAGAAGACCTTTGATTGATGGTTTTATTAAGGCGCAAAATACTAAAATTGAAGTTTACAATGCTCAGGACATTTCAGTGGATATTGATAAAGTAGGGCTTAAGGGTTCTCCAACTTATGTGTCAAAAGCTTTTAGGCCAGAAATTAAACATGAAGGAAGTATTATTGTTTATGAAGGGAAAAAAAGTATTGAAACTTTTGCGGAAAAGTTAAGAGAATACGGAGTAAAAAATGTCTAACGAAATCCTTATTTATATTGAGTTAAATGATGAAAAACAGCCAGTGCCGGTTGTTTTTGAACTTGCACAGAAAGCTCAGGAACTTTCTAAAAAGCTTAACTGTGAGGTTAATGGACTTTTAATTACACCAAATTTTCAGACTTGTGAAGAAACATTGAGAACTCCGTTTGATAAAGTATACGTTGTACAAGATGAAAGGTTAAAAAATTATTCAACAGAATACTATTCAAAAATTGCAATTGATGTAGTAAAACAAGTTTCCCCGCAGATATTGTTAATAGGTGCTACAACGCAGGGTAGAGATATTGCTCCGCAAATTACATCTGCACTTGAAACAGGTTTGACAGCAGATTGTACAGGTTTGGATATTAACGACAAAGGAATGCTTGCTGCAACAAGACCTACTTTTGGTGGAAAACTTATGGCAACAATTTTGTGTAAAAATTTTCCACAAACAGCGACTGTTCGTCCAAAAGTTTTAAAGAGTGATGATGTAGTTGAATTAAAACCAACACAATATATTGAAATGTCAGCGGACATAGAAAACATTGAGTTAAAGGTCAATTTGTTAGAGGTTATCAAAAAAAGTATAAACAGCTCGCTTGAGGATGCAGAAATTATTGTTGCAGGTGGAAGAGGAATGCGAGATAAAGATGGTTTTAATATGCTATATGAGCTTGCAAAGAAACTCAATGCAACAGTTGGGGCATCAAGGTTGGCTGTTGAATCTGGTTTTGCAGATTCAAGTATACAAATTGGACAAACTGGAAAAACCGTTACACCAAAGATTTATATAGCCTGTGGAATTTCAGGTGCTATACAACACACGGTTGGTATGTCTGGATCAAAAAAAATTATAGCAATAAATAAAGATGCAAATGCTCCAATCTTTAAAATTGCAGATTTTGGAGTTGTCGGAGATGTCTTTGATGTTCTCCCTGAGCTTATAAAAAATTTAAATTGATATTCGTGCTAAAATATCTTTATGTTTGAAAATCTTGAACAAATAAAACAAGCAATTGAGGTTGAAAGAAAATTTAAATATATAAATATTAGTGGCAAACACTGTACATTCTCTGAATTTATGAGAGAATGTCTTTTTGATTTCTACAAAAAATCTGGAAAAAATCCAAAATGGAAAATCTTGGCAGAAGCATTTGGTCTTTATAAAACTGATACAGCATTCCTAAGAAAAAAAACAATTGAAAGATTTATAAGGGTTGTAAATGCTGAGTTAAAGCCTAAAGGTGAAAATAATGATAAAAAACATGAAAAAGTTAATATAGATGAAATTGACGTTAAGTACTTGAAAGGTGTTGGCCCTAAAATTGGACAGGCTTTTAATAGACTCGGTATATACACTGTGTCGGATTTATTATTTTATTTTCCTAAAAGACACATTGATTATTCGGATAAAACACTTATAAAAAAGTTGAAAATTGGAGAAAATGCCACTATTTTTGGAAATATTAAGAGTACCGGAGCTTTTATATCAAAAAAAGGTTTAAGTGTGCTAAAGGTCAAAATAGCAGATGAGAGCGGAAGTTTAGAGCTAAACTTTTTTTATGCAAAAGCAAATAGAGTGATGCTTGAAAGATATAAATCTCAATTTCCAGTTGGCGCAGGAATTATGGTGTCTGGATGCGGAAAATTTGATAATTACAATCGAAAAATAACACTTGATAAACCGCAATATTCTATAGTTTCAACTGAAGGTTTTGACAATTTAAATTTGGGACGAATTGTCCCTGTCTATCCATTAAGCGAAAATTTGAGTGTAAAAGTTTTAAGAAAAGCCGTATATAATGCGCTTATTCAGTACAAAGAAAATATTAAAACGGTTTTGCCTCTGTATATTAGAGAGAAATATAATCTCTTAGAAAAGAGAGATGCAATAGCTCAAATTCACTTTCCTGACACTATGGAACAACTTGAAAAAGCTCGTTTTACCCTTGTTTTTGAAGAATTTTTCCTTTTACAGTTAAGATTAGCAAAAGTTCGAGAAGCATCAAGAGAAAAGAATAATTCCATTGTCTTGAAAATAAAAGAAAATGGTCTTGTAAATAAGTTTCTCGAAAGCCTGCCTTTTGAATTAACAAAAGGTCAAAAAGATGCAATTGATGATATATTAACTGATTTATCTTCAGCTTCAGGGATGCATAGATTGTTGCAAGGAGATGTTGGAAGTGGAAAAACAGTTGTTGCAACAGTTATGTTACTTGCGGCGATAGAAAACGGTTATCAAGGTGCAATGATGGCACCTACCGAAATATTAGCGCAGCAGCATTATAACAAACTTGTCAAGTTACTTACTCCTTTGGGTATAAGTATTGGATTATTTTTGGGAAGTAATAAAAAAAGTGTTAGAGAAAAAATTCAAAGAGATTTGTTAAATGGTCAAACTAATTTGGCTATTGGAACTCATGCTTTAATACAGGATGAAGTTAATTTTAATAATTTAGGCGCAATTGTAGTGGATGAGCAACATAGATTTGGAGTGAAACAAAGAAATAAATTGAAAAACAAGTCATTATATCCTCAAATGCTTACGATGACAGCAACTCCAATTCCAAGAACACTTGCTTTAACCGTTCATGGAGATATGGATTTAACTATAATAAACGAATTACCAAAAGGCAGAAAACCTGTAAAAACTTTACTGGTTTCAGGGGCTGGTCGTGACGTATATAATCTTATAAAATCTGAAATTGACATGGGTAGACAGGCTTATATTGTCTTTCCTTTAATTGATGAAAGTGAAACATTAAGTGCAAAAGCAGCAACATCAGAGGCAGAAAGATTGCAAAGTGGGGTATTTTCAAGTTATAAGATTGGATTGTTGCATGGCAAACTAAAAAATGAAGAAAAAGAAAAAGTAATGTCGGATTTCAAAAACAAAAAATATGACATACTTGTATCTACTACGGTTGTTGAGGTTGGTGTAGATGTTCCAAATGCAACAGTTATGCTAATCGAAAATGCTGAAAGATTTGGACTGTCACAACTCCACCAGCTTCGAGGCAGGGTAGGAAGAAGTGATTTACAATCTTATTGCATCTTGTCATCAACAACAAAGAATGTTGAAACAAGAGAAAGACTAAATATAATGACACAAACAAACGATGGATTTGTAATTGCTGAGCAGGATTTGGCATTAAGAGGTCCTGGGGAATTTTTGGGTGTTAGACAAAGTGGTTTGCCAGATCTTGTTATATCTGACATTGTTAAAGATGCAAAAATATTGGAGTTGGCAAGAAAAGAAGCTTTTGATTGTGTAAAAGAAAATAGACTTGACACAGAGGAATTGTTGAAAAGTATACCAAAATTTAAGAATACGATAAGTAGTGATATCCTAAAGTCTGGATAGGGTTTGAT